>Ga0209051_1001849_pt1 | contig 16670 bp, 12 predicted proteins | sample AraplaCvi_mMS_r2_2_FD_184286 | JGI IMG/M metagenome (GOLD analysis project Ga0209051, IMG submission 184286) | Arabidopsis root microbial communities from North Carolina, USA - plate scrape MF_Cvi_mMS_r2 (SPAdes) (version 2) | ecosystem: Host-associated > Plants > Roots > Endosphere | place...
CGAGAAGCCGACGGAGACCGGGCGCGTGACGAGCGTCGGCGCCGCACCCTCGGGCGCGTCGGCGCCGGCGCCGGTGCGCAGCGCGACCTCCTTCATCGTGAGCGTGAAGCTCTCGCCGGTGGCGGGATTGTCGACGTCGACCGCCCACGCGAGCGTCCCGGCGGTGCCGGTGCGCGGCTCGTCCCGGCTGAACATCGCGTCGAGCATCGGCGTGGGGCCGCCGTCGACGAGTGCGCCGAGCTGCTCGCAGCGCCAGCGGATCACCGCGGCCGTCGCGGCGACGACCCCGGGGAACAGGCGCGCATCGCCCGTCGGCGGGAAGGGCATCGAGAAGGCGCGCTCCTCGGCGACGGTGGCGAGGACGTCGAGCTTCAGCTTGAGCCACATCGGATCGTTGACGCGCATGTCCATCGACAGCGTCTTCGCGAGCGCCGCGAGCCCGCGTGGCTGCTCGGCGCCGTTGACCCAGGCCTCGAAGGGCACGTTCTGCCCGAACAGCCCGAAGCCCGGCCCGGCCTCCGCGGGCATCTCGCCGACGAACAGCGCGAACTCGCCGTGCGGGTGGCGGATCATGTACGTCCAGGATGGGTTGCCGGCGTTCATGTCCGGGCGGCCCGGCCAGCGCAGGGAGCTCATCACCGCGGTCGCGGGGCGATCGAGGGTGAGGCGCTGGTCGGCCAGGTTGCCGGCGAGCGCCGTGGGCAGGGCGGTGCCTGCCGCATCGGTGAGCGGCTGCAGCGTCTCCGCCGTCGTCGCCTGCGGCAGCGACAGCACGGGAACCGCCGCGGCTTCCGGTGACGCGGGCGTGGCGGGCGTCGCGCTGAGGACGGCGCCGAGCACCGCGTTGGGCCGGTAGGTGGCGAGGCCCTTCAGGCCCGCTTTCCAGGCCATGTGGTACAGGCCCTCGAAATCGGCGAAGGGATAGTCGGCCGGTACGTTGACGGTCTTGCTGATCGCCGTGTCGACGTAGGGCGCGACCGCCGCCACCATCGCCGCATGGCTTTCCGCGCTCATCTCGAGGGCGGTCACGAAGGCTTGCGTGAGCGGGGCGTCCGGGCCCTTCAGGTGACGGTACAGCCGCCACGCGTGATCCTCGACCTCGTACTCCTTCGCGCCGCCGTCGGCCATGCGCTTGCGGCGCGTGTACGTCCAGCTGAAGGGCGGCTCGATGCCGTTGCTCGCGTTGTCCGCGAAGGCGAGGCTGATGGTGCCCGTCGGCGCGATCGACAGCAGGTGCGAGTTGCGCAGGCCCTGCGCGCGGATCCTGTCCTTCAATGGCCCGGGCAGCCGCGAAGCGAAGGTGCCGCGCGAGAGGTACATGTCGGCGTTGAACAGCGGAAACGCCCCGCGCTCGAGCGCGAGATCGGACGAGGCCTCGTAGGCGGCGTCGCGCATCGTCTGCGCGATGCGCTGTGCCTCCTCGCGCGCGGCGGGTGTGTCGTAGCGCAGGTTCAGCATCACGAGCGTGTCGCCGAGCCCCGTGAAGCCGAGCCCGACGCGCCGCTTCGCGCGCGCCTCATCGAGCTGCTCGGGCAGCGGCCAGACGGTGATGTCCAGGACGTTGTCCAGCATGCGGGTCGCGGTCTTCGCGACCTCGGTGAATGCCTCGAAGTCGAAGCGGGCGCCGGGCTCGAAGGGGTCGCGCACGAAATGCGTGAGGTTGATCGAGCCGAGGCAGCAGCAGCCGTAGTACGGCAAAGGCTGCTCGCCGCACGGGTTGGTCGCCGAGATCGTCTCGCAGTAGCTGAGGTTATTGTCCTGGTTGATGCGATCGAGGAAGAGCACGCCGGGCTCGGCGTGGTCGTAGGTCGAGCGCATGATCTGGTCCCACAGCATGCGGGCGCGCGGCTGGGCGTAGACCCACAGGCCGTCCGCGCGCTGGAAGGCGCCCGCCTCGACCTGCTCGGCGCTCGGCGCGGCGCGGTGCACGAGATCGAAGCTCGTGTCGTCCTCGATCGCGCGCATGAAGGTGTCGGTGACGCCGACCGAGATGTTGAAGTTGGTGAGGTCGCCCTGGTCCTTCGCGTGGATGAATTCCTCGATGTCCGGGTGGTCGCAGCGCAGCACGCCCATCTGCGCGCCGCGGCGGCTGCCCGCGGATTCCACCGTCTCGCAGCTCCGGTCGAAGACGCGCATGTAGCTCACGGGGCCGGAGGCGCGGCTGCGCGTCGAGCCGACCCACGCGCCCTTCGGGCGGATGCGCGAGAAGTCGTAGCCGACGCCGCCGCCGCGGCGCATCGTCTCCGCGGCCTCCGTGAGCGCGGTGTAGATGCCGGGCACGCCCTCCTCGGCCTGCGCGATGGAATCGCCGACCGGCTGCACGAAGCAGTTGATGAGCGTCGCGCTGAGCTCGGTGCCGGCCGCCGAATTGATGCGGCCCGCCGGCACGAAGCCGGCGCGCAGCGTCTCGTGGAAGCGCCGCGTCCATTCGGCGCGCGCCTCGGGCTTCTCGACCTGCGCGAGCGCGCGCGCGACGCGCAGGCGCACCGCGTCGACGTCCTGCTCGTCGTCCTTGGCGTACTTCTCGAGCAGCACCTCGGTGCTGATCGGCTGCGCGGGCAGCGGGCCGGGCTGGGACGCGTCGGGGCGCTGGGCAGCGGCGTCGGTGCTGTCGTACAGCCCGCGCTGGAGATCGGTCTTCATGAAGGTCCTTGGATCCTGGATTCCGCGCTCAGGCGGCGGAATCCTTCGGTGAATCGTGGTGCACCGTGTCGCGGCCCGCCGCCTTCGCGGCATACAGGGCCTCGTCGGCGCGTCGGAAGAGGTGATGGACGTCGCACGGCGCCGTCGTCTCGGCGACCCCGGCGCTCAGGCGAATGGTGAGATCGGCGGGCAGGTCGGCCGAGCGGGCCGCCACCGCCACGCGCAGGCGCGTGCACACCTGCAGCGCCACGGACAGCGGCGCCGCGATGACGAGGGCGAACTCGTCGCCGCCCAGTCGGGCACACAGGTCCGTCTGGCGGCATTGCGCCTGGAGATTGGACGCCACCCAGCGCAGCGCGGCGTCGCCGACCAGGTGCCGGTGCCGGTCGTTGATCGACTTGAAGTGATCGATGTCGACGAGCACCAGCGAGATCGGCGAATCGAGCGTGACCCGGGGCAGCACGCCGCCGAGGTACTCGTCGAAGCGTCGGCGGTTGGCCAGGCCCGTCAGCGCATCGTGGCGCGCCTCCGAGTGCGCGCGCTCGGCGCGGTCGCGCTCCTCGCTCACCTGGCGCAGCGCGCGCTCGGTATCGAGCGCGACGGCCAGCGCGCTGGCCTGCTGCTCGGCGCGCTCGAGCACGAGGCGCGTGCGGTTCTCGTGATATCGCTTGTGCGCCTCGAGCGCGAGCTCGAACTCGCCGTGCGACTCGTGCGCGAGCGACTTGAGCCGCCAGAGCTCGTCGATGAAGATGTGGCCGCCCCGGCCGTCGGCCGCGCTGCGGCCGCGCTCGATCGCCTGCAGCGCCAGCGCGGGCTCGTTGGCCTGCAGGTGGGCGCGCGCGCGCACGCAGCTGAAGAAGACGATCGAGTGCCGCGCCGACTCCGGGTTCATCAGCCGCTCCGCCTCGTCGAGCGCACGATGCGCCTCGTCGAGCCTGCCGAGGACGATGCACGCGATCGCGTAGTTGTCGAGCGAATTGCCGACCAGCCCGAAGCGCCCCTGCTCGCGCCACGCGTCTAGCGACGGTTGCAGCACGGTGAGGGCACGCTCCGCGCGCGGGCGCCACTGCGCCTCCGGCAAGTGCTCGTCGTACTCGCGCAGCGCCCAGCGCGCCAGCGCCAGCCCGAGGTTCGAGCGCAGGCGCAGCACGACCGCCTCGTCCGGAAACCCGCGCGACGCGCGCAGGCCCTCCTCGAGGATCTGCACCGCCTCGGGCAGCCGCCCGATGTCGTTGAGCACGGCGCCCGCGATGTTGGCGATCCGCACCTGAAGCACGGCATCCTCGGACGCGCGCGCGAGCACGACGGCCTCGCCGGTGACCTCGAGCGCGCGCGAGGGGACGCCCCGCCGCAGCGCGATCACGCTCTGGGCGTACAGGGCGAGCGCCTGCCCGCGAAGCGAGCCGCTCACGCGGAAATGGGCGAGCGCCTCGGCGGCCGCGGCCTCGGCCTCGTCGAATCGCTCGGCCAGCGCGAGGACGCGGGCGAACGAAGGCAGGATCCAGACGAGCCGGTCGCGCTCGCCGGCGGCGCGGATGCGCTCGACCGCCGGTGCGAGCTCGCCGATGGCGTCCGTGCCGCGTTCCTCGGCCGCCAGGTCGAGTGCGCGCAGCTCGTCGTCCAGCCGTTCTTCTTCTGCCATTCGAGCCCCCACCGGCGCAGGGCCCTCGCGCGCCCCGCTCGCTTCGTCGACGGCGGCGCGCCGCCTCCAGGCGCCGCGCCGCGAGATGCCCTGCCATTGATGCCACGCGGCACCGCCGCGCGGCGCCTCCCGCTCGTTGCCGCGGGAGGTGATCGGGCGATTGTGGCACCTTCATGACGGCGGGAAGGGGGTGCCGCCTGCCAGCGGGAGGGGTCTTGACGGTGCGCAAGAGCCCAATGAAAACGGCCCCGCGAGGGGGCCGTTCGTACAGCGCAGTGGTGCGGGAACGTCAGTCGCGCGCGTAGATGTCGGTGTCCTTCGTCTCGCGCACGAAGAGCAGGCCGATCACGAAGCAGACCGCGGCGATCACGATCGGGTACCACAGGCCGTAGTACATGTTGCCGTTCTGCGCCACCATCGCGAACGTGATCGAGGGCAGCAGGCCGCCGAACCAGCCGTTGCCGATGTGATACGGCAGGCTCATCGACGTGTAGCGGATGCGCGTCGGGAACAGCTCGACCAGCATCGCCGCGATCGGGCCGTACACCATCGTCACGTAGATCATCAGGATCCAGAGGATGCCGACGACCGACCACCACTGGCCGCTGAACGCCTCGATCGGCTTGGCCTTGGCCGGGTAGCCGTGCGCCTTCAGGTTGTCCGTGACATCCTTCTTGAAGGCTCCGATCGCCTTCGTCGACGTCTCGTCGAACTTGAATCCGCCGCTGGCCAGCGTGCCCGTGGGCGGAGCGATTTCCTTGTCACCGATCATCACGGTGGTCGGCGTGCCGGCGGGGACCGCCTCGTTCGAGTAGCTCGCCGAGTTCGCCGTCAGCGCGCGCTTGGCGATATCGCACGAAGACGTGAAGTCGATCTCGCGCGCCACCGGGCTGCCCTGGAACGAGCAGGTCGCCGGATCGGCCTTCACGATGATCTGCGAGCTGGCCTGCGCCGCGGCCAGCTCGGGATTCGCGGCCGCCGTGAGCGCCTTGAACAGCGGGAAGTACGTCAGCACCGCGAGCAGCATGCCGGCCAGGATGATGGGCTTGCGGCCGATCTTGTCCGACAGCGTGCCGAACACCACGAAGAAGGGCGTGCCCAGCACGAGCGCCGTGGCGATCATGTACTGTGCCGAGGTCGCGTCCACCTTCAGTGCGCTGGTCAGGAAGAACAGCGCGTAGAACTGGCCCGAGTACCACACCACGCCCTGGCCGGCGACGAGGCCGAACAGCGCGATCAGCACGATCTTCAGGTTGCCCCAGCGCGTGAACGACTCCGTGAGCGGCGCCTTGGAGGTCTTGCCCTCCTCCTTCATCCGCTTGAAGGCCGGCGATTCGTTCATCGAAAGACGGATCCACACGCTGATCGCCAGCAGGAAGATGGAGACCAGGAAAGGAATGCGCCAGCCGTAGTCGGCGAACGCCGCGTCGCCGAGCGACGACTTGACGCCGATGATCACCAGCAGCGACAGGAACAGGCCCAGCGTGGCCGTCGTCTGGATCCACGACGTGTAGGCGCCGCGCTTGCCGTGATGGGCGTGCTCGGCGACGTAGGTTGCCGCGCCGCCGTACTCGCCGCCGAGGGCGAGACCCTGCAACAGGCGCAGGCCGATCAGGATCACCGGCGCGGCGATGCCGATGGACGCGTAGCTGGGAAGCACGCCGACGATGAACGTCGACATGCCCATGATCAGGATCGTCACCAGGAAGGTGTACTTGCGGCCGATCATGTCGCCGAGGCGACCGAAGACCAGCGCGCCGAACGGCCGCACGAAGAAGCCGGCCGCGAACGCCAGCAGCGACGCGATGAAGGCCGCCGACGGATCCAGTCCGGAGAAGAACTGCTTGCCGATGACCGCGGCGAGCGAGCCGTAGAGATAGAAGTCGTACCACTCGAACACGGTGCCCAGCGAAGAGGCGAAGATGACTTTCCTCTCCTCGCTGGTGATCGTCTTGGGCGCGGTGGGTACTCGTCCCGGTTGCGCAATGCTGGACATCAGCTTGTCTCCAAAGTTGAAGGCGGCGCCCTTGCATTCGACCTGTGTCGGTCGGAGCCGATGCCTTGGGCGCGTGCCACATGGTGGGACAGGCCTCTGACCGGTTTCTGACGCGAGACTTATACGAAACTTACAAGTCTACGGGTTTACGCGGAGAATACCGGTAGCAATTGGCACCGCTTGGCGGGTGATTCGGGAAAGTCTCTAGCCTGCGGTTGTGCAGCGCAAAAGGGGCGTAAATCGACGAGTTTGCGCAGAGGAGGGGTTGGGGAACCTCTCAGAATGACGTGTCAGGATCTAGTTGAGACACCCATGCTGCAGCGATTCAAAAGCCTCTACTGGAGGCTTTGCCTTCTTTCGGTGGCGCAGATGGCTATTGCGAAGGACGCGCGAGCAATTCAACCGAGCGATTGCCAGCCGGGTCATATGGATAGCTCATGTGCGAAAGCAATAGATAGCGATCCCCGCTTGCCACCGCCACCGCCGCGGCCTCCAACAGCGTTCCCTCTCGCAGGACAACCCGCTTCAGGGTATTTCTATTGGGGTTATGACTTCTCGTCTGGCGACACCGACCAATTCGATGATCCGCGGTTCGTAAATCGTAGCGGCAGGGATCTGGTCATCACTCTCTCGTTCTCTATTCCGGGACCGCCATGCGGCGGCGGCTGTCTGCCGGGCGTCGAGTTCTATTTCGACCAAGACGTACACAAGCGAGATCCAAGGCTTCAGGTCGCCGGCAATACGGCTAAAGCGGTCGTTCCTGTCAAACCTGGCGATCGGTACGCCTTTATCATCGGCCTTTGGCAAGCCCGCAATCCTATCGTCGCCGTGACGCTGCCTGATGGAACGCCTGTATCACCCGAACTAGTCGGCTTGAGTGCACGCCCCGACATCGCTGATCAGGTCTCAGGCACACCAACGCTGTGCACATGCGACGGGGGATCACAAGCCGAATGCAATCGCGGGGATCACTACTCCAATGGTCTCAGCGGCAAATGGTCACAAACGATGGGCCTGAGCCGATTTAACGAATGGACGCGTTGTCAGAGGGATGGAACATGAGCTCAATATTGCGGCGGATAAGCCCACTCCCCTGTCGCAAATCGCCAAGTGCGCGAATATGCCTGAGGCAGGCTCAAATCAACACGAAGGATTTTCCCGACAAATTCAACTCGATATACAGTATTGATCTTCAGCCCTTCGAGCGGAATTACAGCGACAAATGAACCCGCCAAGAGATGCGCGGAATCACGAGACTTGTCTAGCACCACCGAAGGAATCAAGACTCCGCTCGCATCCTCAACTATGGAAAATGATGTCGTCTCGATTGAGGCGCCAGTCTCAACGGAGATTGAGGCGGACGTCCCGAGTTCCATTGCATCCACATTTGGAACCGGGCTCGGCACTTCATCGCCCATGTGAGTCGCGAGATCCTTGGCCCCATCTAGGGGCCAAATAACGACAGCCGAAGTACCCGCCTGAGCCATTTGTCCGGCGCTTCTTGAAGGCTCATCTTTTGGGCTGGAAAATTCCACCACCAGCGGCAGCACGACATTAGAAGCCCTTCTAGATGACCAACCGATTCCAACATCGACTGGATCGAACTCGAAGAGCGCCGCCCGGTGGTAGGGTCCGTAGACCAAGGCTTCGATGCCCCGCGCGGGAGAATCGCCAAAAGCTAAGACTTCCCCCCCACCAGCGACCGAGTAGCCTGCCGCAATATCGCGATCCCACCAATTTTCACCGAAGAACCCTTCGGTCCCGGCCAATTCGACGTGCGTCATTACGTCGTTGACGAGCTGCCAGTCCATATGCGCCCGCGCGGCATGATCTAGTCGAGTGTCCTGCGAGAGCATACCCAATCCGGCGGCCACGCGAATTTCATTCAATCGATTGAACGCAGCCATTTGATCGACGCTGTATCCGACAGGTTCAGGCACCGAAAGCTGTGCGGGAATGGGCATCGGCGAAGGACTTGGCGCGGGCGCAGGTGTCGGCGACGGGCTCAGGGATACCCGATCTCCGCCCCCGCCGCAACTCGTCATGGCCCCTGCGATGAAGCCAGCAGCCACGAATTCGAATAGTCTCCTCAGCATCGAGATGCGTTCCGCGTTCCGGCAGCGCGCGCGATGCGTCAAGGTCGTGCACCCACCATCCCCAGCGGAACGAACAAGAGACTCGCCCATGTGACTCCCCGATGCTTGTTGAATCGGCGCCGCAAGGCATGGTCGTGGCGACGCGCCGGCTCATGGTGTCATGCCTTCCCGGCACGACCAAGCAAGAAGTCGTAAACGGCAGGGGGTATCCACCCGTGTCGCGCCAAATCTGCGTTTAATCGCCCGTTTGGCGCCGGGCAAGGGCATCGCCGTCGGCGAATGGAGACAAGGGCTCTAGGGTCCGACGCCCTGCCGCACGTCCACCCGACGCATGACATCCGCCAGCATCGCCATCGAATCCTGCCCCCAGAACAGGCGCCCATCCTCGAGCCGGAAGCTCGGCACGCCGAACACGCCGTGCTTCACCGCGTCGGCCGTGCGGGCCTGGAGTTCGGACTTGACCTCGTCGCCGCGCGGATCACGCACGGGCCCGACGGCGGCCTCGAGTTCGGCCAGGGCGTTGGGCTCGTTCGGGTCGCTGCCGTCACGGGCCCAGACGTGCCGGAAGGCGAGTTCGACGACGCGCCGGTTCGGCTGCTGGCCGGCGGGGACGCTGGCCACGATCAGGCGCAGCAACGCGAGGGGATTGAACGGGTGGGGCTGCGGCGGCGCGAAGGCGAAGCCCTCGCGGTGCGCGATCCAGGCGCATTGACGGAACAGGAACTCGCGCCGCGGCGCGATGTCCACCGGTGCCTTCTGGCCCCAGTGCTTCAACAGCCCCGCGAACAGCAGCGGCCGGTACTCGACCCAGTGCGAGACACCCTCCAGCACCTGCGGCAGGCGCTCGAAGGCGAGGTAGGCGTAGGGCGAGATGATGTCGAAGTCGAAGATCACGCGTTGCATGGCTTCATCCCCTAGGTGTCGGTGGATCGATCGCCGCGCCTAGGCGCGCGGGCGCGCGGCGAGGCGCGCCCACACGACGCGCTTGCCCGCGTCGTCGAGCCGGCTCCAGGCGGCGATCTCGTCGAGCGTGCGGCGGCAGCCGGCGCACAGCCCCGACGCAGCGTCGATGCGGCAGACGTTGATGCACGGCGACGGCACGATCTCGCCCGCGGGCAGCGCGGCGACTTCCGCGGCGCGCTCCTCGAGCGTCGCCAGGACGTCGCCGTCGTCGGATGCGGCGTTCATGTGGCGTGCCCCCGCACGGTCGGCTCCAGCCAGGGCGCCCCCGCGCCCCCCGGCCCGGGAATGGCAGCGTCCGCGCTCGTGTGCTCCGGCATGAGCGCTTCGGAGCGGCCGTGCGCGCTCACCGGACTACCCTCCGCGCTACACGCTCCGGTATGAGCGCGTCGGAGCGGCCGTGCGAGCTCATGGCGCCGCGGGCGGCGCGCTCGCCTGCGCGACGTCGTGCACCGGCGCGCCCGTCAGGCGCTCGAGTTCGGCGGGCGTCATCGGAAAGACGCCGTTGGGATGGCCGGCCGCGGCCCAGATCTCGCCGAAGCGGAACAGCTCGCGGTCGATCAGCGTGACGACGGGCGAGGCGTGCGCCACCGGGGAGACGCCGCCGATGGTGAAGCCGGTCTTGGCCTTGACGAAGTCGGCGTCGGCGCGGCCGATGGCGCCGACGATTTGCGCGACCTTCTTCTCGTCGACGCGCCGGTCGCCCGAGGCGATGACGACCACGGCCACCTCGTCCGCCTTGCGCCGGAAGACGACGCTCTTGGCGATCTGGCCCACCTCGATGCCGAGCGCGTCGGCGGCCTGCTGCGAGGTGCGCACTGCAGCGTCCAGGAAGCGCGGCGACCGCGGATGCCCGAGGCGCTGCAGCTCGCGCTCGACGCGCTGGTAGCCCTCCGGCCGGGCGTCGCCTTCACCGGTGGCCGCCATCACGCGCACCCCGCTTCGACGGCCACGCCGCGCTTCGCGAGCAACGCGCGCGCGACGCGCGAACCGTTCGCCTTGCCGATGGCCTGCCGGATGTAGTGGCCGGCATCGACCAGCTTGTCGAGGTCGATGCCCGTGCGGATGCCCAGGCCGTGCAGGAGGTAGACGACGTCCTCGGTGGCGACGTTGCCGGTCGCGCCCTTCGCGTAGGGGCAGCCGCCCAGGCCGGACACGCTCGCGTCGAAGGTGTGGATGCCGAGCTGCAGGCATTCGAAGATGTTGCCCAGCGCCTGGCCGTAGGTGTCGTGGAAATGGCCGCTGACCTCGGAGATCGGGTAGTGCTCGAGCGCGGCCAGCATCGCGGCGCGCACCTTCAGCGGCGTGCCGACGCCGATGGTGTCGGCCACGCCGACGTGCTGCACGCCGATGTCCTTCATGAGCTTCGCGACGCGGCCCACGGCGGCGGGCGCGATGTCGCCCTCGTACGGGCAGCCCACCGAGCACGAGATCGCGCCGCGCACCTTCACGCCGGCGGCGCGCGCGGCCGCGACGACGGGCGCGAAGCGCTCGATCGATTCCGCGATCGAGCAGTTGATGTTCTTCTGGCTGAAGGATTCGCTGGCCGCGCCGAAGACGACGATCTCGTCGGGCTTCGTCGGCTGCGCCGCCTCCCAGCCCTTCATGTTGGGCGTGAGCACCGAGTAGCGCACGCCGGCATGGCGGCGGATGCCGGCCATCACCTCGAGGGCGTCTGCCATCTGCGGCACCCACTTCGGGCTGACGAAGCTGGTGGTCTCGATCTCGCGCAGGCCGGCGGCCTGCAGGCGGTGGATCAGCTCGATCTTCACCGCGGCGGGCACGGGCTCCTTCTCGTTCTGCAGCCCGTCGCGCGGGCCGACGTCGACGACGGTGACGAATTCGGGCAGGGACATCGAGGCAGTCATTTCAGGCTTCACTCCAGGCGCAGCAGTTCGCCGCCCTCGTTGACCTGGTCACCCGGCGCGAACAGCAGCTCGGCGACGGTGCCGTCGCGCGGCGCGGCGATCGTGTGCTCCATTTTCATCGCTTCGAGAACCGCCAGGGCTTGTCCGGTCTTGATGGCGTCGCCCTTCTTCACGAGGTAGGCGATGACCTTGCCGGGCATGGGCGCCGTGAGGCGGCCTGCCTCGGCATGGCCTTCGCCCGCGTGCGACAGCACGTCGACGACGGTCACCTGGGCGCTGCCGTGCGGCGCGAAGACGCTGTACTGCTCGCCGATGGCGTAGACCGTGAGCGTGAGGCGGCGGGCGTTCTCGCCGGCGCCGAGCACGACATCGTGGCGCTCGTCGCCCAGCGCTCGCGCGCTGAACTCCATCTCGATCGCGTCGTCGCCGCCGATGCCGAGCAGCATGCCGCCGCCGTGCCGGCCGGTCAGGCGCACTTCGCGCGCCTCGCCCTGCCACTCGAGGTGGAAGCGCTGCACCGCCGCGCCATGCAGGCGCCAGCCGTCGCGCCGCGACCAGGGGTCGGCGTCGCGCGCGCCCGCGGCGCGTTGCTCGGCCAGGGTGCGCGCGGCCACGCCGGCGACGACTTCCTCGAAGGGCAGCCCCGGCATCCCGAATAGCCGCTCGCGCTCGCGCTCGATCAGCGCGGTGTCGAGCTCGGCCTGCGCGAACGACGGCGTCCTCGCGACGCGGCGCAGGAACGCGACGTTGTTGACGACGCCCGCCACGTGCGTCTGCGCGAGCGCGGTGTCGAGGCGCGCCAGCGCCTGCTCGCGGTTCTCGCCCCAGACGATCAGCTTGGCGATCATCGAGTCGTAGAACGGCGTGATCGCGTCGCCCTCGTCGACGCCCGTGTCCACGCGCACCGGCGCCGGCGTGTGGAAGTGCTCGCCGTCGGCGTTGCGGCGGAAGCTCACGTGCGCGGGCCAGCGCAGGACGGAGAGACGCCCCGTGGCGGGCAGGAAGTTGGCCTCGGGGTTCTCGGCGCAGATGCGCGCCTCGATCGCGTGGCCGTTGATCACGAGCTCGTCCTGCGAGGTCGGCAGCTTCTCGCCGGCGGCCACGCGCAGCTGCCACTCGACGAGGTCGAAGCCGGAGATCGCCTCGGTCACCGGGTGCTCCACCTGGAGGCGCGTGTTCATCTCCATGAAGTAGAAGCGGCCGTCCTGCTCGCAGATGAATTCGACGGTGCCCGCCCCGACGTAGCCCACCGCGCGCGCGGCGGCGACCGCGGCCTGGCCCATCTCGCGGCGGCGCTCGGGCGTCATGCCGGGCGCGGGCGCTTCCTCGAGCACCTTCTGGTGGCGCCGCTGCACCGAGCAGTCGCGCTCGAACAGCCACACGCCGTTGCCGTGCGAATCGAAGAACACCTGGATCTCGATGTGCCGCGGGCGCTGCACGTAGCGCTCGACGAGCACGGCATCGTCGCCGAAGCTGTTGATCGCCTCGCGCTTGCAGGAGGCGAGCGCGGCGTCGAAGTCGGCCGCGGCCATCACCGCGCGCATGCCCTTGCCGCCGCCGCCCGCGCTGGCCTTGATCAGCACCGGGTAGCCGATGCGGTCGGCCTCGCGCTGGAGCAGGCCGGGATCCTGGTCGGCGCCGTGATAGCCCGGCACCAGCGGCACGCCGGCCTTCTCCATGAGCTGCTTGGATTCGGCCTTCAGGCCCATCGCCCGGATCGCGGCGGGCGGCGGGCCGATGAAGACGAGGCCGGCGTCCGCGCAGGCCTGCGCGAAGTCCTCGTTCTCGCTCAGGAAGCCGTAGCCCGGATGGATCGCCTGCGCGCCCGTCGCCTTCGCGGCCTCGAGGATGCGCTCCCAGCGCAGGTAGCTCTCGCGCGGCGCGGAGCCGCCGATGTGCACGGCCTCGTCGCAGGCCGCGACGTGGCGCGCGCGCGCGTCGGCGTCGGAATGGACCGCGACGGTCTTGACGCCCATGCGGCGCGCGGTGGCGGCGACGCGGCAGGCGATCTCTCCGCGGTTGGCGATCAGGATCTTTTCGAACATTCGTCTCTCCGCCCTCTATTGAAATTGACGCTCTCGCGCTTGCGAGACGGAATGCGGGGTCAGGTCTGAAGACCTGACCCCTTCGCGCAGCAGAAGCCTCAGCGCCACGCCGGATCCCGCTTGTTCAGGAAGCTCTGGACGCCTTCCTTGCCCTCGACGCTCGCGCGCACGTCGGCGATGCGGCGCGCGGTCTCGGCGCGCAGGTCCTCGTCGATGACACGGCCGGCGACATCCTGCACGAGCTTCTTGCACAGGCGCACGGAGGCCGGTCCGTTGGCCACGACGGCGGCGACGATCTCGTCGACCTTCGCGTCGAGCGCATCGGCCGGCACGACCTCGTGGACGAATCCGAGCGCGTAGGCGCGCGCGGCGTCGAAGCGCTCCGCGGTGGTGAAGTAGCGCCGCGAGGCCTGCTCGCCCAGCGCGCGCACGACGTAGGGCCCGATGGTGGCCGGCAGCAGGCCGAGCTTCGCCTCGCTGAGGCAGAAGTGAACGCCCTCGGCCGCGACGAGCACGTCGCACACCGCGGCGAGGCCGACGCCGCCCGCGTAGGCGTCGCCATGCACGCGGCCGATCACGGGCACGGGGCACGACCAGATCGCGAAGAGCATGTCGGCGAGCGCCTGCGCATCGTCGCGGTTCTGCTTCCAGGTGTAGTCGGCCATCGCGCGCATCCACGTCAGGTCCGCGCCGGCGCAGAAGGCCTTGCCATGGCCTCCGAGGACGACGGCGCGCAGCGTCTCGTCCGCCGCGAAGCCTGCGAAGGCCTGCGTCAGCTCCGTGATGACCGCGTCGTTGAACGCGTTGCGCACGTCGGGTCGGTTCAGGAACACGCGGGCGACGGGGCCGGCGCGGTCGATCTGGAGGGTGGTCTGGGTCATGGGACGTCCTGGGTCGGAGGTCGATCCGCGCGCGTCGCCCGAAGGCCGCGCGCCGGGGTTCAGGCGCTTGTCGCGATCACATCCGGAACACGCCGAACTTCGCGTCGGGAATGTCGGCGTTGAGGCTGGCGGAGAGGCCCAGCGCGAGCACGCGGCGGGTGTCGGCGGGGTCGATCACGCCGTCGTCCCACAGGCGCGCGCTCGCGAAATACGGGTGGCCCTGCACTTCGTACTGGTCGCGGATCGGCGCCTTGAAGGCCTCCTCCTCCTCGGCCGACCAGGAGCCGCCCTTGGCCTCGATGCCGTCGCGGCGCACGGTGGCGAGCACGCTCGCGGCCTGTTCGCCGCCCATCACGCTGATGCGTGCGTTCGGCCACATCCAGAGGAAGCGCGGGCTGTAGGCGCGGCCGCACATGCCGTAGTTTCCGGCCCCGAACGAGCCGCCGATGATCACCGTGAACTTGGGCACCTGCGCGCAGGCCACGGCCGTGACCATCTTCGCGCCGGCGCGCGCGATGCCTTCGTTCTCGTACTTGCGGCCGACCATGAAGCCGGTGATGTTCTGCAGGAACACGAGCGGCACCTTGCGCTGGCAGCACAGCTCGATGAAGTGGGCGCCCTTGTCGGCGCTTTCGGCGAAGAGGATGCCGTTGTTCGCGACGATGCCCACCGGCATGCCCTCGATCCACGCGAAGCCGCAGACCAGCGTCGTGCCGTAGCGCGCCTTGAACTCGTCGAACTCGCTGTCGTCCACGATGCGGGCGATGACCTCGCGCACGTCGAAGGGCTTGCGCGCGGGCTTGCCCTGCGCGTCGAGCGGGATGACGCCGTGCAGCTCCGCCGGCTCGAAGCGCGGCGGGCGCGGCTCGCGCAGCGCCACCGGAACCTGCTTGCGCCAGTTGAGCGTGCCCACGATCCCGCGCGCGAGCGCGAGTGCGTGCATGTCGTTCTCGGCCAGGTGGTCGGCCACGCCGGACAGGCGCGTATGCACGTCGCCGCCGCCGAGGTCCTCGGCGCTCACGACTTCGCCCGTGGCGGCCTTCACCAGCGGCGGCCCGCCGAGGAAGATGGTGCCCTGGTTCTTGACGATGATGGTCTGGTCGCTCATCGCCGGCACGTAGGCGCCGCCGGCGGTGCACGAGCCCATCACGACGGCGAGCTGGGGGATGCCCGCGGCGCTCAGGTTGGCCTGGTTGAAGAAGATGCGGCCGAAGTGGTCGCGGTCGGGGAAGACGTCGTCCTGGTTCGGCAGGTTCGCGCCGCCCGAATCGACGAGGTAGATGCAGGGCAGGCGGTTCTGCGCGGCGATCTCCTGCGCGCGCAGGTGCTTCTTCACCGTGACCGGGTAGTAGGTGCCGCCCTTGACCGTCGCGTCGTTGCACACGACGAGGCATTCCACGCCCGCGACGCGGCCGATGCCGGCGATCATGCCCGCGCCGGGGGCGGCGTCCTGCCCGCCCTTCTCGGGATACATGCCGAGCGCGGCGAGAGGGGCGATCTCGAGGAAGGGCGTGCCGGGGTCGAGCAGGCGCTCCACGCGATCGCGCGGCAGCAGCTTGCCGCGCGCCAGGTGCTTCGCGCGCGCGTCCTCGCCGCCGCCCTGGGCGATGCGCGCGAGCTTCGCGTTCAGGTCGTCCACCAGCAGGCGCATGGCCGCGGCGTTCGACTTGAATTCTTCCGAGCGGGAGTTGAGCTGGGTCGCGAGGGCTGGCATGGCGGTGGATCGCGTTTGGGGGACGTGACGGCGGGCAAGCGAATGCCGGGGTCAGGTCGAAGACCTGACCCCGTGGGCATTCGGGGTCAGGTCTCCGACCTGACCCCGGCATTCCATGTCCGCCGGAAGTATCCGCCTCCCGAAGCAGACGGGGACGCGATTATCGATTGACGTTTACGTAAACGTCAATTCGCCAGCAGTTCACCCGTACACGCCGCGCTCCGTCCATCCGAGCGCCGCCATGTCCGACACCCGGAACTGCGCATCGCTGGGCATGAGGAACTCGTCGAGCTGCGGCGGCCTGACGGCGGTGCCCGAGAGCATCGAGTGCACCTGGCCGCGGTGGTGCGTCTGGTGCATGAACAGGTGCTGCAGGACGTGGCCGGCGAGGTCGCGCTGCACGCGGCCCTCGCCCCGATCCATCGCCACCTCCGCGTTGACGCCGGCGGCGTCGAGGCGCTCGCAGAACGCGATCAGGCGCCGGTCGCTCACGTCCTGGGCCGAAGCGTAGGGCGCGAGCTCGTCGTGCGGCGCATAGCGGTCGTAGCGCGCGGCCATGTCCGGCTCGCCGTGCAGCGCGGCGATGTAGTACAGGTCGACGGCGAGCAGGTGGTTGAGCGTGCCGATGATCGTCGGGAAGAAGCTCGTCCGCGGCGAGTGCAGCTCCGACGTGGACAGGTTGCCCAGCGCCCCCTGCAGGCGCTTGTTCGCGAGCCGGTTCGCGTGGGCCTGGATGCGCAGGGCGCGCGCCAGGTCGAGCGACGGCTTCTCGTGGTCGGTGGTCATGGAGATTCTCCTGTGCGGCGGTGGCCTGACCCATCCTAG
>Ga0209051_1001853_pt1 | contig 16660 bp, 16 predicted proteins | sample AraplaCvi_mMS_r2_2_FD_184286 | JGI IMG/M metagenome (GOLD analysis project Ga0209051, IMG submission 184286) | Arabidopsis root microbial communities from North Carolina, USA - plate scrape MF_Cvi_mMS_r2 (SPAdes) (version 2) | ecosystem: Host-associated > Plants > Roots > Endosphere | place...
CTGCTCGTCGTCGTGCTGATCTTTGGCACGAAGAAGCTGCGTAACATCGGCTCTGACCTGGGCGGCGCCATGCGCGACTTCAAGAAGGGCATGGATGGCGGCGACGAGGAAGAGCAGCGCCGCCGCGAAGCCGAGAAACTGCGTGCCGACAGCACCGTCTCCCAGGAAAACGTCCGGCGCGACAGCACCGAGACCCACGACCGCAACCCGTAAGCGGCGTTCCGCGCCATGATCGAGATCAGCTTCGGCAAATTGCTGCTGCTCGCCCTGGTGGCGCTCATCGTGCTCGGTCCCGAGCGCCTTCCGCACGCTGCCCGCACCGCGGGCGCGTTGCTGCGCCGGGTGCGCAACGGCTGGGATAGCGTGAAGTCCGAGGTGGAGCGCGAAATCCAGGCCGAGGAAATCAAGCGCACCCTGCGCGAGACGGCCGAGAGCGCCCGCACGGCGCAGGAAGACGTGCAGAAGAACTTCCGTGACGCCGGCACCGGTGTCACGGGCGCCTTCCGGGATACGGAAGCGCAGGTGCGTGATGCCTACACCGAAGCCCAGTCCGCGCATGCGGGCCGGCGCGAGCCCGACCCGGAGCGCGACATGCTCCCGTTGAACCAGGGCGACGAGCCCGGCCGGAACGAACCGCATGACCGCACGTGATCCATCGGCCGAAGACGAGCTGGAAGAAGGCCTTTTTTCCCACCTGATCGAACTGCGCAGCCGCCTGATGCGGGCGATCGTGGTCCTCCTGGTGGTGCTTCTGGCCCTGGTGCCGATGGCCAACCACCTCTACGCCGAGCTGGCCAAGCCGCTGGTCGAGAAGATGCCTAACGGCGCGCATCTCATCGCCACCGAGGTCGCCAGCCCGTTCGTCACCCCGCTCAAGCTGACCTTTTACGTCGCGCTGTTCATCAGCATGCCGATGATCCTGTACCAGCTGTGGTCGTTCGTGAGCCCCGGCCTGTACAAGCACGAGAAGCGCCTGGCCCGGCCGCTGCTGGTGGCCTCGCTGGTGCTGTTCTACGCGGGCTGTGCGTTCGCGTATTTCGTCGTCATGCCGGCGGCGTTCAAGTTCCTCAACGCGGTGACGCCCGAAGGCGTGGCCATGATGACGGACATCACGCATTACCTCGATTTCGTGATGTTGATGTTCTTCGCCTTCGGCCTCTGCTTCGAGGTGCCGGTCGCCGTGGTGATCCTCGCCGCGATCGGCGTCGTGGATGCCGAGAAGCTCAGCAAGGGGCGCGGTTACGCCATCGTCGGCGCGTTCGCGATCGCCGCCTTCATCACGCCGCCCGACCTGCTTTCGATGATCATGCTGGCTGTGCCAATGTGCCTGCTCTACGAACTGGGCCTGCTTGCCGTACGTTTCCTGCTGAAGGCCCCCGAACGGGAGTAAGCGCGATGGCCGGGACCCGCGGCTGGCTGGCGGTCAAGGGAAAGGATGGCGCGGCGGTGCTCGCCGAGCTCGACCTTGTCCGTACCGGTGAGTCGGCCCCGCATGCCCAGCGGGGGATGGCGATTGGCCTCCCGAATGGCTGGTTCATCGTCATCACCCGGTTCGGCTCGCCCCTGCTCACCGAGGATTCGCTCCTGCCGCTGTCACAGGGCTGCAAGGTGATCGGCGTGCAGTGGAGCGAGAACGACGTCAGCGTGGCCACGGCCTATGAAAACGGCAAGCCGGCCTGGCACGTCGAACACAATGCCGAGAGCGAGGTTCGCGTGCTGGTCACCAGCGGCGAACTGCCCCCACCGTTCGACGTCCTGCATGCGCGGTTCGAAGCCGAGCAGGATGAGGCGGACGCGGCCGGTGAGGATGTCGATTGCTTCCACGCGTTGCCGGTGGAGCTGGCCGAGACCGTCACGGGGTTCGAGTACGAGCTCGGTGCGGGCGCTTACGGCGTGCCTGCCTTTGAGGGCTGGAAGATCGGGCAGGAAGCGATCCCGCGGGCGGCCTCGCGTCGGTTGAGGCGGCGGATGGCGCGGTCCGCCCGACCGTGGTGGAAGTTCTGGTAGGAGCCCACCCTGTGGGCGACGCCGTTTGCAGCAGAGCCGCAGGGCCTGTTGCAATATCGCGAAAGATGTCGCCCACAGGGTGGGCTCCTACAACGGCTATCGGCGGTTGAGCGCCAGGCCCTTCAGCACATTCAGCGCCTGCGACAGCGCGTAATCCTCGATCGCCAGCTTTCCGTCGTCATCGTTGGCCGCGGCGGCCTCGGACGACGCCTTTTCATTGGCGAGGTGGTTCGGCAGGTCGGCTTCCGAACCGATCAGCGACGGCGCGGTGTCGCTCTTGTTCACGGCGAGATCGGCCAGGGCGATGTCCGGCTTGATGCCCTCGGCCTGGATCGACGTGCCGTTCGGCGTGTAATAACGCGCGGTGGTGATCTTCACCGCGCTGTCCTGGTCCAGCGGGAGCACGGTCTGCACCACGCCCTTGCCGAAGGTGCGCCGGCCCATGATCAGGGCGCGGTGGTTGTCCTTGAGCGCGCCGGAGACGATCTCGGCGGCGGACGCGGTGCCGTTGTCGGCCAGGATCACGATCGGCGCGCCGTTGAGCATGTCGCCCGGGTGCGCGTCGAAATGCAGGTTGGCGTCGGCCAGCCGGCCCTTGGTGGTGACGATCGTGCCCGAATCGAGGAACGCATCGGCTACGCCGACCGCCGTGGTCAGCAGGCCGCCCGGGTTGGAACGCAGGTCGAGCACCGCGCCGCGCGGCGCGCCGTTCTTCTTGATGTAGTCGCCGAGCTTCTTCTCCAGGTCCGTCGCCGTGTCTTCCTGGAACTGGCTCAGGCGGATGTAGACGAAGCCCGGATCGAGCTGGCGCACCTTCACCGAGGTGACGTTGATCCGCTCGCGCGTGAGCGGCATGTCGATCGGCTTGTCGGATTTCTCGTGCAGGATGGTGAGCACGACCTTGGAGCCCGGGTCGCCGCGCAGCTTCTTGAACGCGTCATCGATGTTCTGCAGGTCCACGACCATGCCATCCACCTTGAGGATGGTGTCGCCCGGCTTGATGCCCGCGCGCGAGGCCGGCGTGTCGTCGATCGGCGAGACGATCTTCAGCAGGCCATCGACCTGCAGCACCTCGATGCCAAGCCCGCCGTACTGGCCGGTGGTGTCTTCATCGAGCTCGTCCAGGCCTTCCTTGTCCAGGTACTCGCTGTGCGGATCCAGGTTCTGCAGCATGCCGCTGATGGCGGCCTTCATGATCGTCTTGTTGTCGAGCTTCTCGACGTAGGCCTGCTGGATGATGTGGTAGACCCGCGTGAAGTTGCGGATGTCATCCAGGTCGACGCTGTCATCGGCCTTCGCGGCGACCGCCGCCGCTGCGCTGCTCGACGCCGCCGGGGCATCGGGCTGCTTCACCGGCACCTTCTTCTGCTGGGCCTGGGCCGGGAGCGCCAGCGCGCTGGCCAGGGCCAGGGCAAGGGCGAGGCGAAGGGGGTGCTGGCGCATGCCGTTCTCCGTGGTCAATGCTTTTTCGCTAGCCAGCCGCGCGCATCGATGGGCTTGCCACCCTGGCGCAGCTCGAAATAGGCGCCGTTGTCGCCGGCCGGCGCCGCGGCGGCGCCGACGGCTTCGCCGGCCTCCACCATGTCGCCCACGCCGTGCAGCAGCGTTTCGTTGTTGCCGTACATGCTCATGAAACCGTTGCCATGGTTCACGATGATCATCATGCCGTAGCCGCGCAGGAAGTTGGCGAACACGACGCGGCCGCGCGCGACGGCCTTCACCTCGCTACCCCGCGGCGCGACGATGATGACGCCGTTGCCGAAGGCGTGGACCGGGCCATTGGCCGGCCAGGGGAGGTTGCCGCGCAGGTTTCCCAGCGCCGGACCCGCTGGCACGCCCTTCGGCGCCGGTGCCGGTTCGGCCGCCTTCGCGGCATCGTCGATCACCTTCTGCAGCTTCGCCACCAGGGCGTTCATGTCCTGCTCGTTCTGTTTCAGGGCGGCCATGCGCTGGCCCTGGTCCTTGTATTTCGCCTCGGCCTCGGCTGCCAGCTTCTGCTGGTCGGCGCGCTGCCGTTCCAGGTCGCCCGCGCGCTTCTCGCGTTCGGCCCGCGTGGCCGCCAGCTTGTCCTGCTCGGCGGTGATCGCGGTTTCGACATCCTGCAGGCGGGAAAGATCCGCGAGCAGGCCCTTGATCCGCTCGACGCGGTTCTCCTGGAAGTAACGCGAGTAGGCGAGGGCGCGCGAGATCCGGTTGATGTCCTCGTCGCCCAGCAGGAGCTGGAGGTCGGAACCCCGACCAAGGGTATAGGTGGCGCGGAGCAGGTCGCCGAGGGCGCCCTTGTGCTTCGCCAGTTCGTCCTTCATGCCATCGCGTTGCTGGTTCAGCTGGTCCAGGTCGTGCTGGCGCTGGGCAAGCTCCACGTCCGTCTCGCGGACCGCCTTCGCGGCGGACGAGACCTCTTCGGCCTTCTTCGCCAGGCTGGCGTTGGCGCTGTCACGGGCGTTGGCCGTGTCGCGCTGGTCCTTCGTCAGCGACTCGATCTGCTGCCGTACCCCCTGGAGCTTCTGCCGGGCCTCGTCCTGCTCGGCCCGGGCCTTCCCGTCCTGCGCGGCATGGGCCGTGAAGGTGGGGGTGAGACTGGCGGCGAGGGCAAGGCAGAGGGCGGGCAGGCGGAGGTTTGGGCGCATCGGCCGATTATGACCTATCCGGCGGCGCGGCCGCCGTGATGCCGGGTGCCATCCACTCGTGGGAGCGCGCTTGCGCGCGATGGCCGGGACCTTTCGGTATGGCTGGGGATTTTGCGCCCGCCCCATGTCCAATCGCGCGCAAGCGCGCTCCCACAAGGGATGGGGTGGGCGTGCCGTGGATGCGTGAGACGTAAGGTTTTCGTTCGGACGTCCAAACGCTTTGACGCAGCGCCGCAAATGTGTGTACCTTCGGAGCCATGCCCCTCGCGTGCATGTGATGGTCGGCCGGTTCACGGCCGTGGGGCCACGTGCACGCTTCTGAAGACCCAGCACAACCGTATGCCACAGGAGGCGTTAGGTGAAGCAAGGCACACCGCGCCTATACGACGAGGCGTTTGAACACGACAGCTGCGGCTTCGGTATCGTCGCGCAGATCGATGGCCATGCGAGCGCGAAGCTCGTAGACACCGCGTTTTCAGCGCTTTCGAAGCTTTCCCACCGCGGCGGCGTCAACGCCGACGGCATCAGCGGCGATGGTTGCGGCGTCCTCATCCGGCGTCCCGTCGAATGGCTGCGCGCGCTTGCGGGTGAGGCAGGCATCACGGTTTCCACGCAGTTTGCCGCCGGCGTCGTGTTCCTCGACAACGACACGCAGGCGCATGCAGTAGTTACACTTGAAACCGAACTCGTGGCTGCCGGCCTGCGTGTTGCCGGCTGGCGCGATGTGGCCGTCGATACCAACGCGTGCGGCCCGCTCGCGGCGTCATCGATGCCCCTGGTCCGCCAGGTCTTCGTCGACGCGCCGGGCGACATGCCGCCTGCGCGCTTCGAGGCGGCCCTGTTTCGCGCACGCCGCCGCGCCGAGCAGGCGCTCAAGGGCGACCGGCAGTTCTACGTGGTCTCGCTCTCCGGCGAAGTGGTCGGCTACAAGGCAATGGCCGCGCCGGGGCACCTGCGCGATGTGTATCCCGACCTCAAGCATCCCGCGCTGGTCGCGGATGCGGTCGTGTTCCACCAGCGCTTCTCGACCAACACCTCGCCGAAGTGGCGCCTCGCGCAGCCGTTCCGCTTCCTCGCCCATAACGGCGAGATCAACACCATCCGCGCGAACCGTCGCTGGATGCAGGCGCGCGGCACCGTAATGCGTTCGGAGCGCGTCGATCTTTCCGATATCGGCCCGCTCGTCACGCAGGATGGCTCGGATTCGGAAAGCCTCGACAACGCGCTGGAAGTGCTGCTGATGGGCGGCATGGACCTGCTCACGGCCATGCGCGTCCTCGTGCCGCCCGCATACAGCGCACGCGAAGACATCGACGAAGATCTCGCGGCGTTCTACGAGTACTACGCGCTGCACAGCGAGCCTTGGGATGGCCCGGCGGGCCTGGTGATGTGCGATGGGCGCTACGCCGCGTGCACGCTCGACCGCAACGGCCTGCGCCCGGCACGCTGGGCGCTCTCCGACGACAACCACCTGATCGTCGCATCGGAAGCGGGCCTGTGGGATGTGCCCTCATCGCGCATCGTCGCGAAGGGGCGCCTCGCACCCGGCGAGATGATCGCCGTGGATTTCCGTGAGCACCGCCTGCTGCGCGATGCCGATATCGACGCGATCAACCGCGCGCGTGCCCCGTTCCGCGACTGGCTGCGTGATGGCGTCACCTACCTCGAATCCGACCTGATCGACCCGAGCCTCGCCGCCGAGCCGCTGCCGGCCGAAGAGCTGCGCCGCTACCAGAAGCTGTACGGGCTTTCCCGCGAGGAAAGCGAATCGGTGTTGAAGATCATCGCGGAGACCGAAGCGGAAGCCACCGGCTCCATGGGCGATGACACGCCGATGGCCGTGCTCTCGCGCCAGGTGCGTCCGTTGTTCGATCGGTTCCGCCAGGCCTTCGCCCAGGTCACCAACCCGCCGATCGATCCGCTGCGTGAGCGGCTGGTGATGTCGCTGGTGACCCAGATCGGCCAGGAGCGGAACATCTTCGATCTCGGCCCGGAGAACGCGAAGCAGATCCTGCTGAATTCGCCGATCCTCTCGCAGCGCAAGCTGCGCCAGATCCTGGCTACGCCCGCTTACGCGAATACGCCACGCTTCGACCTGATGTACGGCGCCGACGAAACGCTCGACCAGGCGATCCGGCGGATCTGCGATGACGTCGAGGCGGCCGTGCGCCGTGGCGTGGAGGTGGTCTTCCTCAGTGACCGCTATCCGCGGCGCGACCTGCTGCCCATTCATTCGCTGCTGGCCACGGGCGCCGTGCATGCGCGCCTCGTCGAGACCGGCCTGCGATGTCAATGCAACATCATGGTCGAGACCGCGACGCCGCGTGATCCGCACCAGTTCGCCTGCCTGCTGGGCTTCGGCGCCACCGCGATCTACCCGTGGCTCGCCTACCAGAGCCTGTTCGACATGGGCCGCAGCGGCCACCTGCGCAAGGGTGAAGGCGCGCCGCGCGAGATCGGCCGCAACTACCGCCGCGGTATCCGCAAGGGCCTGCTGAAGATCCTCTCGAAGATGGGCATCTCCACGGTCGCAGGCTATCGCGGCGCGCAGTTGTTCGAGATCGTCGGCCTGTCCAGCGACGTGGTCGACCTGTGTTTCCCCGGCACGCCTTCGCGCGTCGGGGGCAGCACGTTCGCCGATCTCGAGGCGGAGCAGCGCCTGCTCGCCGCCGAAGCGTGGGACGAGGCACAGTCGCTGCGCGCCGGCGGCCTGTACAAGTACGTGCACGGCGGCGAATACCACATGTACAACCCCGACGTGATCGCCAGCCTGCAGGTGGCGGTGCGCACGGGTGAGTGGAAGGATTACGAGAAGTACGCGCACTACGTCGACACACGGCCCGCATCGGCGCTGCGTGACCTGCTGGTGCCGCGCGAAGCGACCGCCATTCCGCTCGACGAGGTCGAGCCGGCGGAGTCGATCCTGAAGCGCTTCGATTCCGCGGGCATGTCGCTGGGCGCGCTGTCGCCGGAGGCGCACGAGGCGCTGGCGATCGCGATGAACCGCCTCGGCGCCCGCAGCAACTCTGGTGAAGGTGGCGAGGATCCGTCGCGTTACGGCACCGATCGCCAGTCGAAGATCAAGCAGGTGGCTTCCGGACGCTTCGGCGTGACGCCCGCCTACCTCGTCAACGCGGAGGTCCTGCAGATCAAGATCGCGCAGGGCGCGAAACCGGGCGAGGGTGGCCAGCTGCCCGGCCATAAAGTGGACGCCACGATCGCCCGCCTGCGCTATGCGAAACCCGGCATCGGCCTGATCTCGCCGCCGCCGCACCACGATATCTATTCCATCGAAGACCTTGCCCAGCTGATCCACGACCTGAAGGAAGTGAATCCGCAGGCGCTGGTGTCGGTGAAGCTGGTGTCGCACGCAGGCGTGGGTACCGTTGCCGCCGGCGTGGTGAAAGCCGGCGCCGACCTCATCACCGTCTCCGGCCACGATGGCGGCACCGGTGCCAGCCCGCTGACGTCGATCAAGTACGCTGGCACGCCGTGGGAACTCGGCCTCGCCGAGACCCAACAGACCCTGCGCCTCAACGACCTGCGCGGCCGCGTGCGCCTGCAGACCGACGGCGGGCTGAAGACGGGCCTCGACGTGATCAAGGCGGCGATGCTCGGTGCGGAGAGCTTCGGCTTCGGCACGGGCCCGATGGTCGCGCTCGGCTGCAAGTACCTGCGCATCTGCCACCTCAACAACTGTGCGACGGGCGTGGCGACCCAGCACCCGGTGCTGCGGCAGAAGCATTTCATCGGCCTGCCCGACATGGTGATGAACTACTTCCGCTTCATCGCGGAAGACGTGCGCCGCCACCTCGCGCGGCTGGGCGTACGCTCGCTGGCCGAACTCATCGGCCAGGCGGGTCGGCTCGAGCAGCGCGGCGGCATCACCGCGGTGCAGGAGCGTCTCGACCTGTCCGCGCTGATCGCAGAGGACGGGCTCGGCCAGAAGGTCGACTTCGCCTGCACGCTCGCACGCAACCCGATGCGCGACCCAGCGGCGCTGGCTTCGCGGATTTCGGCGGATGTTCGCCAGCTCGTGACCGATGGTCACGGTGGCACGTTCCGCTACCCGATCGTGAACACCGATCGCGCGATCGGTGCGCGCCTGTCCGGTGACATCGCCCGCCGTTGGGGTGACGCCGGCATGGCGGAACGCCCGATCCACCTGCACCTCACCGGTTCCGCCGGACAAAGCCTCGGCGCGTGGAATGCGGCTGGCCTGCACATCGACCTTGTCGGTGAAGCCAACGACGGCGTGGGCAAGGGCATGGCCGGTGGCCGGCTCATCATCCGCCCGCCGGCGGATTCGCCGTTCAAGAGCCAGGACGCGTCGATCATCGGCAATACCTGTCTCTACGGCGCGACCGGTGGCGAGCTGTTCGCCGCGGGGCAGGCCGGCGAACGCTTCGCCGTCCGTAACTCGGGTGCGCTGGCGGTCGTGGAAGGTGCGGGCGACCATTGCTGCGAATACATGACCGGTGGCGTCGTCGCCGTGCTGGGCCGTACCGGGCTGAACTTCGGCGCGGGCATGACGGGTGGATTCGCCTATGTGCTCGATACCGAGCGCAACTTCGTCGACTGCTACAACCACGAACTCGTGGACATCCTGCGCATCTCGCACGAGGGCATGGAACATTACATGCAGCATCTCCGCCAGCTCATCGCCCGCCACGCCGAACTCACCGGCAGTGCCTGGGGCCGCCAGGTGCTTGGCGATTTCCGTGGGCTGCTGCAGAGGTTCTGGCTGGTGAAACCCAAGGCCGCGAGCCTCGACGCCCTTGCCGAAGAACTGCGGAGTGCCGCATGAGCGCAAAAGACTTCCGCTTCCTCGAGATCGCGCGGCAGACGCCGCGCACGGTGCCGGTCGCGGTGCGCGTGCTCGGCTACGGCGAGATTTCCGGTGACTTCGCCTCGGCCGAGGCGTCCTCGCAGTCGGGTCGCTGCATCGATTGCGGCAACCCGTATTGCGAACACGCCTGCCCGGTGCACAACTACATCCCGAACTGGCTGAAGCTGGTCCAGGATGGCCGCCTGTTCGAAGCCGCGGCGCTGATGCACGAGACGAATCCGCTCCCGGAAATCTGCGGGCGCGTGTGTCCGCAGGATCGCCTGTGCGAAGGCGCCTGTACGCTGGAGCAGGGCGATTTCGGTGCGGTGACGATCGGCAGCGTCGAGCGCTGGGTGACCGACGAAGCGTTCCGCCAGGGCTGGCGCCCGGATCTTTCCCGCGTGAAAGAGACTGGTGCGCGCGTGGCGATCGTCGGCGCGGGTCCGGCAGGCCTGGCCTGTGCCGATCGCCTGCGCCGTGCGGGGATCGCCGCCGATGTATTCGATAGGCAGCACGAGATCGGTGGCCTGCTGACCTTCGGCATTCCTCCGTTCAAGCTCGACAAGACCATCGTACGCACCCGCCGCGGCGTGCTCGAGGGCATGGGCGTGCGCTTCCACCTCGGTGTCGAGATTGGTCGTGACATCGAGTTCGATGAGCTGCTCAACGATTACGACGCAGTGTTCGTCGGCACGGGTGCCTACACCTATGTCGACGGCCAGCTCGAAGGCCGTGAGCTTGGTGGCGTGCATGACGCGTTGCCGTTCCTCATTGCGAATACGGAGCGTCTGCTACGCGAGCAGGCGCCCACGCCGGAATACGACCTTGCCGGTAAGCACGTCGTCGTGCTCGGCGGCGGCGATACAGGCATGGACTGCAACCGCACGGCCATTCGCCTTGGTGCTGCGTCGGTCACGTGCGTTTACCGCCGCGACGAGCCCAGCATGCCGGGCTCGCGGCGCGAAGTGGGCTACAGCCGTGAGGAAGGCGTGCGCTTCCTGTTCCAGCGCCAGCCGGTGACGCTGGTCGGCGAGAACGGCAAGGTGAAGGCCGTGCGTGTCGTCGAGACCCAGCTGGTCGACGACGGCGATGGTCGCCCGCGCCCACGCAACGTGGAAGGCAGCGAAACCGACCTGCGCGCGGACGTCGTCATCCAGGCCTTCGGCTTCCAGCCGAGCCCGCCGGACTGGTGCGATGCGTTCGGCATCGAGCGCGATCGCAGCGGCCGTATCATCACGGGCGCGGACGGCAACCTGCCGCACCAGACCAGCCATGCGAAAATTTTTGCGGGTGGCGATAACGTGCGTGGCGCGGACCTGGTCGTTCGCGCGGTTTACGACGGCCGTGAAGCTGCCGTTTCAATCACGCGCATGCTGGCGGGCAAGAAGGAAACACCACCGTCGCTGCATAGTCCGCTGTTGTAGGAGCGCGCTTGCGCGCGACATCTTTCGCCCCACAGCAGCGGGCCCTGTTGCTCTTTCGCGAAAGATGTCGCGCGCAAGCGCGCTCCTACAGGGGGCTTGCACACGGGTTACGGTGAAAAGGCGCACAATACGTCCCATGCCCTCCACGGCGGCCCCTCACCCATGTGCCTGATCGCTTTCGCCTGGCGCGCCCATCCGCGCTGGCGCCTTGTCATGCTCGGTAACCGCGATGAATTCCATGCCCGTCCCACGGCGCCCCTGGCGCATTGGGATGAAGCGCCGCAGATTGCGGCGGGTCGCGACCTTGAAGCCGGCGGCACCTGGGCCGGCGTCGCGCCCAACGGCCGCGCGAGCATCATCACCAACGTGCGCGACCTCCACGCCGACCACAGTGGGCTGTCGCGCGGGTTGCTGGTCGCCGACTACCTCGGTTCGAATCTCCCTGCCTCCGTCCACGCGCAGGAACTGATCGCCACCGCGCGTGACTACCGTCCCTTCAACCTGCTCACCTTCGACCACGACAGCGCGTACTACCTGGGAAACCATCCCGATGCACGCTACCAGCCGGTAAGCGATGGCATCCACGGGCTGTCGAACGCCGACTTCAATGCGCCGTGGCCGAAGACCCGCGCACTCACGCATCGCCTGGAGGCGTGGGCGCAAGACGAACGTGAAGACACGGAATCCCTGTTCCGCATGCTCTCCGACCAGGGCCGCTGGCCCGACGACCTGCTGCCCGACACCGGCATCGGCATCGAGCGCGAACGCTTCCTCTCCAGCGCCTTCATCGTCGGCGAGAACTACGGCACCCGCGCCAGCACGGTGATCCTGGTCGGCCACGACGACGCCACCACCATCATCGAACGCCGCTTCGGCCCGAACGGCGTGCCCGAAGGCGAAACCCGCCTGGACCTTGCCCCGTAGGGGACCGGCTGTTCGTGGGAGCGCGCTTGCGCGCGATGTACTTGCCTCACCCCCAGCCGCCTGCCGGCGGATCGCGCGCGAGCGCGCTCCCACAGGGGCCTGACCCGATCCTTCGCGTGGCGGCAAAAGTCTTTCACCCGGGCAGCGGTTGATCCAAGCCGCCGCTGCCCCGACGATGGTGGAATCCACTTTCCCACCGGGAGTCACCCATGAAGATCGACCTCTCCAAGCGTAGTGCCATCGTCACCGGTTCCACCGCCGGCATCGGCCTCGCCATCGCCCAGGGCCTGGCCGGCGCGGGCGCCAGCGTCGTCATCACCGGCCGCACCCAGGCGCGCGTCGATGCCGCGATCGCCGAGATCAAGAAGGCCGTGCCGGACGCGAAGCTCTCCGGCGTCGCCGCAGACCTCGGTACGGCGGAAGGCGCCGCTGCCCTGATCAAGGCCGTGCCCAGCACCGACATCCTCGTCAACAACCTCGGCATCTTCGAGCCGAAGGCCTTCTTCGATATCACCGACGAGGAATGGAGCCGCTTCTTCGAAGTGAACGTGAATTCGGGCGTGCGCCTGTCGCGTCACTATGCGAAGGGCATGGCGGACCGTGGCTGGGGCCGGGTGCAGTTCATCTCCAGCGAATCGGCCCTGCAGATCCCGGCCGAGATGGTCCACTACGGCATGACCAAGACCGCCCAGCTCGCCGTATCGCGTGGCCTGGCGGAAACGCTCTCCGGCACCGGCGTTACCGTGAACTCGGTGCTCCCGGGCCCGACCCTGTCCGAAGGCGTGGGCGAGTTCTTCAACAAGATCGCGAAGGACCAGGGCAAGTCGATGGAAGAAGTCGAGAAGGACTTCATCAGCACCCACCGCCCGACCTCGCTGATCGAGCGCCTGCTCACCGTCGAGGAAGTGGCCAACATGTCGGTCTACCTCGCCTCCGAACAGGCCAGCGGCACGACCGGTGCGGCCGTGCGTGTCGACGGTGGCGTAGCCCGCCAGGTGGTCTAAGCAACGACCTTGCTCTCGTGGGAGCGGGCTTGCCCGCGATGGACCTGGCCGCAAGCACCCATCGCGCGCAAGCGCGCTCCCGCAAGTTGCGGACCATCCGGCCTCCATTACACTCCACCGAACATGCACGGGGGGTGCAGCGTGAAAGGAGTCGGGGCGTGGTGATCCTTACCTATTTCTTCGTGATGGCGGCTCTGGTCATCGTCACCCGCGTCATGGCGATCTCCTTTACCTCCGGCTTGCTCCGCGCCCTTCGCGTTGTTCCGGAGGAGAGCGCCAGCCGAGCGGGCCATGACCGATATGCCACGCGAGCGCTGCTCGGCGCTTATCCCGTGCCTGCCGGTTACCTGCGGGTGCTCTGCTGGGTACTTCGGCTGGCCGTTCCTGTGCTGTTTGCCGGCTTTTGTGGCTGGTTGTACATCGCCTTCTCCGGCGCTACGGACGAGTCGCCGTGTTTGCGTTGCCAGCTTGATCCCGCAAGCAAATCACTGGCTTTCTGGCTGGGCTACGCATCGACCATTCTCATGCTGATCGGTGCGCACGCCGGCTCGGCGATGGTGACCCGATGGGACCCGCGCCAGCACGAAACCAGCGCCTCATTCGACGTTCGACGAATGCAGTTCGCCCTGAAGATGATCTTTACAGATGCGCTCGCGCCCAGCGATCGCCTGGCGCGCACTCTTCGCGACGCTTGCCGTTGGGCGACGCTGCTGGGCGTGCTCGCTTTCGTGGGCTGGCTGGTGGCATCAGGTTGAGGATCATTGGCGCACACAGACGTTTATTGAAGAGGGAATCTGACTTCTATGTACTGGATTCAGATAATAAGCAGCAGGTGAAGCATCATCTACATAAGCCTTTGAGGGACTAATGGCAAAGCATTATCTATTGTTATCAGGCATCTTGATGTTTTTGTGCGCAGCTGCGTACGCGGATGATTCGCCGCACATTTCCATGACGGTAGACGATCAGAGTGACTCGATAATTGTGTTGCTAAGGAATCTTGGCGAAGACCCGGTCAAGATTCGCACCGACTATCTTGTCGATCCTGTGATCGGCGACATATCGTTTGAGTTTTCGCAAGGCGATAAGGTGTATTCGCAGACGTCTCACGTTCATGCGGAATTGCCTGGCGAAAGTGGCTACACGATCCTAGCTCCAGGAGGCATAAGCGGCTTTGCCTTCGACAAAGACATCGTATCGAGAATGCATTCTCTTCCAAGCGGCTGCTATTTCGCTGTCGTGACGTTTCATGACACGTTCGCGGCGAAGTTTGCTGCTTACGAGGGTGCTATAAAATCAGTGCCTCGACGAGTCTGCGTGGTTTCGGATAAGGGTGCGTCAAAACTGACGCACCCTGAATCCTGATGCGGCTGATGCAATGCGTTGGTAGAACCACCCCGCAAGCGCGCTCCTACAGTTGTTCTTCAGTCGACATCACCGTCGACGTAGTACCAGCGGCTATCTTCGCGGACGAAGTGGCTGACCTCATGCATCTTCTTCGCACTACCACCGCCGTAGCGGAGGCGGGCGATGAATTCGACCACGGCACTATCCGGAGTGGGATTCTCGTGGCGCTTCACGGTAAGTCCGAGCCAGGTAGGCTTCGGCGACTGGCTGGCGAGGTCTAGCGACGGCGGGCGCATCGACGGATGCCACGATGCCAGCAGATAGTCCTCCAGCCCCATCACATACGCGCTGTAGCGCGAGCGCATGAGCGCTTCCGCCGTGGGGGCGGGGTCACCAGCGTGCCAGCGGCCGCAGCACGCGGCGTAAGGCTTGCCGGTGCCACAAGGGCAAGCCGTATCTGGAGTGGCCATGGCCGTGTCCTGGGAAAGTCAGAAGGCGCCCATGCTAATGGCTCGCGGACCAGATAACCTCTTTCCTGGGGTGCGGGCAGGGGGCTCGAATGGCGAAGATGGCGGCGTGCCTTGTGGCTGCCAACGTGGTTGGCTGGGGGGCCGTAGCCGTCTTGTCGGCTCGACTTCTATGGGCCGTGCCGGGAGAAGAGATGCTGCCGGTGGGCGGCAACTTTGTCGTCTGGTTCACCGGCGTCTTTGTCCCTATCGTGGGGACGGTGCTGGTGGATGGGCTCTGGCTTATTCGCATCACCTGGCGCATGTGGACGAAGGGATGGCGCGCGGTTGTCCCCGAGATCGCAGCGCTGGGCTTTTTCGCTATCGCGTGGGTCGGCCTGTTTGCCTACACCCGCGTCAACATCTATCAGGGATAATCGCTGTGATGCGGTCGGTGGCATTGCCGGCGCCCCTCATGGCTTCGGGCGAATTCCAGCCACCTTGTGATTGCAAGGATCATTCTCAATGCAACTGATCGCTCTATTCTCATTCGCCATCGAGGCTATGCACGCTGCTGCTTCACCGATCGACTTCTGCGACCTTGTCAAAGAGCCGAAAGCGTTCGATGGCAGGCACGTGACGTTCACTGCGCGTTTGGAAAGCGACGGTATACACGCGATTGTGCTGGAAGACCCGCGATGCGCCGGAGCGGTAACGGTGGACGTCTCGCATGCGGGAGATGCGTTCGCCAGGCTGCAGGACAAGCTGTTCGAAGGGCAGCCCGGCACCCTCGATAAAGTTGTCCAAGCGCGCTGGGGCGGTGTGATCGAACGAACGAAGGGGCATGCGCGGCTCATCGTCGAGTCCATCGATCAGATCACTTCAACCGCACGGGACGGATCGAACTAATCAGTTCGTCCCGAGACGATGAGCGCCGACAGGTCGTACCCCATCGCCACGGCCGCCGCTTTCAACCGCTCGAACGTCGCCCGGTCCAGGTTCGGCGTACGCGACAGGATCCATAGATACTTCCGCCCCGGCTGGCCGACCATTGACCATTGGTAGTCCTCGTCCAGGGCGATGACCCAGTAGTCGGCCCAAACGAGGGGCAGCCAGCGGAGCCAGGGCGGGACAAAGGTGACCTCGAGCTTGCCGCGGGCGAACGCCTCGGGGCGCCGGGCGATGCCCTGGCTGGCGATCTCGCCGTCTTCGGTACCGCAGCGGTTCTCCACGGTCACCGTGCCATCGACGTTCGGGGTGTAGCGGGCGGTGACGTTCCCCGTGCACTTCCGCTGGAAATACATGGGCAGCCGGGCGATTTCGTGCCAGGTGCCCGCGTAGCGCTCCAGGTCGAGGTCGGCCACGGCCGTGACCGGCGCGGAGGCGATGCCTGGGTTGGCCATGGCCCCGTTCAGGGCCGCGAGGAGGTCGCGCATGGCTGGATTCCGTTAAAGCGAACGCACTACGATGCCGATGACGGGTGAATCCCCAATAAATTGCGCCACCGGAACCGTGCCATGGACCACGACGACAGCCCCGCCAAACGCCCGCTCTTCACGCGGCTGCGCGAGCGGCTGGTGTCCCCGGGGGCGGCTCACGTGGATTCCGAGGCAGGGATGATCGTCGCGACGCCGGGCGTGTTCAGGATGCGCGAGGTGCCGTTGGCCCGGGTTTTCCGGGTCGAGGCCGGCAACCGCGATACGGACGCCTGGGACAACGTGTTCCTGTTCTTCCACGTCGATGGCGAAGAGACCCTGGTGCTCTCCGAGCACGACAAAGGGTTCGTCGAGCTGGTCGATGACCTGCGAGCGACCTTTCCCGGTATCGAGGGCTGGGAGTCCGCCGTGCCCTCGGTGAAGTTCCAGCTGACCTCGGTGGACCTGTGGCGTCGTGAAACGCCCGATGCGCCTGCCGCCGACACGCCTGACGCGCCGTAGGAGCCCACCCTGTGGGCGACATCTTTCGCAGCGGCGTTAGACCCTGCGACACCTTCGCGAACGGCGTCGCCCACAGGGTGGGCTCCTACGCGTGATTCGCGGCCGTCACTCTT
>Ga0209051_1001855_pt1 | contig 16645 bp, 13 predicted proteins | sample AraplaCvi_mMS_r2_2_FD_184286 | JGI IMG/M metagenome (GOLD analysis project Ga0209051, IMG submission 184286) | Arabidopsis root microbial communities from North Carolina, USA - plate scrape MF_Cvi_mMS_r2 (SPAdes) (version 2) | ecosystem: Host-associated > Plants > Roots > Endosphere | place...
TCGAGCGCCAGGCCCAGCTGCGCAAGGACGGCCGCCTGCCCTTCCTGCGCCCCGACGCCAAGAGCCAGGTCACGATGCGCTACGTGGACGGCAAGCCGCACAGCATCGACACCGTGGTGCTCTCCACCCAGCACAGCCCCGACCAGAGCGAAACGCCCACCAAGATGAAGGCCTCGTTCAACGAAGCCATCATCGAGGAGATCATCAAGCCCGTGCTGCCGAAGGAATGGCTCAAGGACACGCGCTACCTGATCAACCCGACCGGGCGCTTCGTCATCGGCGGTCCGCAGGGCGACTGCGGCCTCACGGGCCGCAAGATCATCGTCGACACCTACGGCGGCGCCTGCCCGCACGGCGGCGGCGCGTTCTCGGGCAAGGACCCGTCGAAGGTCGACCGCTCGGCCGCCTATGCCGCACGCTACGTGGCCAAGAACATCGTGGCCGCCGGCCTCGCGCGCCAGTGCCAGATCCAGGTGGCGTACGCCATCGGCGTGGCCCAGCCGATGAACATCACGGTCTACACCGAAGGCACCGGCGTGATCCCGGACAGCAAGATCGCGGAACTCGTGCGCGAGTTCTTCGACCTGCGTCCCAAGGGCATCATCCAGATGCTCGACCTGCTGCGCCCGATCTATCAGAAGACCGCCGCCTACGGCCACTTCGGCCGCGAGGAGCCCGAGTTCACCTGGGAAGCGACCACGCAGGCGGCTGCGCTGCGCGCTGCGGCCGGCCTGTAATTCTCCAGGGGCTTCCAGCCCTCCTCCCACGCAAATGCCGGCCTCGCGCCGGCATTTGCGCTTCTGGAATACCCCCGCCGAATTTGCTGGCGGTGCGCGGCGTTGTGTGTAAAACTTGAGCGTCTTGTGAAAATTTTACAAAGGCTCTGGTGTCGCAATTGCCGGTTCGTCCGCCTCCCGCCCCCACTCCGGCCCCCGATGCCGGCCGGGCACAGCGCATCCATTCGGTCATCGACCTCTGGCTCGGGGAGCAACTGCGCAGAAGGCGCCAGGCCCTCGGCCGCTCGCTGCAGCAGGTGGCACAGGCCTGCGGCATTTCGGTCAGCCTGCTGAGCCAGCTCGAACGCGGGCACCGCTCCATCTCCATCCGTACGCTCGGCGCGCTGGCGCAGGAACTGCAGTTGCCCATCGAGACCCTGGTGCGCAACACCCAGTACAGCGAGGGCGAGGCCGAAGGCGCGGTGGCGCGCGCCGGCACGCACAAGCGCATCGACCTCGGCGACAAGGGCATCCACAAGGAAAACCTCACGCCGCCCGCCGCCGCGGGTGGCGTCGAGATGTACCGGGCGGTGATCGATCCGGGCGGCTCGACGGGCGACGACCTGTTCTTCACGCGCAAGGGCGAACAGGTCGGCTACGTCATCGAGGGGCAGCTCGAACTCTTCGTGCGCGAGCGCCTGCTCAAGCTGAAGGCCGGCGACAGTTTTTGCTACGACGGGGGCATGCCGCGCCGTTGGCGCAATCCCGGAACCACACCCACCACCGTCCTTTGGGCGATCACCCATTCACCCGCATAGGCCCGATCTTTTTTTGAAGAGGAACCCACCATGAAAATCGCTTCTTCCCTCGCAGCCTTCGTGCTGGCCACGTTCACCCTGGCCTTCGGCGGCCAGGCCTCGGCCCAGACGGTGCTCAAGGTGGGGTCCACGCCCACCGGCAATCCGTTCACTTTTCTCGACACCAAGACCAACACCATCGACGGCATCATGGCGGACATCGTCAAGGCCGTCGGCAAGACCTCGGGCTTCGAGGTGCAGATCGAGCCGATGCAGTTCTCGGCGCTGATCGGCTCGCTCACTTCCAAGCGCATCGACCTGATCTCGGCCGCGATGTTCATCACGCCGGTGCGCCAGGAGGTGGTGGACTTCTCGCAACCGATCTACAGCTACGGCGAAGGCATCGTGGTGCCGGTGAAGGACACCACCGCCTACCGCAGCTTCGCCGAGTTCAAGGGCAAGCGCATGGGCGTGCAGGTGGGCACGGCCTTTGTCGAGCCGCTGCAGAAGCTCGGCATCTTCAGCGAGGTCAAGCTCTACGACACCACCGCCGACCTGATGCGCGACGCCAATGCCGGGCGCATCGACGCGGGCGTGCTCGACTCGCCGATCGCCGCCTACGCGATCTCCAAGAACGTGTTCCCGAACCTGCGCCTGGTGACGACCTACCAGCCGACCATGGTCAACAGCATCGGCATCGCCACCCGCAAGGGCGACACCGAAACCATGGGCAAGGTGAATGCGGCGCTCACCAAGCTCAAGGCCGACGGCAGCATCGACGCGATCCTCAAGAAGTGGGGCCTCAACAGCTGAGCGGCACTTGCATTGCCTGCCCTCTGACAGACCCTGCCCATGAGCACCTTCCTGCACAACGTCTGGGAGTTCCTGCCGATCCTGCTCCAGGGCGCCAAGCTCACGGTGCTGGTGACGCTGGGCTCGCTGGTGATCTCCACGCTGCTCGGCCTGGTCTGGGCCGCGATGCGGGTCTCGGGCATTCCGCTGCTCGCAAAGATCAGCGCGGGCGTGATCAACCTGCTGCGCGGCATTCCGATCATCGTGCTGCTGTTCTTCATCTACTTCGTGATGCCCGACTTCGGCCTCTCGCTGACGGCGCTGCAGGCGGGCATCCTGGGCCTGGGCATCGCCTACTCGGCCTACCAGTCGGAGAACTTCCGCGCCGGCATCGAAGCCGTGGACCACGGCCAGGTGGAGGCGGCACAGGCCATGGGCATGAGCTGGCGGCTCACGATGCGGCGCGTGGTGCTGCCGCAGGCCTTCCGCATCACGCTGCCCTCCTACGGCAACATCATGATCATGATGCTCAAGGACTCGTCGCAGGCCTCGACCATCACCGTGGCCGAGCTCGCACTGCAGGGCAAGCTGATCGCCACTTCCACCTTCCAGAACGCCACCGTGTTCTCGCTGGTGGCGCTGCTCTACCTGATCATGTGCGTGCCGCTCATCCTGCTGGTGCGCCACTTCGAGAAGCGGGGCAGGAAATGATCGAGATCCGCGGCCTGCAGAAATCCTTCGGCAGCCACCATGTGCTCAAGGGCATCGACGCCTCGATCTCGCAGGGCGAAGTGGTCTGCATCGTCGGGCCTTCGGGTTCGGGCAAGTCGACCATCCTGCGCTGCATCAACGGGCTCGAGAGCTACTCGGGCGGCAGCGTCGACATCGATGGCCGGCGCGTGGACAACCGCCATGCGTCGATCAAGGCGATCCGCGCCGAAGTGGCCATGGTGTTCCAGCGCTTCAACCTGTTCCCGCACCGCACGGTGCTCGAGAACGTGATCGAGGGGCCCGTCTACGTGAAGGGCGAAGACCGCGCCGCCGCCATCGTGCATGCGAAGGAGCTGCTCGCGAGCGTCGGCCTGGCCGACAAGGCCGGGGCGCATCCGCCGGAACTCTCGGGCGGGCAGCAGCAGCGCGTGGCCATTGCGCGCGCGCTGGCGATGCGCCCCAAGGCCATCCTGTTCGACGAGCCCACCTCGGCGCTCGACCCCGAACTCGTCGGCGACGTGCTGCAGGTGATGCGCAAGCTCGCCGGCACCGGCATGACGATGGTGGTGGTCACGCACGAGATGCAGTTCGCGCGCGAGGTGGCCGACCGCGTGATCTTCATCGACGGCGGCGTGATCGTCGAACAGGGCCCTGCCGCCGAGCTGCTCAACAACCCGCAGAGCCCGCGCACGCAGGACTTCCTGCGCCGCGTGCTCCATCCGCTCTGAAGGCCTTCATTCATGCCGAACGCGCCGCAGGAATTCTTTCCGCTCGCCCCATCGCTCTGGGCCGCCACCGCGGTGCCCGCACCGGCAACCGCGCCGCTGGACACCGACGCGCAGGCCGACGTGATCGTGGTCGGCGCCGGCTACTGCGGCCTCAGCACGGCGCTGCATCTGGCCGAGCGCGGCGTGCGCGTGGTGGTGCTCGAAGCGAAGGAGATCGGCTTCGGCGGCTCGGGCCGCAACGGCGGCCAGGTCATCCCGGGCCTCAAGCACGACCCGAGCGAACTGCTGCGCATGTTCGGTTCCGACGAAGGCCAGCGCCTGGTCGACTTTGCCAAGGGCACGGCCGACGCGGTGTTCGACCTGATCGACAAGCACGGCATGGACGTGCCCCGCGCGCGCCAGGGCTGGATCCAGGGCGCGCACACGCCGGCCGCCTTGCAACTGGCCGAGCGCCGCACGCGCGACTGGCAGATGCAGGGCGTGGCCGCGCGCCAGCTCGACCGCAACGAAACCGCGCGCCTGCTGGGCACCGACAAGTACTTCGGCGGCTGGCTCGATCCGCGCGGCGGCGGCGTGCAGCCGCTGAGCTACGCGCGCGAACTGGCGCGCGCGGCGCAGGCGGCCGGCGTGGTCATCCACACCGGCACGCCCGTGACGCAGCTCACCCAGGCCCACGGCAAGTGGCAGGCCGCCACCGCACGCGGCCCGCGCGTGACGGCCGAGCGCGTGGTGATGTGCACCAACGGCTACACCGACGGCCTGTGGCCCGGCCTGCGCAAGACCATCATCAATGCGAACTCGTTCCAGGTCGCGACCGAGCCGCTGCCCGAGGCAATACGCAAGACCGTGCTGCCCGAAGGCCACGTCTCCTCCGATGCGCGCAACCTGCTGCTCTATTACCGCCTGGACCACGCCGGCCGCCTGCTGATGGGCGGGCGCGGCACCTTCCGCGAGCCCGATGCCGGCCAGCCGGGCGACTGGTCGCACCTGGAGCACGTGATTGCCAAGCTGTTCCCGCAGGCGGCGGGCGTGCCCATTGCCTACCGCTGGTGCGGCCATGTCGCGATCACGCGCGACTACCTGCCGCACCTGCACGAGCCCGCGCCGGGCCTCTTGATCGACATCGGCTGCCAGGGCCGCGGGGTCGGCCTGCAGACGCGCATGGGCCAGGCCCTGGCGCAGTACATCGCCACGGGCGACAGGAGGGCGCTGCCGGTGCGGCCCTCGGAGATGCGGCCATTCCCGCTCTATGGCCTGCGCCGCCTCTATGTGTCGGCCGTGATCGGCTGGTACCGCATGACGGACGGCGGCGTCTGAGCCTCAGAAGCGGTAGGCCCCGCTCAGGCCCACCGTCCAGTTGCGGCCCGGCGCGGGCTCGTAGTAGCGCGCGTTGCCCTCGTTGACGATCAGCGAACCCACGTAGCGGCGGTCGAACAGGTTGTCGACGCGCGCAAAGGCGTTGAACTCCCAGCGCTCCCACTTCTTCAGGTAGCCGGCGTACAGCGCGGCGACGGCATAGCCCGGCGCGCTGGCGGTGTTGGCGTCGTTGGCCTGCATGCGCCCGAGCGCGCGCATCTCGACACCGGCGCGCCAGCCTTCGGGCGGCACCCAGCCCAGCGATGCGAAGAGCGATTGCCGCGCGATGCCCGGAATGCGGTTGCCCGCCGCCACCGTGTTGGATGCCGCGCAGGGCGACGGCAAGCAGAAGGCATCACGGTAGCGCGCGTCAAGCCAGGTGTAGGCCAGCTGGGTGCGCCAGTGGTCGACCGTTTCGTGCTGCCAGGCCAGTTCGAGGCCGTTGCGCCGCGTGCGGCCCGCGTTCTGGAAAGTGGCGCGGCCGCCGGTGTTGGTGTCGGTCACGATCTCGTCGCGCGTGCGGGTCTGGAACAGCGCGGCCGTCAGCAGCCCTCCGCCCAACCGCGCCTTCGCGCCCAGTTCGACGCTGTCGTTGACCGAGGGCCGCAGCGCGAAGTTGAGCCCGCTGGCACCGCCCGCGCGGTAGGAAAGCTCGTTGAGCGTCGGCGTCTCGAAGCCGCGGCCGATCGAGCCATACAGCGCGAGAGCGGGCGTGGCCTGGTAGCGCAGCGAAGCCACGGGCAGCGTCTTGCTGTAGCGCGCGCTGCCGCTGTCGTCGCGGTTGGCGCCCACGATGTAGCGGTCCTGCGAATCGAAGTGCACGCTGCTGCGGCGCACGCCGGCCTCGAGCGTCCATTGCTCCGCGAGGCGCCAGGTGGCCTGCGCGTAAGGGTCGAGATTCCAGACCTCGTTGCGTTCGCTGCGCCGCAGGCGCCCCTGCACGCCCAGCACGGGCGAAGCCACGCGGCCGAGGTAGTTCTCGTAGCCGCGGCGCTGTTCGCGCAGGCTGTCGTAGCCCAGGCCCGCCACCAGCTCGAGCGGCCGGTCGGCCAGTTGCAGCGCGGCGGTCCAGCGCAGATCGACCCCGCCGTACTGGCGAGTGAGGTCGATCACGCCGCCCGCATGCAGCGGGTTCTGCTGCGCCGAAGGCGGAATCGACTGGTACTGCACGGTCTTGCGCTCGCCGCCATAGACCATGAGCCGCAGCGACTGCGCGGCACTTACTCGGCGCTCGTACAGCAGCCCCGCCTGCGTCTGCTCCACCGTCTTGCGGGTGTCGAACTGGGTGGCGAGCGGTGCGCTGCGCGGCGCCAGCGCGTACTGCCCGGCCGTCAGGCCCAGCGGATCCTGCGCGCTGATGCGCACGCTGTTGAGCACCAGCGTGAGCTTGTCGCCGTTGTCCAGCGCGATGCCGAGCTTGCCGTTGGCGATGTCGCGCCGCGTCGCGCTGTGCTCGCGCCAGCCATCGGTCTGGAAGCGGCTGGCGTTCAGCAGGTAGTCGACCGCGCCCTGCGACCCGCTGGCCTGCAGCGACTGGCGCCAGGTGCCGAAGCTGCCACCGGCCGCCGAGTACGAAAGCCGCGGCGCCCCCTCGCCCGACGCGGTGAAGGCCTGCAGCACGCCGCCCGACGAGTTGCCGTAGAGCGCCGAGAACGGCCCCCGCAGTATCTCGATGCGGTCGAGCGAGCCGATGTCGATGTTGGAGGTCTGGCCCTGGCCGTCGGGCAGCGTGGCGGGAATGCCGTCGACATACAGCCGCACGCCGCGCACGCCGAAGGTGGAACGCGCGCCGAAGCCGCGGATCGACAGCTGCAGGTCCTGCGCATAGTTCATGCGGTTCTGCACCTGCAGGCCCGGAACGCCGCCCAGGCTTTCGGAAAGATTGACCTGCAGCCGGCTGTCGCGCATCTCGGCGCCATCGACCCGGTCCACCGAGCCAGGCACGTTGAACGGCGCGACCTCGCCGCGCGGCGTGGAGACGGTGACTTCGGGCAGGCTGCCGCGGTCGGCCTGCTGCGCCGCCGCGGCGAGCGGAGCTCCCAGCAGGAGCAGGCGGACGGCGGCAGTGGCGGTAGCGGAAAGTACAGGCTTCATTGCGCCGATTCTGCGTCGGCGCGCGCCCCTGCCCGTACTAGCAGGAACCCGGTCGGGCCGGATTCAGCTTCTTCTGCGCCAGCCGTACCAGCCGCACACGGCAACGGGAACGCCCAGCGCGAACCAGGCCAGCATGTCCCCCAGGCCGCCGTCGCTGAACAGCGCCGAGACCAGCCCGAAGGTGGTCAGCATGCCGAGCACGATCGGCCAGCCCCACATGTGCCGGAAGCTGTGGCGCGGCTTCATGCCTGCACCTTCATGGCGGGCGCCGGATCAGGCTGCTGATGCCCACCATGCGGCGGCCGCTGGCCCACCGGCGAGGCTGCAGCAGGCACGCTGTTGCCGCGCTTGAGCCACAGGTACAGCCCGCTGCCGAGCACGATGATGGTCGCGATGTCGAGCAGCGCCCAGATGATCTGCATCGGCATGCCGCCGTAGTCGCCGAAGTGCAGCGGCTGCGACACCAGCAGCGCCGTCAGGTACCAGGGCATCTTCGGCGCGGCGGTCACCTGGGCCGTCTTGGCGTCGACCAGCACCGGCTGCAGCAGCTTCGAGGTGAAGGGCTCGCTGCCGCGCATGAAGAAGGTGGTGTGGTGCGGGCTCGAGAACGCGGTGCCGGGGAACGCGACGAAGGACAGCTTCATGCCGGGCGTCTGCTGGAGCGCGACCTCCATCGAGCGCTGCACCGATGCGCGCTGTGCCACCGGCACCGTCGGCTCGTCCTTGTAGGGCGCAAGAAGCGCGCTGAGCTGGTCGTACTGCCAGTACTTGATGACCAGGTCGGCCCAGGTGTTGATCATGCCGGTGGAACCCACCACGAACAGCCAGACCAGCGTGACGATGCCCAGCAGGTTGTGCAGGTCGAGCCACTTCAGGCGCGGGCGCTTCTCGCGCCGCACGGTGCCGAAGTCGAGCTTGCGCATGAACGGCGCATAGAGCACCACGCCGGAGACGATGGCCACCAGCAGCAGCAGGCCCATGAAGCCCAGGAACAGCTTGCCCGCGAGTCCGGCAAACAGGTCGACGTGCAGCTTGAACATCACGTACATGAAGCCTTCGTCGAGCTTGGGCTGGGCAAGCACGGCGCCGGTGCGGGCGTCCACCGCCACCGACTTGAAGTCGTCCGTGGGCGCAGGCGTTGGCGTGAGCGTGACGAACCAGAGGCCATCGTCGTCCTCGGGCTGCGAAACAAACTGCACCACGCGGTCAGGGTGTTTCGCACGCGCCGTTTCGAGCACGCGGTCCAGGCTCACGCGCGGCGTGTTCGCGGGCATCTTGGGCGACTCGACCTCGGTGCCCAGCAGGTGCCCGATCTCGTGATGGAAGATCAGCGGCAGGCCCGTGATGCACAGGAGCAGCATGAACACGGTGCACACGAGGCTGCTCCACTTGTGCACCCAGGCCCAGGTCTTGATCTTTCGGCTGTTCATGTCGTTGCTGCCCTCGTCGAAAGTGAGCTGTTAGAAGCGGTAGGTCGCGCTGGCCACGATGTTTCGGCGCGAGCCGTACCAGCAGTCGCCGCGCGACAGGCAAGTGCTGAAATAGATCTTGTCGGCCGCATTGTTGATGTTCAGGGCATAGCGCCACTTGTCCGACTCATAGGCAAACATCAGGTCCAGCAGGGCCACGGCAGGCAGGCGCGGTCCCACGCTGCTGCCTTCCACGTCGCGAAAACCTCCCATGTAGCGCAATCCGGCACCGGCCGAGAAGCCCGGCACACCGGCGATGGAGAAGCGGTATTTGCCCCAGACTGACACCTGATTGCGCGGCATGTCGGTGAGCTTGTGATCAACGTCGATGTAGGTGTAGTTGGCAATGAGATCTAGGTCACGCGCCACGGTTGTCTTCAGCTCGAGTTCCAGCCCCTTGTTCTTCGTCGAATCGACTTGTCGGCCGTAATCAGGATTGGTACTGTCGGAGACGATGCGGTTCTTTTCCTTGAGCGAGTAGACCGAGGCGGTAAAGCTCGTCGCCGAACCTTCCGGCTGGTACTTGACACCCGCCTCCACCTGCTCGCCGCGCAACGGCTTGAACAGCGTGCCATTGATATCGGTGCCGGCTTGCGGGGTGAAGGATTGCGTGAAGCTGACATAGGGCGACCAACCGGAAGGAAGCGTGTACATCACACCCAGTCGGCCCGAGTCGGCGCTGGTCGTCTCCGACGCGCTGCCCGCGGTCCCCGAGGTGCTGCGGTCATGGCGCAGGCCGGCAACGAAGATCCAGTTGTTCCACTTCATCTGGTCCTGCACGTAGACGCCGGCATTGCGCTGGGTGGTGCGGGGACGGTCGGTGAACTCGGTCACCGGCACGTAGCCGATACCGTAGACAGGGGCATAGGCGTCGATGGAGCTGTAGGCAGAGCCCTCGCGCTTGTCCTGGCGCTGGCGGGAATATTCGGCGCCGATCAGCAGCGTATGGCGCAGCGCGCCGGTGTTGAAATGGCCCTCGACATGGTTGTCGACGCCTGTCATTCGAGTCCAGGTCAGCGACTTGTCATTGACACGGCCAAGCAGGCGCTGACCGACGGGGTCCAGCCCCCAGCCACCAGGAAGCGACAAGAAGTCACCGTAGTGGTAGTGCGAGTCGTTGAACGTCCGCGACATGCGGAAGTTCTGCCGAAAGGTCCACTGGTCATTGAATTTATGCTCGAACAGCCAGCCGAAGGTCTTGCGCTCGGTGTCGTAACCGTCGCCCGGCTCGCCGATGAACCGGTTGACCGGCAGCGGGCCATTGACATTCGGCAAGATGGTGCCCTGCCAAGGGAAGAACTGCGACGTGCTGCCAGTCTTGTCCTTTTGCCACAGGCCCTGCAGCGTCAGCGAGGTGCCGGCATTGGGTCGCCAGGTAAGCGAGGGCATGACGAGCGAGCGGTCGTCCGGTACATAGTCCACCTGCGTATCGGCCTTGCGTTGAAGCGCCACCAGGCGGTACGACCAATCACCGTCCGCCGTCAGCGGGCCGGTCAGGTCGGCCTGCAGCTGTTTGCGGCCCCAGGAGCCGATCTGCACCCCCACCTCACGATATGTCTGCTGCTGCGGACGCTTGCTGACCATGTTGACCACCCCACCTGCGGTGCCGGCGCCGAACAACATGCCCGCCGGCCCGCGCAGCACTTCGAGGCGCTCCAGCGTATAGGGGTCGGGGCGCGCAGTCGCGGTGTACCAGCCGGCGGAATTCATCTGCAGCCCGTCGAGGTACCCGGATGGCTCGCTCCCGCGCACTAGAAAGCTGTCTGTGCGGGAGTCCAGGCCATAGGCATCGGAGCGCACACCGGCCGCATAGTTGAGCGCGTCCTGCACGTTGGTTGCGCCCTGATCCACCATCTGGTCGCGCGTGACCACGGTCACGGACTGAGGCGTTTCTGCCAGCGGCGTGTCGGTCTTGGTGGCGGTGGCGGCGTTCCTGGCGCGGTAGCCGATCACCGGCGAAGTCGCGGTTTCGAGCTCGGCGCTTGCATCGACCTTCACTTCCGGCAGGGCGCCGGGCGCCGTGGTCTGGGCCAGAACCTGGTGATGCACGTAAATCGCCATGCAGCCTGCCAGCACCGATGCGACCTTGCGCCCCGCCATGAACCTCTTCATTCCTTCTCCACTCCGAAACATTATTAAGAACGATTCGCATTCTAATAGTTATAAAGTCTCATTTGTTCCGATTTCCCCGCCTGGACAAGGGGGCGTTCCGGCAGCGCTCGCGCCGGCGGTGCGGCGCGCCACAAGGCAAAGCGGCTACGATCCCGGCCGCACGTCGTGTGCGTCCGCAGGCCCCATGCCCGACAAGCTCATCGCCTCTTCGTTTCCTGCGCTGCGCGGCCTGGCGCTCTGGCTGGTGGCCACCGGCATCGCCTGGGTGCTCGCAGGCTGCGCCGGCCTGCCTCCGCGCACGCCCGAGCCGCCAACGCTCTCGATTGCCGCCTCCCCTTCCACCGCGCTCGGCCGCGCCGCGGCCAGCCTGGACGACGCGCACGACGGCCTGTCGAGCATCCGGCCGCTGGTGGAGGCCTCCTTTGCGCTCGATGCGCGCTTCGAGTTGATGCGGCGGGCGCAGGCCTCGCTGGACGTACAGACCTATCAGCTCGGCAACGACAAGACCGGCCGCCTGCTGCTGCGCGAATTGCGCGATGCCGCGCGGCGCGGCGTGCGGGTGCGCCTGCTGCTCGACGACTTCTACACGGCCGGCATGGACCGCCTCCTGCTCGGCCTGGCCGCGGAACCCAACGCCGAAGTCCGGCTGTTCAACCCCTTCGTGAACGCCCGCGACCATTCGGCCACGCGCTGGATGGAATTCTTCGGCGATTTCCGCCGCCTCAACCATCGCATGCACAACAAACTCTTCGTGGCCGATGGCGCCATGGCCATTGCCGGCGGCCGCAACCTGGCCGACGAGTATTTCCTGCGCAGCGAGGGCGCCAACTTCATCGACTTCGAACTGATCATGGCCGGCCCCGTGGTTCCGGAGGCCGCCCGCATCTTCGACACCTACTGGAACAGCGACGTCGTCTACCCGCTCCAGCGGATCGCCGGCGCCAGCGGCACCCCGGAGGCGCTGAAGTCCGAGTTCGAAGCCGCCACCTCGCCGGCCCATGCCCCGCCGCCCGCCGCCCTGCAGGGCACCGACCTGATGGGCGATCCGCCGCTCGGCGCCCAGCTGGCCGACAGCGGCCGCATGAAGTGGATGCGCGCCGACGCCCATGCCGCGGCCGACAGCCCCAACAAGGCGCTGGGCACCCTCGCGTCACCGGCCGAATCGCTGGCCGCGCGTTTCCATGAAATGACCGCCACAGCGCGTTCGGACGTGGTGGTGATCTCGCCCTACTTCATTCCAGGCGAGGAAGGCATGGCGCGCATCCGCGAGGGCCGGGCGCGCGGCGTGCGCATCAGTGTCATCACCAATTCGCTGGCCGACAGCGACGAGCCGCTGGTCAACATCAACTACAACCGCTATCGCGTCGACATGCTGAAGCTGGGCGTGAACCTGTACGAGGTCAGCACCCGGCAGCTCAAGCGCAACCGGCAGTTGCGCGACCTGCTCAAGAAGGCGCGCGGCCGGCTGCACGCCAAGCTCGCGCTGGTCGACCGCGAATGGGTGCTGCTGGGCTCCATGAACCTCGACCCGCGCTCGGCGCGGCTGAACACCGAGTTCGGCGTTCGCGTGCGAAGTTTCGAGCTGACCCAGGCGCTTCTCTATGCCTACCAACTCGACGACATCGAGGGCGTCTACCGCGTCGTGCTGCTGCCCGACGGCGAGAACGTGCAATGGATAGGCACCGGCGACGTGGACAACGAGGTGCTCGACAGCGAGCCCGACTCGAGCCTGCTCACGCGGCTGCAGCTGCTGCTGTTTTCCTGGTTCGTGCCGACCGACCAGCTGTAGCGGACGTCTACAATAGGTAATGAGATTTATTCTCATTAACTATAAATAAAACGTCAACAACTTTCAATGAGATCCCGCATCCGCTCGTCACGCATCGCTTTTGCCTTGCTCCCCCTCGCTTCCATTTCCCCGCTCTCCATGGCACAAGGCACCGACACCGGCACCGGACAGCCGGACCCTGCGAGCACATCGCTGCCCGAAGTGCATGTTGTCGCCGAGCCCGAATCCGGGGGCTACAACCCCACGACCAGCAGCGGCGCCACGCGCACCAGCACGCCGCTGCGAGAGGTGCCGCAATCGGTGCGCATCGTCTCCAGCCAGCTGATCGAAGACATGGGCGCGACGCGCCTGGCCGACACGGTGGGTTTTGTCAGCGGAATCACGCGCCTCAACGACTTTGGCGGCACCTGGGACAACTTCGGCATCCGCGGGTTCAGCAGTACCGACATGGGATTCCTGGTCAACGGCTTTCCCGGATCGCGCGGCTACAACCCGCCGCGCGACACCGCCACGGTCGAGCGCTTCGAGTTCCTCAAGGGCCCGGCTTCGGCGGTCTACGGCAGCAGCGAGCCCGGCGGCACCATCAACATCGTCACGAAAAAGCCGGAATTCACGCGTCGCAACACCGCCGACTTCAGCATCGGCAGCCAGGGCCTGCGCCGCAGCACGCTGGACAGCACCGGCGCGCTGAGCCGCAACGTGGCCTACCGGCTGAACCTGGCGGTGGAAGAAGGCGACAGCCGAAGCGACCTGCTGAGCAACAGGCGCACCCTGGTCGCGCCGGCGCTGACCTGGGTCATCGACGACAAGACAGTGCTCAACTACGAGTCCGAATTCCTGCGTTCGAAAACGCCGCTGGACCGCGGGCTGATCAACGTTCGCGGCCTGCTCGGAACCCTGCCGCGCGACCGGGTGCTCAACGAGCCCGGCGACGGCAACATGACGCTCACCAGCAATACCCACCAGCTCACCCTGGACCGCCAGCTGTCGGAAAACTGGCGCGCGCGCATCGGTGCGAGCTACAAGGAAAGCACCTTCTCCGGCAACTACACCGAAGCGACTTCGCTGGCCAGCGACAACCGGACGCTCAACCGCCGCGCCACCTGGCGCCAGCTGCCGTCGCGCGACACTTCTTTCCAGGCGGAGCTGGAAGGCAAGTTCACGACCGGCGCGCTGGCCCACACGCTGCTGGTCGGCGTGGAAGCCTCCAGGCTGTGGATGAACACCGAGATCCTCCGCTCGGGCAACTACCCGATCGACATCTACCAGCCTGTCTATGGCAGGCCCCGGCCACCGCTCACATCGCTCACCTCCAGTTCGGACGAGCACCAGCGCGCGAGCGCCGTTTTCCTGCAAGACCAGATCAGCCTGTCGCCGCAGTGGAAGCTGCTGGTGGGCGCCCGCTACGACCACTTCAGGCAGAGCATCGAGGACCGCGTGAACCGCAACAGCGCCCAGAAGCACGATGCCGTTTCGCCGCGCGCAGGCCTCACCTACCTGCCGAACGACTGGAGTTCCTGGTACGTCTCCGCCGGCAAATCGTTTCGCGGCAACAGCGGCACCGACAAGAACGGCCAGGCTTTCGATCCGCAGCGCTCCACCGCGCTCGAGGCCGGCGTGAAGCTGCAGACACGGGACCAGCGCCTGGGCGCCAACCTGGCCGTGTTCGACATCAAGAAGACGAACGTGCTGACGGCCAGCGACACGCCCGGCTTCTCCGTGGCGGCCGGCGAGGTCAAGAGCAGTGGCTTCGAGGCGGACGTCTATGGCCAGATCGACAGGAACTGGCGGGTGAGCGGAAATTTCGCCTACGTCGACGCCCGGATCTCGAAGGACGCAACGCTGGCGCCCGGCACACGCATCGTGAACATCCCGAAGACGAGCGCCGGCCTGTTCGCCATCCGCGAGGATGCGCTGGCCGACGGCAGCCGCTATGGGGTGGGTGCCGGCATCAACTACGTCGGCAACCGTTCGGGCAACAGCGCCGACACCTACGCGCTGCCGGCCTACACCACCGTCAAGCTGGTGAGCTTCTGGCAGATCAACAAGACCGCCCGCGTGTCGATCGACGTGCACAACCTCTTCAACCGGAACTTCTACACCGCCTCGTGGGGCAACCTGTATGTGATTCCGGGCGCCAAGCGCAGCGTCGTGGCCAGCCTGAAGCTGGACCTCTGAAGCCCGTGCATTCACCCCGTATCCGCATTTTTTCGACTGGACTCCCAATGATGAACAGGCTGCACCGGATCGCCGCCCTGGCCACGCTCGCAGCGGCGGCCGTACTTTCTTCCGCGGGCGCGCAGGCGCACGGCATCTGGTTTGCCCAGCGCTCGGGCGATCTCGCATTGATCTATGGCGAGGGCGCCGACGACCTGGATACGGTCAAGCGGCAGCCGCTGATCACCGCGGTCAGCGCCTATGACGCATACGGGAAGCCCGTGCCGACCGCCCTGGAGGTGAACGGGCGCCTGCTGCTTGTGGACACCAGGGAGAAACCCGCCATCGTCGCGGCAGTGCTCGACAACGGCATCTGGAGCAAGACGCCGGAAGGCAAATGGCTCAAGAAGGGCAAGAACGAAGTTCCCGGCGCGCTCACCAGCGGCCACAACTTCAAATATGCGGTGCATCTGCGCAGCCCGCTGCGCAATGCCTTGCCGCCGCTGCCCGGGCATGCGCTGCAGATCGTCCCGGTCGATGCCGCCCTGCCCGAGAAGCTCGGGCAAGACCTGCGCCTGCGCGTGCTCTACCAGGGCAAGCCCGTGGCGGGCGCCCTGGTGCTGAGTGATTTCGTCAACGATCCCGACGCCAGGCCCATGGAAAGCTGCGCCGACGGCAGTGTGGTCATCAAGGTGCGAAACCAGGGGCTGAACGTCGTCACCGCCCAGTGGGCCGCACCGCCGGAAGATCCCCTCAAGACCGACAAGGTGGAGCACCTGGCATCGCTCTCCTTTGTGCTGTCGCACGCGCCGGAATAGGCGGGCAGCGCCGCAGATGCGCGCCCGCGCCCTTGAAAGTCCCCCGATTGCCCTTATGATTAGCACTCGCTGCTGATGAGTGCTAACAAAGCCTCGCTTCCAGTCGATGGGCTGCCGGTCTTTCCCGCCGGCGCCCGACCACAACCCCGTTTCTTATCCAGGAGATGCAATGAAACTTCGTCCTTTGGCCGATCGCGTGATCGTCAAGCGTATCGACAGCGAAACCAAGACCGCCTCCGGCATCGTCATCCCCGACGCAGCCGCTGAAAAGCCCGATCAGGGTGAAGTCCTGGCCGTGGGCCCGGGCAAGCGCACCGACAAGGGCGACCTGACCGCACTGACCGTCAAGGTCGGCGACCGCGTCCTGTTCGGCAAGTACAGCGGCCAGACCGTCAAGGTCGATGGCGACGAACTGCTGGTCATGAAGGAAGACGACCTGTTCGCAGTCGTCGAGAAGTAATCCATCCATCCCCATTCGGAGTAATAAAACATGGCAGCAAAAGACGTAGTCTTCGGCGGTGAAGCCCGCGCACGCATGGTCGAGGGTGTCAACATCCTGGCCAACGCAGTCAAGGTGACCCTGGGCCCCAAGGGCCGCAACGTGGTGCTCGAGCGCTCGTTCGGCGCCCCCACCGTCACCAAGGACGGTGTGTCGGTCGCCAAGGAAATCGAACTCAAGGACAAGCTCCAGAACATGGGCGCCCAGCTCGTGAAGGAAGTGGCTTCCAAGACTTCGGACAACGCCGGTGACGGCACCACCACCGCGACCGTGCTGGCACAAGCCATCGTTCGCGAAGGTTTCAAGCTGGTGGCTGCCGGCATGAACCCGATGGACCTGAAGCGCGGCATCGACAAGGCCGTGACGGCCCTGGTCGCCGAGCTGAAGAAGGCTTCGAAGCCCACCACCACGTCGAAGGAAATCGCTCAAGTCGGCTCGATCTCGGCCAACAGCGACGAAACCATCGGCAAGCTCATCGCTGACGCGATGGACAAGGTCGGCAAGGAAGGCGTGATCACCGTGGAAGACGGCAAGTCGCTGGACAGCGAACTCGACGTCGTCGAAGGCATGCAGTTCGACCGCGGCTACCTGTCGCCCTACTTCATCA
>Ga0209051_1001859_pt1 | contig 16617 bp, 14 predicted proteins | sample AraplaCvi_mMS_r2_2_FD_184286 | JGI IMG/M metagenome (GOLD analysis project Ga0209051, IMG submission 184286) | Arabidopsis root microbial communities from North Carolina, USA - plate scrape MF_Cvi_mMS_r2 (SPAdes) (version 2) | ecosystem: Host-associated > Plants > Roots > Endosphere | place...
AGTACTACAGCCCCGACTTCGGTCAGGGTGCCGGCCAGGCCGTGCCGCTCGACGATTACGGATTCAGCGACTACCGCTAGTCACTGTGTGGAAGGGCCCCGGCTTCGGCCGGGGCCCTTTTGCGTTGGGTGAGAGCCACTCCTCGAGCGAAGACGTGGCGTGCGCCGGGAAGCGGGCGTCGGCGTCGAAAGAGCCGGGGGCACTTGTGGCTTCACCGCAGCGGGTGGGACAGGCCCGTCGAATGAACATGCGGTTGGTTTGCTGCGCAGCTCGACGATCTTCGCTATCGTCAATTTGCCGGGGGGATCCGGGGAGGTGTCGGCCGCGAAGCCGACCTGGTTGTCGTCGTGGACGTCGGGGGAGCTGTCGGTGAACTACGCCTTGTATGTGGGTCGTGTCGGTGCGTTGGCCGTCGCGTTGGGAGTCGGTGCGGCAGTATCTGCCGGTCCGGTCGCTTGGGCTGACGGCGATGCCTCGGCGGCGAGCTCGCCTACGTCGTCGGATGCGTCCTCGCACGCCGCATCGGGTTCGGGAGCCGGTGCGACGTCGGCGGCCGAACGAGGGGGAGGACCCGCCGGCGGTACGTCCGCTGCGGCCGACACGGCCTCTCGATCCGACATCGCAGGAGACGCCAAAACGCCGCGGTCCGAACCGAAACCGGTCTCCGGTCCTGCCGCTGGCCACCCACGAACCGCAGCCGACGTCCACGACGACGGCGCTCCCGGTCCACGGTCGGAGTCGCCGGAGTCACTGGATGACCGCCCGGTCGCCACCGGGTCGGTGCCGGTCGCCGAGCCCGTCGTGGTGTCGCCGTCAACCCCCGATCCCGTGATCGCACCGCCGACGCCCGTTCTCGAGCCCGTCGACCCCGAGGCCTCAGGGACCGAGGTCGTGGAGACGCCCGTGACACCGATTCCGGAGGTCGCGCACACCGAAACCACGAGCGTGGTAGCCCCCAACCGGGGGCTCCACGACGACGCCCGACGCGAGGTGCCGACGTCCGCGGCGTCGACCCGTGCACTGACGGGTCCTCCCGCGGCATCGACGAACGCCGACGCGCGCACCGCGGCCGCGCCTCGTGCCGCTGCGACCTCCGAGGATCAGCTCGCCGCGTCGTCATCGAACGTTCGCGTCGCGGCAGCCGCGATCGGTGTCGCCGCCGTGCCGACGGCCGAGGTGACACCACAGGTGCCGTCGCTGCCTCAGATGGTGCTCGACACGGTTCGCGGTGTGGTCGGTGCGATCTTGGCTCCGTTCGCCAATCCGCTTCCGGTCAACCCAGATTCGTCTCCGTTGTTGCTGATGGTGGAGTGGTTCAGGCGGACCGTAGTGGGTGCCTTCTACAACCGAGCACCCGTCGCGTCGCCGTTGCAGATCGGAGAGGACGCCGGCGGCCGGGTGACGGGCGTCGTCGGTGCCACCGATCCAGACGGCGACCCGTTGACCTATGCGCTGGCCCAGGGGCCCGCACACGGCAGCGTCGTGGTTCACCGTGACGGCACCTACACCTTCACCCCCGATGCCGCGTTGGCGCGCGACGGCGGCACCGACACCTTCACCGTCACCGTCAAAGACCAAGGTGTGCGGCTGTTGAGTCAGGCCGGGGTGACGACGGTCTCGGTGGGCGTGCAGGTCGGCGCAGGGGATGCGTTGGGCGTCAACGGAACACCGTTCGCGGTGGCCATGAGCCGGGACGGGAAGCGCGCCTACGTCACCGACACGGCCAACGGCCGGGTCTCGGTGCTCGACATCGCGAGCCGCTCGGTGATCGGCTCGATCGCGGTGGGCGGCGGCCCGGCGGGCATCGCGGTCGCCGCCGACGGTCGCGCCTACGTGGTCAATTCCGCCGACGGCACTGTCACGGTCTTCGACACCGCGACCAACGCCGTCGTGCGTCCGTACGTGTACGTCGGCAGCGGCGCCACCGGCATTGCGGTCAACGCCACCGGGACCCGCGTCGTGGTGGCCAACGGCAACGAAGACTCGGTGTCGGTGATCGACACGGGCACATACGGCGTCACCCGCGTGGTGGTCGGTGACGGACCCTACGGTGTGGCGATCAGCGGAAACCGGGCGTTGATCACCAACGAATACGACGACACCGTCAGCGTTGTCGACCTCACCACCAACACCGTGGCCGCGACCATCGCCGTCGGGGACGCTCCCACCGGGATCGCCGCAGCAGGCAACCGCGCGGTGGTCACCAACGCCGGCTCGACGACCACCCCCGATGACGGCACCGTCTCGATCATCGATCTGGACACCCTGACGGTGATCGGTTCGCCCATCGCGGCAGGTGATTCGCCGGTGTCGGTGGTCATCGACGCCACCGGAACCCGCGCCTACGTCGCGGACATGGAGAAGTCGACGGTCTCGGTGCTCGACATCGCCACGGGCGTATTCGCCGACGACGAGTTGGCCGTCGCCGGTGGTACCACGGGTATGGCGCTGGGCGGCGACGGTAGCCTCTACGCCGCTGGTTACCTCGAGGGCACCATCGACCCGGTCGACGTCGGCGAACCCCACACGATCGTCGTCGACACCGCAGCCCTCGCCTCGACCATCACCCTGACGCCGACCGCCGCCGCCACGACTCCTGCCGTGACACAGGAATGGTCCACGGTCACCAAGGGATTCGACCTGTTCAACGACACGTCCCAGAACGTGGTCCTCACCTACGAGGGTGACGGTCGCCCCAATGGTGGTGGCCCCGCCGAAGGCACCGTCCTGGCCCCCGGAGCCCACCTGCACCTGGAAATACCGGCGAACTTCGGCGCCAAGAGCGTCAGGGTCGTCCTGACCAGCCCCACCCAAGAAACCTGGACGATCCTATTGAGTGCTACAAACCTTCTCGGCTACATCAGCCATAGCGTCTGGGTCACGCACTCCGGTGGCACGGGCACATTTGAGCCAAGGGACGACCCCACCGCGAACCGTATTGAGTTCTATAAGAAGTTACTAAATGACCTAGTGAAGGACAGGACGACAGCCCGGGTCCTCGACGCGCCGCACACCGCGAAGACCCTCGACGCCGGCGATCCCGACGCAGCGTCGATCCTCGCCGCGTGCGCCACGGGTTCGCGGGCCACCTGCGCGTTCACGCCGGTGGGCAACCCCACCTCCGAGTGGGCGCAGTGGCAACCAGCCCTCACCCGTGACGGCTCGCCCGCCCAGTACGTGAACGGCCGCCAGCAGAACACGCCTCGCGCCTTCGACGTCGTCCACACTGCCGTGTCACATGCTATGGACGGACTCGGCATCAGAACCGGACTCGCGTTGGCGAACTCCATCGCTACCGTCAAAAGCCCGACAGGCCAGAGTCTTTCGAGTACCAACACCTATACCGGGGCCAGCCCCACATACGACGTCCCTCCGAACACCTCGGTGCAAGTGCTGACCCGGGCGCCGATGCTGCGCTACACCGGCGACATGACGGTCTCGGTGGGCAACTCCGTCGTCACCGTTACCAACATCACCTATGACGTCCCCGACCCCAGTCGCACACTGGACTTCTCTGCGAAGCTCACCCCCACGGTATGAGCGCTCGACCTCCCGGGTTGGGCTGATTTTACGTGCCCCCGACGAACCCCTGGTCCACCGGATAAGGGGGTTAGTGGCCGGTGTGGACGGTGTCGCCCGGCAGCCCGCACGACGTCCGCGTCACCAGTGACACGGGCAGCACGGTGCGCCGGCGCATCTTGCGGTCGGGGTCGTCCAGACGGTCGAAGAGACGCTCCACGGCGAAGCGCCCCATCTCGTCGCCGTCCTGGTTGATCACCGTGATGGCCGGGCGCAGCGCCGCGGCGGTGGGGAAGTCACCGAAGCCGATGACGGCGATGTCGGTGCGGCCCAACGTCTGCAACGCCGACACGACCGAGACCGTGCAGCGCGCGTTGGACGAGAACACGGCCGTCGGAGGTTCGGGTCCGGACAGGATGCGGCGCAGCGCCGCCGTGACGGTCTCGGCGTCGACCTCACCGAGGTGGACGAGGTCGTCGGGGTGGGGCAGTCCCGCGTCGGCCAACGCCTCGCGACACCCCTGAAGGCGAAGAACCCCGGTGACGACGTCGTCGCCGACGAAGGCGATGGTGCGGTGTCCGTGCGCGACGAGGTGGGCGGCTGCCTCCCGGCCGCCACCCACGTCGTCCTGCACCACGGCGTCGGCGGTCAGCTTGCCGGGCATCCGGTCGACGAACACCAGCGGCGCGCGCGCCTGCCACGGTCGGAGGAACGACATGTCGGGCCCCACCGGGCAGATGATCATCCCGGCCACCCGGCGGTGCAGCAACGCCTCGATCGACTGCTGCTCGTGCGAGGGTTCCCAGCCGACGCTGGTGACGATGACGGCGACGCCGCGCCGGCTGGCCTCGCGCTCGACCGCGCTGATGATGCCGGCGAAGAAGGGGTCGGCGACGCCGGGCACCGCGACGCCGATCGCCGCGTCGCGGCCGGTGCGGAACGTGACCGCCAGCATGTTGGGCACGTACTTCAGATCGGCGATCGCCTGCTCGACGCGCTGGCGAACCTCCGTGGAGACGTAACGGTCGTTGTTGACCACGCGGGAAACGGTTTTCGCGCTCACACCAGCGCGCGTCGCCACGTCGCGCATCGTCGCCATCGGCCGTCCTCCCTGATTGGGTCGGGACAGTATGTCATCGATGTCAGAGAATGTGCCCCCGTTTTTCTGACACCGGTGACATGGCCGTCGAAATGGCGTACCGTCACGCGTCGAAGCAATCACGAGAGTGACGCAGGTAACAGCAACGGACGCAGGAAAGAGGCGGAGCCGACGGATGAAGGCCGTGTCCTACGAAGGCCCCAAGACGTGGTCGGTAGCCGAGGTCCCCACGCCCGAGGCGGCACCGGGGCAGGTGCGCATCAAGGTGGACCAGGTCGGCGTGTGCGGCACCGATCTGCACATTCACGAGGGCGAGTTCGGCGCGGTGTTCCCGTTGATTCCCGGCCACGAGGTGGTGGGAGTCGTCGACCAACTCGGCGAGGGCGTCACCCGCTTCCGGCTCGGCGAACAGGTCACCGTCAACCCGAACGTCTACTGCGGACAGTGCCCGTACTGCCTGGCGGGCCGGCTGGGTCAGTGCGAATCGATGCTGGGATTCGGCAGCAACTTTCCCGGCTTCTTCGCCGAGTACGCGATCGCCGACCACACGCTGGTGTTCTCGGCCGAGGGCCTGGACACGGAGACCGCGGTGTTCTGCGAGCCGACGTCCTGTGCGATGCACGGGCTGGAGTCCCTCCAGATGCGGCCCGGCGGGAGCGCGCTGGTACTCGGCGCGGGCCCGACCGGCCTGCTTCTGGCGCAGTTGATCGCCTCGGGTGGTGCGTCGTCGGTGACGGTGGCCGGACCCAGCCAGTTCAAGCTCGACACCGCGCGGGGCCTCGGCGTGGACCGGACCGTGCGCATCGCCCGCGACGACCCCGACGCGAACATCGCCACACTGCTGGCGGCGTCGCCGCACGGAGACGGGTACGACGCCGTCGTCGAGGCGACCGGCTCGCCGGTGGTCGGCGACATCTGCGTACCGCTCACCCGCCGTGGCGGCACGGTGCTGATCTACGGCGTCACCCGCGCCGACGACCTGGTCCGCTTCCACCCCTTCGACGTGTTCCGACGCGAGATCACCATCAGGGGATCGTTTGCCGAGATGACGTCGTTCGGCGCAGCCATCGACGCGCTGCGCGGCGGCCGGGTGCGCACCAACGGCCTCATCACCCACCGGTTCGGCCTCGACGAGTACGGCATGGCACTGCAGACGTTGCGCGGTGACGCAGGTGCGCACAAGGTGGTGATCCAACTGTGAGTCCACGTGCACAACTGTTGCCGCCCAACGTGATCGAACACTGGTATGCCGGCGGTCCCGCGTTGGCGGCGTGGCGTGGGCTGGCACCGGTGGGGGAACGCTCGCCCGAGGAGTGGATCGGCGCCACCGTCGCCCGCTTCGGGGACCCCGAACACGGACCGGCGACTCTCGCCGACGGCACCCCCCTGGTCGACGCGGTCCGTGCCGACCCCGAGGGCTGGGTGGGCCGCGCCGACGCGGCGCCGGGTGACACCGGGGTGCTGGTCAAGCTCCTCGACGCGGGCCAACGGTTGCCCGTCCACGTCCACCCCACCCGGGACTACGCCACCCGTCACCTCGGATGTGCCTACGGTAAGACCGAGGCCTGGTACGTGCTCGAGGCCGGCCAGGACGCCGCGGTCTGGGTGGGTTGGCGCGAGGACGTGACGCTGCAGCGCGTGCGCGAACTCGTCGACGCCCAGGACGCCGAGGCGATGCTCTCGCTCATGCACCGGATCCCCGTCGTCCCCGGCGACGGGGTGCTGGTCCCCGGCGGCACGCCGCACGCCATCGGTGCGGGCATCCTGCTCATCGAGGCCCAGGAGCCGACCGACCAGTCGATTCTGTTGGAGCGCAACAACACCGAGGCCTCCGACGCCGAGGTCTTCCTGGGGCTGGACCGCGACACCGCACTGTCGGTGGTCGACGTCGCCGCCCTGGCCGAGCCAGGTCGGCTGCGTCGTCACACCAGCGCCGCGGTTGCCGAACGGGTGAGCGCGCTCCCCGCCGAGGCCGACCCGTTCTTCCGGATGGACCTGCTCACCGCGGGGGCCGACGTACCGGCGGGATTCGCCGTCGCCGTGGTGCTGGCCGGTCGCGGGATGCTGACCTCGGCTCGCGGGGCGCCGCTGGAGGTGGCGGCCGGACAGACCTTCGTGGTTCCCGCGGCCGCCGGGGGTTGGCGCGTCGACGGCGACGCCCGGCTACTCGTCTGCGGTCCCGGCACCACGTGGCCACCACGATCTTGGAACTCCCGGGAGGGCAACTCATGACCGCACTGCTGGAGGCGCGGGCGATCTCGCGAAGCTTCGGCCACGTCCGCGCGCTGGACGGCGCCGACTTCGACGTCGAGGCCGGCGAGGTGGTCGGACTGATCGGCGACAACGGCGCCGGAAAGTCGACTCTCATCAAGGCTCTGTCGGGCAGTCTGGAACTCGACGAGGGCGAGATCTGGTTCGACGGATCCCCGCTGCGGCTGACCAGTCCGCGCGAGGCCAACGATCTCGGCATCGAGGTGGTCTACCAGGACCTCGCCCTGGCGCCACATCTGAATCCGGTCCAAAACGTGTTCCTGGGACGGGAACTCAGCCGTCGCGGGGTGCTGGGGCGATTCGGCTTCATGGACGAGAAGGAGATGCGCAGACAGGCGGCCGCCTCATTCGCCGAACTGGGGGCGACGGTGCGGTCGCTCAACACTCCCGTGGGGTCGATGTCCGGCGGTCAGCGCCAAGGCATCGCCATCGCCCGCGCCATCGCCTGGGCGGACAAGGTCGTCATCCTCGACGAGCCGACCGCGGCGCTGGGCGTGGTGCAAACCAAGAACGTCCTCGAGTCGGTGAAGCGAGTACGAGACAAGGGCATTGCGGTGGTGTTCATCAGCCATTCGATGCCCCACGTGCTCGAGATCTGCGATCGCATCCAAGTGCTGCGGCTCGGCCGCCGGGTGGCCACCTACCGCGGGAGCGAGACCACGGTGGAGACGCTGGTCGGCGCGATGACCGGCGCCCTGGACGGACGGGAAGGGGCGGCATGAGTACCTCGAGCGAATCGCGCGTCGGCGCCGCGAACCAACCGACGGCGGCCGTCTCCGGGGCCGACGACGGCGACGAGTCGATCGTCAAGCGTCTGCTGAGCCTGCAGGCGATCTGGATCCTCGGCGTGCTGATCGTCATCTGCGTAGGATTCTCCGTCGTCGCGGGTGACCGCTTCCTCTCGGCAGGCAACTTCTCGCTGATGTCGCAGAACGTCGCGGTGTGGGCCGTGCTCGGCGTCGGGATGACGTTCGTGATCATCACCTCCGGCATCGACCTGTCCGTCGGGTCGGTGCTGGTGTTCTCCTCGGTGGTGGCGGCGAAGGTGATGGCGGCCATGGGCGGCAACGGCCCCGGGGTCGCCGCCGCCGGTCTGGTGGCCGCGGTCCTCAGTGGCACGGCCTGGGGCGCGGTCAACGGCATCCTGGTCGCTAAGGCCAGGGTGCCGGCACTGATCGTGACGCTCGGAACGCTGTCGGTGGCACTGGGTCTGGCGCAGGTGCTCACCGGTGGCATCGACATCCGTTCGGTGCCAGCTGAACTCACCGACTTCAGTGCCTACATCAAGGTGCTCGGCATTCCCGGGCTGCCATTCGTAGCGTTGATCGTGGTGATCCTGGGCGCAATCCTGCTGCACAAGACCAAGTTCGGCCGCTACACCTATGCGATCGGTTCCAACCAGGAGGCGGCGCGACGCACGGGCATCAAGGTGACGCGGCATCTGATCGCCGTCTACGCGCTGGCGGGCACCCTGGCCGGGTTCGGCGCGCTGCTGTCGCTGGCCCAGTACGGCACCACCACGATTGCGGGCCAGTCGCTGACCAACCTGAACGTCATCGCCGCGGTGGTCATCGGCGGGACGTCGATCTTCGGTGGTGAGGGCACCGTCTTCGGCACCCTCGTCGGGCTGTTCATCCCGGCGGTGCTGCAGTCCGGGTTCGTCATCATCGGCGTCCAGCCGTACTGGCAGGGCGTGGCGGTCGGCTCGGTGCTGATCGCCGCGGTCTACGTCGACCAGTCCCGGCGTGCTGCCGCCATGCGCAGTGCGCGTTCTCGAAATCCCCTCAACCGCAGGGGGTCCCCGCGAGGTTCACAACGAAGGGAAAGTCCATGAAACGAAACCGTCTCGTGTTCGTCGCCAGTGTCATGACGCTCGCGTTGCCGATGGCCGCTTGCACGTCGTCCAAGCCGCAGTCCGAGCCGAGCGGCACGTCGGCCGGAGGGTCTGCGTCGTCGTCGGCGGCGGCCTCGCCGCAGGCTGCGGTCACCACGGTCACCGCACCGCCAAAGGCCAGCAAGGAGTACGACATTGCCTTGCTGCAGGGGGTCGTGGGCGACCAGTTCTACATCACCATGCAGTGTGGCGCGCAGGAGGAGGCCGCCAAACTGGGCGTCAAGGTGAACACGCAGGGGCCGCAGAAGTTCGACCCCACCCTGCAGAAGCCGATCCTCGACTCCATCGTCGCCGGCAAGCCCGACGCCCTGCTGGTGGCGCCCACCGACGTCCAGGCCCTGCAGCAGCCGCTGCAGCAGGCCGCCGCGGCGGGCATCAAGGTCATCCTGGTCGACACCACGACCGCCGATCCGTCGTTTGCGACGTCGGCGATCTCCAGTGACAACGAGGGTGGCGGTGCGGCGGCGTTCGACGCCATCAAGCAACTGCACCCCGACGGCGGCAAGGTGATGGTGATGGGGTTGGAGCCCGGCGTCTCCACGACCGACGCACGCGCCAAGGGCTTCGAGGACGCGGTGAAGGCCGACCCGAAGTTCAACTACGTCGGCGTGCAATACAGCCACAACGACCCCGCGACCGCGGCGCAGCTGATCGGCGCGCAGTTGCAGCGCGATCCCGACCTGGTCGGCGTGTTCGCGGTCAACCTCTTCTCTGCCGAGGGATCGGCCACCGGCATCAAGCAGGCGGGCAAGAGCGGTCAGGTGCAGGTCGTCGGATTCGACGCCGGGCCCAACCAGATTCAGGCGCTGCAGGAGGGCACCGTGCAGGCGCTGGTCGCCCAAGACCCCGGCGCCATCGGCAAGTTCGGCGTGGACGAGGCGGTGACCGCGCTCGACGGCGGCAAGAACACGCCCAACGTGCAGACCGGGTTCACGATCATCACCAAGGAGAACCTCAACGGGGAAGGTGGCGCGGCGGCGTACAAGTCGGAGTGCTGACCCGGCGAGAGGTGGGGGAGCGGCGGTCAGCGGCTGACGACGTCGAGCAGGTGGGCGACGGTGTCGCCGATCGCCGCCCGCGCGGACCGGAGGGCCTTGCGCGGGTCGACGGCGTCGTCGGCCGCCAACGCAGACCGCACCGCGCCGGTGTAGGCGACGTTCAGCGCGGTCCCGACGTTGACCTTCACGATGCCGGCCCGTACGGCGGCGCGCAGCGCGGCGTCGGGCACCCCCGAGGACCCGTGCAGCACCAGCGGAACGGTCAGCGCGTCCCGCAACGCCGCGATGAGGTCGAGGTCGAGTTCGGCGGTCCGGGTGGTCATGGCGTGTGAGCTGCCGACCGCGACGGCGAGCGCGTCAACGCCTGTGGCGCGGACGAATTCGGCCGCCTGCCGGGGATCGGTGCGGACACCCGGGGCGTGGGCGTTGCTGACCTGGGTGTCCTTGCCGCCGACGTAGCCGAGTTCGGCCTCGACGGCCAAGCCCCGTTCGTGCAGCAGCGTGGTGGCTTCGGCGGTGACGGCGACGTTGCGGTCATACGGCAGGGCGCCCCCGTCGACCATGACCGACGAGTACCCGGAGGTCGCCGCCTGCTCCCAGAGGTGCGGTGCCTCGACGTGGTCCAGGTGCAGGCCGACCGGCACGGCGGCGTCGGCCGCGAGGGCCGCCAGTGCGGCACTGATCGGGCGCAGCGAGCCGTGAAACGCGACGGTGTTCTCGCTCACCTGCAGGATCACCGGCGCGGCCGCGTGCTGAGCGCCGCCCACGATGCCCTCGGCGTGCTCGAGGGTGACGACGTTGAAGGCGGCGACGCCGCTGCGGTTAGCGACGGCCGCACGCAGTAGTTCGGCCGTACTGACCAGCGGCATGTCGGCTCCTGTCGGGACTTGACTGACTTCCAATCAAACGCAACCATATCCATGTACCTCCAATTGGGCAATGGGCGGGAGAGCGATGACGGCGTACGCCGGGTTGGACGTCGGCACCACCTCGAGCAAGGCCGTCGTCTACGACGCCGAGGGCCGCGTCCTTGGCACCGGACGCGCCGCCACGACGTGGGAGACGACCGCCCACGGCACCGAGATGAGCGCAGAAGCGTTGTGCCGCAGCGCCGTCGACGCGCTCAGCGCCGCGGCGGTCGACGCCGGGGTCGAGGTGCGCGCCGTCGGGGTGACCTGCATGGGCGAGTCCGGCGTCCTGGTCGACGGCCGGGAACGCCCGTTGGCCCCCGTCATCGCCTGGCACGACGACCGCGACGGTGACGAGGTGGCCGACCTCGCGGCGACCGTCGGGCCCGAGGCCTTCGGCGGCATCGCGGGAAAGCCTCTGCGAGGCCAGTTCTCACTCACCAAGCACCGGTGGCTGCTGCGCCACGCACCCGACACCCACGGCGCGACGACCCGCTTCGACGTCGGCGGCTGGGTCGTGCGGCGACTCGGCGGCGACGCGGTGCTCGAACTGTCCCTCGCCGGCCGCACCGGATGGCTCGACGTCGCCACCCGCGACTGGTGGGACGAGGCCCTGGACTGGTCGGGCGCCCGCCGCGAGTTGATGCCTCCGCTGGTCGCCGCGGGAGTGCCGGTCGGCGTCGTCTCCTCCGACGCGGTCAGTCCGCTGCTGCACGGTGCGGTGCTGACCCTGGCCGGCCACGACCATCAGGCCTCCGCGCTCGGTGCCCGCGCGACCGGCCAAGGGCACGAACTGGATTCGTCTGGCACCGCCGAGGCGTTGGTGCGCACCATCACGCCGGTGCCGCCTCCTGCGGACGTCGCTCGCCTCGCCCGGGCAGGCATCACCACCGACCCCAGCGTCGAACGCGGCCACTGGAGCCTGCTCGGCGGCACCGAGGGCGGGCTCGCGCAACTGCGGGCGCTGGAGCGGCTCGGTGCCTCCGTGGCCGAGCTGGATGCCGCCGCCGCGGCGGGCCGAAGCCCCGGCGCCGAGTGGCGCACGGTGGTCGAGACGGCCGCCGACGAGGCGCTGGCGTTGCATCGTGCCATGGACGAGGTGGTGGGTCCCGCCGCCCGCGTCGTGGTCACCGGCGGGTGGCGGCACAGCGCCGAGGTGATGCGGGCCAAGGTCGCCCGGTTCGGTCCGCTGGAGGTGTCGGGCGTCGAGGAGGCCGGCACCCTCGGGGCGGCCACCCTGGCTGCTCGCGCGTGCGGCGAGCTCGGCGTCGACGATTACCTGGGCGCCCCATGAGCCGGACGTGGTTCGCCGATGAACGCCACACCGAGGTGCTCCGGCTGCTCGCCGAGGACGGACGGGTCGAAAGTGCCTCCTTGGCAGGGCGATTCGGGATCAGCGCGGAGAGCGTCCGGAAGGACCTGGCCCTGCTCGAGGAGCGGGGCCTGCTGCGACGGGTGCACGGCGGCGCGGTGCCCTGCGAACCCAGCCGGGCCGAACCGCACGTGGTCGACCGCGGCGTGCGCCTGGCGGAGAAGTCCTCGATCGCCCGCGCGGCACTGCGATTCGTGCCGGACGGCGGTTCGCTGCTGCTCGACGCCGGGTCGACGACCCTGCGGCTGGCCGAGATGTTGCCGAGCGACCGCGGTCTCGTCGTCTACACCAACTCCTGGCCCGTCGGGGCGGCCCTGCATGCGCGCGGCGTCGAGGTGGCGGCCCTCGGCGGCCGGATCCGGCCCGAGACGATGGCCGCCGTCGGGTCGCTCACCGGCCAGGCACTGGCGGCCGTCAACGTCGACGTCGCCTTCCTCGGCACCAACGCGCTGTCCTTCGACCGCGGTCTCACCACCCCCGACCCCGACGAGGCCGTGGTCAAGCATCAGATGCTGGCGGCTGCTCGGCAACGGGTCTTCCTGGTCGACTCCACCAAGTTCGGGCGCGTGAGTCACGCCAGGCATGCCACTCTCGACGACGTCGACGTGTTGATCACCGATGGCGTGGCCTCCGCTGCGGACCGCAAGAAGTTGCGGGCCGCCGGCGTCACCGTCGAGGTGGCCGACCGATGATCGTGACCGTCACGCCCAACCCGAGTCTCGACCGCACCCTGCACCTTCCGCTGCTCGAGCCGGGCGCCGTCAACCGCGCGACCGCCACCCTGACCGAGCCCAGCGGCAAGGGCGTCAACGTCGCACTGGCGCTGCACGGGATCGGCGCCGAGGTGCGCGCGGTGCTGCCCGTCGGCGGCGGCACGGGACGGGACATCCGCTCGGCGCTGCAACGATTGGGCCTCGACGTCGTCGGCGTGCCGATCGAGGGTGACGTGCGCAGCAACGTCTCCCTGGTCGAGGCCGACGGTCGCAGCACGAAGGTCAACGAACCGGGGCCCACGCTGTCGGTCGACGAGGTCGACGCGCTGTGTGAGGCTGCGCGCACCGGCGACCGGGTGCTGTGGGCGGGCAGCCTCCCCTCGGGTTTCGCCCCGAGTCGGCTGGCGCGGGCGGTCGCCGAGGCCCGGGCGGCGGGCCGGTGGGTGGCGGTGGACGCGTCCGGTCCGGTGCTGGCCGCCGTGCTGGACAACGGCCGGGACGGGTTGCCGCATCTGGTCAAGCCGAATGCCGACGAGCTCGCCGAGGTGCTCGGCGTCGCGCTGCACACCGTCGGGGACGTCGAGGCGGCCGCGCGCACGCTGCTGGGCCGCGGCGTTCGGACCGTGTTGGTGAGCCTCGGCGGCGCCGGCGCCCTGCTGGTCGACGCCGGCCTTCCCGAGGCGCTGCACGGCGCCGCCCCGGTGCGGCGCGTCGTCAACACCGTCGGGGCGGGGGACGCCTTCCTGGCCGGCTACCTGGCCGAGCCCGGCGGTGGCGCCGAGGCCCTGGCCAGTGCGCTGCGCTTCGGGGCGACCGCCGTCGAGCACGACGGCACGCTGCTCGGCGTTCCCGACCCCCGGCGGTCGGTCCACGTCGGCCCGGCCAGGGCCGACACACCTCTGCCCTGAGGTGTCGGACGACGGACCTAGACTGGCCGCGTGCTGATCGGTTCGCATGTCCACGACGACGACCCCCTGGCCTCCGCTGCGGCAGAGGGCGCCGAGGTGGTGCAGTTCTTCCTGGGAAACCCGCAGAGCTGGAAGAAGCCGAAGCCGCGTGAGGACGCCGAGGCGCTGCGGGCGTCCAGCGTGCCGCTCTACGTGCACGCGCCGTACCTGATCAACGTGGCGTCGGCGAACAACCGCGTCCGCATCCCGTCGCGGAAGATTCTGCAGGACACGTGTGACGCCGCCGCGGACGTCGGCGCGACGGCCGTCATCGTGCACGGTGGGCACGCCGACGACGACGACATGGACGCCGGTTTCGAGCGGTGGGTCAAGGCGCTGGACGCCCTGACGACCGACGTGCCGGTGTACCTGGAGAACACCGCAGGCGGCGATCACGCAATGGCCCGCCACTTCGACACGATTGCTCGGTTGTGGGATCACATCGGCGACAAGGGAATTGGCTTCTGCCTCGACACGTGCCATGCGTGGGCGGCCGGTGAGGCGCTGATCGACGCCGTCGAACGGATCAAGTCGATCACCGGTCGCATCGACCTGGTGCACTGCAACGACTCGCGCGACGCCGCGGGCTCGGGCGCCGACCGACACGCCAACTTCGGCACCGGGCAGATCGATCCGCAGCTACTCGTCGCGGTCGTGAAGGCCGCTGACGCCCCCGTCATCTGCGAGACCTCCGACGAGGGACGCAAGGACGACATCGCGTTCCTGCGCGACAACGTCTGACACTCGTGCCGCCGATGAACGGCGAATGAACGGCGGGTTGACTAGCGTCACCACGGGAACACCAACCCTTCCGATCGCGAAAGGTTCCCGTGTCCGTACTCGATCAGTCGTCCCCCGAGGTCCTGGCGCATGCCACGGCGGCGGCCGACGCCCGCGAACGGCGACTCCGCGTCGCGCGCCGGTTCGGGGTGGCCGTCTGGGTGTGCGTCGTGGCGTACCTGACCGTCACCCGCGGCTTGGCGTTCAACCGAGAGTTGTTGCTGCTCTACATCTGCACCGGCCTGGCGGCCGCCAGCATCGGACAGGGCCGTCGGGTCCTCTACGTCGTGCGGGACTGGCTGCCGTTCGCCCTGGTGCTGGTGGCCTACGACTTCAGCAGGGGAGCGGCCACGCTGATCGGGCGACCCACGATGTGGCACTGGCAGGTCGACGCGGATCGCTGGCTGTTCTCCGGCGTCATGCCGACGGTGTGGCTGCAAGAGCGGTTGAAGATGCCGCAGCCGCCCTGGTGGGAAGTCGTCCTCAGCACCGTCTACATGTCGTTCTTCATCCTGCCGTACGCCGTGGCGGCGGTGTTGTGGCTGCGCAATCGCGAGGAGTGGAAGGCGTTCGTCAGGTTGTTCGTCGGGCTGTCGTTCGCCGGGTTGACGATCTACGCGGTGCTGCCCGCCGCGCCGCCGTGGGCCGCGGCCAGGTGCACGCCCGCCGACGTCGCCGCCGGCCCGTCGAACCCGCAGTGCATGTTCGGCTCCGGCCGGGGCGTCCCCGACGGCGGCCTGCTGGGGAGCGCGACACCGCACCACGACGGTGCCAATCCCTGGATGGAGCGCATCGTGGGGCGTGGCTGGGACAACATGCACCTGCACACGGCGAGCGCGCTGATCGACCAAGGCCAGGCCAGCGTCAACCTGGTCGCGGCGATCCCGTCGCTGCACGCGGCGCTGACCGCGGCGGTGTCGGCGTTCCTCTGGCCCAGGGTGGCTCGCCGATGGCGGCCCGTGCTGGTCGCCTATCCGCTGGTCATGGCGTTCACGCTGGTGTACACCGCCGAGCACTACGTCGTCGACGTCCTGCTCGGGTGGGCGCTGGCCGCGGTCGTGACGGCGGCCCTGCACCGGTACGAGGCGCGTCGGCGGTCCCGCGCCTCAGCCGCCGGTGAGGTAGACCTTCCGTAGGGTCTCGGTCACCGTCCACACCGTCTCGGCACCGGCGGCGAACCGCACCACGTCCCCGGGACCCAGCTCCAACGTGTCGCTGCCGCCCGCGAATTCGACGGTCGCGGCCCCCGCGACGACGACGAACACCTCGTCGGTCTCGACGTCGTTCATGACACCGGGCGTCATCTCCCACACCCCGACCTCGAGGCCGCCGAAGTCGTCGACGGCGGTCGCGCCCGTCTTGGGTCCGCCGCGCACCGACTGCTCGGCGGGGACCGGCTCGTGGTCGAGTTCGAGCGTCGCGGCGTGCACGACGGAGTTGGGTTTCATGGCGATCAGTATGCGGGCTGGACCGTCATTACGAACCTTGTGCGGTTGTCGAGAAAATGTAACAGTGGGTGGCATGTCAGACACGCACGTCGTCACGAACCAGGTCCCGACGCTGGAGGACTACAACCCCGCGACGTCACCCGTGCTCGCCGAGGCCCTCGTTCGCGAGGGCGGCCAGTGGGGTGCCGACGAGGTGTTCGAACTCGGTGCCCTCGCCGGCGGCAGTCAGGCCCAGCGGTGGGGCGAGTTGGCCGACCGTCATCAGCCGATTCTGCGGACCCACGACCGCTACGGGCACCGCGTCGACGAGGTCGAGTACGACCCCGCCTACCACCAGCTGATGACGGTCGCGATCGGTCACGGTCTACACGCCGCACCGTGGGCCGACGACCGGCCCGGTGCGCACGTGGTGCGTGCCGCCAAGACCTCGGTGTGGACGCCGGAGGCGGGGCACGTCTGCCCGATCTCCATGACCTACGCCGTCGTACCCGCGCTGCGACACAACCCGGAGCTGTCCGCGCTCTACGAGCCGTTGCTGACCAGCCGCGCCTACGATCCCGAGCTGAGGGTGCCCACCACCAAGGCCGGCATCACCGCGGGCATGTCGATGACGGAGAAGCAGGGTGGTTCCGACGTGCGCGCCGGCACCACTCAGGCGACCCCGAACG
>Ga0209051_1001861_pt1 | contig 16576 bp, 18 predicted proteins | sample AraplaCvi_mMS_r2_2_FD_184286 | JGI IMG/M metagenome (GOLD analysis project Ga0209051, IMG submission 184286) | Arabidopsis root microbial communities from North Carolina, USA - plate scrape MF_Cvi_mMS_r2 (SPAdes) (version 2) | ecosystem: Host-associated > Plants > Roots > Endosphere | place...
ATACTTGCGCCCCAGGGCCTCGACTACGTGGTCGGCTTCTTCGCGTCGATCAAGGCTGGCAACATCGCCGTCCCGCTCTTTGCGCCCGAATTGCCCGGGCACGCCGAACGTCTCGACACGGCGTTGCGTGACTCGCGGCCGTCGGTCGTGCTGACCACGGCGGCGGCGCTGCCGGCCGTCGAGTCCTTCCTCGACCACCTCCCTGCTGCGTTGCAGCCCAAAGTGCTGGTCCTCGAGCACGTTCCGGACTCCGACGGTGACGGATTCGCCCCGGTGGAGGTCGACGTGGACGACGTGTCGCACCTGCAGTACACGTCCGGCTCGACGCGTCCACCGGTCGGCGTGGAAATCACCCACCGCGCGGTCGGCACCAACTTGATTCAGATGATCCTGTCGATCGATCTCCTGAACCGAAACACGCACGGCGTCAGCTGGTTACCGCTCTACCACGACATGGGACTCTCCATGATCGGCTTCCCAGCGGTCTACGGCGGCCACTCGACTCTGATGTCGCCCACCGCGTTCGTCCGCAGGCCGCAACGGTGGATCAACGCGTTGTCCGACGTGTCGCGAGAAGGGCGGGTGGTGACCGCCGCGCCCAACTTCGCCTACGAGTGGACGGCGTTGCGAGGACGGCCGGCGCCCGGCGATGACGTCGACCTGGCCAATGTCGTGATGATCATCGGCTCCGAACCGGTCAGCATGGACGCCATCGCCGCGTTCAACGAGGCGTTCGCGCCGTTCGGGTTGCCAGCGACGGCGATCAAGCCGTCCTACGGCATCGCCGAGGCCACGCTGTTCATCTCGACCACGGCTCCGACGGCCGAGGCCGCGGTGCTCTACGTCGACCGCGGCGAGCTCGAAGCCGGCCGTGCGGTGCCCGTTTCGGCCGACGCCCCGTCGGCGGTGGCGCAGGTGTCGTCGGGTCAGGTGGCGCGCAGTCTGTGGGCGGCAGTCGTCGACCCCGACACCGCCGCCGAACTCCCCGATGGTCGAATCGGCGAAATGTGGTTGCACGGCAACAACATTGGTCGCGGCTATTGGGATCGCCCCGAGGAAAGCGCCCACACGTTCCACGCCCGGCCTGCCTCCCCGCTCGAGGCGGGAACCCACACTGCCGGCGTCGCAGCGACGGCGGACTGGCTGCGCACCGGCGACCTCGGCTTCTACCTCGACGGCGAGCTGTACGTCACCGGCCGGATCGCCGATCGGGTGCTGCTCGACGGGCGCACCGTCTACCCGCAGGACGTCGAAGCCACCGTCGCCGACGCCTCGCCGATAGTGAGGCGCGGCTACGTCGCGGCGTTCACCATCCCGGGAGACGACGGCGAGCGCCTCGTCGTCGTGGCCGAGCGCGCGGCGGGCACCAACCGTGCCGACCCGCGGGAAGCGGTCGACGCCGTCATGGCGGAGGTGCTGCGCCGCCACGACCTGACCGTTTACGACGTGAAAGTGCTTCCTGCCGGGGCGATTCCGCGCACCACCAGTGGAAAGTTGGCCCGAAGGGCGTGTCGGGCGCAGTACCTCGACGGCGCCTGGGGCTAGATCTGGCCGTGTCGTGGCGGCCGGGTTCCCGAGAGGGCATGGCGGCCGATGTGCTGAATCTTCCACCGCACCGGGTCGTGCAGCGTGTGGGTGCGGGCGTCGCGCCAGTAGCGCGAGAGGTTCCCGCTCGCCGAGGCGCTGCGGGTGCCACCCAATTCGAACAGTGCAGCAGACGCCTCCAGTGACGCGCGCACCGCGGCGACCTTGGCGACCGCGACGGCGATCGACGCGGCCGCCGTCGCGTCCGCGGTTGGGTTGGCGCGCGCCGCGTCGACCTGTCGGGCCGCCTCGGCGAGCAACGCCTGGGCGCCACGCACGGTGACCACCAACTCACCGGCGAGCGCGACGACGGTGGGGTCGTCGGCGGTCGAGTCGACCCGAGCTTCGAAGTGCGGACGGGCCTTCGCGGAGTTTCGGACGCCTTCTTCGAGCGCGCCCGTGGCGATCCCGACGTCGATGGCGGCGTGTAGCAACTGGGCCTGGGCGCCGTAGGTGGTCGGCTCGGCGAAGATGGGGGAGAAGGGCACGACGTGCTCCTCGGGTACCCGTACGTCGTCGAGGGTGACCGTGCCCGACGCGGTGGTCCGTTGGCCCATGCCGTCCCAGTCGTCGACGATCTGCAGACCTGGCGCATCGCGTGGCACGAAGGCCAGTGCCTTGGGCGTGCCCGACGTCGGCGCGTCGCCGGAGCCGTCCGCGACGGACGCCCTGACGATCACCCAGTCGGCGAAGAGGGCTCCCGTGGAGTAGAACTTGCGACCGGCGAGCACGTAGTCGCCGGATTCGGTCTTGGTGAGCGTGGTGGCGTCGACGTCGATCGGGTGCGGGCCGCGTTCGGACTGGGCGTTGGCGAGCAGGCCGCCGCCGAGGGCGACGCCGTAGAAGAAGGCCCGTTGCGAGGGCGTCCCCTTCAGCCGCACGGCTTCGAGAAAGGTGAAGTGCGAGTGCGGAATTTGGGCCAGGGACGGGTCCGCCGCGGCGATCGACCGAAACACCTCGGACACCACCTCGAAGGGGGCGTCGACCCCGCCGAACTCTGCTGGCACCGTCAAGGCCAGCAGCCCGGATTCCTTCAGCGCCCGCACCTGGTCGTGCGGTAGGGCGCGTTCGGAGTCGCGGGCACTGGCCTCGGCGCCGAACTCGGCCGAGAGGCGACGAGCCAGCGCCACCGCGTCGGCGGCGGTTGTGACGACCCCCGTCGCGGCTGGTGCGTTCACCGCGCGGTGCCCAGGAAGGGAACCGAGGTGGGAGTGGCGTCGATCCGACCGGCGTCGAACAGCCCGCGCTCACGCAGCACCGGGACGACGCCCTCGCCGAACCAATAGAGCTCCTCCAGGTGCGGATAGCCGGAGAAGATGAACTCGTCGATCCCGATCTCGGCGTATTCGGCGATGCGGTCGGCGACGTCGACGTGACTGCCCACCAGGGCGGTGCCCGCCCCGCCGCGGACCAGGCCGACGCCCGCCCACAGGTTGGGCGCGATCTCCAGGCTTCGCGCGTCGTTCCAGGAGCCGTTGGCGCGGTTCGCTTCGTGAAGGGCGAGCATCCGCTTTTGGCCCTCGGACTGGCTGCGGCTCAGCCCGGCCTGCGCCTTGCGCACCGTCTCTTCGTCGAGCGCGTCGACGAACTTGCCGGCCTGCACCCACGCCTCGTCGGTGGTGTCACGGGAAATGGTGTGCAACCGAATGCCGAAGCGCACCGTGCGGCCTTCGTCGGCGGCCTCCTTGCGGATCCACTCGATCTTCTCCCGCACCGCTTCCGGCGGCTCACCCCAGGTCAGGTAGACGTCGGCATGCTTGGCGGCCACCGGCCCGGCGGCCTTCGAGCTGCCGCCAAAGTACAACGGCGGCACAGGGTTCGGGGGTAGCGCCAGTGCGGCGTCCTCGACCTGGATGTGCTTGCCGTCCAGGGTGACGGTCTCGCCTGCCCACAGCCGGCGCACCACTTCCAGGAACTCGTCGCAGCGTTCGTAGCGCGCGTCCTTGTCGAGGAAGTCCCCGAAGGACCGTTGCTCGTGGGCTTCGCCGCCGACGACGACGTTGAGAAGCAGTCGACCGGGGGCGTGCCTGGCGAACGTCGCCGCCATCTGAGCCGAGAGGGTGGGGCTGACGAGGCCGGGACGGAACGCGACCAGGAACGCCAGCGACGTGGTCTCCCTGGCCAGCAGGGCGGCGGTGATGAAGGCGTCCTCACACCACGCGCCGGTCGGGATGAGCGCGCCGGTGAATCCGAACGACTCGGCGGCGCGGACGATCGAGCCGAGGTAGTCGATCGAGGCGTCGCGGTCACTGTGTGCCGATCCGGCGGGGGTGCCGTGACCGCCGCCGACGATCAGTCGGCTGTCGCCGTAGGTGGGCAGAAACCAGTGAAGCTTGACGGGCATGGCGAACTCCTAGCGGCTGGCCGTCGGCTGCGAGGCCGTCGACGAGGATGATGAGGGCTTGGTGGACGGTCGTTCGATTATCGTCGACGACGGTCCGCCCACCCGGTACCGGGACCCACGATGCTCGTCGGGGAGGCGGTCGCCGCGGCCAAACAGCTTGTTGCGCAACGTGCCCGGTGCGTACTCGGATTGGTAGGCGCCGCGGGCGGTCAGCACCGGCACCACGTGGTCGACGAAGTCGGCGAAGGTCCCCGGCGTGATGGCGTAGGCCAGGTTGAAGCCGTCGACGTCGGTTTCGGCGACCCATTCCTGCAACACGTCGGCGACCCGTTCACCCGAGCCGACGATCAGCGGTCCGATGCCGCCGATCTTGCCCCAGTCGGCGATGTCGCGGACCGCCCATTCGCCGCCGTCCGGATCGGCGGACTGGAAGGCCTTGACCGCCGAGAGGATGGCATTGGAGTCGACGTTGCCGATCGGCTCGTCGAGTCCGTAGCCGGCCAGGTCGACCCCCATCCAGCCGGACATGAACACCAGCGCACCCTCGGGGTCGCCGTAGGAGAGGTACTCGGCGTGCTTGGCCCGAGCCTCCTCGTCGGTGGCGGCGGTGATGACCGTCGACAGGTTGAAGATCTTGGCGGCGTACGGGTCTCGCCCCGCCAGTTCGAGTTCGCGGCGAATCGTCGTGACCGTCTCGCGCAGGATCTCCTTCGTCGGAGCGGCGGTGAAGATCGCCTCGGCGTTCTCGGCGGCGAACCGCACCCCGCGCGGGGAGGCGCCAGCCTGGAAGAGGACGGGCGTCCGCTGCGGCGACGGTTCGGAGAGGTGGATCCCGGGAACGATGAAATGCGTTCCGGCGTGGCCGATGTGGTGCACCTTGTCGGGATCGGTGAAGACGCCGCGTTCGCGGTCACGGATGACGGCGTCGTCCTCCCAGGACCCTTCCCACAGCTTGTAGAGCACCTCCAGGTACTCGTCGGCGTGGTCGTAGCGGGCGTCGTGCGCCGGTTGGTCGGTCTGTCCCATGTTGCGGGCAGCCGAGGGCAGGTATCCGGTGACGACGTTCCAGCCGACGCGGCCCTTGGTGAGGTGGTCGAGCGTGGACACCCGCCGGGCGAACGGGTACGGATGCTCGAAACCCGTTCCGGTGGTGATGCCGAAGCCGAGGTGTTCGGTGACCAAGGCCATCGCGGACACCAGCAGCAGCGGGTCGTTGACCGGAACCTGGGCGGCCTGCCTGATCGCGGCCTCGTCGCTGGCGCCGTAGACGTCATAGGTGCCGAGGACGTCGGCGATGAACAGCCCGTCGAACCGACCTCGCTCGAGGAGTCGGGCGAGGTCGGCCCAGTAGGACAGGTCCTTGTACTGCGAGGACCTGTCCTCCGGGTGCCTCCAAAGGCCGGGCGACTGATGGGCGACGCAGTTCATGTCGAACGCGTTGAAACGTATCGGTCGGGTCACTGGCACGAGTCTGGCGACCGGACCGCGCGACGTCACTGCTTTGCGTCAGGGCGATTCGAAGGCTGCGCGGGCGCTACACGCAGAACGGTCCGATGCAGATGCCGCCGTTGGGTTCCCAACCGCCGTTCCAGCCGCCGGGGATGGGTCCGCCGCCATTCCACGGCGCAGGTGGCGGCGGGCCCCAGCCGACGGGACCGGGACCCCAGGCGGGTGGGGGAGGCGGGCCCCACGGTGCGGGTGGGGGAGGCGGCCCCCAGCGGGCCGGGATGGGTCCGCCCGGGGCGGGTGCGGCATTGGCCACGCCGGTGCTGATTCCCAGGGCGGCGGCGGCGAGTCCGCCGGCCATGGCAATTCCTGCGACGATCTTCGTGGACTTCATCGACATTGGGTCCTTCCGGGTTCGGCGCTGGGCGGAATGTTCCGCCTGGCAACACACCCGTCATGGTAGTTAGCCATGTTAAGTACCAGCTGTGAGCGCCGTCAGCTTCCGCTTTGCGGCGCCGACGGCCGGGCGACTATCCGCCGCCGAGGCTCTTCTGAAGAGCGATGCACTTGCCGTAGTTCTCGGGGGTGCACGGGATGCCCTGCACCGATCCGTACCCGTTGAAGTTGGGATCCACGATCGGGCCGGTGGCGGACGCCTGTGGCGGGATCACGACACCCGGAGCGCCGAAGCCGCCCGCCTGGCCCGGAGAGCAGACTCCCTCGAACCGGGTCGGCACGGTGCCGAACGGGCAATCCTTGGCCACTGCCGGGGAGGCGGCAACCAGGGGCGCAGCAACGAACGCGGCGGCACAGCCGAAAACCCAGATTCCGCGTCTGACGTTGATCATTTTGCTCCAAACGGTTAGCCCGACTCGCGTTAGCTTAGCCTGACCGCTTCTCGTGTGGTGCCCGTGCGGGAGTTCGGGTCGGAAATGCGCTCGCGGGCGTCGAGTCGTCGACGTTCCTCGTCGTGTGGTGACGGCCCGGAGCGGATCGTCACCCCGGGCGGGTGGCCCGCCTCACCTACGATGTCGGGATGCCTGAGCGCCCCTTCGCACTCGTCCGTCGACCAGCGGAGACCCTGGCCGAGGGCATCGTCACCTTCATCGAACGCCAACCCGTCGACCTCGAGCTGGCCAAGCGCCAATGGGACGGCTACGTGGCGGCACTGCACCGCAGCGGTTGGCCGACCGTGGTGGTCGACGCCGACGACGCCATGCCCGACTGCGTCTTCGTCGAGGACGTCGTGGTGATGTTCGGAGACCTTGCGGTGGTGACCAATCCGCGTCAGCCCACGCGCAACCCGGAGACGACGGCGGTGCGGCGGACTCTCGACGACCTGGGCCTCGAGTCGACCTCGATCACAGAGGGAACCCTCGACGGAGGTGACGTCCTCAAGGTGGGTTCCCAGGTGTACGTCGGCCTCAGCGGCACCACCAACGCCTCGGCAATCGACCAGCTGGCACGCATCCTGGCTCCGCGGGGGTACACCGTGACCGCGGTCCCGTTGACCAAGGCGCTGCATCTCAAGAGCGCAGTCACCGCGCTTCCCGACGGCACGATCATCGGATACGAGCCCGTCGTGGACGACCCCGGCATCTTCGAGTCGTTCCTCGCCGTGCCGGAGGAACCCGGCGCGCACGTAGTCGTCCTCGACGACGACCTGCTGCTGATGAGCTCCGCGGCGCCCGAGACGGCCGCGCTGTTCACCGATCGCGGCTATCGACTGGAACGGGTGGACGTCTCGGAGTACGAAAAGCTGGAGGGCTGCGTGACCTGTCTGAGCGTGCGGGTCCGCTGACGATGACGTTCGCCTGATGTTCCTCGTCGTACTCGCCGCGATTCTCGCGGCGATGCACTTGTTCGTCTGGGCGAGGTTGGTCAACGACACCACCCGTCCCGGTCGGGCCCGCTGGATCCTGTCGGGTCTCGTCGTGGCCCTGGCCGTCCTGCTGATGGCGACGTTGGGCCTCCGTGGTGTCGTTCCCCCGGAGATCGCGTGGCCGGGCTACCTCTGGTTCGCCCTCGTCGCGTACCTGTTCATGGTGTTGCTCGTGCTGGAGCCCGTCCGGTGGGTCTGGCGGCGACGAATCCGCCCGCGATCCGCGCCGGACGTGCCGACGGCGCCCGAGCCGACCGCGGAGCAGGACGCGGTGAACCGGCGACTCTTCCTGGCCAAGGCCAGCGCGGTGGCGGCCGGAGCGGTGTCGGTCGGCGTGGTCGGAGTCGGTGCGGTGACGGCGCTGGGACCGCCGAACGTCTTGCACGTCCCGGTGCGGTTGCGCCGACTCGACCCGAGGCTGACCGGCTTTCGGATCGCCGTGGTTTCCGACATCCACCTGGGGCCGCTGGCGGGGCGGGCGCACACCGAACGCATCGTCAGGATGATCAACGAGACCTCCCCAGACCTGGTGGCAATCGTCGGCGACCTGGTGGACGGCACGGTGGCAGAGCTCGGTGCAGCGGCGGAACCGTTGCGCGACTTGCATTCTCGCGAGGGCACGTTCTTCGTCACCGGAAACCACGAGTACTTCGTCGACGACACGGCCTCGTGGCTGACCGAGCTCGAAAGGCTCGGCGTGCAGCCGCTGCGCAACGAGAACACGGTGATCCGGCGCGGTGGCGCGGCGTTCGACCTCGCCGGAGTGAACGACGTCGCGGGTGCGGAACGGTCGGACCCGCCCGACTTCGACAGGGCGCTGAGCGGGCGGGATTCGGCCCGGCCGACGGTGCTCCTCGCTCATCAACCGGTGCAGGTGGCCACGGCCGCCCAACACGGCGTGGACTTGCAACTGTCCGGCCACACCCATGGTGGCCAGATGTGGCCGTTCCACTACGCGGTCCGCGCGGTGCAGCCGTCGCTGGCGGGGTTGTCCGCCGTCGGTGACACCCAGCTGTACGTGTCGAGGGGAGCCGGGTTCTGGGGTCCGCCGGTGCGGGTCGGCGCGCCACCCGACATCAGCGTGATCTCGCTGGAGCAACAGGGCTGACCCCGCGCTCGGCTAAGGCAGAATCGTAGGCGTGACGACACCGCCGCAGGGTCCCCGGCGACCGGGCGAGCGCGGCGAACCCGCCCGCCGGGACGTGCCGCCGCGCCGCTATCCCGAACCCCCGCGACCGGAGCCGCCGACGCAACGGTTTCGAGCGCCCCAACGCCCCGCCGACGCGCCGCCCACCGAGCGCCTTCGTCCGCCGCCCCCTGCGCCGCCCGCCGACGCCGTGCCGACGGAGCGGATGCGAGTTGCGCAGCGACCGCTGGAGCCGCCGCACCTCGGTCCTCAGGACGCCCCGCCACCCGCGCCCAAGAAGCCCCGGCGCTCCTGGCTGCGCGATCCGCTGTCCCTCGCGCTGCTCGCGGTCATCGTCGTGGCGGTCCTCGTCGGCGGTCTCGCCGGTGGCGAGCTGTATGCGCGGCATCGCGTCGACGGGCTCCTCGTCGACGTTGCCCAATGCGTCGTCAGGGACGGCGCCAGCGTGTCGTTCGGCGTCAACCCGCCGTTCCTGTGGCAGCACGTCACCGGGCACTACACCAACATCTCCGTGGTCACCGACGGCGACAACGTGCAAGACGCCAAGGGCATGAAGGCCGACGTGTCGGTCTCCGACGTCCGCCTGCACGGCACGTCGGATTCCAAGGGGACCATCGGATCGCTCGAGGCCACGTTGACCTGGACGGCCGCGGGCATCAAGGACACGGTGGCCGCCAACCTGCCCGGAGTCGGCAGCCTCGTCAGCGGGGTGACCACCGATCCGGCCGCGGGGACTCTCAACCTCGAGGCGGGCGACATCACCGTGACTGCCAAACCCGTGGTGAACGGCGGCGACCTCGCCTTGGAGGTCGTCGACGTCACGGGTCCGCTGGGCCGGGACACCGTGCAGACGGCGCTCGACGGGCTGACCGCGAAGCTCAACGCCCAGTACCCGCTTGGGATTCACGCCGACAGTGTCGAAGTCACTCCGACCGGGGTCGTCGGGAAGTTCTCGACGCGCAACGCGTCGATTCCCCAGGACGACGCCGATCCCTGCTTCGCCAGGCTGTGACGGCAGTGCCAGTCCCGGTGAGGTGAGACCCGGCTCGGCTCGGAATGACGAAAGTCGAGGGTTATGCGATATATTGCGTTTCGCACACCCGTGACGAGTCAGAGGAGCAGGAATGTCCATCGAGGACTTCGAGAGGTATCCGCTCACGTTCGGGCCGAGCCCAATTCATCCCCTCGACCGGTTGACCGCCCACCTTGGCGGCGCGCGGATCTGGGCCAAGCGGGAGGACTGCAACTCGGGATTGGCGTACGGCGGCAACAAGACTCGCAAGCTCGAGTACATCGTTCCCGACGTGCTCGCCTCTGGCGCCGACACCTTGGTCTCCATTGGTGGCTACCAGAGCAACCACACCCGACAGGTCGCCGCCGTGGCCGCCAAGTTGGGCCTGAAAGCTCGCCTGGTACAAGAGAAGTGGGTTGACTGGCCCGACGAATGGAACGCCACGCGGTTGGACGAGACCGTAGGCAACATCCTGCTGTCCCGCATCATGGGGGCCGACGTGCGACTCGACCCCTCGGGGTTCGACATCGGCATCCGCTCCTCGTGGGAGGACGCGCTGCGCGAGGTCGAGGAAGCCGGCGGCAAGCCGTACCCGATCCCCGCGGGCGCGTCGGAGCATCCGCTTGGCGGCCTTGGCTTCGCCAACTGGGCCTACGAGGTCCAGCGTCAGGAAGCCGAACTCGGCGTCTTCTTCGACACGATCGTCGTGTGCACGGTGACGGGGTCGACCCACGCCGGGATGATCGCCGGCTTCGCCGGTCAGGACCGGCCGCGGAAGGTGCTCGGCGTCGACGCCTCCGCGACGTTGGAGAAGACCAGGGCGCAGGTCGCCCGCATCGCCCGGCACACCGCCGACCTCATCGGTCTCGGGCGCGACCTGCGCGACGACGAGATCACCGTCCTCGAGGGCTGGGCAGGCGACCTGTACGGCATTCCCGTGCAGTCGACCATGGATGCGATCAGGCTGTCCGGCAGTCTCGAGGGCATGATCGTCGACCCCGTGTACGAAGGAAAGTCGATGGCGGGTCTCGTCGACATGGTGCGCGACGGCACGATTCCGAAGGAGTCCAACGTCCTCTACGCCCACCTGGGCGGACAGCCGGCGCTCAACGCCTATTCGGGCTTGTTCGGGTAGCGGGTGCGGGAGTTCGCCGACGGTTGCACGCCGTGGGCGAGCCCGTTGGCGACGTGGATGCCGGCCGCCACGTCGGCCAGCAGCCGGAAGGTGCGGGTGCGGCGGATCTTCTGGGTGCGAGAAACTCTCTTGTAGAACATGTTTCCACCATCGCCTGCGCGCTCGGCCTTGCCCAGTGGCACTAGGGACGTTATCCGTTAAGATAGTGACATGCATTCGGTGGCCATTCTCGCGTACGACGGGATGTCGGGTTTCGAGTCGGGCATGGCGGCGGAGATCTTCGGCATGCACGACCTGTCCGCGGCGTTCTGCGCGGGCATTCCCAAGCCGTGGTACTCGGTCAAGCTGTGCTCCGAGAAGCCGGAGATTCGAATGTTGGGCGGCGCCACGATGCGCACGTCGTATGGGCTGGCCGACCTCGCTGCCGCCGACACGGTCGTCATCCCCAGCGTCGGAGACACCACGAAACCCGCCTCGCCGGCGCTCGTCGAGGCGATCCGCGCTGCCCACCAACGGAATTCGCGACTGGTGTCCATCTGCTCCGGTTCCTTCGCGCTTGCCGAGGCCGGTGTGCTCGACGGCCGGACGGCCACCACCCACTGGATCTACGTCGACCTCATGCAGGAACGCTTCCCCGACGTCGACGTCGACCCGACCCCGCTCTACGTCGACGGGGGCAACGTCCTCACCAGTGCGGGTTGCGCCGCCGGTCTGGACTTGTGCCTCCACATCGTGCGCTCCGACCATGGCGCCCACGTCGCCAACGACGTGGCACGACGAATGGTGATCGCGCCGCACCGGGCCGGCGGCCAGGCGCAATACATCGAGTCGCCGGTACCCGAACCGAGCACCGACGGGCAGATTGCCGGCGGAATGGCTTGGGCCATGGCCAATTTGGACTCGCCGATCACGCTCGACGAGCTGGCGGCGCGGTCGTCGCTCTCGCGGCGCAGCTATCTGCGTCGCTTCGCCAAGGCAACGGGCACCACGCCCATCAAGTGGCTGATCACCCAGCGCATCCAGGCGAGTCTGGCGCTGCTGGAGTCCTCGGACCTCTCGATCGAGCAGATCGCGGCGCGGGTCGGGTTCGACTCGCCCGTCACGTTCCGTCACCACTTCGTCCGTGCGCTGCGGACGACGCCGAGTGAGTACCGCAGTTGCTTCACCGGGCGGGTGCTCGGTGCCTGACCCGCTGACCTACGCCTGGGAAGCCCCAGCCGAGGGCGTGCACCGGTGCCGGCTGCCCTTTCTGGACGTCACCGTCGGCCTGGTGCGGGGGAGCGGTGCCACGCTGCTGGTCGACTGCGGGACGACACTGGTCGAGGCGGCCGCGGTCGCGGCCGACGTCGAGATCCTCGGCGGTGGAGCCGTCACCCACCTGGTGATGACCCACGACCACTTCGACCACATCCTGGGTTCTGCCGGCTTTCCCGACGCCGAACTCTTCGGCCCGCCTGCGGTGTCGGCAGCCCTGACGACAGGGCTCGACGACGTTCGCGCGCACGCGCTCGGCTACGGCGCCGACCCGGTGGAGCTGGATCGCGCCGTCGCCGCCGTCAGGGCGCCGGATCATCGGCTGCTCGACGCCGACCTGGACCTGGGCGGGCGGGTAGTGCAGGTGCGGCATCTGGGTCCCGGTCACACCGATCACGACCTGGTCGTCGCCGTCCCGGGCCACCCCACCGTGGTCTTCTGCGGTGACCTCGTCGAGGAATCGGACGACCCCTCGATCACCGCCGAGTCCGACCTGGCGTCGTGGCCGCGCACCCTGGACCGGCTGCTGGAGCTGGGTGGCGATGACGCGGTCTACGTGCCGGGCCACGGCGCGATGGTGGATGCTGAATTCGTGCGGAGACAGCGCGACTGGTTGGCTCACCGGCACCACACCGGTGGCATCCCGTGACGGCTGCGGTCGAGTCGGCCCGCGTGGACCGCTGGTTGTGGGCGGTCCGGCTGACGAAGACCCGACCCGACGCCGCCGCCGCGTGCCGCGGAGGGCACGTCCGCATCAACGACCGACCCGCCAAACCGTCGACCATGGTGGTGCCCGGTGACCGGGTGCAGGCTCGGGTAGGCGACACGACGCGCATCGTCGAGGTGGTGCGCGTCATCCAAAAGCGCGTAGGGGCCCCCGATGCGGCGACGTGCTTCCTCGACCGCACGCCAAAGCCGCCCCCGACGGTCGCCATCCCGGTGGCCGTGCGCGATCGGGGCGCCGGGCGGCCGACCAAGCGGGATCGGCGACTGCTGGACAAGTGGCGCGCGGGCCAGGGATGAGCCGGCCTCGGTCGCGATGTCGGGTCGCACGGGGTGGATATATGCGACGATGGCCGGGCGTCAGCAGAGAGGACACCCGGTTACATGACAGAACGACGTCGCATCACGGCCGTGAACGCCGCGAAGATCGCCTGTGCGGGGGTGTTCCTCGCCGGCGGTGCGCTGAGCATGGCAGGCCAGGCCGCCGCCGATCCGGACGTGCCCTTCACGCCGGTGCCGGGAGTTCCCGCCGCGCCAGCGCCTGACCAGCAGATCGTCGCGGGTGGCGACGCCCCGCCTGCACCGCCGCCCGTCGGAGCACCGGTGGTGCCCCAGGTCGCCAATCAGCAGTACGGATCGGGATCGGGCCCCCTGGGCTTCATCAGGGATGCCTGGAACCAGGCGAAGGACCCGTACGGCGTCGGTGATTCGCCTGACGGCATGCCGGTGGGTGCCCCGCCTCCCCCAGGAGCAGGTCCGCCACCTCCGCTTCCGCCCGGATTCAAGTCGCTGCAATTCCCCGAGTCCGAGACGGCCCCCGTGCAGGCGGCCCCGAACTCCGGTGGACCGGCACTGCCGCCCGGGTACTACCCGCTCAACGGTCCGCCGCCACCCGGATTCGACGCGCCGCCGCCCGCGCCGGCCGATCCGGCGGCGCCGCCGACGATCGTCCCCGCCCCTCCGGGCTAGCGCTTCAGCTCCGCCACGCCGATCCGAGCGGCGACCGCGTCCGAGGAGTCAGCGGCTCGGTGAGGAGTACCGGCGCCTGCGCCATGAATCGTGGTGTGTGACCGCGGTGTTCGTCAGCGGCGTGCACGGTGAACGGATGCACCACGTACATGTCGCCGGGTCGGCCCGTCGCCACGACGACCTCGCGGCCGGCACTGACGTCGGCGACCAGCGGCCCGCACTCGTGTGCGTCGACGGGCTGTTCGTCGAGGATGGCGGCGACGTCGCGATGCGAACCCGCCCGAATCCGCGTGGGAGCGTCGTCGGGACCGACCTCGGAAAGGATCGTCAACAACAACACCGTGTGGGGGCGACCGCTGACCGCCCACGTGCCGTCCGGCAGCGGGGTGTTTAGGTCGACGTGCCACCCGCGGTCGTCGACGACGGGGGGCACCGGGAACCGGATGGGAATGTTCCCCAACGATCCGCGCGGTAGCCAGCCGCCAACCCCGCATATCGCGTCGAGGGTGTCGGCCAGTTCGCGGCTGCGAGTCAGGACGCCGAACGGACCGTCACCGCGCAGATCGGCGGCCCACACCACTGGTTCGGTCCACGACTCCGGCTGATCTGGCGACATGGAAATCCGGCTCCACAACTCCCGCTGTGCCGCCTCGGCAACCTCGCGCGGCGCCGCCCCCTCGATCTTGACGTAGCCGTTCTCGGCGAATTCGTCGACGTGCATCACCCAAGCGTCGCGGATCGAGTGCTGCTGGCACCAACGGTTTTACGGAGCCGGGGGTCGCTTGGTGGTCGTGCGGTGCTTGCATCCCGGCCAGCAACACGGGCGACGCTTGCCCTCCTCGAGCTCCTCCTGGGTGCGGCGGATGCGGCGTTCCCTGGTCTTGTCCTGCTTGGCGTCCTCGACCCAGCAGATGAACTCGTTGCGTGCGAGCGGCGTGATGTCCTGCCACGCAAGCCGAGCCGTGTCGTTGGCGACCAGTGCGCTGCGAAGGTCGGCGGGCAGTTCGTGCACCACTCCGCCGGGTACGTTCGGGCTCATGGTGTCGGGTCCTCGCGAGGGGGCAGACGGTTGGGTCAACCGACAAGTTACACCGGGCTCACCAGTCTCGATGCCGGGCAACTCAATCCATGGTGTAGCGACTGACGGTGTCGGCACGGATGATCAGCCGAACCTGGTCGTGGGCCAGCAGGTCGGCGAGGTCGGCGGCCCGGATCGGGTCGTCGAGGTCCCAGTAGCGGGCGGCCAGTCGCGCGGCCAGTTCGTGCGCGCCCTCGGTCACCACCTCGGTGTGACCGGCGATCGCCACCCAGCGCTCGCGTTCGCCGACGGGTGCGGCGACGACGAGCGAGGCGCGCGGGTCACGGCGGAGGCGTCGGACCTTGGCGGTGTCGGGGCCGGTGAACAATTCGACGGTGCCGTGGTCGGTCGCCTCGAACCAGACGGGCCGGGGTTGCGGTGGCTGCGGGCCGGTGGCGACCGTGAGGAATCCGTACAGCGGTCGTCGCAGGAACTGCAGGTCGTCCTCGGTCAGCGAGGTGGTGCCGTCGCTCATCGCTGCCACGCTCCCGTCGCGGCGGTCCGCACGACGTAGTCCTCGAAGCTGCGGGACTCCCGGCCCAGCACGGCGGCGACGTCGTCGGTCGTGGCGGCGATCAGCCCGCCCGCCATGAGCTCGAACATGTCCGCGACGGAGCGGGCTTCCTGCTCGCTCAACCCCTGCTCGACCGCGGCGGCGACGTACTCCGCCGTGGACACCTGCTTGTAGGTGATGGGCAGACCCGATGCGCGGGAGATCTGGTCGACCGCCTCGCCGAAGGTGAGCCCACGCGGGCCGGTCAGCTCGTACGTCCGGCCTGCGTGGTCGCCGGGTTGGGTCAGGACCGCGGCGGCCACGGCGGCGACGTCCTCGACGTCGACGAACGGTTCTGGCACGTCACCGGCGGGAAGTGCCAGCTCCCCGGCAAGCAGCGGCGCGTGGAAGACGTCCTCGTCGAAGTTCTGCTGAAAGTTGGACGCCCGCAGGATGGTCCACTCCAGGGCTCCGCCGCGGACCGCGTCCTCGGCTGAGCGCATGTCCTGCCCGAACGGGGAGTCGCCCCAGGTGTCGGCACCTCGACCCGACAGCAGCACCAGCCGTCGTACTCCGGCCGCCTCGGCCGCGGCGACGAAGTCGTGAGCCACCCCCACCTGGCCGGGGGCGATCAAGTAGGCGGCGGAGATTCCTCGGAGCGCGGCGTCCCAGGTGTCGGGCTCGGTCCAGTCGAACCGGACCTGGCTGGAACGCGATGCGGTTCGGACGGGGGTGCCCGCGAGACGCAAGCGGGCGGTAACGCGTCGGCCGGTCTTGCCGGTGGCGCCGAGGACCAAGGTGTTGTGAGTGCTCATGACCTTCATTCAACGCAGGCGGATCGGACGAATCCATGGGTGATCGGCCGAGTTACATGTTTGATCGTCTAACGTGGCTGCGGTGAGCGTCTTCGACGACCTGATTCGCGGGGTGCGGGCCAACGGCTCGTTGTTCGGCAGTTCGACTCTGACGCCGCCGTGGGCGCTGCACTTCGTCGACGGCGCGCCGCTCACCCTGTGCACCGTGGTCGGCGGATCCGGGTGGATCGTCGCCGACGGCTGTCCGCCCGAGCGGCTGGGTCCGTACGACACGATCGTCGTGCGGGGCCCGACGACGTTCACCTTCGTCGACGAGGTGGGAACCACGGCAGAACCGATCGTCTGCGGCGAAGACTGCGCGACACCGGACCAGGGCGGAACCCGGCATCGACTCGGCTGGAGCGACGTCGACGAGGGCTCGGGTGGGACCACCTTCGTCGTCGGCGCCTATCCGGTTCGCGGCGAGATCAGCCGCCCACTTCTGGACGCCCTGCCGGTGATCCTCCGCGTGGACGCCGGGGGCACCGGCGACCCGGTGCTCGACCACCTCGCGGCGGAGGTGGCCCTCGACGTCCCGGGTCAGCAAGTGGTGCTGGACCGGTTGCTCGACTGGATGCTGGTCTGCACGCTGCGCGAGTGGTTCGACCGGCCGGACGGCGAACCACTCGCGCAGCGTGCAGACCAGCATCCAGTC
>Ga0209051_1001865_pt1 | contig 16543 bp, 12 predicted proteins | sample AraplaCvi_mMS_r2_2_FD_184286 | JGI IMG/M metagenome (GOLD analysis project Ga0209051, IMG submission 184286) | Arabidopsis root microbial communities from North Carolina, USA - plate scrape MF_Cvi_mMS_r2 (SPAdes) (version 2) | ecosystem: Host-associated > Plants > Roots > Endosphere | place...
ACCGCTCCGCCGCGATCGCCGCGCTCCTCAGCAACGTGCTGATGCTCGTGACCGGCCTCGTCACCTCGGTCGTGTACGACAAGGTCATCCCCCACCAGGCCTTCGTCACGCTGTGGGCGCTGGCGGCGGGCGCGGGCATCGCCGTCGTGTTCGACCTCGTCGCGCGGCAACTGCGCAGCCACCTGATCGACAGCGCGGGCAAGAAGGCCGACATGCTGATCGGCTCGCTGCTGTTCCGCCAGACGCTGGGGGTGCGCATGGAGCACCGCCCCGCCTCGGCCGGCAGCTACGCGCACCACCTCGCGCAGGTGGAGATCGTGCGCGACTTCTTCGCCTCGGCCTCGCTCTCCGCGCTGAGCGACCTGCCGTTCATCGTGCTCTTCATCGCGATGACCTTCGTCATCGGCGGCCCGCTCGGATGGGTGCTCGTGCTCGCCGTTCCCGTGCTCGTGGGCATCGCGCTCGCGATGCAGCGCGGCCTGCGGCGCGCCATGACGGCCAACATGACCCACCAGGCCGACCTCCAGGGCGTCGTCGTCGAGGCGGTCGAAGGCCTGGAGGACCTGAAGGCCGTCGGCGCGCAGGGCCGCTTCCTCCACCGCTTCGAGCACGCCACCGCCGCGGCGGCGGAGACGGCGCTGAAGGCGCGCCACATGTCGAGCTGGACGAGCAATCTCTCGATGGTCTCGCAGCAGGTCATCACGATCGTGATGCTGGTGTGGGGCGTCTACCTGATCCACGAGGGCGCCATCACCGGCGGCGCGCTCATCGGCGCCGTGATGTACGCGGGCCGCGCGGTGGCGCCGCTGGGCTCCGTGGTCGCGCTCGCCTCGCGCTGGCAGGGCGCGCGCGCGGCGATGGTGACGCTCGACCGCCTCATGGGCCTGCCCACCGAGCGCGAGGCCGGCCGCGCCTACGTGAGCGGCCATCGCGTGAAGGGCCGCATCGGCCTGCACGAGCTGAGCTTCGGCTATCCCCAGACCGGTGCGCATCCCGCGCCGCGCGTGCTCAAGGGCGTGACGCTGCGCATCCAGCCGGGCGAGCGCGTGGCGATCCTCGGGCGCATCGGCAGCGGCAAGTCGACGATCCTGCGCCTGATGGCGGGCCTGTACCAGCCCAGCGAGGGCATGGTGGAGGTCGACGGCATCGACCTGCGCCAGCTCGACCCGGCCGACTACCGGCTGCGCGTGGGCTTCGTCTCGCAGGAGCCGCGCCTGTTCAACGGCACGCTGCGCGAGAACGTCACGATGGGCCGGCCGCACATCGACTCCGAGCGGCTCGCCGAGGTGGCGCGCGTCACCGGGCTCGACCGCGTCGTCGCCTCGCACCCGCAGGGCTGGGACCTGTCCGTCGGCGAGATGGGGGGCCTCCTGTCCGGCGGCCAGCGCCAGCTCGTCGCGCTCGCGCGCTGCCTCGTCACGCGACCCCAGATCCTGCTGATGGACGAGCCCACGAGCTCGATGGACGCGCAGTCCGAGGTGGCCTTCCTGCGCCAGTTGAAGGAGGCCGCAGGCACGCGCACGCTGGTGATGGTCACGCACCGCCCGGCGGTGCTCGAGCTCGTGGAGCGCGTCGTCGTGGTCGACCAGGGACGTGTCGTGCTCGATGGGCCGAAGGCCCAGGTGCTGGCGGCACTCTCGGGGGCGCCGGCGCCGGCGCCGGCGCAGGCGCAGGCACAAGCACAAGCACAAGCACAGGCGCAGGCGCAGGCGCAGGCGCAGGCGCAGGCGCGGCAGCAGGCTCCTGCCGGGATCCCTCCGCGGGCCATGCCGGCCTGAACGAGCGCGGCGATGTTTCGAAAGCTGTTCCATGCCTCGACCGGGGGCGCGCCAAATGCGGGGTCAGGCCTGAAGGCCAGACCCCAGGCGCAACCGCGGCGGGGCGATGCGGCCTTCATGAGCGGGGTGCGCGCGGCGCAGGTCGTGGAGGCCTCGCCGCACATCGCGTGGGCGCTGTACCTGATGGCAGCGGCGCTCGCGGCCACGCTGGCCTGGGCCGCGCTCGCGCGCGTCGACGAGGTCACGAAGGCGGATGCCCGCATCGTGCCCGAGGGCCGCGAGCAGGTGATCGCCAGCCTCGAGGGCGGCATCCTGCACGAGCTCTTCGTGCGCGAGGGCATGCAGGTCGAGGCCGGGCAGGATCTCGCGGCGCTCGACCCGACGCGCTTCGAGGCGCAGCAGGCCGAAGGCGAGAGCAAGCGCCTCGCGCTGCGCGCCGCGATCGCGCGCCTCTCCGCCGAATCGACCGGCAAGGCGCTGCAGTTCGACGACGAGGCGCTCTCCTCGTCGCAGGCGGCGCAGAGCGAGCAGGAGTCCTGGGCCGCCCGCAGGCATGCGCTGGACGAAGCCGTCGGCGCGATCCGCCGGGGCGAGGAGCTCATCCGGCGCGAGCTGGCGGTCTCGGAACAGATGTCGGCCAAGGGCCTGCTCTCCGAGGTCGAGGTGCTGCACCTGCGGCGCCAGGTGAACGACATGGAGCTGCAGGCGCAGGAGCGCATCAACCGCATCCGCCAGGACGCGAGCGCGGACCTCGCCAAGGCGCAGGCCGACCTCGCGCAGCTCGCCGAGCAGCAGGCCGGGCGCCAGGACGTCCTGCGGCGCACGGTCCTGAAATCGCCCGTGCGCGGGCTCGTGAAGAACATCCGCAGCAATACCGTGGGCGGTGTCGTCGGGCCGGGTGCGCCCATCATGGAAATCGTCCCGATCGGCAAGCGCACCCTCGTCGAGGCCCGCGTGAAGCCGGGCGAGATCGGCTTCCTGCAGGTCGGCCAGAAGGCCCTCATCAAGCTCGCGGCCTACGACTTCACCATCTACGGCGGCGTGGAGGGCAGCATCGAGTCGATCAGCCCGGACGCGATCGGCGACCCCGACCGCCCGGTGGGCAGCGCCGACCCGACCTACTACCGCGTGATGCTTCGCGTCGACAACAACCCGCTGAAGGAAAAGGGCCGGCCCTTGCCGCTGCTGCCCGGCATGACCGGCTCGGCCGAAGTGCGCATCGGCGAGCGCTCGGTGCTCAACTTCCTCCTGAGGCCGATGATCAAGTCGAAGGAAGCCTTCCGCGAGCGGTGATCGGGCAGGTCGGGCCTGTCGCGATGAATGCCGGGGTCAGGTCGGAGACCTGACCCCGAAACCGGGCGACCTCGCTCCGCGGGGTCAGGTCTTTGACCTGACCCCGGCATTCGACGCGCGGTGGAAACTACGCCGCGAATCCCCCCGTTTCCCGGCCATCGCGCGTACGCCGTTCACGCTCCAATTCCCGGTGATGCCGCGCGCGGATCGCGCCGTGGCGCTCTCATCCAGGAGCCTCGCCCGTCATGGGTTCACATACCGGGAAACCGGCCCGCGCCGTCCAGGGCGCCGCCATCATCGCGTTCTGCATCTCCGCCGCGTGCGCCGCCTTCGCCGCGCAGGCGACTCCCGCGCGCCCGGCCGCCGCGGCGCCGCTTTCTTCCGCTCGCCCCGCGGCCCCCGACACCCGCTGCATCGACGACGACACGCTGGACGCGAATCCGCCCGCCGCGCCTTCCGCCGCCGCGAGCGCCGGAGCCGCGCCGGCCCTCGCCACGCCGCGCACGAATCTGCTGACGATGGTGCAGGCCGCGATGCGCCGCAGCAATGCGCTGGGCGCCGCGAAGCTGCTCACCGACGCGGCCGCCATCGAGATCGACGAGGCCCGCGCCGGCGCGCTGCCGGTGGTCTCGCTCACCGGCTCCGCCGCCGGCGTCAACAACGGCGCCCCGGGCGTCCCGTCACAGCAGGGCGGCCAGGCCCAGGCGAGCCTCACGCTCTCCGCGCCGCTGTACGACGGCGGGCGGGTGAGCGACCTCACGAGCTGGCGCACCCACCTGGCGGACGCCGCGCGCTACGGCGAGCTCTCCGCGCAGGAGCAGGTGGCCCTGCAGACGGTTTCGCTCGCGCTCGAGCGCAGCCGCTGGGCCGTCGAGACGCAGGTCTACGAGCAGTACTCGCGCAAGATGAGTTGCCTGGTCGGCGCGCTGCAGCAGATCGTCGCGGCGGACAAGGGCCGCATGAGCGAGCTCGTGCAGGCGACCAAGACCCAGCAGCAGGCCGAGCTCGCGCGCGTGCAGGCCATCAACCAGCAACGCATCACCGAAGTGCGGCTGCGCCGCTTCGTCGGTGACGAGCTGCCGCCCACCGCGGGCATCACCTCGGTGATGCTGGACACGCCGGCGCTGCCCGACATGCTGGCCATCGCCGACCGCACGAACGAGGTGGCGCAGCTCGGCGCGCAGGCCAACGCGCTGGAAAGCTACATGCGCGCGATCCTCGACGGCCAGAAGCCCCAGCTCGGATGGCTGCTCGCCGCCACCAAGGCGCAGGGCGCGGCCAACTCGCATGCGCTGTCCGGCGGCATCACGCTGAGCGTGCCTCTCTTCGACCGCGCGACCGACTACACCGTCTCGGCCGCCCGCAAGCGCGCCGAGGCGGCCCGCCTGCAGCGCGAGGATGCGCTCGACGCGCGCAAGTACCGCATGCGCGAGGTGCACGAGCAGGCGCTGCAGTCGATGGACAAGGCGCACCGCGTCGTCGACATCCTGCGCAACACCGAGCTCGTGCGCGAATCGACGCTGGAGCAGTGGCAGCAGCTCGGGCGCCGCTCGCTGTTCGACGTGATGGCCGCGGAGGGCGACCACTACAACATGCGCGTGCAGTACGTGGACGCGCTCTACGACACCCAGCAGTCCAACGCGCTGCTGTGGTCGCTGGGCATCGGCCTGGCGGTGCACCTGCAGTGATCGCCGCGGGTAGTCCGATGACCGCGCCGGCCGTCCACCTCCGTCAGATCGCCTACTCGCAGGCCACGCTGGAGGCCGTCGAGCCCGGCTACCTCGTCCTCGACAACCGCGCGAACGAGCGGCCCGACTGGTACGAGTACTGGCCCATCCGCCGCCACCTGCTGACGCAGGCCCTGGACGAGGGCGCGTTCTACGGCTTCTTCAGCCCGAAGTTCGGCCGCAAGACCCAGCTCGCGCACGCGGACGTCGTGCGCATCGTGCAGGCCGCCGCACCGGACGCCGACGTCGTCCTCTTCTCGCCGCAGCCCGACATGGGCGCGTTCTTCCTCAACGTGTTCGAGCAGGCGGAGGCCTTCGATCCCGGCCTGATCGCCGCCTTCGAGGCCTTCCTCGCGCACGTGGGCCGGCCGGTGAAGCTCGGACCGCTGGTGATGGACTCGCGGCAGATCGTGTTCTCGAACTACTTCGTGGCACGGCCCGCCTTCTGGCGTGCGTGGTTCGAGCTCGCCGAGGCCTTCTTCTCCGTGTGCGAGGGCCCGGCCTCGGAGCTGCAGCAGGCGCTGGTCGTGCCGACGACCTATCCCGGCGCCGCGCAGCGCAAGGTCTTCCTCTCCGAGCGCATCGCGCCCCTGCTGCTCACCCTCGAGCCGCGCTGGCGCACGGTGGCGGCCGATCCGTTCACCATGGGCTGGTCCACCGCACGCTTTCGCGAGTATCCGCAGGAGGCGGTCATCAGCGATGCGCTGAAGATCGCGTTCCGCGAGCAGGGCTTCCCGGAGTACCTCGTGGCATTCAACAAGATCCGCGAGCACTTCGGCGCGGCGAAGCCGCCGCTCAGCTGAGCACATTGCGGGGGCGGTTCTTCGACTGACGCCGCATTCGCGTGGCGCGCTCGGGTGGCAGCGTCAGATCGCAGGACTAGGCGCGTATGTCGACAGAAAGCGTCTGGCCCAACGGCAGGTCGGCGCGCAGCCACTCGAGCTTGCGTGTGTCGACATCTCGACTGCCACCGGCGAAGGAGCGAACGAGAACACGCGTCCTCCCTGGACGCCACATGTCCCGATGGATGCTGCACAACATGTGCTCGTGCCCCAGGGGCAGCCTGGCCGCGACCCGTGGGAACCCTGGCATCGTGAGATCGTAGGCCAGGCTCGTCCTTCGACGCACCCGTTCAGGCTGAGGCCAGACGTGTGCGTTGAGAAACTCGTCATGTTGCCGTTGCTCTTCCTCGAATTCAGGCGAATCCGTGGGCCTTGTCAACAGTGGTTCCGAGACCGCGGCCGCTTCCACCGGACTGAAGGCCAAGGAATCTCCAGGCGACAGTGGCGTTTCGTCGACCCAGTGGACATGGGCCAGTACACGATCTCCTGTCGCATCGGACGTCCTGAGTGAGGGCGGCGGCATCATCGTCGGACGGTCGGCCGCGCGCAACAGCGTGGAGCCGGGAAATACCCTCAGTGACCGTGCCGCTCGCGCGCTACGACGCGCTGCAGGAGCGAAGTCTCACAAATCGATTGGCAGGATGCGGCGCGCAGTCCTACATTGGCCTTCCACTCACCATGAGGATCGCACCATGCCCATCCGCATTGCATCGCTGACCAAACGCATCGCAAGGAACGGCGCGATGCTTCACAAGGCGACGAAGGAGCGCGTCCTCTCGCTGGGAGAGGACCATGAGCCCTCCGAAACCGAAAAGAAGTTGGTCGAAGAGCGCCGCCTGCTCAAGGAGGAGCGGGCGAGGCGCCAGGCGCGGGCGCTGGAGCCGAAGGCGAAGGCCATCGACAAGCTGGTGAGGACCCACCACCCGGAGGCCAAGGAGAAACCCAAGGTCAAGAAGGAACCCAAGGAGGCCAAGGCCGACAAGCCCCACAGGCCGTCGCGTGCCGAAAAGCACACCGCGAAGGCCGCGGCCAGGCAGGCCGCGACCCGAGCGCCGAAGAAGTCGGCGCCGGCCTGAGAAGACTCACAGGCGCCGCGCGGGGCCAGCGCGTCCCGCGCGAACCGGCGACTCAACGTCCGGCGGAGCCACCGCCCGTCGAGGGGGCCCGGGCCGCGGTGGATACCGGCGGCAGCCCTTCGAGGCGGCGCACGTACTTCGTCGCGATCGATCCGTGCGACAGGATCGCGTCGCGCGCCGCCTTCAGGTTGCCGCCGGTCTTCGCCTGCATGTCGTGGACGAGCGCATTCATCTCCTGCACGCCGACGAAGTAGGTCGAGAGCTGGCCGGCCGACATCTCGGCGCGCCGCCACTTCCCGGCCGCCTCGCCCTCCGTCTGGTAGCCCGTCTCCATCATCAGGCGCATCGCGTCCTGCTCGGTCAGGCCGTCGACGTGGATGCGGTGGTCGAGGATGGCGTTGACCGCGACGCGCAGGCGCATCTTGAGCTGCTGCATGCGGACCTCGTCGCCACCGAAGCCGGCCTCTGCCATGAATTGCTCCGCGTAGACGGCCCATCCCTCGACGAAGGTGCCGCTCTCGCTCATGGGCCGCACCAGCGTGCGGTAGCGCGCCGCGCGGGCGTGCGCCCCCTGCAGGTAGTGGCCGGGCATCGCCTCGTGCACGGTGAGATCCTTCAGCATGGCGTCGTTGTATTCGCGGTACTGCGAGGCGACGCGGGCGGGCGACCAGTCGGAGGGGGTCGGCGAGATGGCGTAGAAGGTCGCGCCGTTCTTCTCGAGCGGGCCGGCCCAGTCGCAGAAGGCCACGGAGGAGCCGCGCTGGAACTCGGGCATCACGATGACCCGGATCGGGTCCGCCGGCACGGTCACGAGGTCGTTCGCGCGGACGAACGCCGTCGCCTGGTCGAGGTCGGCACGGGCGTCGCCGACGATGGTGTCGTTGTCCGGATGCGTCTCGGCGATCCTGTCCAGGACGGCGCGCACCAGGACGTGGCCGTCCAGGCCGTCGGTCGAGCGGTCGGGGAACCAGCGGCGGAACAGCGGGCGGGCCGTCGCCTCCATCGCCTTTTGCGTGGCCGCCGCGTCGGCCTCGGCGCGCGCGAGCAGCTCGTCGGCACCCAGGTCGGAATCGAGTGAATACTTGAGGCGCTGCTCGAAGCGCTTGCGTCCGAATCGGAAGTCGCCGTCCGACCGCGGCAGCAGGTCGCGCTCCAGCCAGACGCCATAGGCGCGCAGCGCGGCGATCGCCTCCTCGCGGGACTTGGCCAGCAGGGGCCGCATCGACGGCGCCTGCTTCAAGGCGTCCTCCAGGTCGTCCTGCACGAGCGCGATGGCGCCCTTGTTCTGCGCGATCGCCGTCTCGGTGTAGACACGCGGCGGATGCGCGAGGTTGGCCTCGGCGGCCGCGATGATTCGCGGCACCGCCTTGAGCCGCTCGTTGACCGCCGCGAGCCGCTGCTTCAGCGGCGCGAAGTCGCGGGCCAGCAGGGCGTAGACGCCGTCGACCGGCGAATAGTCGGTGACCCGCCATTGCCAGCCCTTGACCTCCTCCAGGTCGAAGAGCTGCGCGCGCAGGTTGGATTCGATGATCTCGCGGTCGATCTCGTCGTCGAGCGGCAGGCCCGCGGCGGGGATGGCCTGCAGGGCATCGAGCGTTCGCCGGACCAGCGCCGTGTCCGCCGCGATGCCGCGGGCGGAGAAGTCGCCGCTGCGAAGATCGAAGCGATGGTCGCCGAGCCGGGTGGCCTCCTCGGGATGCGTCGCGAGGTAGCGTTCGTAGTAGCCGTGGACGATGCGCTCGAACGTGGCGGAGTTGCTGTCGGAAGGCGCCGGGGCGGGCCTCCCGACCGCCGGCGTGGCGACGGCGATGGCGAATACGATGGCGACAGCGAACGACGGGCTGTGGCGGGCGAGGCGGATCATCGGCAATCCTCGTGGGCTTGGCGGGTCGGGTAACGGCGACATTCTGCCCGCGGACGCCGACGCTCGAATGCCGTGGTCAGGTTGGAGACCTGACCCCGAACCCTGCTCGATGCGTGAGGTCCTCGGGAGAAGACCCCGAACCCCCTTGTATCTTCAGACCAGACCGGCGCGGTAGAGTCTGACCGCCGTTGAGACGGTCAGACCGAGCCGCGCAGCCTGGTGCGCCCTTGGGCTTCTAAGCCCGTCACTGAGTACATTGCGCGCGGATATCGCGCTGGTCTTCTTCAAGCCCGAACGGTTACCCGCGCCGGCTGAGCCGAGCGCGCATGCACAAGGAAGGGTTCCGAAGGCCATGTCTGCAATCTCAGTGGTAGCAGGCATCGACGTGGCGAAGGCGCATGTCGATGTGGACGTCGTCGGGGCGGCTTTCACGCCGCAGCGGTTCGCCAACGAAGCCGAGGGGCACACCGCGGTTGCCGCGGCGCTGAAGTCGATCGGGGTAGGACTGGTCGTCCTGGAGGCCACCGGCGGCTATGAAGCGACGCTGGCTTGCGCCCTCCAAGGTGCCGGCTTGGTCGTTGCGGTCGTCAACCCCAGGCAGCCGCGCAAGTTTGCCGAGGCCATGGGCTACCTGGCCAAGACCGACCGCATCGATGCGCGGGTGCTGGCTGAGTTCGGCCAGACGCTGGTTCGTCGACCCGATCTGGCTCGCTTCCTGCGTCCCATGGAAGCTGCCGAGCAACAGTGGTTGGCCGCACTGGTCACCCGCCGGCGCCAGCTCGTGGCCATGATGACCTCGGAGCGGCAGCGCCTGCAAATCACTCCCAAGCGGCTGCACCCGAGCCTGGAGGCCATCATCAGGGCCATCAAGGCGCAGCTCGATGACGTCGAGGCCCAGATGGTGGCTCACGTCAAGGAGCACTTCGGCGAACTCGATGCGATCTTGCAATCGGCCAGCGGCATCGGCCCGGTGGCCAGCGCCACGTTGATCGCCGAGTTGCCCGAGCTCGGTAAACTCAACCGTCGACAGATCGCCTCATTGGTGGGTGTGGCGCCTTTCGCCAAGGACTCCGGCACGGCCAAGGGCCGACGACGGGTGCAGGGCGGGCGCTTCGACGTACGGCGGGTGCTCTACATGGCCACGCTCACGGCGGCCTTCCGCAATCCGGTCTTCATCGCCTACTACCAGCGCCTGCTCGGCGCGGGCAAGCTGCCCAAGGTGGCCCTGGTCGCCTGCATGCGCAAGCTCCTGACCATGCTCAATGCGATGGTCAGATCGGGAACGAAATGGGATCCCAGCCATTGCGCGGCCTGACTTGGAGGTCGGGGGGCTGGGGGCGGCGCCCCCAGTACAAGCCTTCGTCCGTCAAATCAGCCAGCGGCAGCGATCTCGCCTTGGCCCGTCCGGACTCTCGCGTGGGGGCCACCTCGGCATGCCTGCCAAGCCGCCCGCGCGCTCTCACGGGCATGTACCCCATGCAACGCAAAATCGCTTGACGACGAAGACGGTTACTCAGTGCGCGCCGCAGCAGTCCGGGGCCGCGAGCGCCGCGGCGCCGGCCACGCTCGCGAGCAGCGACAGCGGCGCGAGATCGGGCAGGCGCAGGCGTGCGACGGTGCCGAGTCCGATGCCGGCGAGGGCCTGCGCGTCGAGCGCGAATCGCACGCCCAGCGGGGGCAGGGCGAGCCCGCCGACCGGCCCCGCCGCCACGACGAGGGCGGACAGGGACCACAAGGGCCGGATCGCGGCCTGCAGGCGCAGTTGCAGGCCCGGCAGAGTCGCGTCCAGGCCCGGTGTCGTCGTCAACGCGTCGCGCAGGCCCACCAGCAGGGACAGGCTCGCCAAGGCGGGCACGGGCAGGGCGAGGTTCGGCAACTGCAATCGCGCGACGAGCCCCAGCGCCGGCACCAGCCGATCGATGCCGCCGAATGCCGTCGCCGCCGCCGCAAGCCGGGCGTAGGCGGACACCCGCGCGAGCAGCGCCGGCGCCATGGCGGGCAGCGGCGCGGGCGCGCCCAGCCGCGCCGCGAGTGCGAGCTTGAGTGCCAGCGTCGCATTCGGGGCCAGCAGGTCGATGCCGAGTGCCGTGCGGGCCGTCGCGACCAGCGACAGCCCCAGCGAGAGGCGCATCGCGCCCGCGAGATCGACGCGCAGCGTGGCGAGCAAGGACGCCAACGAGGGCAGCAGGGCTCGCAGCGAGCCCAGGGACAGCGAGAGGCGGGCCAGGCCATCGGCATGCATCAGGTCGATGCCCAGGTGCAGCGCGAGCTGGCTCACGGACGTGGCGGTGGCGGCGATCTGTTCGATCACCAGGGGGGGCAGGGGCAACGGGGGGAGGCCGAGCTGCAAGGCCGACTGCAGCGTGGCGGCGGCATTCGGCGCCGGGATCGGCGCCGCGAGCGCTGCCGCGAGCGAAGGCAGGGCGGGCGGGAGCGCCACGCGCAGCGCCGCGACGGGAGCAAGCGCGCCGACGAGCGCCTGCACGCGAGGCAGGCAGAGACAGGTCATGGTGGGAACCTCCGGCGAGCGAGGCCACGGAAGGCCCCGGGATCTCCTTCCTTGCGCAACGGGCATGCCATGTCGCCGCGCGATGCCCCCACGGCACCTTCGCTCCGAGTGAAGCGGGCGCCGCGCTCGCGCCTGGCGCCGGCTTCGCGGGGGCTGCGACGACCCTTGACGCGGCGACATGCCTCGTCGCTCCACGACGGACGCGGCGCCGGCCTCGCGCGCTCCAGGCGGCGGTCTGCATGCGGCCCGCTCGCCGTCAACCTGCATCGCAGGCTGTCAGCGCCCGTCACAGCACCGCGACCCTGCCCGCGAGCCCGCCATTCGTCGCCAAGCCCTTGATTCACAAGGAAAAACATCGAGCGCGTCCGGGTGGCACGGCCCTTGCGAGCCATGACCTCGAGCGACGCATCGACCGCGTCGCCAGATACCCCACGAGGTTTCCCAATGAACACCCCGATCGACATCGAACCCCTGCTGGAACCGCTCTCGTCCGACGCTCCGTGCGGCGCGTGCCTCGAGTACTCGCCCGAGTTCGCGGACATGCTCGCGGCCGCCGCCGGCAAGCCCGAGCAGCAGGTGGGCGACAGCGTCGTGGCGGCCGTCGCGCCCGCGTGGGCCGACGTGGCCAGGCGCTGCATGGCCCTTCTCGAAGCAACGCGCGATCTTCGTGTCGCCGTGCGGCTGGCGCAGGCGCTGCTTCACGCGCAGGGCGTGCCCGGGCTGGCGACCGGCCTGTCCCTCGTTCGAGGCTACCTCGACCGGTATTGGCCCGACCTCCATCCCCGGCTCGATGCGGAGGACGACTTCGACCCGGCGATCCGCGTCACCGCCGTTGCCCTGCTGTGCAACCTGTCCGCCATCGTCCATCCGCTGCGCGACACCGCGCCCCTCCTGGTCGACGCGGTCGGCCGCGCCATCACGTTGAACCGTGTGCACGAGGCGCGCAGCGACGATGGGTCCGCGACGACGGGCGCCGAGATCGATGTCGCACTCGCGGCGACGCCGCTGCCCGCGCTGCGGGCCGTGGCTGGCGCGGTGCGCGGCGCGCGTGCCGATGCCGCCGCCATCGAGGCGATCTTCGCCGCCCGGGCACCCCATGCGCTCACGCTCGACTTCGCTCCGCTGCACAAGACGCTGGCGGAGATCGACGCGCTCGCGTCCGGATGGCTGGCGCGCCGACCGCCCGAGGTGGAAGACATTCCCGCCGACGAGCCTGCGACGCCGGACGCCGAAGACTGCCTGCAGACGGACGCGACGGCCGCGCCCCGCGCGAGCGCCGGCGCGATCGCGAGGCGCGAGGACGCGCTGCGCGTGCTCGAGGACACGTGCGCCTGGTTCCGTCGCCACGAGCCCAGCCACCCCGTGCCCATCCTGCTCGAGCGCGCATGCCGCTGGATCGAGATGGACTTCATGGACCTGCTGCGCGACGTCGCGCCGGAAGCCGTCGCCGAAGCCCGGAAGCTGCAGGGCGCGAGCGCCGCGCAATAGCCCCCTTCATCCACCCACTTCCCGAGGAGACCCCATGGCCAAAGCCAGTGCACAGAAATTCATCGCCCGCAACCGCGCGCCGCGCGTGCAGATCGAATACGACGTCGAGCTCTACGGCTCCGCGCGCACGATCGAGCTGCCCTTCGTCATGGGCGTGCTGTCCGACCTGTCCGGCAAGCCGGCCGAGCCGCTGCCCCCCGTGGACCAGCGCAAGGCGCTCGAGATCGACGTCGACAACTTCGACGAGCGCATGAAGGCGATGAAGCCGCGCGTCGCGATCAGCGTGCCCAACACCTTGACGGGGGAGGGCCAGATCAGCATGGCGATCGAGTTCGAGCGCATGGACGACTTCTCGCCCGCCGCCGTGGCGCGCAAGGTCGAGCCGCTGCGCCGGCTTCTCGAGGCCCGCACCCAGCTCGCCAACCTGCTGACCTACATGGACGGCAAGTCCGACGCCGAGGCGCAGATCGGCCAGGCCTTGCAGGACCCGGCGCTGCTGCGATCGCTGCTCGCCGCGCCGCGGCCTGCCGACGCCTGAGGCTCGACCGCCCGTCCCCCCCATTTCCCGAATCGGAGATCCCCATGGACAACCTGGCCATCCTCGCCCCCGAAGACGCCCCGACCGCCACCGTCGAGGCGCCGGCCGACGACTTCTCTCGCCTGCTGATGAAGGGCTTCGCGCCGACGTCGCAGACCGCGCGCGATGCCGTCGACGGCGCCGTGCGCACCCTCGCCGAACAGGCGCTCGCGCACACCTCGCTGATCCAGGGCGACGCGCAGCAGACCATCGAGGCGATCGTCGCCGAGATCGACCGCAAGCTCTCGGAGCAGGTCAACCTCGTGCTGCACCACCCCGACTTCCTCGCGCTCGAGGCGGGCTGGCGCGGACTCCACTACCTCGTCAACAACACGGAGACCGACGAGAAGCTGAAGATCCGCGTCTTCAACATCTCGAAGAAGGAGCTGCAGCGCACGCTGCGCAAGTACAAGGGCGCGGCCTGGGACCAGAGCCCCATCTTCAAGAAGGTCTACGAGGAGGAGTACGGCCAGTTCGGCGGCGAGCCCTACGGCTGCCTGGTCGGCGACTACTACTTCGACCACAGCCCGTCGGACACCGAGCTGCTCGGGGAGATGGGCCAGATCGCGGCCGCGGCGCACGCCCCGTTCATCTCGGCGGCCGCGCCCGCGCTCATGCAGATGCAGTCGTGGCAGGAGCTGGCGAACCCGCGCGACCTGACGAAGATCTTCCAGACGCCGGAGTACGCGGCATGGCGCTCGCTGCGCGAGTCCGAGGACTCGCGCTACGTGGGCCTGGCGATGCCGCGCATGCTGGCGCGCCTGCCTTATGGCGCGAAAACCGATCCGGTCGCGGAGTTCGAGTTCGAGGAGGAGGTCGAGGGCGGCGACCACCAGCGCTACGTCTGGGCCAACGCGGCGTACGCGATGGCCGCCAACATCACGCGCTCGTTCAAGCTGTACGGCTGGTGCTCGCGCATCCGCGGGGTCGGCTCGGGCGGTGCGGTGGAGGGCTTGCCGGCGCACACCTTCCCGACGGACGACGGCGGCGTCGACCTCAAGTGCCCGACCGAAATCGCGATCAGCGACCGGCGCGAGGCGGAGCTCGCGAAGAACGGGCTGATGCCGATGATCCACCGCAAGAACTCGGACATGGCCGCCTTCATCGGCGCCCAGTCGCTCAACAAGCCGCCCGAGTACGAGGATGCCGACGCCACCGGCAACGCGAGCCTGGCGGCACGCCTGCCGTACATGTTCGCGACCTGCCGCTTCGCGCACTACCTGAAGTGCATCGTGCGTGACCGCATCGGCTCGTTCGCCGACCGGGAGTCGATGGAGCGCTGGCTCTCCAACTGGGTGGGCCGCTACGTCGAGCCCAACCCGGCGATGGCCTCCGAGGAAGAGAAATCCCGCAAGCCGCTCTCGGCTGCGGAGGTCGTGGTCGAAGAAGACCCGGCCACCCCCGGCTACTACTCGGCGAAGGTGTTCCTCAAGCCGCACTACCAGCTCGAGGGACTCACCGTCTCCTTGCGCCTGGTGGCCAAGCTGCCTTCGATGAAGTCGTAGACAACCCCCACCCCCAACCAACCCACCACTGGAGACTCGACATGATCGTGATGAACCTGGACCCCATCAAGGGCGACTGCAAGATCGACGGCTTCCCTGACTGGATCACCCTCGACGACTGCAGCGTCGAGATCGCCCGCGAGCCGAAGGAGAGCGGGCACACCGGCACGACGGACCTGCTGCTCGGCATGCCCGACTGCGGCCCGGTGTCGCTGAAGAAGACGGCCGACAAGGCCTCGATCTACCTGCAGAAGATGGCCATCGGCGGCGGCGCCCTCGGGAAGGACTCGAAGTGCCAGATCGTCTGGCTCGAGAGCGGCATCGGCCACGGCGACGAGCAGAAGTTCAACAAGTACATGGAGGTCGAGCTCACCCGCCCGATCCTCAAGAAGTACGCCGTGGACGCCTCCGGCAACGACCGCGCCGTCGAGAGCATCGAGTTGATCTACTCGAAGATCCTGATGACCTACTACGAGCGCAATCCGATGGACGGCTCGCAGATCAAGCATGGCCCGCAAGGCTGGGATCTGGTGAGCGGCAAGCCCTGCACGTCCTGAACGCGGCCCGGCGCGCGGACGTTCCCGCTGTCGCCCGCGCCTTCGGCCTCCCGGACGGGGGCGCCCCTCTTCTTTCCGGAGCCAACATGCCAGAACTGATGCCCGTGGAGCGCCTGCAGCCGTCGCTGCTCGATCGCCTCACGGACGACGAGCCCGGCTCGCCGCGTGAATCGCGCGACCAGCGCTTCTTCGACGTGCGGCGGCTGCGCGCCAGCGTGCTGCGCGACCTGACATGGCTGCTCAACGCGAGCGCCGGCCACTGCGGGCCGGCGCTCGCCGACTACCCCCTCGCCGCGCGCTCGACGCTCGACTTCGGCATCCCCGATCTCGCCGGCGCCAGCGCGGCGCGCGTCGACGCCGACGAGCTCGCGCGCCGTGTGAAGGAAGCCATCCTCCGCTACGAGCCGCGCATCCTGCGCGAGGGCCTGCGCGTGCAGGTCATGGCGCCCTCCGAGACCGCGGGCAGCTCCTTGCTGGCCCTGCGCATCGAGGGCGACCTGTGGGCGCTGCCGGCGCCGCTGCGCATCCAGGTCAACACGAGCTTCGACCTCGAGTCCGGGCGCGTGCTCGTGGCCGACGGCGCGACAAGGTGAGGCAGCCATGGATGCGCGTCTTCTCGAGCACTACAACCGCGAGCTGCAGCACCTGCGCGACATGGGTGGCGAGTTCGCTGCCGACTTTCCGAAGATCGCGGGCCGACTGGGGCTCGACGCCTTCGAGTGCGCCGATCCCTACGTCGAGCGCCTGCTCGAGGGCTTCGCCTTCCTCGCCGCGCGCGTGCAGCTGAAGTTCGACAGCGGCTACACGCGCTTCACCCAGCACCTGCTGGAGACCGTGTATCCCGCGCTGCTCGCGCCGATGCCCTCGATGGCGATCGCGCAGTTCGAGCCTGACCTGCGCAATCCCGAGCTGGCCGCCGGTCATCCGGTCGCGCGCGGCAGCAGCCTTCGCGCCCGCGTGGCCCCCGACGAGCAGACGCCGTGCGAGTTCCGCACGGCCCATGCGGTGACCCTCTGGCCGCTCGCACTGCGCGAGGCAAGCTACCTGGCGCGCCCGGGCGAACTTGCCGCGCTCGGCGTGCCCCTGCCCGCCGCGTCGACGGCACGCGCGCCGCAAGCGGCGTTGCGCCTCGTGTTCGACATCGGCGCGGGTCTTCGCGGCCACCAGCTCGCGCTCGACACGCTCAGCCTGTTCCTGCGTGGCGGCGACCAGCTGCCCGCGCGCCTGTACGAGCAGGTCCATGGCCAGGGCCTCGGCTACACGATGCGCGCGCTGGCTCCCGGGGCGACCTGGCAGGCGGTGCGCGACGCGCGCCACCTGCGCGCGC
>Ga0209051_1001866_pt1 | contig 16542 bp, 19 predicted proteins | sample AraplaCvi_mMS_r2_2_FD_184286 | JGI IMG/M metagenome (GOLD analysis project Ga0209051, IMG submission 184286) | Arabidopsis root microbial communities from North Carolina, USA - plate scrape MF_Cvi_mMS_r2 (SPAdes) (version 2) | ecosystem: Host-associated > Plants > Roots > Endosphere | place...
GCCCGAGTACTTCCAGGCCGTGTCCTTTGGCGGCGCAGCCATGCCATGCGCCAATGTGTCGTACGACGAGTCGTTCAACGCGCGGGCCTGACGGAGGCGGCATGCGGCCACAAACCGCCATTCGAGACAGCCGCCCAGTTCACGATAATTCTGGCATGACACCGTTCCAGATCGCGACAAGAATTCGCACCTCAATTGTTGTGACCAGGAAAGCCTCCTTTCACCGGCACGCACTGTTAACCCTCTGTGGTTTCTTGCTGGCACTTGGGCAATCCGCGCACGCACAAGCGCCCACACTGGGCTTCATGCAGTTGCCGCAGCCTGGCGTTGGACTCGTCACAATCTTCTATCCGTCTTCGGACCCAGAGATGCCTGCCATACAGGGACCGTTCAAGTTGTCATGGGCTGCCAACGGTCGCGTATCCAGGGGCAATGGACACCTCGTTGTGATCTCGCATGGCTCGGGCGGAAGCCCTTGGGTGCACGCGGACTTGGCGCGAGTTTTGGTGCAACGGGGATTTACGGTCGCCTTGCCTCAGCACGCAGGCGACAACTACCTCGACCCATCGGAGCCTGGGCCTGCGAGTTGGATCAAGCGGCCGATCGAAATTTCTCAGGCAATCGATGTCGTCGCCGGCACCCAATCACTGGCGGCTAATTTGCGCCTTGATTCGGTAGGCCTGTTCGGAGGGTCCGCTGGCGGACATACGGCCTTGTCGATGGCCGGCGGCAAATGGTCAAAGGCGCGCTTCAGGAATCACTGCGAAAAGCACATCAGAGAAGATTTCTCATCTTGCGTCGGTTTCTTCACACTGCTCAACGGCGACTGGCTGGACAGCCTAAAAATTTGGCTGGCGAAGGCCGTAATCGCAGCGCGCTTCTCCGACGATGCAACTCAAAGCGGCTTCGACCCGCGAGTCAAGTCCGTGGTGGCAATGGTCCCCTTCGCCGCGGACTTTGACCCAGCGAGCTTGAAGCAGCCCTCGACTGCGCTGGGACTCGTTATCGCGGACAAAGACATCAATCAGGTGCCCCGCTTCCACGCGGAAGCAATCCTCGCGGCATGTGAACCCCGATGCGAAGTCGTTATGCGTATCCCGGAAGGTGGCCACGGTTCGATGCTCTCGCCCATGCCTCCCTTGGAGACTGGCGGCGTGACGCAGCGCCTGCTGAGTGACCCGCCCAATTTCGACCGAGGTCAGGTGGTACCCGCGCTCAATTCGCGAATCGCAGATTTCTTCCTTCGGACCTTGGCTTCTACGTCTTAGCCTTTGGAGCCGACGAGGACGCGCTTGCTTGCGCCCAAACGGCCGCACTACCGAAGGTCTGAGAGACTGGTATGGGCCCCGCGGCGCCGACCGCCCTTCGGCTACAGTCGGCAAAAGAGCCGGCGCTTAGCGTCCAATCCACATGAAAAGGCAGTATGGATTCGCCACTAGGAACAGTCATCATCTACGCCAGAGACATGCAAAAGGCTGCTGCTTTCTATGCCCGGCATTTCGGCTTCCTCACAAATGGTGAAGTCATCGAGGGCCTGATCGAGCTGAAGCATCCGGGCGGGGGCGCTGGCATGCTCATTCATCAAGCAGCCAAGTCCGTGAAACTTGGCCAAGTAGGGGTGAAGCTGAGCTTTCATGTGAAAGACGTGGCAGCGTTTGCCGCGCAAGCCAAGTTACGAGGGCTCTTATTCGGTGCCGTGCACGAAGCCAACGGGTATGCGTTCGCGAATGCGAAAGACCTCGACAAGAATTCCATCAGCATCTCGAGCCGAGCGCATCGGACTAACGCGATTGGCGGCAACTGACGGCCAACATCGGACGTTCAGTCGTCGGCCAGAATCCAGTCATGAACCGACATCGGCCCAATTCCCATGGTCATTGACGAACTCCTCGGTCTGCTCCCACGCCCTGCCCGGCTGACCGAGCAAGGCACCACGGATCAATGGGGTGCCGTGACGTCCAAGCTTGGTGGCCCGTTGCCGACTGACTACATGCAGTTCATTGACCACTACGGTTCGGGGACCATCAATAGTTTCTTGACCGTTCTCAACCCTTTCAGCGCGAACCCACATGTGAACCTGCTGGACCAGATGTTCATTCAGCTCTCGGCGCTGCGCGAACTCCGGACCAGCTATCCGGAGAACTTCCCATTCCCGCTCTTCTTTGAGCCAGGCGGCCTCCTGCCATGGGCTATTTCGGATGATGGCGATTTGTTCTGCTGGAGCACCGTCGGCGCGAGTGGTTTGTGGGAAGTCGTCACGGTGCCACGCAGTGATTCGCCCGAGCATTTCAAAATGGGCATGGCGCAGTTTCTTGCGCGAGGGCTGGCTGGCCAAGTCAAGTCATCAGCGCTACCCCCGCACTTTGCCTCGGCAGCGGGCTCATTTGAACCGCATGCCGCTTAGGGCAAAGCTCGGCCACAACCAGACGCTCGCCGCCCGGACCGGATTGAGTTGCGACTTGCAATCTGGCATCCCGGAGCCGTGAATAAATTCACGAACACGCAGGCATTTGTGCAACAAAAGACCCTGGCGGCTCACCGATGGCAGACATTTGACGGCATGCGCAAGGAAGACTCCAGCGACCCTTGGTTGAATCAATCTCGCACGCCATTGACGGCTTGGGAGAAGGCGCTGCGGCCGTTGGGGCCCTCAAATCGAGGGTTGTTCCTGCTCGCGGCGGCTGCGGCTGCACTTGCGGCGCTCGTGGCGTTAAACGATTGGCGCGACTCAGGCCCTTTGCGGATTCCCGCGGAGCGGCAAGCAGCGCCAGCTGCGCCGCCCTCAAAGAATGCATCCCCGGCGCTACGGTACGATCAGCGTGAGCTGAAGCCTGAATCAACATCGCGCGTACAGCGCTTCGCGAAATGCATATCGCCGGCGGGCGCGGCAACCTATACGGACGGATCTTGCCCAGCTGACGCACGGGCCAGCGAAGTGTCGGTGACGCCTGATGTCAACTTAGCCGAGGGGATGTCCCAGGATGCCAGGCAGGCGTCGATGCGCCGGAACAGCGCCATCGCCCAATCCGTCCTAGAGCATGAACGCCAGGTGGCGATGAATGTCGACAGCTCCTCCACGGAGTGCGCTCAGCTCAATGCGTTGATTGCCTCAATCGACGCGGCCGCTCGCCAACCTCAGTCTGGCCTTGAACAGGACCGACTCAAGGACCAGCGCAGGCGCGCGAGAGACCGGCAGTTCGCCCTGCATTGCAGATGACCTTCGAAGGCAGAAGGCGGCCAGAAAACGGACCTTCTCAAGAACCTTAGGGTGCATCTCCGATGAACAACTTCCCTGCGTTTGGGTTGCTGCTGGCGTTCGCGGCCGCGGCGCTGTTGCTCGCCGCCTTGGTCATCGTTGGCTGCCTTATCGCTGCGGCAATGTATCCCCGCGGCCATCCGTCGGCAGACCGATTGCGAGCGTTCGCCGGGCGCTTGCCTCGCCTGGTCGCCCGTGGCGTGATGCTTCTTGACGGGTTCGCCTTCGTACTCGTCTTGGCGATGTTCGCGGTTCTGACAGCAGTCTTTTCCTGACCTCGCCAGCTAGGACGGAATGCGGCCAACACCGGTCAGTCGGCCTTGTCTCAGGATTTGCAGCAAGGCTAACGATCGGTGCTATACGGTTTGACGTCCGAAGTGCGTGGCGCCAACCGATCGATCGGCCACAATCGGTTTAACGAGGCATGCTGCCGCTTAGAGGAATGTTGAGAATGAGAGACGGCGTCGTTGTTCCAGAGGCTGTGATATGTGTCCCGGGCCCTTGGGCCGAGAGGTCGGATTTGACGAGGAGCCTAGTCCACTCGAACTCGGGTCACATCTTTGCCGGCATGCTGCTGATGAACATGGAGACGAGAGTGTCGTGCGAGCTTCAATTGGAAGGACGCGATGAGCGAATGCTGGCCGCCTTCAAGGCGGCCGGCCCGCATTGGTCACAGACGGAAGAAATGATGCGTATTGAGGAGCATCGCTCCGTCATTTACCTGATTGGCCATGGAGGCTCCCAGAGTAATTTCGCTCCCCTGATGCACGCAGCTCGCGCTCTTCTCGATGCAGGCGGTCTCGGAGTGAAAGTCGAGAGTACTGGTCTTGCGCATCAACCGGATGTGTGGCGACGACTCTGCAACGAGCTATACCTTTTCAGCGCGCACGAAGCATGCGTCGTGTATGTAAGCGGCACTGACGTCTATTCCTGCGGCATGCACAATTTGGGCCTGAGGGACGCCGTATTAGCGGCGGGCGATGCTGAAGATGCTGTCGAACTGCTTCGAACGTTCACCCGCTATCTTTTCGCGGAGCAGGCGGAGATTCGATCAGGACAAACATTTTCCGTAGCGTCTGATGCTCCTGTGTACCGAATCGTGGAGGATGAAGGTCCGGGATACGAGGCCTCGTCCCTTTTCAACAATCCGTATGGCTTCTACCGCCTTATACCCGACTCGGAAACTGAGCGCGCAACCAGGAAGCGATCTTGGTGGAAGCTGAGGTGATCGCCAAATTTCGCTGTGGACTGCAAAGCACCTCGATGTGACGGGGGCCACCGACCGGACGGTCAGAGCAAGCTTTCAATGAAGGGAATCTTAATGTCGTTTGATGTTGCCGAGCGCCATGTGCAGGCCGCAGAGGCGGCATTGGGAGTCAGCTTTCCGGCGATGTATCGCCTCGCCATGATGAAGTGCAACGGAGGCACCGTCGCAACCGAGGATGACGATTGGGAGCTATACCCCATCTCGGACGACTCCGACCGAAAGAGGCTCGCTCGAACCCTGAATGGCGTCGTCCCCGAAACGCAACGTGCGCGAAGTTGGCGGGGGTTTCCCTCAAGCGCGGTTGCGCTCGCAAACAACGGCGAAGGCGACCAACTCGTCTTTCTCGCAAACGGTGGGGAGCTTGGGCCAGCCGTCTTCGCCTGGAGACATGAGACGTACGAACGGATCCTCATTGCGGCTGATTTCTCCAGTTTGGCGGCCGTCAGCTGAGGGGCACAATCGGCCAGTAGCGGCCGGTCGCTATCGACTCTCAATCGTGCCGGGTGATCACCCGTCTCGACCTTGCCCTCCTACCTTCACTCAAGAAAATGCATTGGATTCTTCACCGCGACGTCTCTGGCAATGTCCCATATCCAGAATGCAGGCTAGTGAACTCCCGCGCAGTCCTGAATTTTCACTACTGGGGAGGTGTCAGCCTCGCAAGTCAGTACCCGAACCTCGAATTCGAAGTATCCGATTCACCTGATGCGCCTCGAGGTCTCGTTGACTTCATGGGGTCGATCCATATCGACATCGTTTCTCGTAAGCTTGCCGCCGCTCTTCAACTGGTCGGTGCGGAAATCGAGTTGTTTCCGGTCGCAATGTCCTACAACGGTCGCAGGTTAGACGGGCAGCAATTTTTTGCCTTGAACTCTCTGATACGTCCTCGAGCGCTCGACCTTAAAAAATCCGACGTTGACCTCGATGAAGAGCTTGGAGACGTTCTTGTCGCTCGAAAGGTTGTGCTCGATGAGACAGCAATTGCAAATTTGAACTGGCTCGTCGTGGATGAACTCAACAGGTTGGCCGTGAGTTCCAAGGTTATCGATGCAATCCGACTTTCGGGATGTACTGGCTGTGCATTTTCAGAGCCAGGGTTGACCCGCTTTTGAAAAGACTGTGCAGCCCTCTAACTACGGCTGTCGGCCAGTAGCGGACCTTCGTTGTCGGCTAGCGACAAAGCGGGCATTTGCACGCGTCCGTGCCGAGTTCCAGGCCCAATCGCTCAAGGGCCACGGTACGCTTCACTATTGCATTGAGGAATACCAATTGGAAGAGCATGCGGTAATCGTTAATTTCGACTACGGGAGTACGGACCTCGGCGCACTGTTTGAAGTGGAGACGCGGCTCGAAGAGGCAATAGCGGCTGCGGATGTAGGTGACTATGACGGGAACGAAATCGCGGTTGACGGGAGCGATGGCACGCTATTCATGTACGGACCCGACGCGGATGCGCTGTTCGCGGCCGTAAGGGAGACCCTACTCAAATCAGCGTGCCTGTCCAACGTCCGTGTCTCGCTTCAATATGGCCCAGTGGACGACGACGATGTACGTCGCATCGAATTCGCGCTCAAGGAATGAGCTGGAATCTGCGGCCCCGTCCCACCACTCGTAGAGCGATGGCGCACGCACTGCGCACCTTTTCGAATGCGGCCAGAAGCGAATGTTTACCGGGCCGGCAGGATTCAGTCCAGGTAGTTTTTCAACCCTTGATCCTCATGCTTTCGTAGATAAGTTGTCCCAGGCGCACCGCGCCACTCACTAGAATTTGCCGCTGACGGCCACAACCAGTCACTCGGAAACTGTACTCAAAACCTGTATGACTATCCCTGCCAAGGCGCCCGTTGCGTCCAGCGTGCGTCTGCCATGAATCGAAGGAGCGCCGTCGAAGAACTGCAGCGCGAACTCTGTCGTCGGTTGCCCACAGAATTCTTTGCGGCACCGCCTACCTGTACGCTTGGCATAGCACTAAATGTTCGCGATGGCATGCTCCCAGTCAATGGTCTGAGGCATCCACCAACCACCGGGACCAGCGGTTGGTACATCTGGGCTGGCGAGGAACTCTCGACTGAGGCCGACTTCTTCAAGCCGCTTCACATCGAGCATCTGGACGGGTGGGCGCCCGAGATAAAGAAATACCTTGGATTGCCACCCGGCTGGCGCTTCTTGATTGCGCCGGGCTACGAAGACATCTGGTTCGACGAGAAGCTCTTGCGACTCGACGGCGAATAGCAGCGCGGCGTACTCACACCTATGGCACAGTTCGGCCAATTCCGGTCCGTCGACCGCTAGCTCCACTGGGCGGAAGGCGGCCGTGGGCTCAATGTAGCGCGTCTAGTAGTTGGCGTACGGTCGAGGAAACCAATCCGTTGCTTGCACCACCTGAGTCGATATATTCACGTATTCCAGCTAGCGTCGACAATCGGTCAAGCCACGCAACGCCATCGACCAAGACAGCTGCGATGAGTTCCGGCGTGGGCTCTCGGTCTGATTCTGCGGACGCCACGCTGCCCCAACGTTCGGCGTTCGATACTCGTTCAAGGCGAACTTGCAAATGGCATCGATTTTCTGGAGGTAGGTCTTCGGTGCCAAGCGCCCTGACGTAGATGCCGAGGTTGACGTACATACGCTCACCGTACGGGCTCTTCTGAAGATTGAGCACCTGAATGGTGTCGTCGTTGTGCCGCCACCAGGTTCGTGACTTCTTTCTGAAGCCAAGCTCTTTCAAGGGCTGAGCAATCAGTCTTTCGAGCAGGAGCATTTGTACGTCCGAAGCGTGCGAGCATGAGGAGCGAATCGTCGAAACTAATGGCGGGCTGAGTTTGGCAACGCCACCTGGGCCCAAGGAGGCACGAAGGCTAGCACGTCCACAGGTACGGCTCGGTTGTTGTGAGAAGCGAGGTTCGATGCACGGCGATGCCCTTTTCAAGATGTGTGCCCCTCGAAGGTCTGCTTTGGGCAGGCGGCTACTTCCGCTTCGGGCCCGTTGCGGAAGTTCGTCATCCCGAGATAGCGGTCGTTCGGGTTGGCGCCTCAACACGTCCGGCGCTTCCGGGCAGTTCTGCTGAAGCGAAGGCCGGAAACGAGTCTCCCTGCAGTTCGGTCCCAGTCAACTCTGCTGACCACCACTCCTCAGGTTGCTTTGATTCCAAACCGCTTGATGATTTCGCCGTAGACCTGGGTCTCCCGGCGCATCCGCTCAGCAAAAGGTCCTGCCGGCATCGCGACGAGGTCAGTGCCGAGAACTGCCAGCCGCGAGCGCGAGTCACTGCGGTTGAGGACGGAGAACGCCGCCTTTGAGAGGACATCGACAATCTCAGGCGGTGTCTTGGCAGGAACAAGCAGGCCGTACCAGGTGACGAAGTCGTCTTTCTGCATCATGCCGAGCGCCTCGCCAAGAGTCGGTACGTTCGGCACCAACGGCGAGCGCTTTGGCTGCGTGACGGCAAATGCGACCAGCTTTCCACTGTTGATATGCGGCAGTACGGGCGGTGCGCCGACGAGTGCGAAAGTCACCTCCCCGCCGAGCGCGGCGACCGTGGCAGGGCCGGCACCCTTGTACGGCACATGCATGATGTCCATGCCGGTCTGCATGCGCAGAACTTCGACGGCAATGTGCTGTGGCGAGCCATTGCCGGGCGTGCCGATACCGATAGCGCCCTTCTTCTTGGCTGCGTCCAGCGCCTCGCGCAAGGTTTTAGCGCCAAGTGAGGGATTGGCGACCAGGATATTCGGCGACTGGGAAACAAGTACCACGGGCGCAAAGTCGTTCACCGCTGAATAGCTCGTCTTCGCCTGTAGCTGCGGCGTGATGTTGAGTTCCGGATTACCGGCCAGCAGTATCGTGTAGCCGTCAGGCTGCGCTTTCGCCACGACCTCCGCACCAAGCATTCCGCCAGCGCCCGCGCGGTTGTCCACGACGACAGGCTGGTGCAACTCTTCGCCCATGCCCTGGGCCAACATGCGGGCAACTGCATCGATGCCGCCGCCGGCTGCATATGGCACAACCATGCGAACGGGCGCGCTGGGATACGAGGAGCGCGCCGCATACGAAGGCGATGCGAGCCAGCCAGCTGACGTTGCGCCAATCAGGGCGAGCATTGTTCTGCGTTTCATGTCTTGTCTCCTTGGTTCGCCTGATTCGTCGCGTTACTCAGCCGAGGATGCGTCCGGGATTGAGGATGTTCATCGGGTCCAAGGCCTCCTTGAGTCGCCTCATTAGTGCGATTTCCCCTGCGGAGCGAGACACCGAGAGGTAGTCCTTCTTCAGACGCCCAACGCCATGCTCGGCACTCACCGTGCCGCCGCAGCCGCGCAGAGCACCGTACGCGATTTCATCCACCTCATGCACACCGGCCTCGTCGACCGCGCCGCTGATGAGATGCAGGTTGTTGTCGCCCAGGTGCCCAAGGAACAGGTGCTCGGCCCCCGGCAGCTTCGCCTGCAATTCGGTGTCCACCTTCTTGAGGTACTCACCCGTGCGGGCCCAGGGAAGTCCGATGTCAAGCGTCGCCGCCGGCTTGAGATGCGTGAGGACCTCCGGGATGGCTTCACGAATGCGCCAGAAGGCTTCTCGATGCGCCTCACTTGCAGCGATCGCGCAGTCGCTGACCTCGCCGGTCTCAATGGCGTGCTCAAGGGCCGCCTGCAACGCCTCCTCCATGGGCTGACCAGCATTTCCGGCGGCCTCAATCAGGACATGCCATGCGCCTTCGACTGGTAGAGGCGCCACGGCGCCTGTCAATCGGCACGCCAAGCGCACATAGCGGTTGGACATGAATTCGAAGGCGCACAGCGCACTGCCCAAGGTCCGCTTGAGCGAGCGCAGCAAACAGGGCAGCGCCTCGAATTTCGAAGCGGAGACCCAGGCCGCTGCCGTCTGCCCCATCGGTGGATGCAAACGGAGGGTCAATCGCGTGATGATGCCCAGCGTGCCTTCGGTGCCAATGAAGAGGAATCGCGGGTCGAGTCCTGCGCTGTTCTTCACGAGACGGGTGAGGGAGGGCACAACGCTTCCGTCCGGCAGCACGGCCTCCACCCCCAGTACCGAATCCCGCATCGTCCCATAACGAATCACACGAATGCCGCCGGCATTGGTGGCGGCATTTCCACCGACCTGGCAGCTGCCTCGCGCTCCCAGGTCCACCGCAAACATCCACCCGGCCGCTGCCGCCGCCTCTTGCACTTGTTGAAGCGTTGCGCCGGCTTGCACCTGCATCACCCCTTCCAGCGCGTCGATGTCCTCGATGGCATTCATTCGCTCGAGATTGATGACGATGTCGCCGTCGGAAGGAACAGCACCTCCGGCCACCCCGGTCATGCCGCCCTGCACGGTGATGGACAAGCCCTCTTGCCTGCAGCGCTGCACCAGGGCAGCCACTTCCTCCGTGCTTCGCGGGCGGTGCACTTCACGCGGTCGCCCGACCGTGAGGCCGCTCCAATCGCTCAGGAAGCGCTCTTCGATTTCCGTGATGGTCGTGCTCATGACAGGCTCTCTTCCGGCTTTGCCGAGACCGGGGTCGAGGTGGACGAGCCGAGCTTGTGCGCAGCGTCGATGCCACCGTGCCTTTCAATGAGCTCCGCTTGGTCGGCCTTGGCCTGCCTGTCGACGAGCTGCGGGTCGCAGATGGCGTAGAGCGCAAGACGCATGTTTTCCAGCACCCCGGCATAGGTCGGATCCTCAGCCAGGTCGCGCAGTTCTTCCGGGTCTTCCTGCAGGTCAAACAGCTCGGGGCGGAAGCCCACGTAGTGGTGGTACTTCCATCTGCCTTTGCGCAGCATGAATCCGGCCGAGTTGCTGCCGGCGGCGTGGTACTCGCTGAGAATGGGGCGGTCCGGTTCGGGTTCCGACATCGCAACCTCCAGCAGCGAACGCCCAGGCCGGTCCTGCATATCAGGCGCGGGGTCAATTCCGGCGCCCTCGAGGATGGTTGGGAACAAGTCCAGCAAGTCGACCGGGGTCTCGCAAACAGATGCTGTGATTCCGGGGCCTGCCATCAGCATGGGAACCTTCACGCTCTCTTCATAGAGCGTTGATTTTCCCCACACGCCGCGAGCGCCCAGGTTGTCGCCGTGGTCCGACGTGTAGATGACCTGCGTGCTGTCCGCCAGCCCCGAGTCGTCGAGGGCACGCACTATCTGACCGACGTTGTGGTCGAGCCAGCTGCACAAACCGTAGTAGGCCGCGAAGGCGCGTAGGCGCTCCTGCGCGTCGGCGAAGCGGTCCTCCGAGCCCATGAAGTCCGCGTACTCCTGCACCCAGGGGTGCCGTTGATAGCCGTTGCTCGGATGGAGCTTGGGCTCGGGCAAGCTGTCCAGCGGATACAGGTTGAAGTACTCGTCAGGTACAACGAAGGGGAAGTGCGGCGCGACCAGGCCCACGTACAGCACGAAGCTGTGCTCTTCGTTTCGCGCAGCTGCTTCCTTCAACCACTGCACCGCACGTTGGGTCACGGCACGGTCGTATTGGGTATAGGACGATTCCCCTGCACCGATGCGTTCTCCCAGCATCCGCGGGCCGTCCACTCGGGGACGGAAGGGGTCGCGAATGGAGGCCCAAACCATCCCATGGCCGCCGACGACGTGCATCGGCAGGTGCTCCTCGTCGAATCCCGCCGGGTCCTCCACGCTGCGATAGTGCAGCTTGCCAATGCTCTCCACGCGAACATGATGTTCCTGCAGCACATGGCCCCAGCCGCGCTGTTCGCCGGTATAGGGCATGGCGTTGTCCCACAGCCGGATCTGATGCACGCGAAGGCCGGTCGCGAAGGCCGCACGCGCTGGAACGCAAATGGGGCTCGGCGTGTAGGCGTTTGTGAAGCGGATGCCGCGCCTGGCCAGCGCGTCGAGGTGGGGCGTCTTGACGAAGGGATGGCCCGAACACCCCATGATTCGCGGGTCATGCTCATCGGACATGATGACCACAACGTTCTTTCCTGGCATGTCTTGTCTCCGGTTGCCGGAGCCTCAGGGGCTCCCATGCATCGGAGTGTGGGCAATGCCAGCGCTCGAATCCAATACCGTCTTGGACTGGGGGGGCTTCAGATTTTCTTATGGCCTGGTTCGATGAGCCGACCGTACAGCAGGCCAGCCTCCAATCGCTGGCGGACGACCTGTGCGAGAAGGTCTCGTACGGCTACTGCTGCGGGCGAAAGTGGACGTTCCTGGGGCCAGACGATGGCTTGCACCCGACTCAGGTTCGTGCCGGCGATGGGGCGACCCACGATTGATTTCGCGGCGACAGCCTCGATACAACTGCTTGGGGGCAGGATGGCATAGGCCAGTCCCTCTTTGACGACAGCGACCAACATCGGTGGACTATTCAGCTCGTATTGGACGTCCAGCGGCTGGTCAATTGCGATGGCCGCACGCTCGATGATTTTGCGCAGGTCGTGGGCGCGGTCGGGTGCTGCCAGCGGCCGCCGGGCAAGCTCTGCAAATGCAATCTCCGCCGGTTCTCGCCGCATCAATTTGGCCGCCCCATAGACCATGAAGTGCTCCTCGAACACCGGCACGGCCTCCATCCCCTGCAACTCGGCGGGACTCGGCATCAGGGCGAGTTGCGCATGACCAGCTTCGACTTCCCTCCGTGCCTCAGACGATAGCGCATCGCTCACGGTGAGCCTGATGTCGGGATACGAGGTAGCAACCGCATGCAGGAGCGGCGCGATGACGACGCCGGCCACGGAGCCCGCCACCATCAGTCGGACGGCGCCGGTCGGCAGCGCGTCCCGATCATGAACCTCTCCTCGAAGCGTATCGAAGCTCGCGATGAGGTCCAGGGAGCGGTCATAAAGACGTTGGCCTTCCGGCGAGAGGTCGACCCCTTTGGCATGACGTACAAAGAGTTTGGCCCCCAGTTCGTCCTCCAGCGCAGCAATGTTCTGGCTTAGCGCCGGCTGCGCGATTTGGAGACGCTGTGAAGCGCGCGAGAAGCTGCGGCTGCGCGCAATCTCGACGAAGTACTTCAGCTGACGGAGTGTGATGTGCATGGTGACCGGGGAAGAATAGCCCGGAGTCTCTATTACTGGCCGCCCACGCGTCTACGGGCTTACCCACGCCAGAACCCGTTTTAGGGAGCGACCGCTTTCCGCGCATTTTCCAGGAGTGTGTCCAGTGTCGCCTTCTGGCACTGTAGCCTCACGCCGGGCCGGAGCAAAGGGCCCATACCGGCTGTCCGACTTTTCGGAAAGCGGTCGTTCATTCTGGCCGGTCAACGCGCATCGTTGGCTGAGTTCCAGCGCCTGCTCATCGTCTGGTAGTAGGCCTCTTCGGGCCGTTCAGAAGAGGCACCTGCGAAGTCTGACAGTGCTTGCGCCAATGAATCGCTCACAAGTAGGTGGCCGACGGGGACGGAGACGCCAAGGCCAGGCCGGGGCCGTTCAGCACCACGATCTCGCCTCCCTTGGCTGGCGCTCGGCACAAACCTTTCAAGGGTAGAGATGTGCTGGAATTTCTGAATCTCAAAGGCGAGTATTCAGAACCCGACCTAGCTCAGGGTGCTTTCTCCAGCATGCAGTCTATGAAGGCGCGCAGCGCGGCCGGAACGTGGCGCCGGCTGGGGTGATACAGGAACAGCCCTGGCCGTGCAATCGACCAGTCGGCAAGAACCTCCACCAGGCGCTGCTGGGCGAGCAGCGCATCGACTCGTTCGCGATCGAAGGCATAGGCGATCCCCAGTCCTTGCAGTGCAGCAGCGACACCCATGTCTGAATGATTGGTGACCAACGGTCCGTCCACCGCCACTTCGGTCCGCTTGCCCTTCTTTTCGAACTCCCAGCGGTAGGCACTCCCGTCGCTCTGAAGTCGCCAGTTGATGCAGGCGTGGCCTTGCAGATCGGACGGTGACCGCGGTGTACCGCGACGCTCCAGATAGTCCGGGGATGCCACGGCCACCATCTTCACATCCGGCGTCAAGCGCACGGCGATCATGTCCTTCTCCAGCTTGCCTCCGACGCGGATGCCAGCGTCGAATCGACCCGCAACGATGTCGCTCAGTCCGTTTTCGACCACGATGTCCAGTGTGACCTCCGGGTGCGCCCGGTGAAACCGACCCAGGCGGGGGCCGATCACCGTCCAGGCGGCCATCCCGAGGGTGTTGATGCGCAGCGTGCCGCGCGTCTGACCTGCCATGGCGCTCGCTTCGTTCACGGCATCGGCCATGTCCTGAAAGAGCGGCGCGATGCGCCCGTACAACTGCGCCCCGGTCGCAGTGGTGGCAACGCTGCGGGTCGTGCGATTCAGCAAACGTGTACCGAGCCGCGTTTCCAGCTGTCGGATGGTTTGACTCAGCGCGGAAGCAGACAGCCCCAGATGCTCCGCGGCGCGGGCAAAGCTCGCACGCTCCACCACCGCGGCAAAAGCCTTGAGCTCGGCAAATTCCGCTCCGCGCATTGTGTATCGTCCTCTACATAGCTCGTGAAGATTCTAGAAGATTCACTTATTGGTGTGCGACGCGCATCCTTGCCACTTCACTTCCGAGGCGTTGTCACCATGAGCACCCTGACCCTTCCCGATCCCATCTCGGCCTACTTCGTGGCCGACGCGCAGAGCGCCGAGGCACTGGCCCGATGCTTCATTCCACAAGCCAGCGTGAAGGATGAAGGCCACACCCACACCGGCCGCCGCGCGATTCAAGAATGGAAGGCCGCCGCAACGGCCCGGTACGGGTACAAGGTCGAGCCGTTTGCGCTGCATCAGGAGGAGGGAGTCCAGGTCGTTCGGGCTCACGTGGCCGGCGATTTCCCCGGCAGCCCGGTCGACCTTCAGTATCGCTTTCGCCTCGAACGTGGCCTGATCGCGTCGCTGGAGATCACGGCATGAGCTTCGATCTTCAACTCCAAGGACAGCGAGCGCTGGTCACCGGCGGTACCAAGGGTGTCGGCGCGGCTGTCGTTCAAGGTCTGCGCGGTGCCGGCGTGCAGGTGATGGCCACGGCGCGCTCCGCGCCCGGGCGGTCGATCGGGGACGTAATCCATGTTGCTGCCGATCTTTCGACGGCCGAGGGCGCCGCCAAGGTCGCGCAGTCGGTGCTCGACCATTGGGGCGGCGTCGACATCTTGGTCAACGTGCTCGGCGGCTCCAGTGCACCAGGCGGCGGCTTTGCAGCCCTTGATGATGCGCGCTGGTTCGCTGAACTGAACCAGAATCTCATGCCCGCCGTCCGACTCGATCGCGCACTGCTGCCCGCCATGCTCGCGCAGGGTTCAGGCGTCATCGTCCATGTCAGCTCGATCCAGCGCCTGCTGCCATTGCCCGAATCCACGACCGCCTATGCGGCGGCCAAGGCGGCGTTGTCTACTTACAGCAAGGCGTTGTCGAAAGAGGTGACACCCAAGGGCGTTCGCGTGTTGCGCGTGTCGCCGGGATGGGTCGAGACCGAAGCGTCGGTGGCGCTGGCCGAGCGCCTTGCCGACCAGGCCGGCACCGACTACGAGGGCGGCAAGCGGATCATCATGCAATCGCTTGGCGGCATTCCGCTCGGCCGGCCGGCCAGACCGCAAGAGGTCGCTGACCTGATCACGTTCCTTGTGTCACCACGGGCGGGCTCGATCTCGGGTTCGGAGCACTTGATAGACGGGGGAACCGTCCCGACGGTCTAGGCGCGCCGGGTCCATCGGCAGCTGCATCTCGAACATGAAGCAGGCCAGCGGCCCGCGCATCCCGCGAGGGGTTGTTCGTGTGCATCCCGATCTCAGATGCGCTCATCGTGCCGCACATCTTTATTGCGTGATTGCGGAAATCTGCACAACGCCGTTTTGCAGAAGTGCAATCTACACGCTTAAACATCTGACTTTGTGGCCATTTCTGCAACCCTGTTCAACGCGTTTTTTTCTACCATTTTCAATCTTCCATCCACTGCTCGGGACCCCCAATGAACTCACTGATTCGCAAGCTTTTCATCGCCGCTGCGACCACCGCCAGCATCGTCGGCCCCGGTGGCGGCGCACATGCGCAACAGGTGCAGGCAAAAAATGTTGTACTGGTGCATGGCGCCTTTGCCGATGGTTCGGGCTGGCGGGGTGTCTATGACGAGCTGATCAACAGAGGCTACCGAGTCACTATTGTTCAGAATCCTCTGACTTCGTTGGCCGACGACGTGGCGGCGACCCAGCGGGCGCTCGCCCGCCAGGACGGTCCCACGATCCTCGTCGGTCACTCCTGGGGGGGCACGGTCATCACCGAGGCGGGCACCAACCCGAAGGTGGTCGGTCTTGTCTATGTCAGCGCTCTCTCGCCCGACGCCGGCGAGACCACGAGTGAGCAGTACGCCGGATTCAGTGCCCCCGACTTCGTGATCGACACGCAAGCCGACGGCTACGGATTCGTCAGTCTGGAGAAGTTCAAGATCGGCTTCGCCGGTGATGCCAGCGATGCGGACGCCGCGTTCTTGCGTGACTCGCAGGTGCCGATCAACATGTCGGTGTTTGCGACCAAGCTCAATCACGCCGCATGGCGAACCAAGCCAAGCTGGGCGGTGATCGCGACCGAGGACAAGGCCTTCGACGTGCGGATGCTGCACAAGATGGCCCAGCGCATTGGTGCCACGGTGGAAGAGGTGAAGGCAAGCCATGCGGTCTTCATGACCCAACCGAAGAAAGTCGCCGACGTGATCGATCGTGCTGCCAGGCAAGCGGGGCGCAAGGTCCCGTGATGCCATTGAATGCAAGGCAGTCCGGCTTCAACGGCTGGCCGCGAGGAGGCGTCTTGGTGATTGTCCTCATGCCGCGAGCTCAGCAGAGCTGAACGAATGTTGTGAACGCGTCCTTCGCCGGGTCATGGAAAACATACACCGCCGCCTCGTCATGAAAGTAGTCGGCCACAGGAAACTGCCCCAGGAAGACCAAAGGGCCAGCATCTCCGATGGGCCACGCTGGAGACTGCAACCAGCGCGGGGCTGCTTGGCGTACTTAAACAGTTCCAGGATTCTCTGACGCAGCCATGCCTTTCTCTGTTTGGAAGGCAGGGGTGGCGCGGCATCGAGTAACGAGGCAAGGAACTTGACGTCCGCGTCGAGCCA
>Ga0209051_1001871_pt1 | contig 16527 bp, 11 predicted proteins | sample AraplaCvi_mMS_r2_2_FD_184286 | JGI IMG/M metagenome (GOLD analysis project Ga0209051, IMG submission 184286) | Arabidopsis root microbial communities from North Carolina, USA - plate scrape MF_Cvi_mMS_r2 (SPAdes) (version 2) | ecosystem: Host-associated > Plants > Roots > Endosphere | place...
GGGCAGACGTGGCAGCCCCGCGTGGACGCGTTCACCTCCCCCGTCGAGGCCCTGGCGCGCGCCGCCGAGGTGGCCTACGACATCGTGGTCTCGGACTTCCGCATGCCAGAGATGGACGGCGTGGCCGTGCTGCGCCGCATGCGCGAGCTGCAGCCCGACTGCGCGCGCGTCATCCTGTCGGGATACACCGATCTCAACGGGCTGATCGCCGCCATCAACGAGGCCCGGATCGACCGCTTCATCGCCAAGCCCTGGTGCGACTTCGACCTGGTCAGCGCCCTCGCGCAGATCCTCGAGATCCGCGCGCTGCGCATGGAGAACGAGGCGCTCGCCGACCAGGTGCGCTGCGAACGCGGCGAGCTCTCGCCGGCCGAGCTGGAGCTCAAGCGCCTGGAGCAGCAGGAGCCGGGCATCACCAAGGTGCAGTGGGGCGCCGACGGCTCCATCGTGATCGACATGGATGCGATCGCCGCGGAGCTGCGCGATGACGCACGCTGATCCCGCGCTCGAGGGCGCGCCCGCGGCCGCGGGCGCGGAGGCGGACGCCACCTGCCAGGCGGTGCTGCGGGCGTTGAACGTGCCGGCGTTCATGCATCGCGGGGAGCGCGTCCTGTGCTGCAACGCGGCGCTCGAGCGGCTGATCGGTCATCCGCAGGCGCGGCTCCTGGGCATGCGCCCGAGCGAACTCGCGACCGCCGACATGGGTGCGCGCATGGACGACTACGGGCGCGCCTGCCTGACGCTGGATCCCGAGCCCGCCGCGACCGAGATGACGCTCGCCACCGCGACCGGCGAGACGCGCGTGGTCGAGCTGACCGCGCGGCGCGTCGAGGTCGCGGGCCGCAGCGCGGTGATCTCGACCTGCCAGGACCTGAGCGACATCCGCCACGTCCAGATCAGCCTGCTCAAGACCAGCCAGGTGCTGAACCAGATCCTCGACAGCGACCCGGTGCCCACCTTCGTCATCGACGCCGAGCACGGTGTCACCCACTGGAACCGCGCCTGCGAACACCTGACCGGGCGCGACTGGTGGGACATGCAGGGCGTGGTGGACAAGGGGCCGGTGTTCTACGGCATGAATCGTCGGCTGCTCTGCGACCTCATCGTCGACGGCGCGGACGCGCAGTCGCTCGAAGCCCTGTATCCCGGCCTCATCCGCGCCTCGAAGGTCTGTGACGGTGCGTATGAAGCGGAGTCCTTCTTCCCCAATTTCGGCGAGGGCGGACTCTGGCTGTTCTCCACGGCGGCGCCATTGCGTGGCTCGGATGGCCGCATCGTCGGCGCGATCGAGACGCTCCAGGACGTCACCCAGCGGCGCAACGCGCAGGAGGAGCTGACGCGCCACCGCAACCAGCTCGAGATGCTGGTCGAGGAACGCACGGCCGAGCTCCACAGCACGCATCGCGAACTGTCCGCCTTCATGGAGAACGCCAGCGTCGGCATCCTCGCCGTGGCCGACGGGAGGGTCGTGCGCCACAACAAGAAGTTCGCGCAGATGTTCCTGCCGGACGGCCAGAGCGCCGTCGGCCGAGCGACCGGCGACTTCTTCTGCTCCACGGACGACTACGAGGCGTTCGCGCGCATCGCCTTCCCGTGCCTGGCGGACGCGCGCCCGTTCCAGCACGAGACGACGCTGCGCCACGTCGACGGTCGGCGCCTGTGGGTGCAGATGATCGGGTACGTCTCGAACACCGACGATCCCGCGGCGGGCGCGTGGTGGCTGCTGCAGGACCGCAGCGAGTTCCGGCGCGCGCAGGAGGCGCTGGAGTCGAACTACGACCGCCTGAAGGAAACCAACCGGCGGCTGGAGGAGGCGCAGAACCAGCTCCTGCAGTCCGAGAAGATGGCGTCGATCGGCCAGCTGGCCGCCGGCGTGGCGCACGAGATCAACAACCCGGTGGGCTTCGTCAACTCCAACCTCAACTCGCTCAAGCACTACATCGACGACCTGCTCACGCTCATCGCCGCCTACGAGGCGGCGGAGACCGAGCTGCCCGCGCCGACGGTGGCGCGCCTGGCCGCGGCGAAGGCCGGCGCCGACCTCGACTACATGCTCGAGGACCTGCCCGTCCTCCTGCGCGAGAGCGCCGACGGGCTGGGACGGGTCAAGCGCATCGTCCAGGACCTGAAGGACTTCTCCCGCGTGGACAACTCCGACTGGGCGGAGGCCGACCTCAACGCCGGGCTCGACTCCACGCTCAACGTCGTCTTCAACGAGGTGAAGTACAAGGCCGAGGTGGTGAAGCGCTACGGCGACCTGCCGCCGGTGCGCTGCCTCATGGCGCAGCTCAACCAGGTCTTCATGAACTTCATCGTCAACGCGGCGCATGCGATCGAGTCGCGCGGGACGATCACGCTGTCCAGCGGGCAGGTCGACGACTGGGTCTGGGTCGAGGTCGCCGACACGGGGGCGGGCATGTCGCAGGACGTGCAGCGCCGCATCTTCGAGCCCTTCTTCACCACCAAGCCGGTGGGCCAGGGGACGGGCCTCGGGTTGTCGCTGTCGTTCTCGATCGTGCAGAAGCACCACGGCGTGATCCGGGTGCGATCGACGCCCGGCGAAGGCAGCGCCTTCCGCGTCTGGATCCCGCTGATGGCGGAAGGCTGCGAGGAGCCCCCGCCGCTGCCGGCGCAGGCCCAGCCGGACGCATGGAGCGCGCAGTGACGCTCGCCGACGTCGCCGCGCCGGGCGTCCCGGCGAACGTCGACGACATCCTCCTCGACCACGTGCACGCGGGCGTGTGCGTGATGCGCGAGATGCGCTTCCTGTACGTGAACCGCTGCCTGGCGGGCATGCTGGGGTACGAGGTCGCCGGGATGCTGGACGGGATGAACGCCCTCGACATGGTCCACCCGGACGACCGGTCGACCGTCCTCGAGAAGATCCGCCGGCGCGACGGCGGCGAGGTGACCGCCCCGTACGACATCCGCCTGCTGCGACGGGACGGCCGCGTGCTGCATGCGCGGGTGTGTGGCGTCTACATCACGTTCGGCGGCCTGCGCGCCAACCTCGTCACCCTGACCGACATCAGCGAGGTCAAGCAGGCGCTGAACGTGGCCGCCTGGCAGGCGCGCATGCTGGCGCTGACCGAGGACCTGTGCCGCGGCGCGTCGATCGAGGTCGACCTGGCGCGCGATCTCGTCACGGCCTCGCCCGGGCTGGAGAGCCTGCTCGGCCGGTCCGTCGGCGCCGAGGCGATGTCCCGCCGGGCCGCGCTGCGACTCGTCCCCCGCGGGGAGCGGCGGGCGATCGCCGCCGCGTGGAACCAGGCGATCCCGGGACAACCGTTCGAGCTCCAGCATGCCCTGCGCCGCGACGACGGCCGCGCCTGCCTCGTCCACCACTGGGGGCTCGTCGAGGCGGCGGGGAACGGCGCCCGGCAGCGCGCCGTCGCCATCCTCCAGGACATCACCGCGCAACGCGACGCGGAGCGGCGCCTCGACGAGATCGCGCACACCGACGCGTTGACCGGCCTGCCCAACCGCGCGGGCCTGCTCCAACGACTGGACCGGCTGATCGCCAGCCAGGACGCGCCGGTCACGCTCCTGGCGATCGAGTTTCCGCAGATCACCCAGGTCAAGCAAGGCCTGGGCTTCGAGACGGCCGACCGCCTGAGCGTGCTCGTGGCCGCGCGCCTGCGCGCGGCCTTGCCGGAAGCCGACGTCCTGGGGCGCCTGGCGGGCGGGGAGTTCGCCCTGATCGCGCGCGCCGAGGCCGACGCCGACATGGGCCCGATCGTCTCGGCGCGTGCGCGCGCCGTGGACGCGGCACTGGCCGAGCCGTTCGAGCTCGCGCCTGCGCGGGTCTTCGTCACGTGCGCCATCGGCGCCGCGCGCACGCCCGCCGACGGCTCGCACGCGGGCGAGTTGCTCTCGTCCGCGCTGGTCGCGCTGCGGGCGGCCGTGGCGGCGGGGCCGGGCCAGGTGCGCATGGCGACCTCCCACGGCAACGAAGGCGCCATGCGCCAGCTCGCGATCGAATGGGCGCTGCGCCAGGCGGTCGCGGACGGCGAGCTGGCGCTCGTGTACCAGCCGCAGGCCGAGCTGCGCTATGGCGGCATCCAGGGCGTGGAGGCCCTGCTGCGCTGGAATTCGGCGACCCTGGGCGCGGTGCCCCCGTCGGAGTTCGTGCCGGTGGCCGAGCGCAGCGGCCAGATCGTCGCGATCGGCGAATGGGTGCTGCGCGCCGCGTGCACGCAGGCGGCGGCCTGGCAACGCGAGGGCTTCGCGCACCTGCGCGTCCACGTCAACGTCTCCGCGGCGCAGCTCGCGCGCGACGACCTCGCGGAGCGCGTCCAGGCCATCCTGCTCGAGACGGGCGCCCGGCCGGACCACCTCGGCATCGAAGTGACGGAGAGCATGCTCGCCGCGGACGTGGCCAAGGCCGCGCGGGCGCTCGCCACCCTGCGCGCCATCGGCGTGGAAGTCTCGCTCGACGACTTCGGGACCGGCTACTCCAATCTCAGCAGCCTGCAGGCGCTCCCGATCGACGTCATCAAGATCGATCGCTCCTACGTCCACGACGTGCTCGCGTCGCCGACCGAGGTGTCGATGACGCGCGCCGTCATCACGATGGCGCACAGCCTGCAGATGCGCGTGATCGCCGAAGGCGTCGAGTCCGAGGGGCAGCTCGCGCTGCTGCTCGCGAATCGCTGCGACGCCATCCAGGGGTATTACTTCAGTCGCCCGGTCGACGCCGAGGCCGTCTCCGGGATGATGCGCGCGGGCACGAGCCTGCCCGCGGGCCTGTTCGACCGGCCGCCGCGCCAGCGCACGCTCCTGCTGGTCGACGACGAGGAGAACATCCTGGCCTCGCTGCGGCGCCTGCTGAGGCGCTCCGACTTCCGCATCCTGACCGCGACCAGCGCCGCGCAGGGACTCCAGCGCCTGGCCGAGACCGACGTGGACGTCATCGTCTCCGACCAACGCATGCCCGGCATGACGGGCGTCGAGTTCCTGCGCCGGGCCAAGGACCTCTATCCGCACACGGTGCGCATCGTGCTGTCGGGCTACACCGAGCTGCAGTCGATCACCGCCGCGATCAACGAGGGCGCGATCTACAAGTTCCTCACCAAGCCCTGGGAGGACGACCTCCTGCGCGCCAACATCGAGGAGGCGTTCCGGCAGAAGGCGCTGGCCGACGAGAACCGCCGGCTCGACCAGGAGGTGCGTTCGGCCAACGGCGAGCTGGCGGAGTTGAACCAGCGCCTGCAGGCCGCGCTGGCGCGTCAGCACGAGGAGTTGAGCGTCGTCGAGGACCGCGGGCGCCACGCGCTCGAGGTCCTCTACAACGTGCCCATGCCCCTGGTCGGCTTCGACGACGACGGCCTGATCGCCTTCGCGAACCAGGATGCCGAGGCGCTGCTGCCGGGCATCCGCTCGCTCGTCGGCAGCTACGCCCAGCACGCGCTGCCGGCGGAGTTCCAGTCCCTGGCCAGCCTGCGCGACGGGGACGTCGCGGAGGCCGGCCATGACGGCCGCCGCTATCGCTGCAGCTGCCGCGCCATCGACGGTCACGGCGGCCAGCGCGGAACGCTCGTGGCGGTCGTGCCCTTGCCGCCGCCGGTGGCCCAGCCTGCGGGAGAAACACGATGAGCGACGCGTCCACGCCTCCTGCCGGCTCGGGCGAGCCCGCCGCGCCGCCGCGACCGGCCCCGGTGCCGGGCGACGAGCGCTCCCGGCGCATCGAATGGCTGTTCCGCGACGCGCTGCGGCGGCGCCAGCTCCATCCCCTGATGCTGCTGCTGCGACGCTACCGCGGGGTCGATGCGCCATGAGTCCCGCGCCGCTGTGCTTCGAGCGCCTGCGGGAGCTGCCCTCGCTGCCCCAGGTCGTCCTCGACCTGCAGTCCGCCCTGTCCCGCGACGACGTCTCGATCGACGCCATCGCCGACACCGTGTCCCTCGACCAGGGCCTCGCGGCCAAGGCCCTGCGCGTCGCCAACTGCTCGTTCTACGGCGTGCCGGGCCGGGTCGCGTCGATCCGGCAGGCCATCGGCATGCTCGGCCTGCGCAGCGTCTCGACGGTGCTCACGATCGCGGCGGTCACCGACCGGATCCCGCGCGCGACGTGCCCGGGATTCGACCTGGGGCGCTACTGGCGCCACTCGGTGGGCGTCGCCCTGTGTGCGCGCGAACTCGCGCGCACGCTGCGCCTGGACGCGGACGTCGCCTTCACCGCGGGACTGATGCACGACCTGGGGCGCCTCGCGCTCGCCAGCCAGGCGCCGGACGCGCTCGCGACGGCGCTGCGCCGGCGCGACGAACTCGACTGCACGGTGCTCGAGGCGGAGCGCGCCGCGCTGGGCACCGACCATGCGGCCCTGGGCGAGCAGGTGGCCGCGCGCTGGCGCTTCGGCCCGGCGGTGGTGGAGGCCATCCGGCGCCACCACGAGCCGCCGGCGTCGGCGCGGGCCGGTCTCGCGGACGTGATCCACGTGGCGGACGCCCTCACCCACGCGCTCGACCTGGCGGGCGATCCGAACGAGATGGTCCCGCCGATGGACGCCGCGGCGTGGAACCGCGTCGGACTCACCGAAGGCCAGGCGCTCCTCCTGCTGGAGCGCACGGAGTCGGAGGTGGACGGCCTGTGCGACGCCCTGGCCGTGTGACGCCGCCGACCGGAGGGCGGTGCTGACCTCCGGGGGTGTCGATCAGCCGTGTCGCGCGAGTGCATCGTACGGTTCGAGGGACGGGGACGCGCGGCGTTCCTGCTCGTACTGCTCTTTCAAATCTGCCGCGGCCTTCGTGTATTTCAGCAGGCGCGCTTCGAGCTCTCCCCCGTCGTCGACGTCGGGATCACGTTCGAGTTCCTCGACCATGCGTCCAATCTCTGCATCGACGGATCGGATCGCGACGAGAAGGGTCAGCAATTGAATGTGGGCCATGTCGATTCCCCGTCAGCCCTTGCGGGCAAGTTCGACAGACCGCGCGATGGCGGCCCGTGCGAGGTTGTCGAGTGCGCCGCACATGGCGTCCTCAGCGGACGACGGCGGCCGTCGTCGCCGGCTCCGTCCAGCCCCCGCCGAGCGCGCGGTAGACCGCGATGCGGTTCTGCAGCAGCGCGAGCTGCGCGCTGACGGTGGCCTGCTGCGCGGCGAACAGCGAGCGCTGCGCGTCGAGCAGCTCGAGCGAGCTGGCCACGCCGTTGCGAAAGCGCAGGTCGGACAGCTTGTAGCGCTGCGCCTCGGCGTCGGTCTCGGCGCGCTGCGAGCGCAGCTGCTCGCCCAGCGTGGCGCGGCCGGCGAGGGCGTCGGCGACGTCGCGGAAGGCCGACTGGATGGTCTTCTCGTACGTCGCCACCGCGATGTCGCGGCCCGTCTCGCTGATCGACAGGTTGGCGCGGTTGCGGCCCGCGTCGAAGATCGGCAGGACGATCTGCGGCGTGAAGCTCCAGGCCGAATGCTCGAACAGGTGGTCGAACTGCGTGCTGGCCGTGCCGTAGGAGCCGGTCAGCGTGACGGTCGGGAAGAAGGCCGCGCGCGCCGCGCCGATGTTGGCGTTGGCGGCGACCAGCTGCTGCTCGGCCTGGCGCACGTCGGGGCGTTGCAGCAGCACGTCCGAGGGCAGGCCGGCGGGCACGTCGGGGAACGTCATCGCGTCCCAGGCCGGCGCGGCCGGCAGGTCGGCGGGCAGCGGGCGGCCCACCAGCAGCACGAGCGCGTCCTGGTCGAGGCGGCGCTGGCGCTCGGCCGCGGAGAGCGCGACGCGCGCCTGCTCCACGAGCGACTTCGCGCTCTGCAGGTCGAGGTCGGACGCGACGCCGTGGTCGAAGCGCAGCTGGGTGAGCTTGAGCGTGTCCTCGCGCGTGGCGAGCGTCTGCTTCGCGAGGTCGATCTGCGTGACGTCCGCCGCGGTCGCGACGTAGGCGTTGGCGACCGAGGCCACGAGCGAGATCTGCGCCGCCTTGCGCGCCTCCTCGGTGGCGGCGAGCTGCGCCGCGGCGGCGTTGGTCAGCGAGCGCACGCGGCCCCACAGGTCGAGCTCCCACGAGGCGACCGAGAGGCCGGCCGAGACGACCGGCGGCTGGAAGGCCGTGCCGCGCTGCTCCGCGGCGGCGAGGGCGAGCGTCGGGAACTCGGACGAGCGCGTCACGCCCAGCTGGGCGCGCGCGGTCTCGATGTTGAGCACCGAGACGCGCAGGTCGCGGTTGTCGGCGAGCGCGATCTCGATCAGGCGCGCGAGGCGCGGGTCGCTGAAGTACGCGCGCCAGTCGGTCTGCGCCGCGGGCGTGCCGGCGCCGCCGGCGTCGGGGAAGGCGTCGGCGACGGGGGCCGCGGGACGCTCGTACGTCGGCGCCATGCTGGCGCAGCCCGCGACCAGGAGCGCCGCGGCGGCGGCCGCGAGCGCGAGGCGCGGGGAAGGGGTGCGGCGGGTCATCACGAATGGTCTCCGTCGTGCGAGGACGCGTTGCGCCCGAAGGAGCGCGAGTGCGCGACCTCGAAGTCGTGCTGGCGCTTGCTGCCCTTGAACATCCTGCGGATCAGCACGAAGAACACCGGCACGAACAGCACGCCGATCAGCGTGGCCGTCAGCATGCCGCCCATCACGCCGGTGCCGATCGCGCGCTGGCTGGCGGAGCCGGCGCCGCGCGAGATGGCGAGCGGCAGCACGCCGAGGATGAACGCGAGCGAGGTCATGATGATGGGGCGGAAGCGCAGGCGCACGGCCTCGAGCGCCGCCTCGGCCACGTTCATGCCCTGGGCCTGCAGGTCCTTCGCGAACTCGATGATCAGCACCGCGTTCTTCGCCGACAGGCCGATGATGGTGATCAGGCCGACCTTGAAGTACACGTCGTTGGCGAAGCCGCGCGACCAGGCGCCCAGCAGCGCGCCCAGCACGCCGACGGGCACGACGAGCAGCACGGCGATCGGGATCGACCAGCTCTCGTACAGCGCCGCCAGGCACAGGAACACCGCGAGCAGCGAGAAGCCCAGCAGGATGACCGCGGTCGAGCCGGAGAGCTTCTCCTCGCGCGACTGTCCCGTCCATTCGAACGCGAAGCCGCTCGGCAGCTCGCCGGCGAGCCGCTCCATCTCGTCCATCGCCTCGCCGGTGGAGTGGCCGGCCGAGGCGTCGCCGGCGATGCGCATCGCCGGGTAGCCGTTGTAGCGGATGCTCTGCACCGGGCCGGTGATCCATTCGGCGGTCGTGAACGCCGACAACGGCACGGGCTGGCCCTGCGTGTTGATCGCGTTCAGGCGCAGCATGTCCTCGGTCTGCATGCGCTCCGTCGCGTCGGCCTGCACCACCACGCGCTGCAGGCGGCCGGCGTTGGGGAAGTCGTTGATGTAGGCCGAGCCGAAGCCGGTCGAGATCGCGCTGTTGATGGCGTCGAAGGTGACGCCCAGGCTGGCCGCCTTCTCGCGGTCGATGTTCAGCCGCAGCTGCGACGCGTCCTCGAGGCCGTCGGGCCGCACGCCGGCCAGGATGGGATCCTTGGCCGCCGCGGCGAGCAGCTGGTTGCGCGCGGCCACCAGCGCCGCGTGGCCGTTGCCGCCGCGGTCCTGCAGGCGGAAGGCCCAGCCCGAGGCCGTGCCCAGCTCGGGGATGGGCGGCGGGCTCAAGGGGAAGATGAACGCGTCGTGCACCTTGGAGAGGGCGCCGAACGCGCGTCCGGCCAGCGCCTGCGCGGAATGCTCGGGCCCGCGGCGCAGGCTCCAGTCCTTCAGCGGCACGAAGGCGAGGGCGGCGTTCTGGCCGGAGCCGGCGAAGCTGAAGCCCAGCACGGTGACCATGTCCTGCACCTCGGGCTGCTTCATCATGAAGCCCTCGACCTGCTTCATCACCTCGAGCGCGCGGTTGCGCGTCGCGCCCGGCGGCAGCTGCACGTTGACGATCAGGTAGCCCTGGTCCTCGCCCGGCAGGAAGGAGGACGGCAGCTTCACGAAGAACAGCGCCACGGCCGCGATCACCGCGAGGTAGGCGAACAGCATGATGCCGGCGCGGTGCAGCGCGCGGCGCACGCCGTTCTCGTAGCGGCGCGTGGTGCGCGCGAACGCGCGGTTGAACCAGCCGAAGAAGCCTTTCTTCTCGTCGTGGTGGCCGGCCGGCACCTGCTTGAGCAGCGTGGCGCAGAGCGCGGGCGTGAGCGACAGCGCCATGAAGGCCGAGAAGGCGATCGAGGCCACCATCACCGCCGAGAACTGGCGGTAGATGTTGCCCACCGAGCCGGCGAAGAAGGCGAGCGGCACGAACACCGAGATCAGCACGACCGTGACGCCGACGATGGCGCCCTGGATCTGCGTCATCGCCTTCTTGGTCGCCTCGACGGGCGTCGAGCCTTCCTCGCTCATGATGCGCTCGACGTTCTCGACCACCACGATCGCGTCGTCGACGACGATGCCGATCACCAGCACCATGCCGAACATCGTGAGCACGTTGATCGAGAAGCCGAGCGCCAGCAGCACCCCGAAGGTGCCGAGCAGCGCCACCGGCACGACGATGGTCGGGATGATGGTGTAGCGGAAGTTCTGCAGGAACAGCAGCAGCACGACGAACACCAGCACCACGGCCTCGACCAGCGTCTCGACGACCTGCGAGATCGAGATCTTGATGAAGCGCGAGCTGTCGTACGGGATGCTGTACTTCATGCCCGCCGGGAAGTAGCGCTGCAGCTCCACCATCTTCTGCTTGATGGCGGTGGCCGTGGCCAGCGCGTTGCCCGAGGGCGAGAGCTGCACGCCGATGCCGGTCGACGGCTGCCCGTTCAGGCGCGCCGACGTGGCGTAGGTCTGGGCGCCGAGCTCGAGCCGCGCGACGTCGCGCAGGCGCACGCTCGAGCCGTCCGGGTTGGCGCGCAGGATGATCTTGCCGAACTCCTCCGTGCTGGCGAGCTGGCCCTGCACCACCACGGTGGCCGAGATGCCCTGCTGCGCGATGGTGGGCAGGTCGCCCACGCTGCCGGCCGCGACCTGGGCGTTCTGCCCGCGGATCGCGGCGTTGACCGCGTCCATCGAGAGCTTGTAGCTCACCAGCTTCTGCGGGTCGACCCAGATGCGCATCGCGCGCTCGGTGCCGAACAGCTGCGCCTGGCCGACGCCCGGGATGCGCTGGATCTCGGGCAGCACGTTGCGCGAGGCGTAGTCGCCGAGCGCGATGGGGTCGTACTCGGGGTTGTCGGACGAGAGGATGGTGAACAGCAGGAAGTTCGAGCGCGCCTTGTCGACGCGCACGCCCTGCTGCGTCACGGCCGCGGGCAGGCGCGGCGCGGCGCGCGACAGGCGGTTCTGCACGTCGACCTGCGCCAGGTCGGGATTGGTGCCCGGCTCGTAGCTGATCGTGATGGAGCCGGTGCCGTTGGCCTGGCTGACCGACTCCATGTAGATCAGGCCCGGCGATCCGTTCAGCTCCTGCTCGATGACGGAGATGACGGCCTCGTCCATGGTCTGGGCCGAGGCGCCGGGGTAGGTGGCGTTCAGGACGATGGTCGGCGGCGCGACCGGCGGGTACTGCGAGATCGGCAGCTGGGTGATCGCGGCGCCGCCGATCACGAGGATGAACAGCGCGATCACCAGCGCGAAGATCGGGCGGTCGATGAAGAATTTGGACATCGGGTCGGATCCTGGTGCGTCAGCGGCTGGCCGCGGCGGCGGGCGCCGAGGCGCCGGTCGGCGCGCTGGCCGACCAGGGCACCGGCTTGACGGTGGCGCCCGGGCGCAGCTTCTGGAAGCCGTCGGCGATGACCTGCTCGCCCGGCTTGAGGCCGTCCAGCACGATCCAGTTCGCGCCCTCGACGCCGCCCAGCTTCACGGTGCGCGGCGCGGGCTTGCCGTCGGCGCCGACCACCAGCACGCTGTCGCCGGAGGTCGCGCGCGTGACCGCCTGCTGCGGCAGCAGCACGGCGTTGTCGACCTCGGACTGCGCGACGCGCCCGCGCACGTACATGCCGGGCAGCAGGGTGCCGTCGGGGTTGGGCACCTCGGCGCGCACGATGACCTGGCCGGAGGTCGGGTCCACCGTCAGGTCGGAGAACAGCAGCTTGGCGGGCTGCGGCAGCACGCTGCCGTCGTCCAGCGTGATCTTCACGGGCACGCTCAGGCCGAGCGACTTGCTGCGCCCGCCCTGCACCGCGCGGCGCAGCTTGACGATGTCGGCGACCGGCTGGGTGAAGTTCGCGTAGACCGGGTCGATCTGCTGGATCAGCGCGAGCTGCGTGGCCTCGGCGGCGGTGACCAGCGCCCCCTCGGTGACCAGCGCGCGGCCGATGCGCCCGCTGATCGGCGCGGTGACGTAGGCGTAGTCGAGGTTGAGCTGCGCGGTCTGCACGTTGGCCTTGCCGGCGGCGACGTCGGCGTCGGCCTGGGCGGCGGCGGCCTGGGCGGCGGTGAAGTCCTGCTGGCTGACGGCGTTGGCGTCGCGCAGCGGCTTGTAGCGGTCGTACAGCGCGGCGGCCTGCACGCGGCTCGCCTCCGCGCGGGCGAGGGCGGCCTTGGCGCTGTCGAGCGCCGCCTTGTAGGGCGCCGGGTCGATCTGGAACAGGGGCTGGCCGGCCTTCACGTCCGAGCCCTCGGCGAACAGGCGCTTCAGGACGACGCCGTTCACGCGCGCGCGCACCTGCGCCGTGCGCACGGCCTCGATGCGGCCCGGGAGCTCGCTCGCGAGCGGCACGCTGCGCGGCTGCACGGTGACGACGCCCACCTCGGGCGGCGGCGGGGGCGGCGGCGCGGCCTGCTTCTCGCCGCAGGCGGCGAGGGCGAGCAGCGCGGCGGCGGCGAGGCAGGGGTTCAGGCGGGAAGGAATCGCTGGCATGGTCGGTCTCTTCTTCGGTGTTCTGGCGAGTTCTTCGGGATCGGCCGGGGGTCGGTTCAGGATACGAGCTGGGCGTGCACCGCCCGCAGCAGCGTGAGCAGGTCGCGCCGGCGCGCCGCGGGGAGCGTGCCCAGCACCTCCTCCTGCAGTTCGTCGGCGAGCGCCAGGGCCTCCTCGAAGGCCTTGTGCGCGCGCGGCGTGAGCGTGACCATCCACACGCGCCGGTCGCTCTCGAGGCCGTGGCGGCGGATCCAGCCGGCGGCCTCCATGCGTGAGCACATGCGGGCGACGCCGACCTGGGTCATCTCGAGCTGCCCCGCCAGCGCCTGCTGCGTCATGCCCTCGGCCCCGGCCTGGGTGGCCAGGGTGCCGAGCAGGCGCACCTGCGAGTGGGTCAGGCCGATCTTCTCGCGCGCGGCGCGGTCGAAGCGCAGCGCGTTCAGGCGGGCGATGTCCTTGACGAGGAAGTCGAAGCGGGAACGCAGGTCGACGGGCTTCACGAGTTGATAAACTAGCTTACGATGTGCGGCCGCTAGTTTACTGAACCAGTTCAGGATCCGGCGCCGTGGGGTGAATGCGCATCCTCGCGCGGCGCGGCGAACGCCGGGCCGGCCGGATGGCCGAGGCGGGGGCTGGCCTTCGGCCCGTCCCCGTGTTCAAGCAGGGCGACCACCTCGGACACGGGGACAGGCCGGAGGCCAGTCCCCGACGACTCAGCGCCGTGCGCGCCGCCACGCCAGCATCACGACCACGCCCCCCAGCAGCCCGCCCAGGTGGGCGAAGTGCGCGATGCCCGGCAGGAGGTCGGTCGCGCCCAGCGTGAGCTCGACCAGCCCGTACAGCGTGACGAAGAGCCAGGCGGGCATCGGGATCGGCGGGATCAGCAGCACGATGCGCCGCTGCGGGAACTCCATCGCGAAGCCCACCAGCAGCCCGAACACGCCGCCCGAGGCGCCGATGGTGGGCGCGTCGCTGCCCGCGACGGCGGTCGCGACCAGCTGCGTCGTCGCCGCCGCCAGCACGCACACGGCGTAGTAGAAGACGAAGCGGCGCGGCCCCCACAGCCGCTCCAGCTCGCCGCCGAACATCCACAGGCCCAGCATGTTGAAGAACAGGTGCTGGACGCCGCCGTGCAGGAAGGCGTAGGTGACCGGCTGCCACCAGCGGAAGCCGCCGCTCGCCAGCGGCCACAGGGCGAGCGCCGCGTCGATGTCGTGTCCGGCGTAGCGGACGGCGAGGAACTCGAGGGCGTTGAGGACGATGAGGCTGGTGACGATGGGGGGCATGGGGTCAGCGGTAGCGGTCGGCCGTCAGTCCGTCGAAGTCGATCTCGGGCCGGCGCCCGGTGAGCAGGTCGGCCATGGCGCGGCCGGTGCCCGCCGCCATGGTCCAGCCCAGCGTGCCGTGGCCGGTGCGAGGTAGAGGTTGGCCAGGCGCGTCGGGCCCATCACCGGCGTGCCGTCGGGGGTCATGGGACGCAGGCCCGTCCAGAAGCTGCCGCGGGCGAGGTCGCCCGCGTCGGGGAAGAGGTCGGTGAGCACGAACTCGAGCGTGCGGCGGCGGCGCTCGTCGAGCGCGAGGTCGTAGCCGGAGAGCTGCGCCATGCCGCCCACGCGGATGCGGTCGCCGAGGCGCGTCACGGCGACCTTGTGCGTCTCGTCCATGATGGTGGACTCGGGCGCGGCGTCGGCGCGCGTGACGGGCACCGTGATCGAGAAGCCCTTGACCGGGTAGACCGGGATGTCGATGCCGAGCGGCCGCAGCCACTTCGGCGAATGGCTGCCGAGGGCGAGCACGACGCGGTCGGCGGCGAGCCGGCCCTGGTCGGTCTCGACGCCGGTGACGCGCGTGCCGTCGCTCGCGAGGCCCGTGATCGCGGTGCCGAAGCGAAAGCGCACGCCGCGCGCCTCGGCCATCTTCGCGAGCTTCTGCGTGAAGACGAAGCAGTCGCCGGTCTCGTCGCCCGGCAGGCGCAGCGCGCCGACGAACTTGTGCTGCACGGCCGCGAGCGCGGGTTCGTAGGCGAGGTAGGCCTGGCGATCGAGCACCTGGTAGGGCACGCCGTACTGGTCGAGCACGGCGGTGTCCTTGTGCACGCCGTCCAGCTGCTTGCGGGTGCGGAACAGCTGCAGCGTGCCCTGCGCGCGGTCGTCGTAGGCGATGCCGGTCTCGGCGCGCAGGGCCTTCAGGCAGTCGCGGCTGTACTCGGCCACGCGCACCATGCGCGCCTTGTTCACCCGGTAGCGCGCCTCGGTGCAGTTGCGCAGCATCGCCAGGCCCCAGCGCCACATCGAGGCCTCGAGCATGGGCTTGATGATCAGCGGGCTGTGGTGCATCAGCAGCCACTTGATCGCCTTCACCGGCACGCCCGGGCCGGCCCAGGGCGAGGCGTAGCCCGGCGAGACCTCGCCCGCGTTGGCGAAGCTGGTCTCCAGCGCCGGGCCCGGCTGGCGGTCGACCACCGTGACCTCCTCGCCGGCCTGCGCCAGATACCACGCGATCGTCGTGCCGATGACACCACTGCCGAGGACCAGTACCGTCATGTGACTCGCTTCCGTTGGGCTGGAATGCGGCCAGAATAGCCGACCTCGCGGAACTTGCGGCGCGCCCGCGTGCTCCGAAGGCTTACTTCAGACAGCCATGCCAAGATCGCACCCCATGTCGACCTCCCCCGCCTTCCGCACGCTGGCGCTCGCCGCCGCCTTCGCCGCCACCGGCCTCGCCACGGCCGCGCCCGCGGGGCTGCCCGCGCAGGTGCGCGAGGTCGAGGGCGTGCACGAGTACCGCCTGCCCAACGGCCTGCAGGTGCTGCTGATCCCGGACGCGTCCAAGCCCACGGTCATCGTCAACGTGACCTACCGCGTGGGCAGCCGCATGGAGGGCTACGGCGAGACCGGCATGGCCCACCTGCTCGAGCACCTGATGTTCAAGAGCACGAAGGCCATCCCCAACGTCGGCGTCGAGCTCTCGAAGCACGGCATGCAGTTCAACGGCAGCACCACGGCCGACCGCACCAACTACTACGAGATCTTTCCCTCCGACGCGGGCCAGCTCGCCTGGGCGCTGCGCACGGAGGCCGAGCGCATGACGCACGCCAACGTCATCAAGAAGGACCTCGACTCCGAGATGACGGTGGTGCGCAACGAGATGGAGTCGGACGAGAACGACGCCACGCGCATCCTGATGCAGAAGACCAACGCGGCCGCCTACCAGTGGCACGCCTACGGCAAGGACACCATCGGCGCGCGCTCCGACGTCGAGAACGTCAACATCGCGCACCTGCAGGCCTTCTACCGCCGCTACTACCAGCCGGACAACGCGACGCTGGTCGTCGCCGGCGCGTTCGACGCGCAGAAGACGCTGGCCGAGATCGCGAAGACGCTCGGCGCCCTGCCCAGGCCCGCGCGCGTCATCGAGCCGAACTGGACGGTCGAGCCCGTGCAGGACGGCGAGCGCGAGGTCACGCTGAGGCGCACCGGCGGCGAGCAGGTGCTGTTCGCGACTTACCACATCCCCTCGGCCGCGGCGCCCGAGGCGCCGGCCTTCGACGTCATCGCGAGCGCCCTCGGCGACACGCCCAACGGCCGCCTGCACAAGCGCCTCGTCGAGCCGGGCAAGGCGACGCAGGTCTTCGCCTGGGGCGCGAGCCACTACGACCCGGGCCAGTTCAACGTCGGCGTCGTCATGAAGAAGGACGACGACCTCGCGGCGGCGCAGAAGGTCTTCCTCGACACGGTCGAGAGCCTGAAGACCGAACCCGTGACGGCCGAGGAGTTGA
>Ga0209051_1001874_pt1 | contig 16510 bp, 18 predicted proteins | sample AraplaCvi_mMS_r2_2_FD_184286 | JGI IMG/M metagenome (GOLD analysis project Ga0209051, IMG submission 184286) | Arabidopsis root microbial communities from North Carolina, USA - plate scrape MF_Cvi_mMS_r2 (SPAdes) (version 2) | ecosystem: Host-associated > Plants > Roots > Endosphere | place...
AGAATCAGACAGATCACGGCGGCGACCGGCCGACCGATTGTGAAGAACGCCAGCCACGGCAAAATCAAGGCGATCAACAGACGCATCGCTCATCCTTTCTGCTGCGCAAATCTCCAAGCCTGTCCCACGAAGCTCGCTTCGAGCGGCGACGCTACGTTCACGACTGAGGTTACCTGAAGGGAATCGCTTCGCGCCAGACCCCAGCTCATCACGGATCGCTGCTTCAGAGTCTGCCCCGCCAAGGTTGCCGTCCGCTGGATTGAGCGCTCTGGCTGGAACCATTTAGCCCCGCGAATGCTGTAGGAAGTAGCCAATCCGGCCGGTAATTCCGGTGCTTTCGCCGCTTGGCCGCAGCGACAGGGCGAGGCGCGCATGGATCCCGCGCCGTGCCTTCGGCAGCATACGGATGCATCCCCGGGGGGCCAGTCGGCTTTATCCATGCGCTGTGCTCGGCGCGTGGCCCATCAAACGACCGTCTGAATCAAGCGACTCCCACTCGACCTCACAAGGAACAACGCCCTATTCCGGATACGGGCTCGATGTCGATCTCGGACGAGTCCACGACGGCTCCTTCGAAGCGATGTCTTCGACCCATCGCATCGATCCAGAGGCGTTCCAAGAAGGTCGGATGTTGCGGGTGCTGTGAGCGAGCGAGGTCGGTACGAAGCGGCTCGTGCCCGCGGACCTCGCAAGCGGAAGCTGGACCGCCGGGTGCTGCGATCCCGCTGGCTGAATCTCGACCAGCGGCGGCGAAGGGCTGAACTTGAACGGAATGCAGTTGGGCAAGTCCTCGGCGCAAACAGCTCTTGAGAGACATACGTCGCGCCCGATCACAGGATTCAGCGCCGAAGAAAATTGAGCAGCTGCGCCGCGAGTTCCACGGGTTTCTCCTCGGCCATGTGATGCCCGCAATCGAGCGAACCGCCGCGCAGATCGCTTGCCCAGGACGCCCACACGCCGAGCACATCGCCATAGAGCGCTTCCAGGTCATCCTGCTTCGCCCACATGCACAGCATCGGGCATCGAATCTTGCGGCCGCGCCGGCGGTCTTCTTCGTCGTGCATGCGATCGATGCCCAGTCCCGCGCGATAGTCTTCCACCATCGCATGCACGGTGTCCGGGTCGTGGATGGCCCGCTGGAAGTCTTCGAACGCTTCGGCGCCCATGTGCTTCGGCGATCCGCCATACCAGCCGTCGGGGTCGGCGAGGATGGCGCGCTCGGGCTTGTCGGGCTGCGCATAGAAGAACCAGTGCCACCACCGTTGCGCAAAGCGGGCGTTGCAGCGCTCCAGCGCCTCGACGATGGGAACCGCGTCCAGCACCACGAGACGGCTGATCGCATCCGGATGGTCCATGGCAGCCCGGAATGCCACATAGGCACCGCGATCATGGCCCACCACCGCGAAGCGCGAATGCCCGAGCCGCCGCATGAGCTGTACGCAGTCGGCCGCCTTCGCGCGCTTGGACGAGCCTGCGTGGTCCGCCGTGTCCGCCGGTTTGGAAGACTCGCCGAAGCCGCGCAGGTCGGGACATACCACCGTGAAGTGCCTCGCCAGCAACGGCGCTACCTGCGCCCAGGTGGCGTGGGTACGCGGGTGCCCATGCAGCAACAGCACCGGCGCGCCGGTGCCGCCATGGCGCACATGCAGCGTCGCGTCCTTCAGCACCAGGCGCTCTTCAGTGAAGCCCTCGAACATGGTTCCTCCGTCGAATCGGTCCTTCCCGGCGACGCACGCGGCCGCGCCGCGAATCGTGCAACTGCTTCGAAGCGGGCGGACCCGTGTTGTCCTGCAGCGGCGTCGCGGCGCCACCGGCAGGGACATCGCCGGGTGCTTTTTTTGGCTCGTGCATCCCATAGGCCAAGAGCAAGCAGCCAACGCTGACCACGGCCGCCGCGAGCAACGCGGCCATGAGGCGGCGGCCGATGCGCATCTTCGTGTCCCGATGTCTGCGGTGCATTTGGGTTCCTCATTCAGTGCGTCACTCACAAAGCTCCCGCCCGACATTTCCACAAGCCGCACCACGAGAGATCGAGAACGCCTACCCCGAAGGCTCCGTCTTGCGCAGCCCCCGTAGGTTGAGGGCAGCCAGACAGACCTGCAGCGCGATCAGTGCAAAGGCGCGGCTGTGCCAGCCCCACGCTGTCCACAGCACGTTGCTGAGCAGGAACACCCAGAAGCCCCAGTTTCTGCGCCGCCTCGTATCGGAGGCAACCAGCCAAGCCGCGGCGAGTGATGCCAGAAAAGCCGGCCACTGAATCAGATCCAGCATGTCGTCCATCAGATTGTTCTCATCGCAATTTCGGATCGAACGCCAACGACGCCGAGCCTCGGAGGTCCTCACGCTCGGGAAGGACTTCGCGACAAGGTAGACAGACTGCGCGCCGCAGCTCGTCGGCAGGCCGCTCTCGCAGTTGTAGGAGGAACCGCGAGCGCGGGCCCGCCCTATGGGCCTGCGGGCGGTCGTCGCCGAAGGCGCTCGCACGGGGTTCGCGAACGACCGCCCCTGTTCCCCACAACCCCGGCATCGGCGGAGCCATACGAACAGCCGACGCATGAGGCTCACCTCTCAAGTCCGACGGATGGCCGTGTGGCGCAGAAATCTCCCCGCATTGCGGGCTTGCGATCGACCGAACGCTGGGCCCCTCAGGCCATCGGCCCGGGCGCCTTGAGATACCGCTCGCGAATCGCCTTCGCCGACCAGTAGGTCAGCGCCGCCACCAGCCCGGTCGGGTTGTAGCCCAGTCCCTGCGGAAAGGCCGAAGCGCCTGGCACGAAGACGTTGTGCACGTCCCAGCTCTGCAGGTAGCGGTTGACCGCGCTGGTGCCCGGGTCGACGCCCATGATCGCGCCACCGTTGAGGTGGGTGGTCTGGTAGCCCACGACGTCGAAGTGCTCGCCGAAGTTCTTGACGAGAACCCGCAGGGCCTTCGGGCCCATGGCCTCGGCGATGCGCTGCATCTTCTGCGCCATGAAGCGCGTCATGCGGATGTCGTTGTCCTTCCAGTCGAAGGTCATGCGCAGCAGCGGCTGGCCCCATGCGTCCTTGTAGGTCGGGTCCAGGCTCAGGTAGTTGTCGCGGTAGCTCATGTGCGCGCCATGCGCGTCCATCGAGATGGTGTGGTTGTAGTTCTCGGCCACGGCCTTCTTCCAGCCGCTGCCCCAGGCCGGCGCGCCATCGGGCAGCGAGATGCCGCTGATGGGCTTGGTGCCGGCCTGGTTGACCCACATCGGCGAGCCGCCGACGAAGCCGGCCGGGCCGTGGTCGAAGTTGTCGGCGTTGAAGTCGTCGATCGCGACGCCGTTGCCGCCCGCGCCGATGAAGGGATTGGCGTGCACGTCCTTGTCGAAGTAGGCCTTGATGGTCGCCATGTTCTGGTAGGCGAAGTTGCGTCCCACCGTGCCCTTGCCAGTGGCCGGGTCGTACGGCGTGCCGATGCCGGACAACAGCATCAGCCGCACGTTGTGGAACTGGAAGGCCGCGATGACGACGATGTCGGCCGGCTGCTCGACCTCGCTGCCCTGCGCATCGAGATAGGTCACGCCGGTCGCGCTGCGGCGGTCGCCCGAGAGGTTCACCCTGAGCACGTGGGCATTGGCGCGCAGTTCGAAGTTCGGCGCCAGCCGCAGGGCCGGCAGCACGTTGACGTTGGGCGAGGCCTTCGAGTAGTTGTAGCAGACGTAGCCGCTGCAGTAGCCGCAGAAATTGCACGGCCCCATCTGGCAGCCGTAGGGGTTGGTGTAGGGGCCGGCGGCGTTGGCCGAGGGCAGGTCGTAGGGATGGTGGCCGAGCTTGTGCGCCGCATCGCCGAAGCGCTGCGCCGACACCGTGCGCTTCTGCGGCGGCAGCGGGAAGTCGCTCGACCGGTCCGGCGCGAACGGGTTTCCGCCCTCGCCCACCCGCTTGCCCGCCACCGTCCATGCCGCGCCCGAGGTGCCGAAGACCTTCTCCGCGAAGTCAAAATGCGGCTCCAGTTCCTCGTAGCTGACGCCGAAGTCCTGAATGGTCATGCCCTCGGGAATGAACCTGCGGCCATAGCGTTCCTCGTAGTGGCTGCGCAGCCGCAGCTCGACGGGGTCCACGCGGAAGTGCACGCCCGACCAATGCAGCCCCGCCCCGCCCACGCCGGTGCCCGGCAGGAAGGCGCCCAGCTGCCGATAGGGCAGCGCCGTGTCGTTCATGCCGTGGCGCACGGTGACCGTCTCGCGCGACACGTCCTGGAAGAGCTTGCGGCGGATGCTGTAGGCCAGTTCGTCCAGCACCTTGGGATAGATGCCGTCGGTGGCGGTGTCGCGCATCGGTCCGCGCTCGAGCGCGACCACGTTCAGGCCGGCCTCGGTCAGCTCCTTGGCCATGATTGCGCCGGTCCAGCCGAAGCCGACGATCACCACGTCGGCCTTTTTCATCGTGCGCGCCGCCATCTCAGCCTCGCCTCCCGCTCAGGGCCACCGGCGGCAAGGGGTACGGAACGTCGCGCTCGACCCAGTCCATGAAATCGGCGCGCACGCCGGGAAAGCCGATCAGCTTCCAGCCGACCAGGCCGCGGTTGCCGCCATGCACGGGATCGGCAAAGAAGCCTTCGCGCACGTTCTGCAGCAGCAGCGAAAAGAAGAGCCCGGCCGGCACGGTGTCGAACTGCGCCTGCCCCGCTTCGATGGCGTGCAAGGCCGCGTCCTGCGCATCCGCGGCGAGCTGGGCAAAGGGCTTGCCGTGGGCCTTGCGCACGAAGCCGTCGGCGGCGGCCAGGCCCAGCCGATAGATCTGCTGCGGCGTGAGCTGCGACTGGTAGCCCAGCGTGGCCGGTGCATCGGCATGGAACGGGCCCTGCATGTACCACTGCGCCCCCGTGGCCCAGGGCGTGTCCATCTGCCGGTCGATGAACTCCGGCACGCCCGCCTCGATCGCCCCCGGCCCCAGCGCGTCGCTCGGAATCAGCCGCCCGCTGGCGGCGCGGACGAAGGCCCATTCGTCGGCCGTGAAAAAGCGCGGCGTGTAGGGCTGCGCCGCCGGGGCTGCGCCCGCGTTGCCAGGCGTTGCCGCCGCCGGACGGCTGTCGCAGGCGGGCAGTGCGACGGCGGCGAACGTCGCTGCGCCCAGGCCCTTGAAGAGCCGGCGCCTGGAAGAGGAGTCAGGGGAAGAATCGGGTGGGTTCGGTGCGGTCACGGTGATGCTCCTGTAGAGGGTCGGGCCCAGGCCTATCGGGCGGCCGGCGCCTGCGCGGCCATGTCCTTCTCGACGGCCTGGCGAATGGGGCCGACCTGCGCCGCATCCACCTTCGGTGCCTGGTTGCCCCAGCTCTGGCGCACGAAGCTCGCGAGCTGCGCGACCTCGTCGTCCGACAGGCGCCAGCCAAAACCGGGCATGGCCAGCTCGGAAGGCGCCGTGCCCGTCGCGGGCAACTTGCTGCCTTGCAGGATCAGCCGGATGACCGAGCTCGGATCGGCGGTCAAGACGGTCGAGTTGCCGGCAATGCTGGGAAAGACCCGCGCATAGCCCTTGCCATCGCTGCGGTGACAGCCCGCGCAGTTGTCCGCGTAGAGCTCGGCGCCGCGTGTCGCGTTGACGCCCTGCCACAGGGCCGTGGCCGTGGCGGGGTCCGCCTTGAATGACGACGCCGAATCGGCGCCCGGCCCCAGCGTCTTCAGATAGGCGGCGACGGCGTTCAGGTCCTCGTCGCTCAGGTGCTGCGTGCTGTGCACGATGGCGTCGTTCATCGGGCCGCCGACCACCGCGTGGGACGCGTTGCGCGCCGCCCGCAGGGTGGCAACGATGTCGGCCGCCGGCCAGCCGCCCAGGCCATCGGCAGGATTGCCGCGTAGATTCACCGCGACCCATCCGTCGATGAGCGGACCGCCCGCCAGGTAGGCCGACCCGGACTCGTCCAGCGCCTTCTCCTGCATCGTGACCGACCGCGGCGTGTGGCAGCTGCCGCAATGGCCCAGGCCCTGCACGAGGTACGCACCGCGCGCCACCGACATGTCCGCATAGCGGTGGGCATCGAAGGCGACGGCATCGGGCCTGGGCGCGAAGGCCTTGCGCCACAGCGCCAGCGGCCATCGGATCGACAAGGGCCAGACCAGCCCGCGCGGATGCGGGGTCGCCGGCGCAGGCGTCACGCCCTGCATGAAGAAGGCATACAGCGCGCGCACGTCGTCGTCCGTCATGCGCGCATAGGAGGGAAAGGGCATCGCCGGATACAGGGAGTCGCCATCGGCGCGGATGCCGTGGCGCACGGCGCGATCGAAGTCGTCCAGCGAGTACCGGCCGATGCCGCTGTCGCGATCGGGCGTGATGTTGGTGCTGTAGATCGCGCCGATCGGCGAGGCCAGCGGCAGTCCACCCGCGAAGGGCGCGCCGCCCGGCGCGGTATGGCAGGCCACGCAGTCGCCCGCCTGCGCCAGGTACTGCCCCTTGGCCACCAGGCCCGGCGAACGGCCGTCCGCGCCAGCGGCGATGGCCCTCGTGGACGTCGGCCACAGCGCCAGCGCCAACAGGACTATGAAGACGAGTGCCGCAAGGCCGAGCACGGCCCATAGGTACTTTTTCAGCATCGATGCGCTCCTCTCGGGGGCGGTGCGTTTACAGCGTGAGGGATGTCGACGGGCATTTCCAGCGCCAGCATGCGGGCCCGAAGGCCGACGGCGCTTCGAACAGTTTGCAGCAAGGCCGGATTTCCTGCATCGAAGTCGCCGTCGCCGCTGCGTTCGACGAAGGGATACCGGCCCTGCGAGCTGGCCTCCAAGGCATGGCTGTGTCCGCTTCCATGTGGGGGCTGCCGCTGCCCTGCAGAGAAATGCGGCATGGTGACCGAGTTCGATGCGACCTGCTTCGACCTCATCCCCGGCGAACGGATCGTCTGTGCCTGAGAGCTGCAAACGGACGGCCGCAAGATCCGATCTCGCTCGCCACCCTCGAATTCAAGGCGCCGGCCACAGCGACCCGGCTGATCATGACGGAACAGGGCGCCTTGCTCGAACGACTTCGACGACAACGGAAGCCGGGAGCGCGGCGATGCACCAGCTTGCATTCACCGTCTTCTCGCCGGAGCACCGGCATCACCGGCAGCCTGCTGGGATCGGGTTTGGTCGGCTCTGCATCCCGGCGTCGCATGCTGGAAGCCCCAGCAGCCGCATACACGAACTGCCGTACAACTGGGATCTGTCACCCGGACGCTCCCGGATCGGGCGCATACTGGAAAACTGGCTTAAGCCGTAGGGAATGATGCCCGACACTGAGACACCCTTGCGACTCGCGCGACACCACGTCGCGAACGGCTCTCGCCTCGTCGACGAACAGGCCGTGCGGGTTGCTCGAATGGACCCTCACGGCGACCAGGTAGGCCTTGCTATTGTCTTGCTGGAAACGATGAAGCAGACGCTGGCCGTATTTGTGGCCGACCTGGCCCGCCTGGAGGCGAAGTCCTCCTGAAGCTTGGACTGGCTGGCAGGGCAGTTCGCGCACGACGATGCGGCTTGGCCAGAAGCTGCTGTCGCCGTTCGAAGTGAGCCATCATCTGTTCAAAGCGCTGGCTGGCGATGTCTCGCAGCGACGCCACCCGTGCCAAAGCTTGCGGCGGATTGCGCCCTCGTTTGGCGATCTGCTCTGCCCATTTCATCGCAAACTCAACCCCTCGTCGGCCGCCATCCAAGCCGCGAGCTCTTCGCAGGAACTGAACATTTCGCTGGCTCCTTTGTTGACCTTTCTTGGGTGAGTTGGAGCGTGAAGGATGGACACCAAATGCCGCAGGTGCCGACACGACTTTGAGGTGAGCAGCGGCCACACTCAAAATAGTATGCTCAGCGCGCCGCGCAGGCGCCACAGGAGAAGCTGCGACGGTGATGGACCTCTGACGTCCCCCCGAAGGTCAAGCCGGGGACGCGCCGTTGGGCGCGAACACCTGTGCGGGTCGCATCTCGATGCGCGCTCCACCTTCATGCACCCACCGGTACGTGCGCACGAGCGCCACGCCTCGGACCTGCTTTCAATCCAAACTTCAATATGCCGTCACGCAGCTTTCCAAGAATCCTCGACGTGTGTGCCGCCCGGAGCGCGGCGCTCTTGCTGGGCCTCGCCATGGCGCTGCCTGGGGTGGCACAAACCGCTGCGCCGACGGTGCGCGTGCAATCCGACCTGAAGGACATTCGCATCCAGGCGATCACCAGCCTGCCCAAGGCAGGCGGCAGTGCCGACGATCGAAACGGTTGTCCGTGGCGCGTGATCCGGCCGAAGTCGGCGGCGGCCAAGCTGGTGGCTGCACAGGGATGGGCGGTGACGGCGGACGTGCCGCTGGGCGCCTATCGCGCGGTCAGCTTCGCCGGCCAGATGGAAGCCGGCACCAGCGGCACCTGCAGCATCACCCAGGGCAACGTGGCGGTGTTCGACGGCGACAAGATGCTCGCGCTGGCCTACGGCAAGTCGGCGGAAGATACCGCCATCGGCAACCTGACGGCACTCGAGGGTGGCACTGTCCGGGTGTGGGACGGCGACGCGGTCGGCTCGCCAGTGGGCGACTTGCGCATCGAGGCAGACGGCACTGTGCACCTGGGAAAGCTGGCCGATGAGGAGTCGGTCTGCAAGGGCCAGGCGAAGGTGCCGAACGTCTACGGCATGTCGATCGACAAGGCGCGCAAGGTGCTCGCCGCCAAGGGCTGGAAGCCCGTGCGGGGCGGGGCCAGTCCTGAACCGAGGCAGGCCGCGCTGGTCAGGCGCGGCATCGCCGAGGCCGAGTCCTGCGCGGGCACCGGCCTTGGCTATTGCGATTTCGGCTACGCCGGTCCGGCCGGCAGGCTGACCTTGACCACCGTCGGCGAAGACGCCCTTCCGAGTGTCTCGGACTACGCCGTCATGTGCCGTTGAATCCACACCACCTTGGCGGACCTCATCGAACCCAAGGAGCACGCCGACCGCGACGCTTTTTTTTGCGCGCGCTCGTAGCACCGGCCTGCGCGCCGCGTCGGCATGCCCCAATGCCACGCGATCCAGCGAAGGAAGCCACGTGAAGCGCACTGCGACCTCCCGAAAGCTTGCGCACGGCAATGGCACGCAGGATGTGCGATCAACCCGCGGCAGCGTCGACCGGTCACCCTTGCGCGCCATGCCCCAGCCGGAGGGCAACGGCTCGCTGGCCTGATTCCCCGTCTGGCCGGCAACCCGCACGGCTGAGTGCGGCGGCAACCTCGATCATGCGGGTGGTGGTGCAAGGCTGCGTCAGCCCCGCCATCGCAGCCGGGCGCACGACCCGCGCCGCGAGCCATGCCCGGGAGTGTATCGGCGACCGATGGCCCGATGGGCGGATGGGCGGATGGCCCAGGTGAGCCACCTGCGCCAAGCGTCGGCCACGATGCGAAGCCAGTGACAACCGGCGATGACCGCGCTGCGAGCCGCATCGAAGCAGTGACTGTCGGTCCGAACGGCCGGTCAGACGTCACCGAAGCGTCCTGCCCGAGTCCCAGCGCGAACCCTGCGCCGCCACCGGCGAGGCATTGCGCGATGAGCTCGCGCCGTGATGGAAATGGAAGTCAACTGCATTCCAGGGGCGGTGTCTTCCTACAGCCGGCCGCCCTGCAGCCCCAATGCTCGCCCTCCTCACCTTCACTGAACGTCCCCATGGCCGATATTCATTTCCCGAACTCCTGGGTCGTTGTGAGGACGGCAAAGCGCTGGATCGGCGCTGCCATTGCATGCGCCGGTGTCCTGGTGCTGATCGTCGAAGGCGTGCACCTTGCCCGGTCCGGCTCTGCCACCGGCGCTGCGCTCACCGGCGGTTGCATCGCGGCGTTGGCCACCGCACTCGGCACCGTGCCGGTTCTTCTTTCGCAGCAGTTCTCGCAACGGGTCTACGACAGCTTGCTGGGATTCGGTGCGGGCGTGATGCTCGCGGCCAGCTCGTTTTCGCTGGTCATACCGGCGCTCGCGGCGGCCAAATCGCAAGGCGCCGGCGCGTGGGGCAGCGGTGCCCTGGTCGCAGCGGGCGTATTGCTCGGCGCGCTGGCGCTGCTCGTCATCGATCGCGTCGTCCCGCATGAGCATTTCGTCAAGGGTGTCGAAGGGCCGGAGTCGCGCGCGCTCAAGCGCGTGTGGCTATTCGTGCTGGCCATCGTGCTGCACAACCTGCCCGAAGGCCTGGCCATCGGCGTCGCGTTCGCCGGGACCGATCCGGTCGGCGCCGCCGCGCTGACGACCGGCATCTCGATCCAGGACGTGCCCGAAGGCCTGGTCGTCGCACTGGCGTTGCGCAGCGTGGGCTACGGCAAGCTGAGCGCGGCGGGACTCGGCGTGTTGTCGGGGCTGGTCGAGCCGGTCGCCGCCGTCCTGGGCGCTGCAGTCATCGGGCTGACGGCCGCCCTGCTCCCGTGGGGCCTCGCGATGGCCGCCGGCGCGATGCTCTTCGTCATCAGCCACGAGATCATTCCCGAGTCGCACCGCAAGGGCCACGAGGCCCATGCGACCACAGGACTCCTGCTGGGGTTCGTGCTGATGATGGTCCTGGACACCGCGTTGGGCTGAATCCATGACGGCGCCCCTTGAACACCAGACCCTGCGCGCGAACGGCGTCGCCCTGCATGTGGTGACCGCAGGCCATGCCGACGCGCCGCTCGTGATCCTGCTTCACGGCTTTCCCGAACATTGGGGCGCGTGGCGGCGGCAGATCCAGCCCCTGGTCGACGCGGGCTGGCGCGTGGCGGTCCCCGACCAGCGGGGCTACGGCACATCGGCAAAACCCGCCGGGGTCGGCAGCTATGCCCTGGACACGCTGGCCGACGACGTGATGGGCATTGCGCGTGCGCTGGACGCACCCCGCTTCAGCCTCGTCGGTCACGATTGGGGCGGCATGGTTGCCTGGCACCTGGCTGCGCGCGAGGCCACCGCCATCGAGCGCCTGGTCATCCTCAATGCACCCCATCCCGCCACGTTCTTCTCGTTCGCGCTGACTCACCCGTTGCAGATGCTGCGAAGCAGCTACGTGGGCTTTTTCCAGATGCGCTGGGTGCCCGAAGCGGTGCTTCGCGCCAACGACTTCGCGCTCTTGCAAGCTGCGCTGACGCGCTCCAGCCGTGCGGGCACCTTCGGCGAAGACCAACTCGCCGGCTACCGCGCGGCGTGGGCCGAGCCTGGGGCGTTGCGCGCCATGCTCGACTGGTACCGGGCCATGCCCTTCGCGCAGCCCTGCACCGACGAGATCGAAGCGCCGGTGCGCATCGTGTGGGGCGATGCCGACTCGGCGCTGGAGCCCGGCCTCGCCGAGGCCGCGCTGCCTTACTGCCGAAACGGCGAAGTCGTGCACCTGCCGCACGCCTCGCACTGGCTGCATCACGAGGAGCCGCAGAAAGTCAGCTCGCTGCTTCTCGAATTCCTGGACGCCTCCGATGCCGCGGCACTGTCGGACCGAAGCGCCCAAGGACTACATGAACGTTGAGGCGCGCCGCGCAATTTCAGGTTCTTTCAAACCACTTCGATGGAGAAGCGACACATGCCAGTCAAGTCAGTGATGGATCTTTTCGTGCACGAGATTTCGGACACGCACAACGCGGAGAAGCAGATGACACGATCGCTGCCGAAGCTCGCCCGCGCGGCCACCGACCCCGAACTCTCGCAGGCGTTCGAAGATCATCTGGAGGAAACGCGCGCCCAGGTCGAGCGGCTCGAACAGGTCGCCGACCTCTGCGGCTTCAAGATCAAGCGCGTGAAGTGCGACGGCATGGAAGGCTTGGTCGAAGAGACCATGTCCTTGGTCGACCTGATCGGCAAGGGACCGGTGCTTGACGCCGCGCTCATCGGAGCCGCCCAGAAGGCGGAGCACTACGAGATCGCGGGCTACACCTCGCTGAGCCTCATGGCCAAGAAGCTGGGCTTTGCCGAAGCAGTTGTGCTGCTCCAAGCCAGCCTCGCCGAAGAGCAGGCCACCGACAAGCGCCTGGGCCTGCTCGCCGAAGCCGCGCAGATCGAAGAAGCGGCCGCCTGATCGTCGCAAGAGGTGTCACGTGCCGGACAGCTACAACGGCGACGGTTATGAGTTCAGCATCCAGCTGCTTGATCGTCGTCGTCTGCATGTGCACGTGACCCGCGCGGCGCTGGAATTCCTGGCCGGCGAAGAGCCGACGGACCAGTTGTGCACGCTGACGGCCTGCATGGTCCTTCTGCGCGAGCGTGCTTTGCTGGTCCACGCGCAGACCGGGGCGCAACGGGTGGTGCTTGGCCCTGCGGACCTCGCGGGTCCGTCCGACGAGGGCACGACGAGGCCACCGCTGCTTCACTGAGCCGGCACGAGAGTCGCGTTCCAAGCGCCAAAACTCTGCCCGTACGCTCGCACCGACGCATGGCCGGTGTTGCAGGGGAAGGCGCCAAAGCGCGCAATCCATATCCTTCACTGGCCCTGTCCTCGTGTTCTTCGTCTGCATCCGCGCGCGGACGGGCATTCGTCCGACGGCGGCGACGGGGCATTGGTTTAGGTTGCTCCCATCTTCAACCACCCCGCCGAGGTAAACATGCCCAAGACGACCCGCAGCTCAAACTCCGCAAACGCGCAGGCGCCGAGCTCTGCCGATTCCACAAGGACCGCCGATACCACTGACGCCACAGCGGCACCCCCCATCGATCCTTCCGCCAGCACCGCCGCGACCCAACAACCCACGCAGCCCACGCCCGAAAACGAGGACTCTGCTGCGCGCGAGGAACGGGTGCGCCGCGCCGCCTACGGCGCCTATGTGCGCCGGGGTGGCGGGCCGGGCGACGAAGTGCAGGATTGGTTGGACGCAGAAGCTCAGGTCGACGGCCGCAACGCATAGCGGCCAGACGCCCGACCAGGGAGTGCAAGGCTCGTGGCAACGCACATGCCTGCTGCTAAAGCTCAGCGCTCCACATCCACAGGCAGGCTGTCGCCTGCAGGACTGACGTGCGCAAAAGGTGCTCTTCGCCGGTCTGACGCAGTTTCGCCAAAGACGGCAGCTCGCCTTGCGGCGGGCGGACCTGAAGGAAAAGCGGCTGCGCAAATCCTGAGGCGAGAAGGCCAAACGTGCCGCGTGCCCCCGGGGTTTGATTTTTAAAGAGTGCGATCAGCGCGTCGCTTGGCATCGCGCCCACATCGCACTCTGTCGTGCGGTCGATGACTACGTCGACTGCGCGGCGCGAGGGTCACTTTGAAGGCGTCCGAACTGCAAGGCCATCCCGAGAAGCCGCACGGACACGAACACCTTGCCGTTCGTTCTCCCCCCACTTACCGCGCCGTTCGCTGGCGCCCGATCAGGAGATTCCCATGTTTTCCCACAACAAGCGCCTTCAATACACCTTGCGAGTCAACGAGACAAACCCCGGGCTCGCGAACCTGATGCTCGAGCAATTCGGAGGGCCGCAAGGCGAACTCGCCGCCGCCTGCCGTTACTTCACCCAGGCCATCGCTGAGGACGACCCGGGCCGCAAGGACATGCTGTTCGACATCGCCACCGAAGAATTGAGCCATCTGGAAGTGATCGGGACGATGGTCGCGATGCTCAACAAGGGCGCCAAGGGACGCTTGGCCGAAGGCGTCGATTCGGAAGCCGAAACCTACCGCAGCATCACGGGGGCCGGCAACGACAGCCACCTCACGCAGGTGCTCTACGGCGGTGGGCCGGCGCTGGTGAATTCCGCCGGCGTGCCGTGGACCGCGGCCTACATCGACAGCATCGGCGAACCCACTGCCGACCTGCGCTCCAACATCGCGGCCGAGGCGCGCGCCAAGATCGTCTACGAGCGGCTCATCAACCTCACCGACGACCCGGGGGTGAAGGAAGCACTGGGCTTTCTCATGACCCGCGAGATCGCGCACCAGAAGTCGTTCGAGAAAGCGCTCTATGCCATCACGCCCAATTTTCCGCCAGGCAAGCTGCCGGGGATGCCTGAGTTCACGAAGGTCTACTTCGACATGTCCAAGGGAGGCGAGGTCCGCGGCCCCTGGAACCAGGGACCGCAATGGGAGTTCGTGGCGGACCCCGAGGACCAGATGGCGGTAGACGGAGGAGACGGCGAGCCCGCCATTCAGCTCACGCCCGAGGAAGAAACCGCGGTCGACGCCATGGCGGCGCGCACGGCCTCCGACCCCGCGAGCGATCCGCAGACGGGCGCCGAGCTCGGCATGTCGGAAGAGGCGGTGCTGGACGAACTGAACGACCAGCTCACGAAGAAGCCCTGATCGCACGGGCATCGACGCGCCTCACCGAAAGAGGAAACAAAGATGAACACCGACCCGAAGCCCACCACTTCTCCATCACCCGTCCCTCCGACCGAGGCCGAGGTCAGGGCCGACGACCTCGAGAAGCCGCCGCCCGACGACGCGGCTGAAGACAACGAAGCGACCGAAACGAGGCCTGGCGAGGGCGAGAACGTGCCAGGCTTCCTGAAACCCGGGAAGAGATAACGGGCGGAAGAAGACAGAAGGAAGGCGGACAGCCTCGCGAAACAGGGCAGCCGCCGCCCTCCCCGGCGCCGACCCAGAGCGCCCACACGACTGTCCGATAAAGATCCCGCCCTTTTCATCGAACAAAGATCTCCGTTCTTGACCGCCGGCCGGTGCTCCGGCGGTATTCGGCATGCCGAACACCGAAGCCAGAAGAAATGAAAAGAAGTGGCACGGGCGAATGCCCGAGCGACGCGCCGGGTCGGCAGCCGCTTCAATCAACAAGCCTGACTGTATTACCGAAGGTGGGTCAATCGCGCAAAGTGAAAACCACCGAGAGGTACGAGACCGGCCCCGAACGGATCGCCTCGATGCCGTGCAACGCCGTCGCATCGAACAGCAGCGTGTCCCCTGCCCCCACTTCCACCGCCTTCGCGCCGTAGCGGTAGGTGACCGCCCCGGACAGGAAGTACAGGAACTTCAGCCCGGGATGCTGGAAGGTCACGTACGGCCCCGCCTCCGGCAACAACGTCACGAGGTAAGGCTCCATAAAGAGGTTGCCGGACAGCGAGTGCCCCAGCAACTCGTAGCGGTAGCCCGCCACGGCACCGATGCGGTCGACCGCGAGCCCCTGCCCTGCCCGCACATGGCAGAAGTCCGTGCGCCGGGCCTGGTCTCCGAAGAAGCGCGACACAGGCACATGCAACCCCTGTGCGAGCCGCTCCAAGGTCTCCACCGACGGCGAGACCAGCCCCCGCTCGATGCGCGAGAGCATCGAGGCCGAGATCTCCGACGCCGCCGCAAGCTGCCCGGCCGATAGCCCGGCCGCCATGCGCAATGCCTTCACCTGTACGCCGATGCGTGCCGCGGACAGGCTACGCACGACAGGAGCGGGCTGCCGGAGTCGTACACGCGTAATCGAGACTGGCAACTTCAGCAAGTGCGCGGTGGGGAACGGGGACGGGAGCTGGACATTTCGCATAGGGACCGGTCCTTCGCAGATTGGAAGTCTCGATTGTGACTCAAACGCGGCTGACGTAAAAGCATCTATCTCGAAGACTTCCACTGTGACTAATGCTAGGAATTCTTCGAAGCAACCCAAGCCGTCGGCGAGGGAAGTACTTGCTTTGAATTTGATCCGGCAGCGCGGACTGAGGGGATGGTCCCAAGAAGCTCTGGCCTTCGAGGCCGGACTGCATCGGACCTTCGTCGCTCACGTAGAACGCCAAGCTCGCAACATCTCACTCGACAATCTTGAGCGTCTTGCATTGGCATTGGAGCTCAGGCCGTATCAGCTTCTCGAAGAATGAAAGCTGCCACCTTCACGTGTCGCTGCAAAGAAGCGCCACAGTTCAGCTATGGCTTTTGAGGATCACGCGTACTAACCCTACGGTGTGCAGCAGTCTTCAGGGAGTGCTGAGTCGGTCGCTATCTGTTCACAATGCAGCGTCCCTAAGTCAAGGACAGCTAAGCAGCGTGAGCCGCCCTTCGTCCTCGCGTCCCGGACGACTGCTCTAAGACAGATCGCCGCCACTGGCACGTTGATCAAGCTCGTCAGGTCCTCAGGTCGAAACGCAGCGTCTGTTCATGTCAATCAAGGCCGGTGCACTACGGGCACCAAGCAGTCGCAGGATGTGTGCGGATCAGTGCCGAATCAACCGGTGGCCGCCCAGTACGGGTAGCGCGGCTTCAGCCCAAAGGCGCCTCTGAGGCCAGCAGCTCCTTCATTTGCTCAACACTCGCCTGCAGCTTGAAGTCCCGCCGAAGGCTCGCCTCCAGTACTCCATTCACGAATCGGTAGGCCATCACGTGCATCACTCTGCCTCCAAAGCCATGCCGTATCGAGTCGGAGCTGTAGACGTTCTTCTCTCCGGCGACAAGCCACACTGAATCGCCCCGGCTTTTGAGGAGGCTCAACACTCTGAGAGGATTGAGCCATGAGCAAGTCGAACAAGTTCTCACCCGAGGTGCGTGAGCGAGCGGTGAGGATGGTGCAGGAGCACCGGGGGGGGTACCCGTCGCTGTGGGCAGCCATCGAGTCCATCGCGCCGAAGATTGGATGCGTTCCCCAGACCTTGAACGAATGGGTCAAGCGTGCCGAAGTCGATGCCGGCGTACGCGAAGGCGTCACGACCAGTG
>Ga0209051_1001875_pt1 | contig 16493 bp, 18 predicted proteins | sample AraplaCvi_mMS_r2_2_FD_184286 | JGI IMG/M metagenome (GOLD analysis project Ga0209051, IMG submission 184286) | Arabidopsis root microbial communities from North Carolina, USA - plate scrape MF_Cvi_mMS_r2 (SPAdes) (version 2) | ecosystem: Host-associated > Plants > Roots > Endosphere | place...
TGACGGCGGCGTGGACGAATCTGGACACCGGGGCGTCGGGAAGCGGTCCCGTCAACGCGGTCTCGACGATCGACGGGCACTACGGTTTCATCGGTTATGCCAACACCACGTTCGAGACGGGTCGTGGCACCGTCGTCGTCACCTTCAGTTCGCACCCGGGTGCCGAATTGACGATCACGACCTAAGAACTGCTGCAGGCAGACTCGAGGAGCAAGGCGTCGGCTGGCACGATCGTCACAGCCTCGGCTGGCTGCCTTCGACTTCGTTGACGCCGAGGCCGTCGACGAATCGGGGCCCGGTCTGCGACAGCTCGTCACGGTAACTGGCGGCCCAGTCGCCGAATGGGTGATGCGCGAGATACTCGTTGCGGAACCGGTCGTCCTCGGAGACCTCGGTGACGCAGAACGCGGGAATCGTCAGGTCGACCACCGGGGCACTGCGCTCGACCTCGGCCAGTAGGAGAGGAGCGTTGCGGCCGAGGAACCGGTCGACGATCCAGCCGTCCTCGCCGAGCCACGCCGAGTAGCGAATCTTGGTGATGACATGGTCTGCGCGCGAGAGGATCTGACCGGCGACGATCGGGTCGAGTTCGCGTTCGGCTTCGTAGCGGGTGCCGCCGGCGGCCGGGCCCTTGGCGGTCATGGTTCCGATCGCGTCCGCGTGGTCAGCAAGGCTCGTGGCGTCGACGAGGTTGTTCGGAGAAGCATCGAAGTCGACGGGGGCGGGACACTGCAGTCGTACCCGCACCGCGTATCCGTCGGCGGCGAACAGGTAGGCCTGCACGATCAATTCGGGCTGCGGATCGAGGGCAGTGACAGCGGGCATCTCGCGGACGTAGAACTTCCGCTCGAACTCGAAATCGCCGAAATCGGACTCTGGCATCTCCCGACGTTAGCGCCTAGACACCCCGATCGTTCGCAGGCAGTGCCGTGGACACAGGCGAATAGTCTTGCGCGGCAACGCGGCCACCCTCGCGTCAGGTCGGCGTCGGCGCACCGATGAACTCCACACCGGCAGTGATCGCGGGTCGGTGGCGAAGGATCCGGTAGTGAGCCAACCGCCCCAGTCCCTTCGTCGTCAGCAGTCGCGCTCCCGGCCACGTCGCAGCGAGTCGCTGGCTGGCCGCGTACGGCGCATCGGGGTCATCCGGATCGTGGATGACGAGAAGCGGCGGGTAGCCGGCAAGGCGGCCGACGTGCTCCATGTTGGTCTCGTGCAGCGGCATTCCGATTCGCTTCTCCAGACGGCGCTGCAGCCCGGCCCGAATGCGGCGGCCGAAGTCGTGCCGCGCCGCGAACAGATCCAGGTACAGGGGAAAGTCGCCCATCGGTGAGAGCAGAACCAACCGCCCGACACTGGCGCCTTCGGCCGCCGCGCACACCGTGGCATTTCCGCCGAGCGAATGGGCCACCACCGCATGGGCCGACCCGTGCGCCTCGATCACGGCCTTGATCGCCGCAGCGCACTCGACCGAAGTGGTCCGTCCTGGCGCGAGCTCGCCGGGGTCGGATTCATTGTGGCTGGGCAGGTCGAACGCGACGACGCGATACCCGGCTGCCACCAATGGCTTGATGAACATGGCCAGATGCGGACGTCGGCCGCCCCAGCCGTGGACCAGATAGACCGGCGGTCCCTCGCCCCATTCCTCGCCGACGACCCGATGCCCATCCCAGTACGCCTCGAGCGGCTTACCTGGCGGCACCCCCGGCGGCAGCCGGAGAGCCGATTCCATGACGGGCGGTGTGCACCACAACTCCACCGCCCATCGAGAGCCGAGGCCGGGTGCGAGCCGTTCGAGCAACCGGAAACGCCTACGGACGTCGTCGGCGACCGGAGGAAGAATCTCGGAGCCGACGACGTCAAGTGGGGGTATCGCACCCTCCGGGGCGGACTCCGAGGCTCGGTCGTACTTCCGTTCAGTCATGGCCGACGTTCGGGTCGAGTGGTGGCACGCGGCGACCCTAGCAGCGTGCCCCCGCGGCGCTGGTCCCACGGCGCGTCCCGAGTTCGCTGAGGCGAACGTCAATTGTTGGAGGTGCCGCATTCCCGCTGACGGGGCGTATTATCTGCCCGATGCGGCACCATCGCGGACGTAGCTCGGGGACGACGAAAACCCGTTTGGCGGGTGGCGGCGCTGCGGCGCTAATGATTGCTGCGGCGCAGCAGTGGATTCCCGGTGCCGGGCCAGTTGCGTCCGCCGCCGACTGCGCCGACGCCGAGGTGGTCTTTGCCCGGGGCACGGACGAGCCGAAGGGCATCGGCCAGGTCGGCTCGGCCTTCGTCGACTCGCTGCGCGCGCAGGCCGCCGGCATGAACATCACGACGTACGCGGTGGATTACGACGCGGGCAAGCTCCAGCTGGGCAGCGGCGACGGCGCCAAGGACGCGATCAAGCACATCAAGACCATGGCGGCCTCGTGCCCCGACACCAAGATCGTGTTGGGTGGCTACTCCCAGGGGGCGAACGTCGTCAACATCGTCGTCGGCAATCCCATCGTCGGAATTGCGTGGGGGCCAGCTCTCCCGTCGTCGTTCGCGGAAAACGTCGCGGCGATTGCGACCTTCGGCAATGTCGCCAACCGCTCGGGTACCAAGCTGCCGTCCCAGTCTGCGATGTTCACCGGTAAGGCGATCGATCTGTGCAACCCAACGGATCCGATCTGTCACGCGGGTGAGGGCAATGCATGGAGCGGGCACACCGATGGCTACGTCCCGGTGTACACCACGCAGGCTGCCGTATTCGTGGCGTCGACGTTGGGGGCCGAGTCGAGCGTGGCCGTGCCGGGGTTCGGGCCACCCACGGCTAATGGGCAGCTGCCGGGGTATGACGCAACCCCGCCCGGGTACGGCACGCCGGCCCCAATTTACGCGTCGGAGCCGCGGGGTTCAGACCACCTGCCGCCCGGCTACGTCCCCTCTGCGCCCGACCCCTCCTTCGTGAGCGGCCTGCCGTGAGGCTCCGAAACCTCTTGGCTTCACAATCGGGAACCGGCCCTTCGGCGCGACTGAAGGCCGACAGCGCTGGACTTCCTACTCCCTGCCTTCGTGCCCGCCGCGCCCGTCTTGACTAGGTGCGAGACGTAGCTGCAGCCACGTGGTGAGGATGTCGTCGGGGTGTCCCATGGGTACGCGGAAGCCGTCGGCGGCCCGTCGCAGGCGGTAGCGCAGCGTGTTGGGGTGGATGTTCAGTTGTCGGGCGGTCTCGGCGACGTCGCCCAATGCGCCGAAGTAGGTACACAGGGTGGACCGGTACTCGGTGCCGCGTGCTCGGTCGTGGTCGAGCAAGGCCTGAACTCCGGAATGAAGCGGTGTTTCGTTGCGGGTGAACTCGCGGCCGAGGGTGGTCAGCAGTATCTGGGCGTAGATGTCGGTGGCGGTGGCCACGGATGGCGCAGAGTCGACGGATCCGATGACGGCGAGTATCTGGTCGACCTCACGGCGCAACCGGTGCAGGGCGGAGGGCCCTTGCCCCGCGGAACTGATGGCGGCGTGAGCTGGATGGCCGAGGCGGGCCTCGACCGCCTTCGACGCGCCGGTGGCCACCCGTCGGGGCATTTCCTCGTCGCGCACGGAGGGGAACAGCACGTAGACGGTGCGGCCGATGGCGACGCAGGACACGTTCGTCAAGAAGACGCCGCAGTACTGCTCTACCGCGGTGGTCAGCTGGGGGAGCAGGGGCGGGGAGCCACGTCCGGCGGGGAAGGTGAACCCCACCACGACCGAGGGCACGCCGGCGGCCATCCCGAACCGAGTTGCCGTGGTGACGAGGGAACCGTGGCCGTCGAGCAGCGACCTGAGCCATTCCGCCCGCAACTGCCGTTCGACGTCGACCGCGTTTTGCGCTTGGAGGATGTGAATGGCTGCGAGCCGGCACGCGTCCTGCAGCGCAGTCTCGCCCTCGGGTCCGACGGGCTGGTCGGCTTCGATGACCCAGATGGACCCGACCGGTTGACGGCCGGCCCGGACCGCGACCGCGCAACGGGGCAATTCGCCGTCGGTTGGGTCGTACGGGAAATGGACCACCCCTTCGGCGAGTAGGAGTTCGCGGTACTGCTTGACGTGCTTGTCCATCTCGGGGACGCGGCGGGCCAGGATTCCGATGCGGCGCATCCGGTCGACCTTGTGCTGCTCCAGGTTGGAGTAGGCCAGCACGTTGCGGTCGAGGTCTTCGATCGCGACCGCTCCCTTCAGTGCGGTGGCGATCGCGTTGGCGAGGACGAAGAGGTCGCCACCCCCGGTGTCGTTGGGATGGTCGTCCCGCGAGTGGTTGCTGGTCACGGACACGATCAGCCTGTCCAGGTGCCGCCAGGGGACCGCCTCGTCGACGACCAGGAGTGCGACGCCCGCCGCCTTTGCCGCGTCGGCGACGTCGTGCAGCAGTTGCCCCCTGGCCTTGACCACGAGGGCCGAGTATCCACGTTTGGCTGCCGCCGGCATCATCGCGCTGACCTGGGGGGAATCGGGCGCGAGGCCCACCATGAGCAGCACACCGCCGGGGCTGTCGGGTAACTCGTCCATGGGGTCGAAGATCACCGGCCCACTGGCGATGTTCCCGAGCCCGGCGGCGTTGGGCACGGCACGAATCACGACGGTTCCCAAGGTGCGAACCAAGTCCGCGACCGTCAGTGCCGACGGCCCGCGGCGCCGGTGAACCTCATCCATTTGGCCAGGTTAATCGAGCCCAGACTTGGCCAAACGCACAACTGTCCCTCGGGGTTGCAGCACACAGACTGCTCACAGCAGGACCAGACCACCCGTCAACCTGCAGACGCTGGCAGATGTCGTTCGAGTGTGAGCCGGCATCGAGCGTCGACACCCGAGACCCAGAAGGACATCGTGAGCACCACCGAATCACTCCGTCTTACCCCCGCTGACGTCCTTGGCGTCTTTCCCGAGGAATCGGACCTCACCGAGACGGGTGAACTCACCATCGGCGGCTGCAGTGTCAGCCAGCTGGCCGAGGAGTTCGGCACCCCCGCCTACGTCGTCGACGAGCAGGGTCTGCGTCGCCAGATCCGACGTTTCGTCGACGGCTTGGCCAGTCGCTGGCCGCGATCGACGGTGCTGTTTGCGTCGAAATCGCTTCCGGCAGTTGCCATGTATGCGATCGCCGAGTCCGAGGGACTCGGCGTCGACGTCGCAGGCGGCGGCGAGCTGATGATGGCGCTGGCAGCTGGTGTCGACCCAGCCCGCATCTACATGCACGGGAACGCCAAGTCCGATGCCGAGATCGACATGGCTCTGCAGGCGGGCATCCAATGCATCATCGTGGACAACCTCGACGAGCTCGCTCGACTAGAGGCACTCACCACGCGGCCGCAGGCAGTGATGATCCGGTTGACGCCGGGAATATCCCCTCGGACCCACGCATCCCAGCTCACCGGCGGCACCGACTCGAAGTTCGGCCTGCCCCGCGACCAAGTGGAGTTGGCGGCGAAGCGCATCGCGGCGCACCCGTTCCTGAGCCTGGAGGGCATCCACGTTCACATCGGTTCCCAAGTGTTGGAGACCGAGCCGTTCGCCGACGCGGTGAAGACGGTTGCCGATCTGGGGCCCTTCGAGACCTACGACATCGGCGGCGGACTGGGTGTCCAGTACACCGAGGACCAGCCCGCGCCGAGTGTGGAGCAGTATCTCGACGCCGTGGTGGACGCAGCACGCGCACATCTGCCGGCCGGGGCACGGTTGATCATCGAGCCGGGGCGTTCCCTGGTCGCTCGAGCTGGCGTCTCCCTCTACCGCGTCAACGCGGTCAAGCACACCGGCAAGACGTTCGTAGCCGTCGACGGGGGAATGGCCGACAACTTGGACATCGCGCTGACGGGCCAGCGCTACCACGCCGTAATCGCGACCACGATGGACCGCGTACCAGACACGGTTTGCGACGTCGTCGGCCGCCAGTGTGAGTCTGGGGACCTGATGGTGGGTGGGGCCAAGTTGGTCAACCCGAAGGTCGGTGACCTGGTCGTCATACCCGTGACCGGGGCCTACAGCTACACGATGGCCAACCACTACAACGGCGCCCCCATCCCGCCGATCGTCTTCTGTGCCGACGGCAAGGCCTCGCTGGCCGCGCGTCGAGAGACCTTCGAAGACATGTTGCAAACACACCAACCGGCCTTCACCCGCCGGTGGTGAAGGTCCACCAGCCGACCACGACCCCGAACCGCGAACCATCACACGAGGGAGACCGACCATGACGACCACGAATAGATTCCGCACCCGCTTTCTTGGCAGCACCGTGTTGATGGGTGCCGCGACCGCGCTCGTGTTGTCGGGGTGCTCCGGTGGCGGGTCGGACTCGGCGACCAGCACAGAGGCTGGTGCGAGCACGTCGGTCCAAGTCGACGCCGCGGCGGCGGCGCTGTTGCCCGCCAAGTACAAGGAGTCGGGGATCAACGTCGCCGCCGACATGCCCAACCCGCCGATGGAGATGCTGGACGAGAACCAGAACCCGACCGGCTTCGACTACGACCTCGCCCAGGCGCTCGGTGCCAAGCTCGGGGTGAAGTTCACGTTCGTCCAGCAGACCTTCGACACCGCGGTGCCGTCGCTGCAGGCAGGCAAGCACGACATCATCATGGCCGGCATGAACGACACCGTCGAGCGCGAGAAAGTCCTCGACTTCGTCGACTACTTCCACGCCGGATTCGTGATCGTGGTGCAGAAGGGCAATCCGGAGAACATCACCCGGATCCTGGACCTCTGTGGCAAGAACGTCGCGGTCCAGAAGTCGACGGTTCAGGGGGAACTCCTCGAAAGCTACGCCGACAAGTGCAAGGCTGCCGGCTCCGGACCGATCAACCTGGTGCAGCTCCCGACTGAGCTGGACGCGCAGACCGCCGTGCGTTCGAACAAGGCGGTCGCCGACGTCGTCGACGCCTCGGTCGGAACCTATGCAGCCGAAACCGCCGGTGACGGTCAGATATTCGAGCTCGTCAAGGACGTCGAGCACCCGGGTGGCTACAACCCGGTCTACACCGGAATCGGCCTGCTCAAGGGCAACGACGACCTGGCCAAGGCCCTCAACATGGCTCTGCAATCGGTGATGGACGACGGCACGTACGCCAAGCTCCTTGACAAGTACAAGCTGTCGGACTTTGCGATCGACAAGGCCGGGATCAACCGTGCCTCGGAGTGACCTCACCCATTACGGCGCCTCGGGAACACGGCCACCGGTAGACCTCAGCCCGCTGCCGGCGGACGATGGCGAGAACGACGACGACGTCGTCGCGCTTCCCTTGCGACATACCTGGCGGTGGGTTGCGGCCGGTGTGTTGGGGCTTGGGTTCGTCTGGTTGGCGTCGTCGTTGTGGAACAACGAGAACGTCGACCACGCCACGATCGCCAAATTCATGTTCAGCGGTCAGATCGTGCACGGCGCCGTGTTGACGATCGTCCTGACCTTTCTGGCGATGGTGCTGTCGACCATCCTCGGCGTCGTCCTGGCCCTCATGCGGCTCTCGAGCAACCCGGTGTTGAGTGGTCTGGCTTGGCTCTACATCTGGGTCTTCCGAGGAACCCCGCTGCTGGTGCAGATCGTGTTCTGGGGCTACTTGGGCCTGTTGTACAAGCAGATCAGCCTCGGCGTGCCGTTCACCGACTTCACGGTGTTCGCCGCCGACACGAACACCCTCATCCCCGCGTTCGTTGCCGGCGTCATCGCGTTGACGACCAATCAGGCCGCATACACGGCCGAAATCGTGCGGGCGGGAATGCTTTCGGTAGACCCTGGCCAGAAGGAAGCCGCGTACTCCCTGGGCATGACGCCGTTGTTCACCCTGCTCAAGGTCGAACTTCCCCAGGCGATGCGCGTGATCATCCCGCCAATGGGCAACGAAACCATTTCCATGCTCAAGGACACCGCGTTGCTGAGTCTGATCGCGGTGCTCGAGCTCTACACCGTCGCCGAGCGCATCTCGGCCCAGAACCTGCGCCAAGTCGAATTGTTGGTGGTGGTCAGTTGTTGGTATCTGGTTTTGACGTCTGTGTTGTCGGTCCCGCAGTACTACCTCGAGCGGCACTTCGGCCGCGGAAGCCGCGTGCTCGGCCCGACGCCGATCGGTCGGGTCGTGGCCTTGCTGCGCCGGCAGCCCAAGCCGCGGGTGACAGCCAAGGAGTCGCTATGACCATCACCGACGGCGGCAGCGTGCAAGCGTCTGCCGAGCCGCTGCTCACAGCGCGGCGGGTACGCAAGCGCTTCGGCAAGGTCGACGTGCTCAAGGGCATCACCCTGAGCGTGGCCAAGGGGGAGGTGATGTGCCTGCTCGGCCCCTCTGGATCAGGCAAGTCGACGTTCCTGCGCTGCATCAACCACCTCGAAACCATCGACGGTGGACGCATCAACTTCGACGGTGAGTTGATCGGCTACACCCAGCGCAAGGGGGCACTGCAGGAGATGACTCCGCGCGAGGTCGCCCGGCAGCGGCGCGGAATCGGCATGGTGTTCCAGCGTTTCAACCTGTTCCCCCACATGACCGCGTTGGAGAACGTCACCACAGCGCCGATCGGCATCCGCAAGATCCCGAAGACCAAGGCGGTCGCCGAAGCCCGGGAACTGCTCGACCAGGTAGGACTGGCTGACTTCGCGCACGCGCACCCCGCGCAACTGTCCGGAGGCCAGCAGCAGCGCGTCGCGATCGCCCGTGCCCTGGCCATGGAGCCGAAGCTGATGCTGTTCGACGAACCGACCTCGGCGCTGGACCCCGAACTGGTGGGGGACGTGCTCGACGTCATGCAGAAACTGGCCAAGAGCGGGATGACCATGGTGGTGGTCACCCATGAGATCGGGTTCGCCCGCGGTGTCGCCGACAGCATCGTCTTCATGGACGAGGGCGTAGTGGTCGAGTCCGGGCCGCCGAGCGAGATTCTGCGCAGTCCACGCCATCAGCGCACCAAGGCATTCCTCGACAGCGTGATGTGAGATTCGCCGCTGCATCAGACCTGAGAGTGCGCTGACGAATCGCTGAACGGCGTGTCCGCGGAGGGTCCGTCGGGCGGGTAACCTCCAGGCGCGTGGGGATGCGAATCAGTAAGTGGCAGCACTACATATCCGTACGAGGGCTGTTGATGACCGCGTTGGTCGTCGCGACGGCGGCCATCGTGGCGGTGACCATCTGGTACCCGCGCAGCGCGCCGACCGACGCGCCCGATGAAAGGCACCCACCGGCGGCGACGTCCGCGCCCCGGGTAACGCCAGCGCCTGCGGTCGCGCCACCGCCTGCTGCACCGGTCGTCTCGTCGGCGCCCGTCGCACCGCCCACCACTGCGGTCGAGGTGCCCACCACCGCGGCGTCGGAGACGTACACCCCGACGTACGTTCCGCCTCCGGTGGTGAGCGAGGCCCCCGCGACTACCGCGCCGACTACCACCGCCACCCCGCCGCCAAGCGTGGCACCGTCGACTCGGTCGCGTCCGAGAACGAACGTCACGCGTTCCGACAATCCGTATCACGTGCCGACGTTCACCGGTGTGCCCAAGCCGTAGGTCGACCGCCACGTCGTGGTGGCGTTTGGCCGTCTGTGTTCGCGGCTAAATGCACACATGCGAAACCTACTGCGCCGCTCGACCTTCCTCGCCGTTCCGGTCGTCGCCGTGTCCTTGCTGAGTGCAGGCACCGGCTCGGCGGATCCCCTCAACTGCGTGAACGGGCAGTTCTGGGATCCCATCACCAACACCTGCCAGACGCCACGTCCGGCGGACGACTGTGCGCCTGGTCAATACTGGAACGCGCTGTCGAATGTGTGCCGGCCGCTGGGTCAGCTCTGATTCCCTCGGAAACTCCTACGGCGCAAAGACTGTCCGGATTCGCCGTCTCGACGCTGCCGACATGCCGTCGTCGCCCATTCGTGGGTCGCCTGCTGCGCGGCCGGAGTGTCGCGTCGCGACGTTCACACCCGAGACCGATGGCGCGCTGGTCCGTACGATGTGCCCATGGCACGACCGCCGGAGTTCGACCGCGCAGAGGCGTTGGTCAAAGCTCTGCACTTGTTCTGGGAGAAGGGCTACGAACGCACCACCGTCCGCGACCTCACCGAGGCGATGGGCATTTCGGCGCCCAGCTTGTACAACTCCTTCGGGGGCAAGAAGGAACTCTTCGACGAGGCCGTCGCGGAATACACCGATTCGCCGAGGCGTGTCATCCCTCCGGGATTGCAGGAGCGCACGGCGCGGGCCGTGTTCGCCAAGATGCTCGACATCGCCATCCGCGAGTACTGCAGCCCCACTCAGCCGCGTGGGTGTCTCGTCATCTCCGACCCGGTGCTGATCGACGAACGCCAGCTCGGCCGTGACGCCATCCGAAAACGCTTGCAGCAGGCCCGCGATGACGGCGATCTGCCCGCCGACGTCAGCGTCGACGCGCTGACCGACTACGTCGACGTGGTCCTGCGAGGGCTGTCGTCCATCGCGCGCGACGGTGTCGACGCCGACGCCATGCGGGCTGCCGCGGACGTGGCACTGCGGGCGTGGCCGCGAGCACCACGCCGGTCGACGCGCGGTTCTTGACGCGACGCGAACCGCCCACCCCGGCGACGGTCCGCGCGGTATGGTTTTATCTGTATTGTTACAGAACTCGTCGGGCGCAGCTAGTGCCTCGTCCGCCACCACCGCAGGAGGACAGCAGAACCCATGACCGCCTCTATCGAAGAGCTGATGCACGACAATCTCCTTGCGGTGTTCAACGAACGCGACGACGCCAAGCGTCAGGACGCCACACGGCGGACCTACGCCGCTGACGTGAACTGGACCGACGCCGAAGGCGTCATCACCGGCCATGCCGCTCTGGAGGCCAAATGTGTTGGGCTGCAGACGGGCATCGGCGATCTCCAGTTCGAACCCCTGGGCCCGGTCCACGTGTTGCCCGGTTTCGGCTACCTCGCCTGGCAGCTGGTCGACGCGAAGGGGGGCGACCCGGCGATGACGGGATTCGACGCCGCGGTCGTCAAGGACGGGGTGATCACCGACCTGTGGACCGTCCTGGTTCCGCCGCAGCAGTAGTCGCGACGGTGAACGGGAGCAATCAGTGAGTGGCCCAGCCGACGTCGTGCGCCGCAACGTCGAGGCGGTGCAGAACGGCGGCGACTTCGCCGTGTTCGACGAGATCTTCGCCGACGACTTCGTCGACCACACGCCGCAGCAGGGGGTGCCGGCCGACAAGGACGGCGTCCGAATGCTCTACACCGGGCTACGCACCGCCTTCGCGGACTTCCATGCCGAAATCCATTGGCAGACAGTCGAAGACGACAAGGTCACGACCTTCAAGACCTATCACGGTACTCACGCCGGCGACTTCCTCGGCGTGCCCGCTACCGGCCGGAAGGTCCACTTCGACACCATCGACGTCTTCCGCGTCCGTGACGGCCGACTCGCAGACCACTGGGGGATCGCCGACTTGCTCGGCCTGCTGATCCAGCTCGGCCGGCTGTCGCCCGACACCGCACTCTGACCGGTCGTCCGTCGCTTCACCTGCGCGCCAACCAAAGTCACCGTCATCGTCACGAGGAGAACACCCATGTCCACGTCACTTGCCGGCAAGATCGCACTGGTCACCGGGGGCTCCCGGGGTATCGGCGCGGCCATCACCACCCGCCTCGCCGCCGAAGGTGCCACCGTCGCATTCAGCTATGCCCGTGCGGCCGACACCGCCGCCGACTTGGTCAAGACGCTGCGCGACGGCGGTGGCACGGCGCAGGCCTTCCAAGCCGACCAAGCAGACCCCGCGTCCTGCGCACGGCTGGTCGACGAGGTCGTCGCGACGTTCGGGCCGCTCGACATCCTCGTCAACAGCGCCGGCGTCTACAAGACCGGAACCATAGACGATCCCGAGCGTGACGAATCGGTCTTCGCCGAGCAGCTGCAGACCAACGTCGTCGGCGTTCTCGCCACCACACGCGCCGCGGTCCTCAACTTCAACGACGGTGGCCGCATCGTGACCATCGGGACCACCGGTGCCGCGCAAGCGCCGTTCCCCGGCATCGGCGACTACGTGGCCACCAAGGCGGCGCTGGCCGCCTACACCCGGGCGTGGTCGCGCGACCTGGGTCCTCGCCGCATCACCGTCAACATCGTCCAGCCGGGCGCCGTGGACACCGACATGAATCCCGCCGACGGCCCCAACGCCGATTTCCAGAAGTCCCTGAACTCACTGGATCGCTTCGCCGACCCCAGCGAGGTCGCCGCCTTGGCGAGCTTCCTCGCCGGCCCGGAAGCGGGGTTCATCACCGGCGCCACAGTCAACATCGACGGCGGCCTGAGCGCATGAAACGTGCCGGTCTGGACGCGTCGACGCGAAACCGCCCTCAGCGCAGGGCCTTTGGTTTCCTCTAGGTGACCTGTGCCTCGCCCGCGGTGTCGTCTGCGCGGTGGGCCCCTTGCGTGTCGGGGAGTTCGTGCCTTCCGCTCCCGGGGCTGCGCCGTCGCCACCACAACGTGACCGCGCCAAGCGTCACCACGCCAACCAGCACCAACGCCGGCCCCGCCAACGCTTGTGCCAGCCAGATGCGTCGCTGAGTTCTTACGACCGTCTTTTGAGCATTCCGCAGTCGAGTCAGCGATTCCATGCGTCGCGTGTTGCCCGTCGAGCCCATGGGGAAACATGGCCGGGCCGTAACGACGGCCGGTGTCGGTGGTAGGAATCTGACGTGACGAAGACGAATGCCGACCGGGGCGCTGCGCGCACGCTTGCCGAGGTGCTCGGCGAGGAGCCACCCGCCGCGGTCGGTGCGCTGCCGGACGAGGTGCTGACGCGGCTGGCCGGTCACGTCGAGGACGCCAGCCGCCGCCAGGCCGCGGCGATGGAGGCCGGGGTCAAGTCGGCGCTCAAGGGCGTCCCGCTGCCGTTGCGCGGCGTGGTGCGCAAGGCGCTGCTCGGATGACGGCGACGGCGCCGCGTCCCGAGCTGGTCGCGATCGGCCGGACGTTGGGGGTCGAGGTCGACGAGTTGCGCGGTCTGGACGGGCTTTCCGACGACGACCTCAGCGTGCTTCACGGTCAGATCGCCAATCGCCTGTCCACGGACAAGCGTCGGAGATTCGCCCGCGTTGCGGCGCTTGCGCAGTCGATACCCGGTCCGATCGCGGGGCGGCTGGCCGAGAAGTTCCTGCCACCGGCGGGGGGTGCGCTCGCCGCCGAGTTGCTCGAGCCTGCCAAGGCGCGCGACCTCGTCGGACGGGTGTCCGTTGCGTATCTGGGGGACCTGGCGATTGCGTTGGACCCGGTGCGTGCGCAGGACGTCGTGCGGGCGATCCCGGCGGCGCGGGTCGGCGAGGTTGCGCAGGAGCTGTTCAGTCGAAAGGAGTATGCGGCAATGGCGCGGTTCGTCGGGGCCGTCGAGGTGGACGCGTTGTTCGCAACCCTCGGCGTCGCGGCGCCGCACGACCTCCTCGCCGTCGTACCGCTGCTGACTTGGAACGACAACCTGGATCGCGTCATCGCCGAGCTCCCCGAAGACCAGATCCAGCAGATCGCCGCCGAGCTCGACGCCGACGAACTCGCCCAGCTGGCGCTCGCGCTCGACCCGCATCGGTTCGGGCCCATCGTCGCGGCCGTGCCGGTGGGCACGGTCGCCGACATCGCGAGCGCGCTGCTCGAGCGCGGCGAATTCGCGGCGATGGCCGGATTTGCCGGAGTGATCACCCCCGAGATGCTCTGTGCTGCAGTCGATCAGGCGACCGACGGTCATCTAGCCGGCGTGGTGGCCGCGGTGGTGTCCGGTGAGATGTGGGTCGAGCTAGACCACCTCGTCGAGGGACTCGACGACAGCGGCCGCGGCCGTCTGCGCACCGTTCTCGCGGACCTGCCGTCGGACGCGTTCTCGCGGCTACGGGCAGGTGGACCACTCGGCGCCGAGGCCACCGAACTGGTCATCGCCGCGGCCGCCCTGCGCTGACCGCGACGCGGTCGTTCCACCCCGCCGCCTCGACGAGGTCCCACCAGGTGACCGGCGCCTTCGCCGGATACAGGAGTGCGTGTAGCTGGGCGGGGAAGGTCAACGGGGGAGCCTTGACCGGATTGCGATCCGCCTGGCGGGCGAGGATTTCGACGAGCGCGGAGCCGAGATCGTGACGTGGCCAGGCGGCGTGCACGCGATCGGCGTAGCCCGCAGGAAGCGCGTCGCGAAGGGTGCCGACGATGTCGGTCGAGATGCCCATCTGCGCGGCGGCCGGAATGGGTCCGAAGCGGTCGGCGATCCCGACGCTGGTGTGAAGCGCGATGGCCGTCCACACGGCCTCGATTCGAGCCGCGTCGACGTCGTGCGTTCGGAGGAACTCTGCGGCAGCGTCCGCCCCGTCGACCTCGAAGCGCTGATCGCCGTTCGCGTGATCGGTGGCGCCGAGGTCGTGCAGGATGCAGGCGAGAAAGAGTGACTCGTCGTCGTGATCGTCGGGTATTGCATTCAACGTCAACAACTCTCGGGCGAACAGGTAGCTGCGGACGGTGTGGTTGTAGACGACGTCGGGGGAGACGTCGTACGACAGTTGGCGAGCCGCGACCGCGACGGCTGAATCTGGCAGTCCGAAGCGCGCGGCGAGTGTGTCGTCGGGGATGGTCACGTGGGGCCTCTCGTCGATGGCGTGTCACCCAACTGTGCGGTTCCGCGCCGGCGGTGGCTAGTGGCCAGATGGCCTCATGTTGCTAAGATCTGGCCACATGATCGTCTGCGTCGTGGGAAGCGAGCAGGTGCTCGGCTTCGAGCTGATGATCCCCGGCCAGGTGTTCGGGATGGCCAACGTGGCGGTGGCCGAACTCGGGTCCGAGGCACCGCGCTACGACGTCCGCGTCTGCGCCCAGAACCGCGCAATCAGCACGACCACGGACTGGGGTGCGGTGGACATCCGAACCCCGTTCGACCTCGACGAGGTCGCTGCGGCCGATGTCGTCATCGTCCCGGGAACCAAGGACTTCCTCGAACCACCCGCGCCCGCGATCCTGGAGGCGCTGCGCGCGGCATACGCCGGCGGAGCGCGCATCGGCGCGATCTGCGTCGGCGCGTTCACCCTCGCCGCCACCGGACTTCTCGACGGGAGACGGGCCACCACGCACTGGCAGTGGGCCGACCACTTGGCGCGACGCCATCCCGAGGTCGACGTCACCCCTGCCGCGATGTTCGTCGACGACGGCCGCATCCTCACCTCTGCCGGCGTGGCAGCTGGCCTTGACCTGTGCCTGCACCTCATCCGTCAGGACGCCGGACCCGAACTGGCCGGCCGCACCGCCAGGCGGTTGGTGCTGCCCAGCTGGCGCGCGGGCGGTCAGGCTCAGTACGTGGAGTCGACCGTGCCGCAGGATGATTCGCTGCCGCTGCGGGCAACCATCCGTTGGATGGAAGAGAACGCGTTCGAACCCCTCGACCTGCACCGCATCGCGCGCCACGCCTCGATGAGCGTGCGTAGTCTCAACCGGCACTTCCGCGATCAGCTCGGAACCACTCCGCTGAAGTTGTTGCTGCAGATGCGGGTCGACCGCGCGCGCCACCTGCTCGAATCGACGACGCTACCGATGAACCGCGTCGCCGAGCAGTCCGGATTCGCCTCGCACGCCTCGCTGCGGTACCACTTCGTCCGCGCCGTCGGAGTCCCACCGCACGAGTATCGGTCCGGCTACGCGAGCGACGACGCCGATCGGCGACCGGCGTAGGTCGAAGTCGTCGGGCCGTCAGTCGACGGCCGGCAGACCCGCTCTGAGGGCCACCGTCTGCTTCTGCCCGATGTCGATCACGGTGTCGAGCGGCGTCACCGCGCCGAGCGTGGTGTAGAAGTCGATGCGGACCAGCGCCCGGTCCTGCCGAAAGAGCAGCGCGGTGGCCGATTTGGTGCCGTCGGGGGTGACCCCGCTGACCGCGACACCGGCGTCTCCGACGGGGACCGGCACGGGCGGCTCGCTCGATTTGACGGTCTTGAGGTTCGCGATCGCCTTCGGAAGTTCGACGGGTGCAGCGGACGCCTCGTCGAGCAGGACGATCGTGGTCCCCACGGCGTTGGTGCCGTCGTTGCTGGTGAGCATCACTTCGGCGCCCGGAATGCCGGCCGGGTTCAGCGTGGCCGGCTGTGGCACCGAGTAACCCGCGTTGGGAAGCACCATGTCCTGGGGCTGCAGCAGCAGGTCGCGGTAGTCGTAGGGCTTCGGCGCTGCCGTCGTCGTGGTGGGTGTGGTCGTCGTGGTGGCGGCCGTTGGCAGGCCGACCGGCGACGACACCGGTGGTTGACCGGCGCAGCCGGCGAGGAATACGACGGCCGCGATCGGCGACGCGGCGAGCCCAATCCATGGGGCTTTCGGCGGGATCACGGTCGCCAGCATCCCACGCCGGGTGGTGGGGTGCCCGCCCCCGTCAGCGAGCGGTAGCCACCGGGATTGCCGTCACCGTGCCCGCGTAGCAGTGCGAGACTTACACGGTGCAGTACGAGCCGCCTATCGGCGTTTTGGGAGATCTTCCGGCGCGCGACTTCGTCGTCTCGCCCGGCTTTGCCGGTCTGATGGCATTGTTGGCCGCGATC
>Ga0209051_1001877_pt1 | contig 16486 bp, 17 predicted proteins | sample AraplaCvi_mMS_r2_2_FD_184286 | JGI IMG/M metagenome (GOLD analysis project Ga0209051, IMG submission 184286) | Arabidopsis root microbial communities from North Carolina, USA - plate scrape MF_Cvi_mMS_r2 (SPAdes) (version 2) | ecosystem: Host-associated > Plants > Roots > Endosphere | place...
GATACAGGCTTCGGTTACGACGTGGGTCATGTTCTTGTCGGGCGGTCTGGCTGCGGAAGTGCAGCGGAGATTCTACGGCGCGGCGGCAGGGCCGGCCGCGGAGGCGGGGGTGGCGGAAGGGATGTCGTGGGCGCCCACGGCGGGCGCGCCGACCGGCGCGGTCGCGCCCACGCCGACGATCACCACGGTGGGCCGGCCGCCGTGCAGGACGACGGCCTCGGGCAGGGTCTCGACGCTGTGCTCGCTCGTGTTGCGGTCGGCCCAGCCGGCACGCGAGACGACGGCCACCGGCGTGTCGGCCGCCCAGCCGGCGCCGAGCAGGCGGCTCTTCAGCGCGGCGAGCTGGCGGCCCGCCATGTAGAAGACCTCGGTGTCGGCACTGCGCGCGGCGATGAGCTCGCCCGAGCGGGTCATCGCGGTCGACAGGGCGACGCTGCGCCCGTTGCCGCGGCGCGTGAGCGGGCGTTGCAGGTCGGCGGCGGCGGCGATGGCCGACGTGACGCCGGGCACGACCTCGCACGGGATGCCGGCCGCGGCGAGCGCCTCGAGCTCCTCGTCGAGGCGGCCGAACACGCTCGGGTCGCCGCCCTTCAGGCGCACGACCTCGCCGCCGCGCTGGGCGTGCGCGACCAGCAGCGCGTTGATGCGGGTCTGGGCGGTGGAGTCGCAGAAGCCGCGCTTGCCCACGTCGATCCACTCGGCGCCGGGCGCGAACTCGCGCAGCGCAGGGTCGATCAGCGCATCGTGCAGCACGACGGCGGCACGGCCGAGCGCGCGGGCGCCGCGCAGCGTGATCAGGTCGGCGGAACCGGGGCCGGCGCCCACGAAAGTCACTCGGGTCATGGCGTGTTGGGGACGGGAAGTCGCGGTGACGGGCGGCAAGCAGGATCGATGCCGGGCGCGGGCGGGGACCGGCCTCCGGCCTGTCCCCGTATTGCAGCATGCGGGCTCGGAACACGGGGACAGGCCCGAGGCCAGTCCCCTTCCGTCACGCGGCGGCCGTCTCCGGCGTGCGCGTGGCGTGCAGGCCGCATTCCTTGGCCGCCTCGTCCTCCCACCACCAGCGGCCGGCGCGGAAGTCCTCGCCGACGGCGATGGCGCGGGTGCAGGGCGCGCAGCCGATGCTCGGCATGAACTGGTCGTGCAGCGCGTTGTAGGGCACGTCGTGCTGGGCGATGTAGTGCCAGACGTCGTTCCAGGTCCAGTCGGCCAGCGGGTTGAGCTTGGTGCGGCCGCTGGCCTCCACCTCGATGAAGCCCACGGTGCCGCGGTTGTTGGACTGCTCGCGGCGCAGGCCCGTGACCCAGGCGGTGCGGCCGTCCAGCATGCGCGACAGCGGCTCCATCTTGCGCACCTGGCAGCAGCCCTTGCGCAGCTCGATGCTGCGGTACATGGCGTCGTCGCCGTTCTGGCGCACGAAGTGCACGACCTGCTCCTCGCGCGGCTTGTAGAGCTCGACGGTGCGGCCGTAGCGCTGCTCGATCTGCGGGATCAGCGCGAGCGTCTCGGCGTGCAGCTTGCCGGTCTCGAGCGTGCCGATGGCGACGTCGAGCCCGAGGCGGCAGATCAGGTCGGTCACGACCATGTCCTCCGCGCCGAGGCTGGTGGCCTGCACGATGCGCCCGGCGTGGTCTTCGGCCGCGGCCTTGAGCAGCTCGATGGTGGCGTCGAGCTTGGCGGCGAAATCCGCGCTCGGGCGGGCGTACAGCGCGATGGCGGACGCGTGCGTCGGGGCGTCCAGGGTCGAGAACGTGGCTTCGGACATGTCAGACGGCCTCGCGGGCGAACAGCGGCGTCGGCTGGAGGACGTCGCCCTGGTAGTAGGCGGAGAAGAAGCCGAGCGCGCGCTCGGCGGACGACTGGCGCTGGCCCTCGCGCAGCACGACGGCGTCGACGCCGCAGCGCGCGAGCAGGGGCATCATGTCGACGACGACGTCGCCGGTCGCGCGTACCTCGCCCGTGTAGCCCAGGCGCGCGCGCAGCACGTGCGCCTGCGAGTAGGCGCGGCCGTCGACCCACTTCGGGAACTCGAGGGCGACGAGCGCGAGGCGCGGCAGGTCGTCCTGCAGGTCTTCCGCGTCGACGGTGTTGGGCAGCAGCACGCCGGCGGGCAGGTCGGCGGGCCAGGTCGCGCGCACGGCCTGCCACTGGGCGAGCGTGAGCAGGCGATGCGCGGCCGGCGCGGGCGCCTCCACGTCGGGCACGGGTTGCCAGGCGTCGGCATGGCGGTCGATGAACGTCAGCTTCATGGTCGGGATCCGGGGGTCAGGCGGCGAGGGCCGTCTCGCGGCGCACCGCATCGGTGGCCTTGCGGAACGGGGCGACGCCGATGCGGCGGGCGGTGTCCACGAAGCGCTCGTTGGCGGCGCGCTGCTCGCGGTAGGTCTCGATCAGGGCCTGGATGACGTCGGGCACCTCGTCGGCGGCGAAGGACGGGCCGATCACCTTGCCCGGCGTGGCGGCGCCGCTCAGCGTGGAGCCGTCGGAGCCGCCGACCGTGATCTGGTACCACTCGCTGCCGTCCTTGTCGACGCCGAGGATGCCGATGTGGCCGGTGTGGTGGTGGCCGCAGGAGTTCATGCAGCCGCTCATGTGCAGGTCGATCTCGCCGAGGTCGAGCAGGGCGTCGAGGTCGTCGAACTGCTCGGTGATGGCGGCGGCGATGGGGATCGAGCGGGCGTTGGCCAGCGCGCACAGGTCGCCGCCGGGGCAGGAGATCATGTCGGTCAGCAGGCCGATGTTGGGCGTGGCGAAGCCGGCGTCGGCGGCGGCGTGCCAGACCGCGCGCAGGTCGGCCTCGCGCACCCAGGGCAGCAGCAGGTTCTGGTCGTGCGTCACGCGCAGTTCGCCGAGCGAGTAGCGGTCGGCCATCGTGGCGGCGGCTTCCATCTGGTCGGAGGTGATGTCGCCGGGCGGCAGGCCGGCCCGCTTGAGCGACAGCGTGACGGCGCGGTAGCCCTCGATCTGGTGCGCGTGCACGTTGCGGTCGAGCCAGCGCAGGAAGGGCACGGGCGCGGCGCCGGTGCGGTTCGGGTCGAAGCCGCCGATGGCGGGGCGGATCTTCTCGGGGCGCTTGAAGAAGGCGCTGACGCGGTCGAGCTCGGCCTGGGGCACGAGCTGCGCGGCGCCGCCGGCGTCGCCCGACAGGATCTTGGCGTACTCGGCGTTGACCGCGTCCAGGAACTTCTGGCCCTCGGCCTTCACCAGGATCTTGATGCGCGCCTTGTAGGCGTTGTCGCGCCGGCCGAAGCGGTTGTAGACGCGGACCACGGCCTCGATGTAGACGAGGATGTGGTGCCAGGGCACGAAGTCGTTGGCCACCGTGCCGATCACCGGCGTGCGGCCCATGCCGCCGCCGACCAGCACCTTGAACCCGACGTTGCCCGCGTCGTCCTTGCGCAGCTGCAGGCCGATGTCGTGCCACGCGATGGCGGCGCGGTCTTCCGCGGAGCCGCTCACCGCGATCTTGAACTTGCGCGGCAGGAAGGCGAACTCCGGCTGCAGCGTGCTCCACTGGCGCAGGATCTCGCAGTAGGGGCGGGGATCGACGACCTCGTCCGGGGCGATGCCGGCGAAGGCGTCGGTCGTGATGTTGCGGATGCAGTTGCCCGAGGTCTGGATGCCGTGCATGTCGACCTCGGCGAGCAGGTCCATCGCGTCGGCGGATTTCTCGAGCGGGATCCAGTTGAACTGGGCGTTGGTGCGGGTGGTGAAGTGGGCGAAGCCGCGGTCGAGCTCGCGGCCGATGCGCGCCAGCTGGCGCAGCTGGCGGCTGGCGAGCTCGCCGTAGGGCACGGCGACGCGCAGCATCGGCGCGTGGCGCTGGACGTACCAGCCGTTCTGCAGGCGCAGCGGCCGGAAATCCTCGTCGGACAGCTCGCCGGCCAGGTTGCGCTCGAGCTGGTCGCGGAACTGTGCGGCCCGGGCATGAACGAATTGGCGGTCGAATTCCGTGTACTGGTACATCGCGATGTTCTCGTTGCATGGGCCCCGGCGGACGCGGTGCCCCTCGTTGACGAGACAATGTAGATAAGCTTCCTCATAACAGGAACAATACATTTTTTATGGAATCATTCTCGTGAGGAATATGGATTCGCGTTTTTCGCGCCCTGGCCACTCGGCAGTGGCGCTGGTGCTGTTGTCGCTGGTGCTGGCGGCCTGCCAGTCGGGACCCTCCGCCCGGCCGTCCACCGACCTCGCGCAGTGCCCGCCTCCCGTCGCCGCGGCCTCGGCGCCCGATGCCGCCTCGGCCGCCGCCGCGCAGCCGCCGGCGACGCGGCCGACGCGCGCGCCGCACGTGGCCCTGGCGCTCGGCGGCGGCGCCGCGCGCGGCTTCGCGCACATCGGGGTGATCCAGGTGCTGGAGGAGAACGGCATCCATCCCGACCTGGTCGCCGGCACCTCCGCGGGCAGCCTCGTGGCGGCGCTCTACGCGTCGGGCCGCACCGGGCCGGAGATGGCGAAGATGGCCACGAGCATGGACGAGTCGGCCATCACCGACTGGTCGTTCCCGGGCCGTGGGCTGATCCGCGGCGAGGCGCTGGCGCGCTACGTGCGCGACGCGACCGGCAACCGGCCCATCGAGCAGATGAAGATCCCGCTGGGCATCGTCGCGACCGACCTGGACAACGGCCGGCCCATCCTGTTCCGGCGCGGCGACGTCGGCACCGCCGTGCGCGCCTCCAGCGCGGTGCCGGCGGTGTTCCAGCCGGTGCGCATCGGCACCCACGAGTACGTCGACGGCGGCCTGGCCTCGCCGGTGCCGGTGCGTTCGGCGCGCGAGATGGGCGCGGACGTGGTGATCGCGGTCGACATCTCGCAGCTGCCCGACGGCGGCGCCACCGGAGACGCGCTGCACATGCTGCTGCAGACCTTCTCCATCATGAGCCGCAGCATCAACGAGCTCGAGCTGAAGGAGGCGGACGTCGTCCTCAAGCCCAAGCTGACGGGCGTGGCCGGCACCGACTTCTCGCTGCGCGCCAAGAACATCCAGGCCGGCCGCGAGGCGGCGCTGGCGATGCTGCCGATGATCAAGGCGAAGGTCGCGACGCCCGTACCCCTGGTGAAATGACGGCCCGGACTCGCGCCGCTCGCCGCCCCCGCGCGGCTCCGGCCGGCCCGGTCCGGGCGGGCGGTCGCGGGCCGGCTCGGCGGCCGGGGCCTCTGGCCACCCGGAAAAAGAAAACCCGGCCAGGGGCCGGGTCGGAAGGTACCTCTAGGGCACCGAGGAGACAACCTTGCACTGGCGCGAGCGCCAGTGATGAACAGCGTGAGGGCGCGGCGCGGGAGTTCAAGCCCCGGCGTGCCCTCCGGCCGCCATCAGGCCGCGGCGCGCTTGGCGGCGACCTTGGCGGTATTCTGCGTGGCCTTCACGGCCGAGGTGGTCAGGGCCTGGAAGTTCGCTTCGGCGACGTCGGCGGCCTGCTTGGTGGCCTTCTGGACGCTTTCCATCGCATTGCTGGCGGCGGCGATGGCCGACTTCACCAGCGCGGCGGCGGATTCGGTGCCGGCCGGGGCGTTCTTCACGGCGCCGTCGACGGCGCTGGTGAACTTGGCCTGGGCGGTGGCGAACTGGGCTTCGGCGATCTTGCTGACTTCGGCGTTGGTGCCGGCGGCGATGTCGTAGAGGTGGCGGCCGTAGGCGGCGGCCTTCTCGGCGGCGGGCTGCAGCAGGCCGGCTTGCAGGGCCAGCAGTTCCTGGGCATCCTTGACGTTCAGGGAGGCCTTCGCGGTCTCCTGCACTTCGCTCAGCGAGGCCTTGGCGACCTGGAGGTTCAGCTCGACGAGCTTCTCGACGCCTTCGAAGGCCTTGGAGGTCAGGTCGAACAGGGTCTCGAGGTTGGCCTTCTGGGCGGCAATCAGTTGTTCAGCGGTCAGCATGGCAAATCTCCTGAGAGTGTTGGAGGGGGGCGGTGAATTTTTGCTGCACTGCAGCATAACCTGAAGTATAGGTGCGCGCGCTGCGAATGCAAGCATTATTGCTGCGCCGCAGCAAACATTAGTGACCCCCCTCCAGACATCGAGGTTTCCCGGGACTGAACCGCGGATGATCGCCTTCCATTTCGACCCGCACGCGCTGCCGCTGCCGCCCGGCCACCGCTTCCCGATCGGCAAGTACGGCCGCCTCAAGGCGCGCCTCGAGGCCGATCCGGGCGGCATCGTCCTGCGCGAGAGCGGCCCGGCGAGCCCGGGCGAGCTGGCCCTGGCGCACGACCCTTCCTATATAGCGGACGTGCTCGACGGCACCCTGGCGCCGGCGATCCAGCGCGAGATCGGCTTCGACTGGTCGCCCGCGCTGGCGCGGCGCGCCACGCACTCGGTCGGCGCGACGATCGCCGCCGCGCGCCAGGCGCTGGCCGACGGCGTCTCGGCCAGCCTGGGCGGCGGCACGCACCACGCCACGGCATCGCAGGGCTCGGGCTATTGCGTCTTCAACGACGTCGCCGTCGCCGCGCACCTGATGCAGGCCGAGCGCCACCGCACGCACCGGGCCGGCCTGCAGGTCGTGGTGATCGACCTCGACGTCCACCAGGGCAACGGCACCGCGGCGATCTTCGCGGACGATCCGAGCGTCTTCACCTTCTCCATGCACGGCGAGCGCAACTTCCCGTTCCGCAAGCATGCGGGCGACCTCGATGTCGGCCTGCCCGACGGCTGCACCGACGAGCCCTACCTCGCCGCGCTCGAGCCCGCCCTGGACGAGGTCTGGCGCCGCCTCGCGGCGCGCCCGCCGGGCCTCGCCTTCTACGTCGCCGGCGCCGACCCGCACGAGGGCGACCGCCTCGGCCGCCTCAAGCTCAGCGCCGCGGGCCTCGCGCGGCGCGACGAGATCGTTCTCGATGCGCTGCAGGCGCGCGCCGTCCCCGCCGTCGTGCTGATGGCCGGCGGCTACGGCCACGACGTCGAGACCACCGTCGGCGTGCACCTGCGCACGCTGGGCATCGCGGCACGCACGCAGGCGTCATGGCCGAGCGGGAGCACGGGCGGGCGCGCGTCGCATACGATGGCGCGATGAGCGACGCCCGGCCGCCCGGAGGCGCTCGCAGCGTAGTGCGCCGCACGAAGGCCTCCCGATGAATACCGATCCCGCACGCCGCGGCCCCGAACCCCGCGCCGCCTACGCGGCCACCACCGCGATCACCACGCGCTGGATGGACAACGACGTCTACGGCCATGTCAACAACGTCGTCTACTACAGCTTCTTCGACACCGCGGTGAACGGCCTGCTGGTCGCCGCGGGCGTGCTCGACATCCACCGGGGCGAGGTCATCGGCCTCGTCGTCGAGACGCAGTGCAACTACTTCGCGCCGCTCGCGTTCCCGCAGGCCGTGACGGCCGGCGTTCGCGTCGCGCGCCTCGGCGGCTCCAGTGTGCGCTACGAGATCGGCCTGTTCGCCGACGACGCGCCGCTCGCCGCCGCGGCCGGCCACTTCGTCCACGTCTACGTCGACCGCGCCACGCGGCGCCCGGTGCCGCTGCCCGCACCGCTGCGCGCGGTGCTGCAGTCGTGGACGCGTCCCTCGTCCCCACCATCCGACCCACCCGCTTCCCGCCCATGACCGACCCCGCCCGCCCCAGCGACGACGCCCGTCGCGCCGTCGACGCCGCGATCACCTCGCGGCGCTCGATCCGCGCCTTCCTGCCCACGCCCGTGGACGACGCCGTCGTGCGCGAGATCCTCGAGGTCGCCTCGCGCGCCCCCTCCGGCACCAACATCCAGCCGTGGAAGGTGCACGTGCTGAGCGGCGCCGCCCGCGCGCGCTTGTCCGCGCGCATCGTCGCCGTCTACGACGACGCCGGGCAGCGCGCCCAGCACGTCGAGGAGTACGACTACTACCCCCGCGAATGGGTCACGCCCTACATCGACCGCCGCCGCAAGGTCGGCTGGGACCTGTACGGCTTGCTGGGCATCGGCAAGACGGACAAGGACAAGATGCACGCCCAGCACGGCCGCAACTACGTGTTCTTCGACGCGCCGGTCGGCCTGATCTTCACCATCGACCGCGTGCTCGCGCGCGGCAGCTGGCTGGACTACGGCATGTTCCTCGAGAACGTCATGGTCGCCGCGCGCGGCCGCGGCCTCGACACCTGCCCCCAGGCCGCGTTCACCCAGTTCCACCGCGTGATCGCCGACGAGTTGAAGCTCGGCGAGCACGAGATGGTGGTGTGCGGCATGGCGCTGGGCCACGCCGACCCCGACGCCGTGGCGAACCGCCTCGAGACGGTGCGCGCGAGCGTCGACGAATTCGCGAGGTTCCACCATGAGTGACCGACAGAGCGTGTTCGTCGCCCGGCGAGTCTTCCCCGACATCGTCGAGCGCCTGCGCGCGCGCTTCGACGTGCGCGCGCACGAGGGGGAGGAGCCGCTGCCCCAGCCCGCGCTCATCGCCGCGCTGCAGGGCTGCGACGGCGCCTTCGTCACCGGCACGGAGCCCGTCGATTCCACGCTGCTCGATGCCTGCCCGCGCCTGAAGGCGGTCTGCACGATGGCCGTCGGCTACAACAACATCGACGTGGCGGCCTGCACGGCGCGCGGCGTGCGCGTGACGAACGCGCCCGGCGTGCTCACCGACACCACCGCCGACTTCGGCTTCGCGCTGATGATGGCCACGGCGCGGCGCGTCAGCGAGGCCGAGCGCTTCCTGCGCGAGGGGGGGTGGAAGCACTGGGGCGTCGACATGTTCGCGGGCGCGGACGTGCACGGCGCCACGCTGGGCGTGCTGGGCATGGGGCGCATCGGGCAGGCGATCGCGAAGCGGGGCCACCTCGGCTTCGACATGCCGGTCGTCTACCACAACCGCAGCCGCGCGCCCGAGGCGGAGCAGGCGCTGGGCGCGACCTGGCTGCCGCTGGACGAGCTGCTGCGCCGCGCCGACCACCTCGTGATCGTCACGCCCTACTCGAAGGAGACGCACCACCTCGTCGGCGCGGCGCAGCTGGCGCTGATGAAGCCGACGGCCACCCTGACCAACATCGCCCGCGGCGGCGTCGTCGACGACGCCGCGCTGGCGCAAGCGCTCGCCGAGGGGCGGATCGCGGCGGCGGGGCTGGACGTCTTCGAGGGCGAGCCGGTCGTCGAGCCGGCGCTGCTCGCGCTGCGCAACGTCGTGCTGACCCCGCACATCGCCAGCGCCAGCCTGCCCACGCGCCGGGCGATGGCCAACCTGGCGGTCGACAACCTGATCGCGCTGCTGTCGGGCGGGGCGGCGCTGACGCCGCTGAACGCCGCGGCCTGATCCCGCTGGCCCGCCCCGATGTCCGGCGTCACCCGGACGTGGGATAGTGCGGCCAACCGAATTGCTTCCAAGGCGCCCATGCTCACCCCGGCCCAATGGCTGGCGCACAAACGCGCCATCGTGGATCGTCACGCGACCCCGTCCGACCGCATCGGGGCGTTGCAGCTCCTGTCGGTGCTGGCGCCGGTCGGGGCGCTCTGGTACGTGATCTATCTCGCCTCGCAGGGCGCGCTCTGGCTGGCGCCGCTCGCCTGCGCGGCGCTCAGCCTGTTCCTGCTGCGCGGCTTCGTGCTGATGCACGACTGCGGCCACAACGCCCTGTTCCGCAGCCGGTCGCTCAACCGCGTCGGCGGCTTCGTGCTGGGCGTGCTGGCCGGCATGCCGCAGCAGGTGTGGGCGGAGAACCACCGCTACCACCACGTCACCAACGGCAACTGGGCCCGTTATCGCGGGCCGCTGAACGTCGCCTCGGTCGACGACTACCTCGCGATGGACGTCGGCGCGCGGCGGCGCTATCGCGTCACGCGCGACATCCTGATGGCGCCGCTGGCAGGCTGCGTCTATTTCCTGCTGAATCCGCGCATCACGTGGGTGCGCGCCAGCCTGGCGCTGCTGCGGCGCCGGCTCGCGCGCACGCCGCGCGCGGACGCGGGCGTGGAGGCGGGCGTGGAGGCGGCGGCGCCCCAGGGCCCGTCGTCCGCGCACTACCGCTACATGCTGTGGAACAACCTGGCGCTGCTCGCGAGCGCGGGCGCGCTGGCGTGGGCGGTCGGCCCGGCGCTGTTCCTGGCCTGCTACGTGGTCGGCGGATCGCTGGCCGGCGCCTACGGCCTCGTGCTCTTCACCGTCCAGCACAACTTCGAGCACTCCTACGCGAGCGCGGAGGAGGGCTGGGATCGCGACGAGGCCGCCGTGCGGGGCACGAGCTTCCTCCTCCTGCCGCGCTGGCTGAACTGGATCACCGCCGACGCGGCGTACCACCACGTCCATCACCTGTGCGCCGCCGTCCCCAACTACCGGCTCGCCGCGTGCCACGCGGAGCACGCGCAGCTGTTCTCCGGCGTCCGGCGCGTGGGCCTGTTCGAGATCCCCGCGGCGCTGAAGCACGTACTTTGGGACGTGGCGGCGCGCCGCCTGGTCTCCGTCAAGGAGGTCATGGCCCGCGAAGCCGCGTAGAAGCGACGAGGGCCGGCGTGCGCCGGCCCCCGATCCGCACGCGGCGGCCGTGCCGACGCTCAGGGCGCCGAGGCGGCCGAGGCCGCGTCCGACGCCGCCGCGGCTTCCGCCGCCGCCGCGGCGGGCACCGAGGCAGGTGAGGGCTCCGACGCCACGATGGCCGCGGGCGCCGCGGCCTCGGCCGGCGACGACTGGGCGCCGGCGGCCGGCAGCAGCGGCACGATCAGCAGCGCCACGATGTTGATGATCTTGATCAGCGGGTTGACGGCCGGGCCGGCGGTGTCCTTGTAGGGATCGCCGACCGTGTCGCCGGTGACGGCCGCCTTGTGGGCCTCGCTGCCCTTGCCGCCGAAGTGGCCGTCCTCGATGTACTTCTTGGCGTTGTCCCAGGCGCCGCCGCCCGTGCACATCGAGATCGCGACGAACAGGCCCGTGACGATGGTGCCCATCAGCAGGCCGCCGAGCGCGGCCGGGCCGATCAGCAGGCCCACCAGGATGGGCGCGACCACCGGCAGCAGCGAGGGGACGATCATCTCCTTGATCGCCGCCGTGGTCAGCATGTCGACCGCCTTGCCGTACTCGGGCTTGCCGGTGCCGTCCATGATGCCCTTGATGTCGCGGAACTGCCGGCGCACCTCCTCGACCACCGACCCGGCGGCGCGGCCCACGGCCTCCATCGCCATGGCGCCGAACAGGTAGGGGATCATGCCGCCGATGAACAGCCCGACGATCACCTGGTAGTTGGACAGGTCGAAGCTGACGTGCAGCCCGCGGCCCTCGAGGCCGTGGGTGTAGTCGGCGAACAGCACCAGCGCGGCGAGGCCGGCGGAGCCGATCGCGTAGCCCTTGGTGACGGCCTTGGTCGTGTTGCCGACCGCGTCGAGCGGGTCGGTCACGTCGCGCACGCTGTCGGGCAGCTCGGCCATCTCGGCGATGCCGCCCGCGTTGTCGGTGATCGGGCCGTAGGCGTCGAGGGCGACGACGATGCCGGCCATGCTCAGCATCGAGGTGGCGGCGACGGCGATGCCGTACAGGCCCCCCAGCTTGTAGGACAGGAAGATCGCGACGCAGACGAACAGCACCGGCCAGGCGGTGGACTTCATCGACACGCCCAGCCCGGCGATGATGTTGGTGCCGTGGCCGGTGGTCGAGGCCTTGGCGACGTGCTGCACCGGCGCATACTGGGTACCGGTGTAGTACTCGGTCACCCACACCATCGCGCCCGTCAGCACGAGGCCGACCACGCAGGCGCCGAACAGGCGCATCTGCGTGCCCGCGCCGAGCGCGTCGTCGGGCACGATCGCCTTCGTGACGAAGTAGAACGCGACCAGCGAGAGGATGCCGGCCACCGCCAGGCCCTTGTAGAGCGCCGGCATCACGTTCTTCATGCCCGGCGAGGCCTTGACGAAGAAGCAGCCGATGATGGAGGCGATGATGGAGACGCCGCCCAGCAGCAGCGGGTACACCACGGCCGAGGGCGCCGACAGCGTCAGCGCGCCCAGCGTCATCGTGGCGATGAGCGTCACGGCGTAGGTCTCGAACAGGTCGGCGGCCATGCCGGCGCAGTCGCCGACGTTGTCGCCCACGTTGTCCGCGATGACCGCGGGGTTGCGCGGATCGTCCTCCGGAATGCCCGCCTCGACCTTGCCCACCAGGTCGGCGCCGACGTCCGCGCCCTTGGTGAAGATGCCGCCACCCAGGCGCGCGAAGATCGAGATCAGCGACGAGCCGAACGCGAAGCCCAGCAGCGGCTTGAGGGTGGTGGCGTCGACCACGGCGCCGCCGCTGCTCAACCACCAGAAGAAGGCACCCACGCCCAGCAGGCCGAGGCCGACCACGAGCATGCCGGTGATGGCGCCGCCCTTGAAGGCGACCGCGAGCGCCGGGGCGATGCCGCCGGTGGCTGCCTGCGCGGTGCGCACGTTGGCGCGCACCGAGACGTTCATGCCGATGAAGCCGCACGCGCCCGAGAGCACCGCGCCGAGCACGTAGCCCGCGGCCGTGCTCGCCCCGAGGAAGAAGAAGATCAGCACGGCGAGCACCACGCCCACGATGGCGATGGTCTTGTACTGCCGGGCGAGGTAGGCCGCGGCGCCTTGCTGCACCGCGGCGGCGATCTCCTGCATGCGGGCGTTGCCCGCGTCCTGTGCCAGGATCCAGCTGCGCTGGACGAAACCGTAGATCACTGCGGCGAGGCCGCAGGCGAGCGCTATCTCCAGCGCCGTCATCGTCGTCATCAAGAGTTGTCTCCTTCCCGTCTAGTGGTTCGGATGCGCCTCACATACGTACAGGCATAGCACAACATCTATCAGGACCCGCGAGGTCGCCAGCGGATGCTAACGGCCCGCTCCGGCCCGCCATCATGGTGTTTTCCTCCGGGCGGGGCAGGGCGCGTCAGGCCTGGGCAAGCACACCCCGTAGAATCAGTGTTTTCCCGCGCCCCGATTACCCCGAGACACTTCATGAGCCTGCACCAAGTCACTCCCGGCGCCAAGGCGCCCGACGAATTCAACGTGATCATCGAGATCCCGATGAACGCGGATCCGATCAAGTACGAGGTCGACAAGGAGAGCGGCGCGCTGTTCGTCGACCGCTTCATGACGACCGCGATGCACTACCCGTGCAACTACGGCTATGTGCCGCGCACGCTGTCGGACGACGGCGACCCGGTCGACGTGCTGGTCATCACCCCGTTCGCGCTGACCCCGGGCGTGGTCGTCACCTGCCGCGCGCTGGGCATGCTGAAGATGGAGGACGAAGCCGGCGGCGACGCGAAGGTGCTGGCCGTGCCGACCACCAAGATCCTGCCGATCTACGACCACTGGACCAAGCCCGAGGACATCAACCAGATGCGCCTGAAGGCCATCCAGCATTTCTTCGAGCACTACAAGGACCTCGAGAAGGGCAAATGGGTCAAGGTCCAGGGCTGGGTCGGCCCGGACGAGGCGCGCGCCGAGATCGCCAACGGCATGGCGGCCTACGCCAAGATCGCCTGACCATTCCCTGCGCCGGGCGCCCCGCCGCGAAAGGCTCTCAGGCCTGCTTGAACGGCGATCGGTCGTCCAGTTCGTCCAGGTAGGTGTCGATCGCGCCCCCTTCCTGCTGGAGGTGGGCGCCGATGGCCTCGCGAAAGCGCGCGTCGGCGATCCAGTGCGCCGACTGCGTGCGCGTCGGCATCAGGCCGCGCGCCATCTTGTGCTCGCCCTGCGCGCCGCCCTCGAAGCGCTGCATGCCGTTGGCGATGCACCAGGCGAGGGGCTGGTAGTAGCAGGCCTCGAAGTGCACGTTCGGGATCGACTCGACGGCCCCCCAGTAGCGGCCGTAGGCGGCGCCCTCGGCGCGGTCGACGGCGATCAGCGAGCATGCCACGCGCTCGCCGCCGCGCGACGCGGCGAACATCACCCAGTTCTCGGCCATCGTGTCGTGCATGGCCTCGAAGAACGCCCGCGTCAGATACGGGGTGGAGTGGTGCGCCGCATAGGTGTTGCCGTAGCAGCGGTGGAAGAAATCCCAGTCGGCGCGGGTGATCCGCGCGCCCTCGAGCGTCTCGAAGGCCACGCCGGCCTCGTGCACTCGGCGGCGTTCCTGCGCGATCTTCTTGCGCTTGTCGCGCTGCAGGCTGGCGAGGAAGTCGGCGAAGTCGCTCCAGGGGCGGCCGCCCGCGTCCTCGGCCGCGGGCACGACGGTGCCGTCGTCCGCCTCGGCCAGGCCGCGGTTGCGCCAGTGGAACTGCACGCCCTGGCGCAGCATCCAGCCGGCCTCGGCCGCCGCGGCGTGGTCGTGCGCGTCGCCGAACAGCAGGTGCACCGACGAGCACTTCGCCTCGCGCGCCAGCGCCTCCATCCCGCGCACCAGCACCGCGCGCGCGGCCGGATCGCGCGCGAGCAGGCGCGAGCCGGGCACGGGCGTGAAGGGCACGGCCGCCACGAGCTTGGGGTAGTAGCGCCGGCCGTGGCGCTGGTAGGCGTCGGCCCAGGCCCAGTCGAACACGTACTCGCCATAGGAGTGCGACTTCAGGTAGAGCGGCGCGGCGCCCACGAGGGCGTCGTCGGTGCGGCGGCGCACCGCGAGCGCGAGCGGCTTCCAGCCGGTGTCCTCGCCGACGCTGCCCGAGCGCTCCAGCGCGGCGAGGTAGGCGTGGCGCATGAAGGGGGTGGGGTGGGGCGACGCCTCGAGCAGGCCGTCCCATTGGCGGGGATCGAGTCCGGCCACGCCCTGGTGGACTTCGATGACGAATTCGGGGTCGGTCGCTGCGCTGCCTGTCATGCGGGGGGATGTTAGGTCCAACCCGGCCGGACCGCCGGGCGTCGCGGGGGCGCCCTTGGTGCGCGCAGGGGCCCGCGACCGCGGCGCGGGGGCACCCGGAGGCGTCGCGCTTCCGTGCTTAAATGGCGGCATCCTTGCCCCTCGCTGAATCGGAGTCCGCCATGAAACAGATCACCGCCGTCATCAAGCCGTTCAAGCTCGAAGAAGTGCGCGAGGCGCTGGGCGACGTGGGCGTGTCCGGGCTGACGGTCACCGAAGTGAAGGGCTTCGGCCGCCAGAAGGGCCACACGGAGCTCTATCGCGGCGCCGAGTACGTGGTCGACTTCCTGCCCAAGGTCAAGATCGAGGTCGTGGTGAAGGACGCCGACGTCGACCGCTGCATCGAGGCCATCGTCAAGGCGGCCAAGACGGGCAAGATCGGCGACGGCAAGATCTTCGTGACCGCGGTCGAGCAGGTGGTGCGCATCCGCACGGGCGAGACCGACGAGAGCGCGGTCTGAGCCGCTCCCTTCGGTTCAGATCAGCGTGAAGTCGGCGCGCCCCGCGGCGTTCGCGCCGGCCTCGGCGTGCAGCCGGTCGAGCAGCGTGCCCGGATCCGCGTCGATGCGCAGCCGCGCGACCTGGGCCGCATCGACGAACCCCGCCTCGGTCGTGTGCGCCAGCAGCGCGCGCAGCGGCGCGTAGTACCCGGCCGAATCCAGCAGCCCGATCGGTCGCGCGTGGTAGCCCAGCTGCTGCCAGGTCCACACCTCGAACAACTCCTCCAGCGTGCCCAGGCCGCCGGGCAGCGCGACGAACGCGTCGGCGGCCTCGGCCATCTGGCGCTTGCGGTCGTGCATGGTGTCGACGACGCGCAGCTCCTGGACGCCGCGATGGCCGAGCTCGCGCGAGACCAGCCGGCGCGGGATGATGCCCAGCACCTGGGCGCCGGCGGCGAGGGCGGCGTCGGCGACGGCGCCCATCAGCCCGGCGTGGCCGCCGCCGTACACGAGACGGAAGCCGCGTTCGCCGATCAGGGTGCCGAGCCGGCGCGCGGCTTCGGCATGGCGGGGGTCGCGGCCGGGACGCGAGCCGCAGTAGACGCAAAGGGAGAACATGCGCCCATTCTCGCGCGCCGGCGCCGGCGTGCGCGCGCGACCGTGAGTCAGGCGCGTCGGACGGGCGGCGCGAGCACCACGGCCGTGTCGCACAGCACGTCGTGCCAGAACTGGCGCCGCGGGTGGAGCAGGGCGGAGAAGGCGTACAGCAGCATCCATGCGACCGGCAGCCCGATCTCGGTGGCCAGGTTGCGCGGGAAGGCCGTGGCCGCGAAGGCCAGCGGCGGCAGCACCCACAGCCACGCGGCGACGTAGCGGGCGGCCGCGCGCCGGGGCGTGAGGGGCGCGCCGGTCGCGGTCACGACGCGCAGGTGCCAGGTCTTCATCGCGAGCGTCTGGCCGCCGTGCGACCAGGTGCCCACGAAGTACAGCCCCATCACCAGGAAGCAGGCGGCGATGAGGCCGGAGCGATGCGTCATCGCATTCGTCTGCCGGACGGCGACGGCGTAGACCAGCCCGGTGGCGAAGACGATGCCGAACAGCAGCACGCCCTCGTAGAGGAACGCCGCGAGGCGCCGCGCGAGCGGTGCCGCGACGAGCCGAGGCACGCCCCCCGGCGTGCTCAACAGCAGGCCTCGCTCATCGCTTCTGGTTGCTCGAGGCGCCGTTGCCCGCCGGCCCGGGGGCTTGCGGCCCGCGCTTGGGCAGGAGCGTCGTGCGGTCGACGTCGCCGCGTCCGACGGCGATCTTGCCCTGGCCGTCGCGTTGGTG
>Ga0209051_1001878_pt1 | contig 16472 bp, 15 predicted proteins | sample AraplaCvi_mMS_r2_2_FD_184286 | JGI IMG/M metagenome (GOLD analysis project Ga0209051, IMG submission 184286) | Arabidopsis root microbial communities from North Carolina, USA - plate scrape MF_Cvi_mMS_r2 (SPAdes) (version 2) | ecosystem: Host-associated > Plants > Roots > Endosphere | place...
ATGAAGGACGCGCTGGAAGATCCGGCCCGCCTGCTGTTCGACCTGTGATGGACGCCAGGCGGGCCATGACGAAGACCTTGGGGGCGGCAGCCCTCGGCGCCTTCGCGTGTCTCCCGCCTGCGTTCGGATGCGCGATCGAGGGCGAGTACCGGATGTCGTGGGTCAAGACGCATGGTGGCGCGCCGCTCCCGGAGCTGCGCATCGTGTTGTCGGGCGTGCCGGCACAGGACCGCGAAGTGCTGGACGGGATACAAGCCGTTTCCGCCGCGGATTGCCGCTCGCACTTCCAGTCGCAACATTCGAGCGATCGGTATTTCGTGAAGGTCGCCGACATCGAGCGGGCAAAGCTGGATGGTCTGTTTGCGTCTGCCCGTCCACCGCTGGACTGCTACCAGAACGATCTGGCGGTGATCTGCAAGAACCCGTCCGGCCAGCCGCTTACCGCCGTCTGTTCGCGGGAACGCGGAACGCATCCGCTGATTGACTCGACGAACGCGGGCGACCCGCTGGTGGAACTGTTCTGTTCCGTGAGCGGGTCCAAACGCGAAGACTTCGAGATCGCCCGGCGCATCGACGTCCCGGCCGCTGAACTCATCGGCGCTGTCGGATATCAAGGTATTTTCAGACTCGAGAGAATTCAGAAATGAGCAAGCAATTCGACGTCGTCGTCATCGGCGGCGGTCCCGGCGGCTACATCGCGGCGATCCGCGCGGCGCAGTTGGGCTTCAACGCGGCCTGCATCGACGAGTGGAAAAACGACAAGGGCGGTCCCGCTCCCGGCGGCACCTGCACCAACGTCGGCTGCATCCCGTCCAAGGCGCTGCTGCAGTCCAGCGAGCACTTCGAGCACGCCGGCCACGGCTTCGCCGACCACGGCATCTCGATGAGCGACCTGAAGATCGACATCGCCAAGATGATCGGCCGCAAGGACACCGTCGTGAAACAGAACAACGACGGCATCCTCTACCTGTTCAAGAAGAACAAGGTCACGTTCTTCCACGGCCGCGGCTCCTTCGTGGCAGCCAAGGACGGCGCGTACGAGATCAAGGTCGCCGGCGCCGCCGAGGAGACCATCACGGCCAAGCACGTGATCGTCGCTACCGGCTCCAACGCCCGCCAACTGCCGGGCGCCCCGTTCGACGAGACCAACATCCTGTCCAACGACGGCGCGCTGCGCATCCCGGCCGTGCCCAAGAAGCTGGGCGTGATCGGCTCCGGCGTCATCGGCCTGGAAATGGGCTCGGTGTGGCGCCGCCTGGGCGCGGAAGTGACGATCCTGGAAGCGCTGCCCGCCTTCCTGGGCGCCGCCGACGAGTCCGTCGCCAAGGAGGCCGCCAAGGTCTTCAAGAAGCAGGGCCTGAACATCGAGCTGGGCGTGAAGATCACGTCCGTCGACAACGGCAAGTCCGGCGTGACCGTGAAGTACACGGACGCCAAGGGCGCCGAGCAGACGCTGGCGGTGGACAAGCTGATCGTCTCGATCGGCCGTGTCGCCAACACCATCGGCCTGAACCCGGAAGCCGTCGGCCTGAAGCTCGATGAGCGCGGCGCCGTGGTCGTCGACGACGAGTGCAAGACCAACCTGCCCAATGTCTGGGCGATCGGTGACGTCGTGCGCGGCCCGATGCTGGCGCACAAGGCGGAGGAAGAGGGCGTCGCGGTCGCCGAGCGCATCGCCGGCCAGCACGGTCACGTCAACTTCAACACCATCCCGTGGGTCATCTACACCAGCCCCGAGATCGCGTGGGTCGGCCGCACCGAGCAGCAGCTCAAGGCGGACGGCGTGGCCTACAAGGCGGGCCAATTCCCGTTCCTGGCCAACGGCCGCGCGCGCGCGCTGGGTGACACGACCGGCTTCGTCAAGTTCCTGGCCGACGCCAAGACCGACGAGATCCTGGGCGTGCACATCATCGGCCCGATGGCCTCGGAGCTGATCTCCGAAGCCGTGGTGGCGATGGAGTTCAAGGCCTCGGCCGAGGACATCGCCCGCATCTGCCACGCGCATCCGTCGCTGAGCGAAGCGACCAAGGAAGCGGCGCTGGCCATCGACAAGCGCACGCTGAACTTCTGAGCCCTGGCTCGAAGCGCAACGGACGCAAGGGAAGGGGCGGCGGGAGTCGCCCCTTTTTTCTTGAGTCCCCCTGACCGTCCCGACCCGACAGCCGCCGCATGACCACCGTCACCGAGCTCTACCACCAGACCCTGGCCGAACGCGGCTACACCGCCGATCCGGCGCAACTGCGCGCCGTGGCCGCGCTGCAGCGCTGCCAGGACGAATGGGCCGACTACAAGGCGCGGCGCTCCAACGCGGTGACCAAGCTGCTGGTGCGCCCGCCGCTGCCGCGCGGCGTGTACATGTTCGGCGGTGTCGGCCGCGGCAAGAGCTTCCTGATGGACTGCTTCTTCCAGGCGGTCCCGCTGACGCGCAAGACGCGGCTGCACTTCCACGAGTTCATGCGCGAGGTCCATCGCGAGCTGCAGGAACTCAAGGGTATCCAGGATCCGCTGGAGGAACTGGGCAAGCGCATCGCGCGCCGCTTCCGGCTGATCTGCTTCGACGAGTTCCACGTCGCCGACGTCACCGACGCGATGATCCTGTACCGCCTGCTGGACGCGCTGTTCCGCCACCGCGTGTCCATCGTGACGACGTCCAACTTCCATCCCGACGGGCTCTACCCGAACGGGCTGCATCGCGACCGCATCCTGCCGGCGATCGAGCTGCTCAAGCAGCATCTCGAAGTCATCAACGTCGACAACGGCACCGACTACCGGCAGCGCTCGCTGGAGCACGTCGAGCTCTATCACACGCCACTGAACGCCGACACCGAGCAGGCGCTGACGGCCGCCTTCGAGTCGCTGGCCGAGGCGCGCGACGAAGACCCGCTGCTGCACATCGAGCATCGCGAGATCCGCTCGCGCCGCCGCGCCGGCGGCGTGGTGTGGTTCGACTTCTCGGAGCTGTGTGGCGGTCCGCGCTCGCAGAACGACTATCTGGAGCTGGCGACCCAGTTCCACACGCTGATCCTGTCCAACGTGCCCGCGATGCCGCCACGGCTGGCCAGCGAGGCGCGCCGCTTCACGCTGCTGGTGGACGTGCTGTATGACCGGCGGGTGAAGCTGATCATCTCGGCGGCGGTGCCGGCCGAGCAGCTCTACACCGAGGGTCCGCTCGCGCACGAGTTCCCGCGCACCGTGTCGCGGCTCCAGGAGATGCAGTCCAAGGAGTATCTGGAGCTGGAGCGCCGCGAGGTCGATACGCGGCTGACCTGATTGGCTGAGGCGAACAAAGGCGAAATCACGGCGGCATCGCTGCGAATTCACGAAGACCTCACAGGGAAGTTACGGGCGGCAAGTTCCTCGGAACGGCCGCTGGCGGATGCGATGATCGCGGCCATGACTTTCCGCTCCGTCCTTGCCGCCGCGGCGATCACGCCGGTCGCGATAGGCGCCTTGTGCGCCGCGCCGCCGGCCGCGCGCGCCGCCGAGATGAGCCGCGCCGAGATCGACGCGGCCCGCGCCCGCATCGAACAGGCCTACCAGGCCCAGGTGCGCGAGTGCAATGCGCGCTTCGTCGTGACCGGCTGCCTCGAGGACGCCCGCAACGAGCGCATCCGGGCGCTGCGCCCGCTGGACCGCGCCGAGCACCAGGTCAACGCCGAGGACCGTCAGCGCCGCGCCGCCGCCGCCAAGGAGCGCGTGCAGCAGAAGGAGCGCGACGCCGCCGCGGACGAGGCCCAGCGCAAGACCCAGTCGGTGCGCGAGGCCGCGTCGGCCGCGCCGGTCGTGCCGGTCGCACCGTTGGCCCGCGCGCCGCGCGCGAATCCCGAGCTGCATCAGCGCCGCGAGGCGCGGCAGGAGGCCGAGGCCAAGGCGGAAGCCGCCCAGCGCCGGGAAGCCGCCGCGCAGCGCCGCGAGAAGGCCCAGGAGCGCCAGCGCAAGGCCAGCCAGATGCAGGCCCGGTACGCCGACAAGGCGGCCTCCGCGGCGTCGGCCGCGGCGGCCGGCGCCAAGAACGCCAAGCCGCCCGCCGCGCATCTGCCGACACCGTCGGCCTCCGACATCCGCGCGCTGCCCAAGCACTGAGCCGCTCAGCGCCATGCAAAACGCCGGTCTTCGGACCGGCGTTCTTCATGGTGAAAGGAGAGTTCGGCGGTTCGAGTGCGCTTACTCGAGCGGATCCAGCCGGACGATGGCGATGGACAGGTTGTCGCCGGTGCCCTTGGCGCGCTGGCGCGCCTTGTTCACGAGCAGCTCCGCGCCATCGCGCGGCGGCAGGCTGTGCAGCACGGTGCCGAGCTCGGCCGGGGTGAAGTAGTGCCACAAGCCGTCGCTGCAGGCCATCAGGCTGTCGCCGTGCTCCAGGTGCTCGATGTAGGACTCCACCGGCGTGGGCTCCTGCACCGTGCCCAGGCAGGCGGTCAGCAGGTTCGACTGCGGATGGACGAGCGCCTCGTCCTCGGTGATCTGGCCCTCGTCGACCAGGCGCTGCACGTAGGACTGGTCCAGCGATCTCGTCACCATGTTGGGACCGCGGAAGAGATAGATCCGCGAGTCGCCGGTGTGGATCCAGAAGCAGCGCCGGTCGGCGGTGAGCAGGAAGGCGGCCAGCGTGCTGTGCGGCTCCTCCTCGGCGGAGATCGCCGTCAGGCGGATCATCAGATGAGCTTCGGAGACGATCTGGCGCAGCAGCTCGGCCTCGTCCTCCTCGCCGGGGACGAAACGCTCGAACAGCTGCTGCGCGGTGAGGATGACTTGGTCCGCGGCCTTGCGGCCGCCGCTCTTGCCGCCCATGCCGTCGGCGACGATGCCCAGCATGCAGCCGCTCTGGCGCGGATGGGCGATGACCTGGACCTGATCCTGCTGGTACAGACGATCGCCGCGATGGATGCCGGTGGCGGCGCTGAGGCGAAAGCCTGGGGTAGTGCGACTCATCCCAAAACTATAATCGCGCCGCTCGGCCTTCCGGTCGAGTGGTTCCCCGTTTATGGATGAACAACTTCACTCTCCCGCCCGGCGCCTGATCGAGCTGCGCATCGCGCACGCCGAGCTGGACGGGCGCATCGACGCGCTGATGACCGCGCTGGGCGTCGTCGCCGCGGCGGGTCCGCGAGCCCTGGCCTCCGACGCGATCGCCGCGGCCCCCTGCGACGAACTCACGCTGCGCAGACTCAAGAAGCAGCGCCTGGCGATGCGCGATGAGATCGCGCGGCTCGAGCGGGCCAGTGACCCCGATGAGCCGGCCTGATCGTCACGACCCCGACACCGGCGACTCGACCGACGACCTGATGGCCGATGCCCCCTGGGGCGAGGCCGAGGCGTCGCCGGCGCTGGCGGCGTCGCGCACGCGCGCGGCGATCGAGGCGATGCGGCCGGGCGAGCTCGAGCAGTCCGTGGTGGCCGCGTTCGACACCGGCGGCCCGCTGGCGCGGCACGGCCCGGGCTACGCGCCGCGCGAGCCGCAACGCCGCATGGCGAGCGCCGTCGCGCAGGCGATCGCCAGCCGCGGCACGCTGGTCGTCGAGGCCGGCACCGGCGTCGGCAAGACCTTCGCCTACCTGGTCCCGGCGCTGCTCAGCGGCGGCCGCACGCTGATCAGCACCGCCACGAAGAGCCTGCAGGACCAGCTCTTCATGCGCGACCTGCCGCGCCTGCTCGAGACCTTCGCGCTGCCGCTGCGCGCCGCGTTGCTGAAAGGGCGAGGGAGTTACCTCTGCTTGCACCGTCTGGAGCAGGCGCGCCACAGCGCCGAGCTGCCGGACCGCCGCGCCGTCGCGCAGCTGGCCCGCATCGAGCGCTGGGCCATGACCACGCACACCGGGGATTTCTCGGAGATCGACGGACTCGACGAGCGCTCGCCGGTGATTCCGATCGTCAGCTCGACGCGCGACAACTGCCTGGGCACCGACTGCCCGTCGTACCGCGAGTGCCACGTGGTGAAGGCGCGGCGCGAGGCGATGGAAGCGGACCTGGTGGTCGTGAACCATCACCTGTTCTTCGCCGACCTGGTGCTGCGCGACAGCGGCGTCGCGGAGCTGCTGCCCAGCGTGGAGGTCGCGATCTTCGACGAAGCCCATCAGCTGCCCGAGGCCGGGCTCAACTTCCTCGGCCGCCTGCTGGGCAGCGCGCAGCTGTTCGACTTTGCGCGCGACATGCTCGCGCAGGGACTGGCGCAGGCGCGCGGCCTGCAGGAGTGGCAGGAGATCGCGGCCGGCGTCGAGCGCGGCGCGCGCGCCTTGCGCCTGGCCTGCGCCGGGGCGCGCGATCTGCGCGGCGTGCTCAAACTGCGCTGGAACGAATGCGCCGGCCGGGCCGAGTTCGACGCGGCGCTGGGCCAGCTCGCGCAGTCGATCGAATTGAGCGTGGATGCGCTCGCGACGGTGATGGAGGTCGGGCCCGATCTCGCGCGGCTGCACGAGCGCGCGGTGGAGCTCTACAAGGTGGCGCAGCTGTTCGCCCGCGAGCCCGATCCGGGCGCGGTGCGCTGGGTCGATGTCGGCACGCACCAGGTGCGGCTGATCGAGTCGCCACTCGACATCCGCGAGGCGATGCAGGAAGCGCTGGCCAGCACGCCCAAGGCGTGGATCTTCACTTCGGCGACCTTGGGCGAGGACGATCAACTCAGCTGGTTCACCGAGCCGGCCGGCCTGGGCGAGGCGCGGACGCTGCGCGTCGGCAGCCCCTTCGATTACGCGGCGCACGCGCGGCTCTATGTGCCTCGGCACTTCCCCAAGCCCTCCGAGCCGGACCACGGTGAATCGGTGGGTTGGCTCGGCGCGCGGCTGGCGGCCAGGCTCGGCGGCCGGACTTTCATTCTCACGACGACGCTGCGCCAGCTGCAGACCGTCGCGGAGGTGCTGCGGCAGCGTTTCGAGGAAGGCGGCCACCGCATCGAGGTGCTGGTGCAGGGCACGATGCCCAAGCGGCAGTTGCTGCAGCAGTTCATCGACCAGCCGGCCTCGGTGCTGGTGGGTTCCGCGAGCTTCTGGGAAGGCATCGACGTTCCCGGCGATGCGCTTCAATGCGTGCTGATCGACAAGCTGCCCTTCCCGCCGCCGAACGATCCGCTGGTCGAGGCGCGGGTCGCGCGGCTCGAGTCCGAGGGGCGCAATCCGTTCATGGAGTACTTCGTCGCCGAGGCCGCGATCGCGCTGAAGCAGGGGGCCGGCCGCTTGATCCGCACCGAGAGCGACCGCGGCCTGCTGGTCGTCTGCGATCCGCGGCTGGCGGGCTCGCACTACGGCAAGCGCCTGCGCGAGGCGCTGCCGCCGATGACGCAGGTGCCCGACGAGGCGTCCGCGCAGGCGTGGCTCGCCGAGCTGAGGGCCTCTCACGAGACCTGAGGGCCCCGAGCTCCGGCGCGCCAAAGAGAAAGCCCGCTCGAAAGCGGGCTTCGTTCATTTGGCCCTCACTCAAAGAGGCCCGTGGAGAGGATCACCAGATCTTCCACCACGGCTTGTCTTTCTCACGGGCCTTGCCCGTCGTCAGATAGGAGCTGTCCGGGAAGCTCGCCACCAGCACGCGGCGGGTGTCGTCGCGCAGTTGCTCCATGCCGAGCTTGTCGTAGCTCTGCATCATCAGGAACAGCGCCTCCTCCAGCGCAGGCGCGTACTGGAACTCCAGCAGCGCGGCCTGGCCGCGGTTCGCCGCCGCCAGGTAGGCGCCGCGGTTGTAGTAGTAGCGCGCCACATGCACCTCGTAGGCCGCGAGACTGTTGGTGATGTAGTCGATGCGGATGCGGGCGTCCTCGGAGTACTTCGACTCGGGGAACTGCTCGACCAGTTGCTTGAAGGCCTGCATCGAATCGCGCGACGCCTGCTGGTCACGCTCGCTGATGTCCTGACGGGCGATGCGGCCGAACAGGCCCAGGTCGTCGTTGAAGTTGACCAGGCCCTTCATGTACAGCGCGTAGTCCAGCGCCGGGCTGGACGGGTTGAGCTTGATGAAGCGGTCCAGCACCGTCACGGCCTGCACGCGCTCGCCGCTCTTGTAGTTGGCCCAGGCCAGGTCCAGCTGCGCCTGCTGGCCCAGCGTCGTGCCGGCGGCGCGGCCCTCGATGCGCTCCAGCGTCTTGATCGCGCGGTCGTACGAGCCGGAGAGCATGTCCTCCTTGGCCTCTGCGTACAATTTCTCCAGGTTGGCCTGGGAGTTCGGGTCCTCCTTGGGGGCCGAGGAACAGGCCGCCAGCCCCAGCACGGCAGCCGCCGCGGCGGTCATCGCCACGCAGCGCCACGCGGCGCGCCAGGAACCGGACGCTTCGACAGATTCCGCGGTCCGGCGGCGCAACACCCAAGTCTCGATCATGGTCCACAGGGCCCGCGCAGCGGCGGCCCTCATCTGAAATTGGAGCGGCGATTATATGGTTCAGGTCGGACACGGCCCGGCGGCGGAAGACAGCCTTTACCCGGGTGGATCGCCGGGTGGATCGCCGGGTGGATCGCCGGGCGGATCAGCGGGTGGTTCCACCGGCGCTGAAGGCCCCCGCGAGCCGGCTTTCGACGGTCCCGAGGACGCCCCGGATCCCGGCGTGGACGCCCCCGAGCGCCGCCGCGCCGAGGCCGGTCCGGATGAACTCGCGCTGCGCCTGGACAAGTGGCTGGTGCAACTGGCGCCGGAGTTCTCGCGCAGCCATCTGCAGGGCCTGATCGAGCGCGGTTGCGTCACGCTCGACGGGCAGGTGGTCACGCAGGCCTCGCGCAAGCCCCGGCTGGGTCAGCGGCTCGAGATCGACCTCGTGCCCACCGAAGAGGCGCTCGCCTTCCGCGCCGAGGCGCTGGACCTGCGCATCGTGTTCGAGGACGAACACCTGCTGGTGATCGACAAGCCGGCCGGGCTGGTGGTGCATCCTGCGGCCGGGAACTGGTCCGGCACGCTGATGAACGGACTGCTGGCGCACCACGCGAAGGCGGCGGCGCTGCCGCGCGCCGGCATCGTTCACCGGCTGGACAAGGACACCTCCGGGCTCATGGTCGTCGGGAAGACGCTGCCGGCGGTGACCGCGCTGGTGCGGATGATCGCGGCGCGCGAGGTGCATCGCGAGTACCTCGCGCTGGTGCACGGCCGCACGCCGGACGAATGGGTCGTCGAGGCGCCGATCGGACGCGATCCGCAGTCGCGCGTGCGGATGGCGGTGGTCGGCGGCGGCAAGCCGGCACGCACCGACTTCTTCAAGCTGGCCGATGGCGTGTGGCGCGACGCCCGCGGGCTCGATCGCACGGTGTCGGCGCTGCACTGCGTGCTGCATTCGGGACGGACTCACCAAATCCGCGTGCATGCCGCGCACAAGGGGCATCCGCTGGTGTCCGACGCGCTGTACGGCGGGGCGCAGGCGCTCGGCGTGCCGCGCCAGGCGCTGCACGCGGCGCGCCTGGGTTTCGAGCATCCGATCACCGGCCAGGCGCTGCGTTTCGAGGCGTCTTTGCCCGACGAACTGGCAGCCGGCTGGCGCCTCGCGGGTTTGCCCGATCCCGTGTTCTGAGAGGAGTCCGCGCGCTGTGGCTACAATGCGCCCCTGTTCCTGCGCGAGATCCTGCGCAGGACGGTGGCGGGCCGGCAGTCGACCCCGTCCGCCGCGCAGGCCGCGCACCGATGCGGCGTCCGTCCCACCGGCCGGGTCCGTCCACTGAGCGGCGGCCGTTGGAGCGAAGAGCTCCCAAGCAAGCAGATCGAACCCGTCCAGCGCGGCCCGTTGCCGCCGCTGGCGCCCAAGATGGCGAAACACACCGATTTGACCGGCCCCGAGGCCGGCGTCACGAGCTGAGCCCATGGACACGCAGGAGGCCAAGCGGGTCCTGGAAACCGCCTTGCTGTGCGCGCAGGCGCCGCTGACGCTGCGCGAGATGCGCGCGCTGTTCGCGGACGAGCTCAACGCGGACAGCGTGCGGACGCTGCTCGATGCGCTGCTGCGCGAGTGGGAAGGGCGCGGCGTCGAACTGGTGGCGCTGTCATCGGGCTGGCGTTTCCAGAGCCGGCCGGAGATGCGCGAGCACCTGGACCGGCTGAATCCGGAGAAGCCGCCAAAGTATTCGCGGGCAGTGCTGGAGACGCTGGCGATCATCGCCTACCGTCAACCGGTGACCCGCGGCGACATCGAGGACATCCGCGGCGTGGTGGTGGCGACGCCCATCATCAAGCAGCTCGAGGACCGCAACTGGATCGAGGTCATCGGGCATCGCGAGGCGCCGGGCCGGCCGGCGCTGTATGCGACGACGAAGCAGTTCCTGGACGATCTGGGCCTGCATTCGCTGGAGCAGTTGCCGGCGCTGATCCAGGGCGGAGACCCGACGCCGATTGCCGGCGCGCTGCAGGCCTCGCTGCTGGAGGAGCCGCCCGGCGATGCGATCGTCGAGGCGGAACCGGATGGCGCGCTGCCGGTTGCGATCGGCGCGCCGGAGGGCGAGTCCACGGCGCCCCCCGGGACGCAGGCGCTGGAGGACGGACCGGCGGCGCAAGACGGCGCCGCCCAGGCATCCGGCATGCCGGAGGCAACCGGCGAGCGCGCCGGCATGAATGAACCGGCGGCGCCCGAATCCTCGGACGCCGCCACTGAAGACGACGCCAAGCCGGCCGCCACGCGCGAGCCGGGTGAAGAACCACCGGCCGGGGCTGTCAACCCCGAGCCCACATGACGCCCCGGGAAGGGGCCGTGTCCACCGCTGACAAGGTGCAAGCCGACACATGAATTCCAACGACATCGACGATTCCAAGCCCGAGACGCTGACGGCCACCCCGGCCGACACGCCCGCTGACGCGCCCGCGAAGCCCAAGCGCACCCGCAAGGCGGCTGCGCCGGCGGTGGCCGAGACGGAGGCGGCGCCCGCGGGCGAGGACGCTCCGAAGCCCAAGCGCACACGCAAGGCGGCGGCCGCAGCCGACGCCCTGGCCGGTGCCCCGGATGCCGTGGCTGACGTGCCCGCCGTGGCCGCCGCCGACGCGCCGGCCGCCGAGGAGGCGCCCAAGCCCAAGCGCCGCGCCGCGAAGAAGGCCGCCGAGACCGGCGCCGATCCGGTGCAGGCCGAGATGCCGCTCCCTCTGCCGGTTGCGACGGTCGAGGTGTCGCCCGCGCCGGTCTCCCCGGTCGCCGAGGCGGTCAGCGAGCTGGTGTCGCCCGGTGGCGAGGAAGCCGGACCGGCCGAGGGGGAATCTGGCGAGCGCGAAGGCCGCGGCCGCAATCGCCGCCGCCGCGGACGTGACCGCGACCGTGAACCGCGTGAAGGCCAGGAAGGTCAGCCGCAAGGCGAGGCCGCCGAAGGCGCCGACGCGTCGCCGGCCCGGGCCGACAACGCGCAGCTCCAGGCCGCTGCCCAGGAGCGTTTCGACGCGCTGGTGTCGGGTGCGTTCGATGTCGATGTCGATGTCGACGGCGATGCCACCGCGGCTCCGGCGCAGGAGGCGCAAGCCTCCTCCGGTGACGACGGTGAGGCCGACGGCGCCGGCCAGCCCGCCAAGCGCGTCCTGGCTCCGGAACCGGATGCGCCCAAGCTGCAGAAGGTGCTGGCCCAGGCCGGCGTCGGTTCCCGCCGCGACATCGAGGACATGATCGCCAAGGGCCAGATCACGGTGAACGGCGAGGTCGCGCATGTCGGCCAGCGCATCTCCTACGGCGACCGTGTCGCGGTGGCCGGCAAACCGATCAAGGTCCGCATCGCGCCGATCGCGCCGCGCATCCTGGCCTACCACAAGCCGGTCGGCGAGGTCGTCACCTTCAACGACCCCGAGGGCCGTCCCACCGTCTTCCGCAACCTGCCGCGCCTGCCGCAGGGCAAGTGGCAGTCGGTCGGCCGCCTGGACCTGAACACCGAAGGCCTGCTGCTGTTCACCAACTCCGGCGAACTGGCCAACCAGCTGATGCATCCGCGCTTCGGGGTCGAGCGCGAGTACGCCGTGCGCGTGCTGGGCTCGCTGAGCAAGGAGCAGAAGGACAAGCTGCTGAGCGGCGTCGATGTCGACGGCCAGCAGGCCAGCTTCAAGAGCATCGACGATGGTGGCGGGGAAGGCGTGAACCGCTGGTACCGCGTCGTCATCACCGAGGGCCGCAACCGCGAGGTCCGCAAGCTGTTCGAGACCGTCGGCCTGGCGGTCAGCCGCCTGATCCGCATCCGTTACGGCACCGTCGTGCTGCCGCGCGGCCTGCGCCGGGGCGTGTACATCGAGCTCGGCGACGCGGATGTCCGCGTCATCCGCCAACTCGCCGGCAACGAGCCGCGCGAGCAGCGCGTGCATCAGGACCGCAACGAGCGCGACAAGAAGCGCCGCCGCGGCAACAGCGGCGGTCCGCGCCCGAGCCGCCCCGAGCCGTCGCGCCAGGAGCAGCAGCGCGCCCAGCCCCAGCACCAGCCGCAGCGTCCGCAGCAACAGCAGCAGGAACGCGAGCGCGACCGCCGCCGCAGCGACGAGGACGATGACGACTTCATCCCGAAGCACATCAACCCGCTGGAGCAGACCTTCGACCGCCGCTTCGCCACCGGTAGCAAGCGCATCCCGCAGGGCTTCGGCCGCGGCGGCAGCGATGCCGGCCACCACAACCAGGGCGGCGGCAACAAGCGCGGCCTGGGCGGCGAGCGCCAGCCGGATCCGATGAAGACCTCGATCGGGTACATCGGCGCCGACGCCTTCGTCAACCGCAACAACCGGGGCGGTGGCCGCCGCGGTGGCGGCGGTGGCGGAGGAGGGGGCGGTGGCGGCGGTGGCCGCGGCCGCCGCTGATCGACTTCCGGTGCCCGGCTTCCGCCAACGGCGGGGCAGGGCGCTCCGGGGCCGGGTCAATCCCGGCTTTCTGCCTTCCGGCGACAGGCGCTGATCACGCGTTGTCACTCGGGGGCTTGACTTCACGCATTACAATGCCGGGCTTTGCCAAGCCCAAGATTTTCAAGGAAAAGACATGGCCATCGAACGCACCCTCTCCATCATCAAGCCCGATGCCGTGGCCAAGAACGTCATCGGCCAGATCTACTCCCGCTTTGAAGGCGCCGGCCTGAAGATCATCGCGTCCAAGCAGAAGCAGCTGTCGCGCGCCGAAGCCGAAGCGTTCTACGCCGTGCACAAGGCCCGTCCGTTCTTCAATGACCTGGTGAACTTCATGATCTCCGGCCCGGTCCAGATCCAGGTCCTGGAAGGCGAAGGCGCCATCCTGAAGAACCGCGACCTGATGGGCGCCACCGATCCGAAGAAGGCCGAGAAGGGCACCATCCGCGCCGACTTCGCCGACAGCATCGACGCCAACGCCGTGCACGGCTCGGATGCGCCCGAGACCGCCGCCGTGGAAGTCGCCTTCTTCTTCTCCGGCCTGGAAATCAACGCCCGCTGAACTGGGCAAGGCCTCTGACCTCCGGGCCACGAGGCCCTTGAGAAAGAGGAACGCATGATGGACGCGGTCAACCTGCTCGGATTCGATCTGCAAGGCCTTGCCGCGTACTGCGAGCAGCTGGGCGAGAAGCGCTTCCGCGCCACCCAGCTGTTCCGCTGGATCCATCAGAAGGGCGCGTCGGACTTCGGCGCGATGTCCGACCTGGCCAAGTCGCTGCGCGACAAGCTGGCCGGGCGCGCCCACATCACCGCGCTGCCGGTGATCTCCGAACACGTCTCTGCCGACGGCACCATCAAGTGGTTGTTCGACGTCGGCCAGGGCAACGCCGTCGAGGCGGTCTACATCCCCGAGGACGACCGGGCCACGCTGTGCATCTCCAGCCAGGCCGGCTGCGCCGTGGGCTGCCGCTTCTGCTCGACCGGCCACCAGGGCTTCAGCCGCAACCTGGAGACCTGGGAAATCATTGCCCAGCTCTGGCATGCCGAGCACTCGCTGCGCCAGCGCCTGGGCAAGGACGAGCGCATCATCTCCAACGTCGTGATGATGGGCATGGGTGAGCCGCTGCAGAACTATGGCGCGCTGATCCCCGCGCTGCGGATGATGCTCGACGACCATGGCTACGGCCTGTCGCGCCGCCGGGTGACGGTGTCGACCTCGGGCGTGGTCCCGATGATCGACCGCCTGCGCGATGACGCGCCGGTCGCGCTGGCCGTGTCGCTGCACGCCCCCAACGACCCGCTGCGTGATCAACTGGTGCCGCTCAACCGCAAGTACCCGATCGAGGAACTGCTGGCCAGCTGCAACCGCTACCTGGACAAGGCGCCTCGCGACTTCATCACCTTCGAGTACTGCATGCTGCACGAGGTGAACGACGCGCCGGAGCAGGCCCGCGAACTGATCGCGCTGCTCAAGGGCAAGGTCCCCTGCAAGCTGAACCTGATCCCCTTCAATCCGTTCCCGGCGTCGGGCCTCAAGCGCAGTTCGAATGAGCGCGTCAAGGCCTTCGCCGACCTGCTGATCCAGGCCGGCATCGTCACCACCGTGCGCAAGACCCGCGGCGACGACATCGACGCCGCGTGCGGCCAATTGGCCGGCGAAGTGCAGGACCGCACCCGGGTCCACCTGCGCATGGTGCGCGCGCCCGTGGTGGTCCAGCGCGGCGCGGCTGCGCCTGGCGTCCCGGCCGATGCGCAGGCCCCCGCGACTTCCGTCACTCCAGCCCCTCCCGCCACTCCTACAGGCCCACGCCCATGACCGTTCAGTCGCCCGGCTCCGTCTTTCCGCGTCGTTCCGCCCGGACCCTGTCCGCCGTGTTGCTGATCGCCGCGGCGCTGGCCGGGTGCGGGACGCAGCCGCAGCAACAGCAGCCCAAGACGGCCAGCGACCAGACGGACAACGACCGCCGGGCCCAGGTGCGGCTCGAGCTCGCCAGCGGCTACTTCGCGCGCGGCCAGTACGAGACGGCGCTGGACGAGGTCAAGCTGGCGATGGCCGCCAAGCCCGACCTGCCCGAGGCGATCAGCCTGCGCAGCCTGATCTACGCCGCGATGGGCGAATACGGCCTGGCCGAGGACGGCTTCAAGCAACTGCTGGCCCGCGACCGCGCCCAAGGCGACACGCTGCACAACTACGGCTGGTTCCTGTGCCAGCGCCAGCGCTACGCCGAGGCCTACCAGCAGTTCGAGGCCGCCGTCGCGCTCCCCACCTACCGCACGCCCGCGCGCACGCTGCTGGCCTGGGGCGCCTGCGAGGCGCGTGAAGGCCGGCTGGCGCCGGCGCTGACGCACCTGTCACGCGCCTTCGAGGCCGATCCCGGCAATCCGACCATCGCGATGAACCTGGGCGAGGTGCTGTACCGCCAGGGCGAGTACGAGCGCGCGCGTTTCTACGCCCGCCGCGTCAACAGCAACGTGGAGCAGGCCAACGCCGCCAGCCTGTGGCTGGAACTGCGCATCGAGCGCCGTATGGGCAACACATCGAACATGGACGATCTCGGCCAGCAACTGCGGCGCAAGTACCCGCAGGCGCCCGAGACGCAAGCATTGAACAACGGTCGATTCGATGAATGAGGGACATCGCATGACTCCGACGGCCGCCGACGAGGCGACGCCCGCAGCCGCGTCCGCTGCGCCATCCACCTTCGGGCCCAGCTCGGCCGGCGCCGCGCTGCGGCGCGCGCGCGAAGCCCGTGGCCTGCACATCGCCGCGCTGGCCGCGACGCTGAAGGTGCCGCAATCCAAGCTGGAGGCGCTGGAGGCCGACCGCTACCAGGACCTGCCCGATGCGACCTTCGCGCGGGCGCTGGCGCGCTCGATGTGCCGCGTGCTGAAGATCGAGGCCGCGCCGGTGCTGGCGATGCTGCCGAGCAGCGGCGCCGAGGCCTCGCTGGACCGGGTCACGCCGGGCCTGAACCAGCCCTTCCGCGAACGCTCGGTGGGTCACGAGCCGATGCTTTCGGCGGAACTGCTGAAGCGTCCGGCCGTGCTGGGCGTCGCCGTGCTGCTGGTGGCCGCGGTCGCCGTGTACGCCATTCCGTCGAGCTGGATCGAGCAGGTGACGCAGCGGCTGCGCGCGCCGGAGCCGGCCGCCACGACTGCGCCCGGACCGGGCGCCGCCGTCGTGACCGCGCCCGCGGCGACGGACACGCCTCCGGCGAATGTCGAGGCACCGGTGGTGAGCGCTTCCGAGACCGCACCCGCGACGCAAGCCGCGGCCAGCGTCCCGGCGCTGCCCCCGCAGACCTCGGGCGCGGCCGCGCCATCGACGGCCACCCCGGCACCGATCACGACGCAGACCACGCCGCCCGTTTCGGCCTCCGCGCCGGCTGCCCAGCCGATCCAGGCCGGCGCCGCGGCGCCCGGCACCTCGCCGCTGAAGATCCGCGCCAGCGCCGAGACCTGGGTCGAAGTGGTCGACGCCAAGGGCCAGGTGCTCCTGTCCAAGCTGCTCCGTCCGGGCGATCAGGCCGATGTCAACGGCGTTGCGCCGCTGAGGCTGCGGGTAGGCAACGTGTCGGGCACGGAACTGGTGTTCCGCGGCCAGACCGTGGACCTGGCCGCGAGATCGCGCGACAACGTCGCGCGGCTCGAGCTGAACTGATCCCCGCCGGCCCGCCACCCCCCATCGTCCCCCGCCGCAGCCCCGAGCCGCCCCTCCAGCAGTACCCGTT
>Ga0209051_1001879_pt1 | contig 16461 bp, 9 predicted proteins | sample AraplaCvi_mMS_r2_2_FD_184286 | JGI IMG/M metagenome (GOLD analysis project Ga0209051, IMG submission 184286) | Arabidopsis root microbial communities from North Carolina, USA - plate scrape MF_Cvi_mMS_r2 (SPAdes) (version 2) | ecosystem: Host-associated > Plants > Roots > Endosphere | place: USA...
GGCCGCCGGCGACATGGAAGGCGACAGCGAGACCGCTGGCGGCGCGCCGGGCACGACCCGGCTGCTGGTCGACAAGCTGGCGCTGCAGACCGACGCCAAGGGCGCCGCCGCGTTCAAGGTGCCGCTGAAGGGGACGATCGACCGGCCGTCCGAACTGCGCGTCGAGTTGAACTATCGCGACCCCGACGGTCAGACGCACACGCGCGCGGCCTCGCAGGTCGTGTGGCCCGCCAACGTGGTCGTGGGCCTGCGCGCCGCGACCTGGGTGGCCAACGGCCAGCCGCTGCAGGTGCAGGCCGTGGCGCTGGACACGAACGGCAAGCCGGTGGCGAACCAGAAGATCTCGGTGTCCGCGCGTCAGGTCCAGACGCTGAGCACGCGCAAGCGCCTGGTCGGCGGCTTCTATGCCTACGAGCATCAACGGACCCTGAAGGACCTGGGCGAGCTGTGCAGCGGCAAGACCGATGCGCTGGGCATCATGCGCTGCGAGGTCTCGCTGAGCCAGAGCGGCCAGGTCGAGCTGATCGGTGCCGCGTCCGACGACGGGGGCCGCAGCGCGCGCGCGGCGCGGTCGCTGTGGGTGACGCGGGCCGGTGAACTCTGGTTCGCGCAGGACAACGACGATCGCATCGACGTCATCCCGGAGCGCCGCCGCTACGAGCCGGGCGAGACCGCGCGCTTCCAGGTGCGCATGCCTTATCGCGACGCGATGGCGCTGGTGACCGTCGAGCGGGAGGGCGTGCTGCACAGCGAGGTGCGCCGCCTGTCCGGCCGTGATCCGTGGCTGGAACTGAAGATCGATCGCGACTGGACGCCGAACGCCTATGTCAGCGTGCTGGTGCTGCGCGGCCGTCTGCGCGAGGTGCCGTGGTATTCGTTCTTCACCTGGGGCTGGCGCGAGCCGGGCAACTGGTGGCGTGAATGGCGTGCGTCGGGCGACTATCAGCCGCCGACGGCCATGGTCGATCTGTCCAAGCCGTCCTTCAAGCTGGGCATGGCGCCGATCGAGATCGGGCAGGCCAAGCACCGGCTCAAGGTCGAGGTGCTGCCGCAGCAGGCGCAGTACGGGGTGCGTCAGAGCGCCCAGGTCAAGCTGCGCGTGACGCAGGACGGCAAGCCGGTGCCTGATGCGCAGGTCGCCTTCGCGGCGGTCGACGAAGGCCTGCTGGCGCTCGCGCCCAACGACAGCTGGAAACTGCTCGACAGCATGATCCAGACCCGTTCCTGGGGCGTGACCACCGCGACGGCGCACAGCGAGATCATTGGCCGCCGGCACTATGGCCGCAAGGCCGTGGCGGCGGGCGGCGGCGGCGGCTTCGCGACGCGCGAGCTGTTCGACACGTTGCTGACCTGGCAGCCGCTGGTGACGGTCAACGCGCAGGGCGAGGCGCTGGTGCAGGTGCCGCTCAACGATTCGCTGACCCGTTTCCGGCTGGTCGCGGTCGCCGACGCGCCGGGGCAGCGCTTCGGCACCGGCGAGAACAGCATCAACGTGAGCCAGGACCTGCAACTGCTGTCGGGCCTGCCGCCGCTGGTGCGCGAGGGCGACCGCGTGCAGGCGATGCTGACGCTGCGCAACGCGACCGGCCGCGCGATGGACCTGCGGGTCACGCTGGCGGGCAAGGCGACGCTGGAGACCGGCGAACAGCCGGTCGCGGCTGAGCCGCGCAGCGTCAAGCTCGCCGCGGGACAGGCGCAGGAGCTGAGCTGGGACATCCTCGTGCCCGAAGGGGCGCGGCGCATCGTCTGGGAGGCGCAGGCGCAGGAGCAGGGCGGCTCGGGCGCCAAGGACGCGATGCGGACCACGCAGGCGGTCGAGCCGGCCGTGCCGCTGCGGGTGCTGCAGGCGACGCTGCGCCAGCTGGACGGCCCGGTCAGCATCCCGGTCGCGGCGCCCGCGGACGCGCTGCCGCCGCAAGGCGTCAAGCGCGGCGGCTTGCAGATCGGCCTGCAGCCGCGGCTGTCGACCGCGCTGCCGGGGATCCGGCGCTACTTCGAGCAGTACCCGTACACCTGCCTGGAACAACAGAGCTCGAAGTACATCGCGCTGCATGACACGGCGGCCTGGGATGGCCTGATGGGGCAGCTCGCGACCTACCAGGACGCGGACGGCCTGTTCGCCTACTTCCCGCTGTCGCGCTACTTGACGCAGGGCAGCGACGTCCTGACCGCGCATCTGCTGGCCGTGGCGAAGGAAGCCGGGCGCACGCTGCCGGCGCCGCAGTTGAACAAGGCGCTGGACGGTCTGGCCGCTTTCGTCGAGGGCCGGCTGGAGCGCAAGTTCTGGTCTCCGCGCCCCGATGACGAGCCGCGCCGCATCGCCGCGCTGGCCGCGCTGGCGCGTTACGGCAAGGCGACGCCGCGGCAGCTGGGCACCGTGGACGGCCGCAACCTGACCACGTGGCCCACCAGCGCGGTGATCGACTGGCTGGTGCTGCATCAGCGGATGACCGACGCGCCGGATCGCGCGGCGCAGATCGCGGCGGCGCAGAACCAGCTGCGCGCGCGCTTGAGCTTCGCGGGCACCACGCTGCGTTTCGTCAACGAGGACACCGACGCCTGGTGGTGGCTGATGGGCAGTGGCGACGCGACGGCGGCGCGCGCGATCCTCGCGCTGGTCGATGAGGCCGGCTGGAAGGAGGACCTGCCGCGCCTGGTGGTGGGCACGCTGGCGCGCCAGGAGCGCGGTGCCTGGTTCAACACGACCGCCAACCTGTGGGGCGCGCTGGCCCTGGAGAAGTTCTCGGCGCGTTTCGAGGCGCAGGCCGTGAAGGGCCGCACCGAGGCGAAGCTGGCGGGCGCGTCGGCGGCGCTGGACTGGTCGGCCAAGCCGGACGGCGGCGATCTGAAGCTGGCCTGGCCGGCGGCGGGCAACGGCACGCTGTCGATGACGCAGGCGGGGGACGGCAAGCCCTGGGCGACCGTGCAAGCCTTGGCGGCCGTGCCGCTGAAGGCGCCGCTGAATGCCGGCTACACGCTCAAGCGCACGGTCACGGCCGTGTCGCAGAAGGCGGCGCCGAAGTGGTCCCGCGGCGACGTGATGCGCGTGCGTCTGGAAATCGATGCCGCCGCCGACATGACCTGGGTGGTGCTCAGCGATCCGATGCCGGCCGGCGCGGCGGTGGTCGAAGGGACGATCGAGTCGCAGGGCGAGCGCGCCGAGGGGCAGGCCTGGCCCGACTTCATCGAGCGCAGCTTCAGCGCCTGGCGCGCCTACTTCGGCTATCTGCCGCGCGGGCATCACGTGCTCGAGTACACGGTCCGTCTGAACAACGCCGGCCGCTTCCAGCTGCCGACGACGCGGGCCGAGGCGATGTACGCGCCGGACCGTTTCGGCGAACTGCCGAATGCCACGCTGGAGGTCCAGCCTTGACGCTGACGGACGCGCGCTCGCGGCCGGTCCGCAGGGCCGCGCTCGCGGCCGTGCTGGCCGCGCTCGGGATGGCGTCCGGTCCGGCGTCGGCGCAGGACCTGCCGAGCTTCGCGCAGGCGCGGGCCTCGCATCCGGTGTCCGATCTGCAACTGCTCGATCGGCGCGGCGAGCCGCTGCAGACCCTGCGCGTGGATGCCACCCGCAGGGTGCTGCCCTGGGTGCCGCTGGAGCAGATGTCGCCGTCGCTGCTGCGCGCGATGCTGTTGTCCGAGGATCAGCGCTTCTACGAGCACAGCGGCGTCGACTGGTCGGCCGTCGCGGCCAGCGCCTGGGCCAATCTGTGGAACACGCGCACGCGCGGCGCGTCGACGGTCACGATGCAGCTGGCGGGATTGCTCGACGAGGACCTCGCGCGGCGCGGCGGCCGCAGCCTGATGCAGAAGCTCGGGCAGGCCTGGGTCGCGGGGCGGCTGGAGAAGCGCTGGACCAAGGCGCAGATCCTGGAGGGCTACCTCAACCGGGTGCCCTTGCGCGGCGAGCTGATCGGCGTGCCGGCAGCGGCGCAAGCGCTTTTCGGCAAGCGGCCCGCGGGGCTGGACGCGCGCGAGTCGGCGATGCTTTCGGCCATGCTGCGCGGGCCGAACGCGTCGCCGGAGACGATCGCGGCCCGCGCTTGCGGCGTGCTGCGCGCGATAGCGCAGCGATGCGACGGGCTCAATGACGAGGTGGGCGCGGTGCTGCGCCGCAAGGCGCTGACGCTCGCGGACGCGCCGCAGTGGGCGCCGCATTACGCGCGGCTGGCGCTGCGGGCGGACGGACCACCGGCGCAGCGCAGCTCGCTCGACGCCACCTGGCAGCGTGTCGCGGTGCAGTCGCTGCGGCGGCATCTGGCTGAGCTCTCGGGGCGGCAGGTCGAGGACGGCGCTGTCGTGGTGCTCGACAACGCGAGCGGCGAGGTCCGCGTCTGGGTCGGCTCCAGCGGCAGCCAGCTGTCGGAGGCGGCGCAGGTGGACCATGTGCTGGCGCGGCGGCAGCCGGGCTCGACGCTCAAGCCCTTCCTGTACGAGCTCGCGATCGAGCGCCGGCTGATCACGGCGGCCAGCCTGCTCGACGACTCGCCGACGCAGGTCGCGACGGCGGCTGGCCTGTATCTGCCGCAGAACTACGACAAGCAGTACCGCGGCTGGATCAGCGCCCGTGCCGCGCTGGGCAACAGCCTCAACGTGCCGGCGGTGCGGCTGGGCCTGATGCTGACGCCCGAGGCGGTCTTCGAGCGGCTCAACGCGCTGGGCCTGCAGTTGCCGGAGACCGGCGGTTTCTATGGACCGTCGTTGGCGCTGGGCAGCGCCGACGTGACGCTGCTGTCGCTGACCAATGCGTATCGCGCGCTCGCCAATGGCGGACGTTACGCCGACGTGGCGCTGCCAGGCGCGTTGCCCGGCGTCGGCCCGCGCGACGCGCTGAAGGCGGGCAAGGACGGCAAGGCGTCCAAGAATCTCAAGGGTCTCAGGGGAGGGCGCGAGGCGGCGGCCGGGCGCCAGGTGGCCGACGCGAAGGCGAGCTTCATCGTCGGCGACATGCTGGCCGACAACAACGCGCGCGCGCTGACCTTCGGCTTGTCCAGCGCGCTGGCGCTTCCGTTCCCGGCCTCGGTCAAGACGGGCACCAGCAAGGACATGCGAGACAACTGGTGCGTCGGCTGGAGTTCGCGCTTCACCGTCGGGGTGTGGGTCGGCAACTCGAGCGGCGAGGCGATGCAGCAGGTCTCAGGCGTCAGCGGCGCGGCGCCGGTCTGGCGCGAGGTGATGCTGGCGCTGCATGCCGGCCGGGTGCCAGGCGCGGTGCAGCCGCCGGCCGGGCTGGTCGCGCAGGACACGCGCTTTGACGGCGGGCAGGAGCCGCCGCGGCGCGAGTGGTTCGTCGCTGGCACGGAGCAGGCCGTCATCCGCCCCGCCGGCACCCCGGTGGCGCTCAGCAATCCGACCGATGGCGCGATCTATGCGCTGGACCCGGACATTCCGCCGGCGGCGCAGCGCTTGCGCTTCTCCCACGAGGGGCGGCTGGCGCAGGGCACGGCGGGCTGGCGCCTGGATGGGCGGCTCATCGGGCGCGGCGCGTCGGTGGACTGGCTGCCCATGCCGGGGCGGCACGAACTGGCCTTGCTGGACGGGCGGGGGCAGGTGCTGCAGCAGGTGCGCTTCGAGGTGCGCGGGGCGGGGCTGAGAGCGCCGCCCGGGCTCCGGACCAGGCCGCAGGCGGCCGCGGCGCGGCCCGCGCCGGGCTGAGCCCATCCCGTCATCCCGCAAGTCAGCCGCTCCAGGGCGCAGTTCGTCGCCCTCCGCTGGCGGCCGGGGGGCTGACTTTCGATACTCCCTCCATCGTCGCCAAGATCCAGATTCGCGCGGGGAGATCATGCAGAGCCGACAACGACACGTGCCCATCAGCTTGAAGATCCTGAGCATCGCCGTGCTCAGCGGCGCCATGCTGGCGCCCGCCGCGCCGGTCCATGCCAGCGAGGTGGTCAAGCTGGCCCGGCTGCTGATCACCGGCAAGCGCCAGGCCAGCCGCCCGGCGCCGCCTCAGCCGGCCGCCCCCGACCGCGACGCCGCCTCCCAGCCGCAGAGCCGCTCGCCGGACGGCGAGCTCCACGCCCAGAATTCGCGCCGCAGCGCCGAGGGCGGCGCGGTCATCACGATCGACTGAGCTCCTGCGTGCGTTCGATCGCCGGCGGCCGCGGGTGCAGCCGTGCCATCGTGAACGCATCGACATAGCGCCCCTCACGCAAGGCAAAACCGCGCAGGCGGCCTTCGTGCTCGAAGCCGAAGCGCTCATACAGCCTGATCGCGCGTTCGTTGTCGACGAACACCGTCAACTCGATCCGCAGAATCCCCAGCCAGTCATCGGCTTGCCGCGTCAGCGCATCCATCAGCGCCGAACCGACGCCGCGCCCCTGCGTCTCCGGATGGACGCTGATCCCCAGCATCATCGCGTGGCGCCGCCGCGCCTGTGCCCCGGCGGGATGCAGACCGGCCGACCCCACCAGCCGATCGCCGTCGAAGGCCAGCAGCACCAGTTCCGGGCTCGCCGGGTCGGGCGCCTTCGAGAAGCGTTCCTGCCACAGCAACTCGGAGGTGAAGGGCGTCTGCAGCAACCAGGGCTGCACGCCGGGATGTCCGAGCAGCGCGGCGTGGGCGGGGCCGTCCTCCGGACGCGGGCGGCGCAACGTGATGCCGTCGGCGACGCGCAAGGGGGCGCGGGCGCCGGAGCGAGCGTCGGCAGGGCGGGGCGAGGTCGGTGGGATCTGCATCGGGGTCTCCTTGTGGGGCTTGGAAGGACCGGGGGCTGAAATGAACAAGGCCCGCGGAGTGCGCGGGCCTTGTCGGGGGGAATCGGGCGAATCTGGGGATCGCAGGGGGACCGTCGGGTCCGGGATCCTGGCGGGGCGTCTACCGCGTTCGACGCCCACCGTCGGCAATGGCCTGCAGCGAATGTAGGCACATCGAGACGTGATGGACGGGGTGGAAGACGCGGGACATGCGGACCAGTATCTTGGGGACGCGGCGAATGCGTCAAGCGGCGCGAGATGCCCGATGGGCGAATGCAACGGCGCGACAATGCGCACTTCCTCGAATTGGCGCGGCCCGGACCGCGCGCCTTTGTTCATGCCGCGTCTGAGTGCTGTTGCCGCCGCCCCCGCCGAGTCTCAAGCCGCCGCGCCGGGGCGCGCGAAGGGGGAACCGCAGCCGGCTGAGCGATTCGTGTTGACGGTGGGACCGAGTCCGATCGATGGACTGGGTGTCTTCGCCGGGGAGGCGATCCCCGCTCGCCGCAAGATCGGCGAGATGCGCGGGGAGATCGTGCCGGTGCGCGAGGCGCGGCGGCGCATCGAAGGGAGGCGCCGGATCCATGTCGTCGAGGTCACGGACAAGACCGCGATCGACGCGACCAAGTCGGACTGCGCGCTGCGGCATGTGAATCACAGCTGCGCGCCGAATGCGGTGCTGCGCATCCGGCAGGGCCGGGCCGAGTTCTACGCGATGCGGGACATCGATCCGGGTGAGGAGATCTGCGCCGATTACGGCGAGAGCCACCACGAAGGGCGCTTGCGCTGCCGCTGCGGCGCGCCCAATTGCAAGGGCCGCTTGTAGGCCCTCCGGCCCGAACTCCCTCGCCCCGCCGAGCGGGGAGAGGGCAGGAGAGAGGGGCCTTCGCGATGCTCAGTGCTTCGAGTCCTCGCCCGTCAGCCCCGAGATCGCATCCTTCAGCGCGCGCTGCTGCATCCAGAACAGGCGCAGGTCCTGCACGGTGAACAGCATGTCGTCGATCAGCGCGTTCTGATCGATCCCGTCCGAATCCTCGTAGGCCTGCTGGATGTACGCCGCCCGCGGCGTCGAGTCCTCGTCCAGCGTCACCGCCTCGATCGCTTCCAGCATCGTCGCCAGATCATCCGCGCCATCCCCTTGCGGCAGCGTCCACGCGTGCGAGTCCTCCACCGCCTGCAGGAAGCCCTGCGCCCACATCGCGCCCGGCGCCGGTATGCGCGCCAGCAGCTCCTCGCTGATCGCGCCCTGCGCCACCAGCTCGGCCTTGGTCTCCTCATCGAACTCGGAGATCAGCGGCGTCAGGTGCATCTGCTCCGGCGCCTCCAGCAGCGGCTGCGGTTCCAGGCTGTCGCTGATCTCGTTCCAGCGCACATGCAGCGCTTCCATGAAGGCGTCGGTCATCTCCTGCTCGTCCAGCGCGGCCGGCCAGTCGTCGCCGAACAGCGCATCCATCGCCTGGATCGGCGCCGCGTCCGACGGCCCCACGCACAGGGCGGTCAGGTAGCCATCCAGCGTGTCGAGGGTGATCGCCGGCGCTTCCGGATCCGCCTGGCCGGCCAGCACGGCCAGCAGTTCGCCCAGGCGCTGCGCGTTCTCGACGTCGATCGAGTCGCCGAACTCGTCGGCCATCGGGGTGTCAGTCATTGCTACTCCAGTTGCTTCAAACGACAAGGGCCCGACCGGGGCCCTTGCAGAGGTTGTTCGTCGGCACTCCGGGGCGCGCGGTTCGTTCGATCCGCGCCCCCCGGAAGTGTGCCCATCATCGGTGTCAGAGGCGTTCGCCGACCCAGGCCTGCACGCTCGCCAGCGCGGCGGGCAGCCCCTTGGCGTCCGTGCCGCCGGCCATCGCCAGGTCCGGCTTGCCGCCGCCCTTGCCGCCGACCTGCTGCGCCACGAAGTTCACCAGCTCGCCGGCCTTGACCTTGCCGATCGAATCGGCCGTCACGCCGGCCGCCAGCTGGACCTTGTCGCCATCGACGGCCGCCAGCACGATGGCTGCTGTCTTGAGCTTGTCCTTGAGCTTGTCCATGGTCTCGCGCAGCGTCTTGGCGTCGGCGCCCGCCAGCGTCGCGGCCAGCACCTTCAGGCCCTTGACGTCGACGGCCTGCGACAGCAGCTCGTCGCCCTGCGCGGAGGCCAGCTTGCTCTTGGCCGCGGTCAGGTCCTTCTCCAGCGCGCGGACCTGGTCCAGCACCGCCTGCACCCGCAGCTCGACCTCGGTCGGCGCCGCCTTGAGCGTGCCGGCCACGGCGGTCAGCGTGGTCTCCAGCGATTGCAGGTAGTGCAGCGCGTTGTCGCCGGTCACGGCCTCGACGCGGCGGATGCCGGCGGCGACGCCGCTCTCCGCGACGATCTTGAACAGGCCGATGTCACCGGTGCGGCGCACGTGGGTGCCGCCGCACAGTTCCTTGGACGTGCCGATGCTCAGCACGCGCACCGTGTCGCCGTACTTCTCGCCGAACAGCATCATCGCGCCGCTCTTCTGCGCATCGTCCAGCGCCATCACCGCGGCGTTGGTGTCGGCGTTGGCCAGGATCTCGGCATTGACGATCGCCTCGACCTTGCGGATCTCCTGCGCGGTCATCGGCGCGGTGTGCGCGAAGTCGAAGCGGGTGCGCTCGGCGTTGACCAGCGAGCCCTTCTGCTGGACATGCGCGCCCAGCACCTCGCGCAGCGCCTTGTGCATCAGATGGGTCGCGCTGTGGTTGCGCACGGTGCGGGCGCGGCGCTCGGCGTCGACCTTGGCGGTGAAGACGTCGCCGACCTTGATCGTGCCCTCGACGACCTGGCCATGGTGGCCGAACACGTCGGCCTGGATCTTCAGCGTGTCGTCGACGACGACGCGGGTCGTGGCATTGCGGAGCTCGCCCGCGTCGCCGACCTGGCCGCCGCTCTCGGCATAGAAGGGGGTGTTGTCCAGCACGACGACCACGTCGTCGCCCGCGTCGGCGCTCTGCACCGCGCTGCCGTCGACGTAGAGCGCGACGACCTTGGCGTCCTCGCGCGTCAGCTGGTCATAGCCGTGGAAGGCCGTGGCCGAGCCGGTGTACTCCAGGCCCTGCGCCATCTTGAACTTGCCGGCCTGGCGGCCGCGGTTCTTCTGCTCTTCCAGCAGGCGGTTGAAGCCGGCCTCGTCGACGGTGACGCCACGCTCGCGGCAGACGTCGGCGGTCAGGTCGACCGGGAAGCCGTAGGTGTCGTGCAGCTTGAAGGCGGTCTCGCCGTCGACCTGCGTCGCGCCGCCGGCCAGCGCCGATTCCAGCAGTTCCATGCCGGTGGCGATGGTCTTGAAGAAGCGCTCTTCCTCCTGCTTCAGCACTTCGGTGACGCGCGCCTCGTCGCGGCGCAGCTCCGGATAGGCCTCGCCCATCTCCTTGGCCAGCGCGGCGACCAGCTTGTGGAAGAACGGGGTGCGCGCGCCCAGCTTGTAGCCGTGGCGGATCGCGCGGCGGGCGATGCGGCGCAGCACGTAGCCGCGGCCCGCGTTGCCCGGGATCACGCCGTCGACGACGGTGAAGGCGCAGGCGCGGATGTGATCGGCGATGACCTTCAGCGACGGGCTGTCCTTGTCGCAGTCGCCCGCGCCGGCGCCGTCGACGGCCTGCTTGGCCGCGGCCAGCAGGTTGACGAACAGGTCGATCTCGTAGTTCGAGTGCACATGCTGCAGCACCGCGGCCAGGCGCTCCAGGCCCATGCCGGTGTCGACGCTGGGTTTCGGGAGCTTGTGCATCACGCCGTCTTCAGTCCGGTTGAACTGCATGAAGACGTTGTTCCAGATCTCGATGTAGCGGTCGCCGTCCTCGTCCGCCGAGCCAGGGGGGCCGCCGGCCACGTCGGGGCCGTGGTCGTAGAAGATCTCGGTGCAGGGGCCGCAGGGGCCGGTGTCGCCCATCATCCAGAAGTTGTCGGACATGTAGCGGCCGCCCTTGTTGTCGCCGATGCGCACGATGCGCTCGGCGGGCACGCCGACCTGCTTGTTCCAGATCTCGTAGGCCTCGTCGTCCTCGGAATAGACGGTGACCCACAGCTTCTCGGCAGGCAGCTTGAAGTGCTGGGTCAGCAGCTCCCAGGCGTAGCTGATGGCGTCCTTCTTGAAATAGTCGCCGAAGCTGAAGTTGCCCAGCATCTCGAAGAAGGTGTGGTGGCGCGCGGTGTAGCCGACGTTGTCCAGGTCGTTGTGCTTGCCGCCGGCGCGGATGCACTTCTGCGCGGTCGTGGCGCGGGAGTACGAGCGCTTGTCGAAGCCCAGGAACACGTCCTTGAACTGGTTCATCCCGGCGTTGGTGAACAGCAGCGTCGGGTCGTCGCCGGGCACGACCGGGCTCGACGCGACGATCTGGTGGCCCTTGGACTCGAAGAACTTCAGGAAGGTGTTGCGGATCTCAGCGGCTTTCATGCCTGTCCTTTGCTTGATGGGCCTGGCGATGCGGTGTGGCGCAGACGTCGCTGCGACATGAATCCGTTTGTGAATCAGTTTGTGTCTGCGCGGGCGCGCGCTTTGCCGCAGAGCCGGGGCCAAGCGCTTGATTTCGCGAAGCTTTCGATTATAGGGAGCCGAGCCCGTTGACGCGGCGTTGACATGGCGGCCGGGACGGCGCGGCTAGGATGCCGGCCTTCCCCGGACAGAGACACGGAGCACGGAACATGGCGACGATGGACACGAAGACCTCCCCGCTGGCGCAGCTCAAGGACCCGAGCCTGCTCAAGACCGACGCGCTGATCAATGGCGAATGGGTCGGCGGCGCGAGCCGTTTCGACGTCGACGATCCGGCCACCGGCGCGCTGCTGACGCACGTGGCCAACCTGGGCGCGTCCGAAGCCGACGCGGCGGTGACGGCCGCCAACGCCGCCTGGCCGGCCTGGCGGGCGAAGACCGCCAAGGAGCGGGCCGCGATCCTGATGCGCTGGTACCACCTGCTGATCCAGCACGCCGACGACCTGGCGCGCATCCTGACGGCGGAGCAGGGCAAGCCGCTGGCCGAGGCGCGCGGCGAGATCGTCTACGGGGCCAGCTTCGTGGAGTGGTTCGCCGAGGAGGCCAAGCGCCTGCGCGGCGAGACGGTGCCCACCACCGACGCGACCAAGCGCTACCTGGTGATCAAGCAGCCGGTGGGCGTGTGCGCGGCCATCACGCCGTGGAATTTCCCGCTCGCGATGATCACGCGCAAGGTCGCGCCGGCGCTGGCGGCCGGCTGCCCGGTGGTGATCAAGCCGGCCGAGCAGACGCCGCTGACCGCGCTGGCCGCGGCGGAACTCGCGCAGCGCGCCGGCATGCCGGCGGGGGTGCTCAACGTGGTCACCGGCGACGGCGAGCGCTCGGTCGCCATCGGTGAGGTGCTGTGCAAGAGCGACGTGGTGCGGCACCTGTCGTTCACCGGCTCGACCGAGGTCGGCCGGATCCTGATGGCGCAGTGCGCGCCGACGATCAAGAAGCTGTCGCTGGAGCTGGGCGGCAATGCGCCGTTCCTGGTGTTCGACGACGCCGACCTGGACAGCGCGGTCGAGGGCGCCATCGCCAGCAAGTACCGCAACGCCGGCCAGACCTGCGTGTGCGCGAACCGGCTCTACGTGCAGGCGGGCGTGTACGACGCCTTCGTGGCGAAGCTGTCGGAGAAGGTGGGCGCGCTGAAGGTGGGCAACGGCTTCGAGGCCGGCGTGACGCAGGGGCCGCTGATCGAGGATGCGGCGATCGAGAAGGTCGAGCGCCATGTCGCCGACGCGGTCGAGAAGGGCGCGAAGGTGCTGGTGGGCGGCGCGCGGCTGCATGACCGCTTCTTCCAGCCGACGGTGCTGTCGGAGGCGACGTCCGAGATGCTGTGCGCGCGCGAGGAGACCTTCGGCCCGGTCGCGCCGGTGTTTCGCTTCAACACGGAGGCCGAGGGCATCGCGCTGGCCAACGCGACCGAGTTCGGTCTGGCGAGCTACTTCTACAGCCGCGACATCGGGCGGATCACGCGGGTGTCGGAAGGGCTGGAGTACGGCATGGTGGGCATCAACACGGGGCTGATCTCGACGGCGGAGGTGCCGTTCGGCGGCGTCAAGCAGTCGGGCCTGGGCCGCGAGGGCGGGCATCAGGGCATCGACGAGTACGTCGAGACCAAGTACCTGTGCATCGCCGACCTGCATCGATGAGCCCGCATGGCGCGGGCGGCCGGAAGAACGCCCCGCGCCGAGCGTTCTCCAGGGGCCGCTTGACGCCCCGTGAGGCCCGCCTCAGCGGGTGATCGGCGGGCCTCAACGGGTGATCAGCGGGTGATGCTGACGTCCGGGAACTGCGCCTTCACGCAGGCGGCATAGTCGCCTGCGACCAGGGCCGAATGGGGCGTCTGATAGCCCACCAGCTTGCAGGCGTAGCTCTTGCCGCCCGGGCGGTCGGCGTACCAGCCGTCGTCACGCTCCCAGTAGATCGGCGTGGCGCCAGCGCCGCCTTCGTCGAACTGCTTCATGCCCTTGCAGCCGAGCACCTCGTCGGCGGGGACTGCGATGCCGAAGTAGGACGCGAAGGACTTGTAGTAGCTGATGCGGTTGAGGGATTGCGCCACCTCGACGGAGCCGCCGCATTCGACGCCGCCGTTGATGATCTGCGTCGTGACGCCGAAGCCGGGCTTGAGGCCATTGGCCAGGTCGCGCGCGTTGGGTTGCCAGGTGCCGTCGACGACAAACATCATCGGCGGCTTGGGCGGCTGCGGGTACATGTAGAAGAACACAGCGCTGGCCAGGTTGAGCCAGGTGTCGGCGACCAGCTCCGGCTTGTCCAGCAACGGGCGCACCGACCCGTACATGGCCATCGAGAACGGGCCGTAGTTGTAGTTGTAGGAGAGCTGCTTGGCGCCGCGGCCGAAATAGCTCTTGAACGTGCCGTCGCCGAACTGGCCGCAGGGCCAGGTCTTTCCCTGCCAGGTGCTGGGCGCGCATTCGGCGTTGTAGCCGCCGCGCTGGCCTTCGCTCCAACCCATCTCGCGCACCCAGACCAGGGCCTGGCGCCATTCGGCCTCGGGCCGCCAGGACTCGTGGCCGCCGGTCTCCTGCGCGAAGTGCGCGAACATCGTGGCCATGGTCTTGCGGCAGATGGCGTCGGCATCGCGGCCGTCGCCGTAGTCGCGGCAGACGGCGGGGAACTTGGCGATGGCGCGCAGGAAGCCGGTGTAGGTGTACTCCTTGGCGCGCAGCGGGAAGAGGTAGTCCCAGTTGGCGCTGGTCAGCAGCCGCTCGACGCGGCGAACGTTGGCGGGGTTGGCCGCACGTGCCGGCACGACGGCTTCCACCGCGTCGTTGGGCAAGGTCGCGATCGCGCGCTTGATCGAGGCGATCACGGGCGAGCTGGTGAGCCGCGCTTCGGTGGCCGCCAGTTCAGCCGCGGTCAGCGTCGGGCCGGAGGCGGTCGTGCTGGCGCCGCCCGCGTTGCCGCTGGGGGCGGCGTGGCCGCCGCTGTTGCTTGAGGGCGTCGAGCCCGAGGCGCCGCCGCCGGAGGAGACGGAGGACGTGGCGGGCGGGGTGGGCGTGGCGATGGTGCCGGCGCTCGCTGGCGATGATTCGAACTTGATCGTGAACGTCTTGCTGGCCACGGCCGCGTTGGCGGCGTTGTAGAGCGTGACGGAGGCGGTCGCGCTGGAGGCTGCGGGGAGCAGCTTCTCAGGGAGGCGGAACAGGCCCTTGCTGGCCTGGCCGGCGATGACCGCGAGTCCGTTGCCGGCGGCATCGAGCGCGAGCGGCGACGCCGTGGCGCCGGTGCGCGGGACGCAGCCCGCGTCCTGGTTGGCGATGCGGTAGCAGGCCTTGCTGGCGTCCGCGCTGCCCCACCAGATGTCCCAGGCGATCGTGGCGGCGCGGCGTGGCTGGGCTGCATTCAGCGTGTTCCAGTCCGGAATGAGGTCCGGGCTGGCAGAGACGGGCGCAGGCGTCTGAGGCGTCTGCGGTGCCGGGGAGGCCGGCGCCGGCGTCGTGAACGTCATCGTGAAGGATTTGCTCTCCACCAGGCTGCCGCTGGCGCCATAGAGCGAGAGCGTGACGGGCGCGCTGTCGGATGACGGGGTCTTGGCCGCGGGAATCCTGAACAGCCCCTTGGTGGCTTGGCCGGGGGTGGAGCCCAGTCCGTTCCCATTGGCGTCGAGGGCGAGCGGCGAGGCCGTCGTGCCCGTGCGGGCGACGCAGCCCAGAGGCTGGTTGGCGAGCTGATAGCAGGCCTTGTCGTAGCTGCCGCTGCCCCACCAGATGTCCCAGGCGATGACGGCGGCGCCGCGCGGCTGGGCGGCGTTGAGGGTTTCCCAGCTGGGCGTGATGGTGGCGGCGGTGGCCGTGCCCAGCAGCGGCGCGCCGAGCGCGGCCAGGAGGGCGGCCCGGAACGCCGGGCGCCAAGCGGTGAAGGGAGAGGGATGGAGCGGCATGTCGGGTACCGTGTTGTTCGGACGGCCCCCTAGTGCGTCCGCCTGGCGTTTGTGCACGACTCAAACAGAAAATTGCAGCGGCGTTTCATGGCTCCCGCGGCTCAGGCGGCTCAGGCGGCGAGCTTCGCCATCTCGGCGGCCAGGTAATCCAGGAAGCAACTGATGCGCGAGGCCAGCGCGGTGTTGCGGTAGTAGACCGCGTGGACCGGCTGGCGCGTATCGACGGTGTGGGACGCGAGCACCTGCACCAGCGCGCCGTCCGCGCGATCGCGCGCCGTCATGAAGTCGGACAGCGAGACGAGCCCCTGGCCGGCCAGCGCGAGCTGGCGCAGCGTCTCGCCGCTGGAGGCGCTGAGCGCGGCGGTGATGGGATAGCCCTCGCCGCCGGCCCAGCGCAGGGGCCAGGTGTTGAGGGTCTCCGGCGCGGTGAAGCCGAGCAGCGCGTGCCGGGCGAGCGACTCGACCTTCGTGGGCCGGCCGTGCTCGGCGAGATAAGCGGGGCTGGCCAGCACGCGCAGCCGGAAGCTGCCCAGCGGCCGTGCGTGCAGCGAGGAATCGGCCAGCGTGCCGATGCGCAGCGCGACGTCGGTGCGCTGCTCCAGCAGATCGATGATCTGGTCGCTGCTGTTGAGCTCGAGCTCGATCTGTGGAAAGCGCGCGCGGAAGCCGCCGATCAGCGGCACCAGCACATGGAGCATGAACGGCGAGGCCGCGTTCACGCGCAGCCGTCCGGCGGGCTGGTCGCGGCGCAGCGCGAGCTGCTCCTCGGCGTCCTCGACGGCGGCGAGCACCTTGCGTGCGCGGGCGAGGAAGAACTGGCCCTCCTCGGTGAGTTCCAGCCGGCGCGTGGAGCGCCGCATCAGCGTCGTGCCGAGCTTGTGTTCGAGGCGGCTCAGCGAGCGGCTGACGGCCGAGACGGTCTGCCCGAGCTGGTCGGCCGCCGCGCTGATCGAGCCCGCATCGACGATGGCGGCGAGGACGGCGAGTTCATCAAGGGAGCTTTTCATCGGGGATGATTGTCTCGATATTTGCGTTTCGTTCAACAATCATTTGGTCAATCAAGGCTTTTTCTGAAAGCGGCGAACCCGCACACTGGCGGCCATTCGTTCACCTCCCTCTGCTTTCAGGAGCCTCAACATGCCGATCGCCCTGTGGGCGCTGACCGTCAGCGCCTTCGCCATCGGGACCACGGAATTCGTCATCGTGGGCCTGATCCCGACCATGGCCGCCGACCTCGGCGTCAGCCTGCCGTCCGCAGGCCTGCTGGTTTCGCTGTATGCGCTGGGCGTGGCCATCGGCGCGCCGGTGCTGACCGCGCTCTCCGGCCGCTGGCCGCGCAAGCGGTTGCTGCTCGCGCTGATGCTGCTGTTCACCGCCGGCA
>Ga0209051_1001880_pt1 | contig 16459 bp, 13 predicted proteins | sample AraplaCvi_mMS_r2_2_FD_184286 | JGI IMG/M metagenome (GOLD analysis project Ga0209051, IMG submission 184286) | Arabidopsis root microbial communities from North Carolina, USA - plate scrape MF_Cvi_mMS_r2 (SPAdes) (version 2) | ecosystem: Host-associated > Plants > Roots > Endosphere | place...
GACGGCAACCGCAAAGCGCAGCGGCGCCAGTTCCTGCTCGTCATCCGAGCACTGGAGGCCGAGGTCGGCCATGAAATCGATGTGGCCGATGGCGAGCCGCAGCACGCCGGGCGCCGCGGCGATCTGCGGCACGGCGGCGTACCCCAGAGCGGTCTCGACCAGAGGAAGGAGCCTCAGATCGGGTCTTCCCTCCACGATGGCCGCCAGCCGGTCCGCGGAGTCGGCCTTCGGTACCATGATGGCTGCGGGCCCGTCCAGACTTCGAACCCATGCGACGTCCTCGCGCCCAGGCACGTCGTCCGGCGCATTGATGCGCACGATAAGCGGGAGCCCGCCTCCTTGCAGCTCTGGCCACGCGGTCTCGATGACGTGGCGCGCGGCTGCCTTGTCGGCCGGGGGGACGCTGTCCTCGAGATCCAGCACGATCGCGTCCGCGCCGCTTCGCAGGGCCTTGCCGAAGCGATCAGGACGATTCCCCGGCACGAACAGCAGGCTGCGCGCCGCGGCCAGGGCCTCTCTCCTTGCCTCTTGATGTGACATGCTCTGCGCGCCCCCCTACGCCGCCAGGTGGGCCATCACGAGTGCGCGCAGGATGTGCAGCTTTCTCGTGAAGGAGTGATCCGCCCCGGGCACCACCACGACCGGTTGCGAATGGGGACGAGCCCAGTCGAACACCGACTGCAGTGGCACGCGCTCGTCCTGCTCGCCGTGGATGACCAGCGCGTCGTTCAGGCCGCCTGGCGTGTCATAGCGTCGGGCTCCCTCGACCTCGCCGAAGGGCATGCCGGCCAGGCAGATCCGCCAGGCGGGTTTGCCATCATCGGCCAGTGCAAGCGCCACCCGAGCCTGCACGAACGCGCCGAACGAGAAGCCGACCAACACCAGTCTCGAGGCTGGATACGAGGCGCGCAGCGCCGCGCACAGTGAGAGCAGGTCGTCCGTCTCCCCGCGACCCTCGTCGTGCGCGCCGGCGCTGCGGCCCACGCCACGGAAGTTGGGGCGCGCGACGAGCCATCCCGCTTCATGGAGGCCACGGGCCAGGATCTGCGGCACCTTGTGCTGCGCGTTTCCACCGAGCAGCGGCTGGGGGTGCGCAACGACAGCGAGTCCGACAGGGGGGCCGACCGGCACATCGAAGAGCACCTCGAGCGAGCCCGCCGGCCCGTCGACCACCTGGGCGCCGCTCTGGAGGGCGTCGGAAAGTTGCACGCGTGCACCCTCAGCCGACCGCCGAGGCCAGTTCGGGCACGGCCACGAACAGGTCGGCGACCAGGCCGTAGTCGGCCACGCTGAAGATCGGGGCCTCCTCGTCCTTGTTGATCGCGACGATGACCTTCGAGTCCTTCATGCCGGCCAGGTGCTGGATGGCGCCCGAGATGCCGCACGCGACATAGAGCTGCGGCGCGACGATCTTGCCGGTCTGGCCGACCTGCCAGTCGTTGGGCGCGTAGCCCGCGTCCACCGCGGCGCGCGAGGCGCCCAGCGCCGCGCCGAGCTTGTCGGCCAGCGGCGTCAGCACCTCCATGAACTTCTCGTTCGAGCCCATCGCGCGCCCGCCCGAGACGATGATCTTGGCGGCGGTCAGCTCGGGGCGGTCGCTCTTGGCGATCTCCTTGCCGACGAAGGCGCTCTTGCCCGAGTCGGCGACGGCGGCCACCGATTCGACGGCGGCCGAGCCGCCCGTGGCGGCGGCCGGGTCGAAGCCGGTGGTGCGCACGGTGGCGACCTTCTGCGCCTGCGAGCACTGCACCGTGGCGATGGCGTTGCCGGCGTAGATCGGGCGCTCGAACGTGTCGGCCGAGATCACCTTGCTGATGTCGGAGAGCTGGCCGACGTCGAGCTTCGCCGCGACGCGCGGGGCGACGTTCTTGCCGTGCGCGGTGGCGGGAAAGAAGATGTGGCTGTAGCCCGAGGCGATGGCCAGCACCTGGGCCGCGACGTTCTCGGCGAGCTGCTCGGCGAGCGCCGGCGAATCGGCGTGCAGCACCTTGGCGACGCCGGCGACCTGCGCGGCGGCCTGCGCCACGGCGGCGGCGTTCGCGCCGGCCACGAGCACGTGCACGTCGCCACCGACCTGGGCGGCGGCGGTCACGGTGTTGAGGGTGGCGCCCTTCAGGGACGCGTTGTCGTGTTCGGCGATGACGAGGGTGGTCATGTCGTTTGTCTGCCTGTCTTTGTCGTGGGGGCGGCCGGCCTCAGATGACCTTGGCTTCGGTCTTCAGCTTGCTGACGAGGGTGGCCACGTCGGGCACCTTCACGCCGGCGCCGCGCTTGGGCGGCTCGCTGACCTTGAGCGTCTTGATGCGCGGCGCGACGTCCACGCCCAGCGCGTCGGGCTTGACGGTCTCGAGCGGCTTCTTCTTCGCCTTCATGATGTTGGGCAGCGTGACGTAGCGCGGCTCGTTCAGGCGCAGGTCGGTCGTCACGATCGCGGGCAGCGTCAGCGACAGGGTCTCGAGGCCGCCGTCGACCTCGCGGGTGACCGTGGCCTTGCCCTCGGCGAGTTCGACCTTGCTGGCGAACGTGGCCTGCGGGAGATCCGCCAGCGCGGCCAGCATCTGCCCGGTCTGGTTGCAGTCGTCGTCGATGGCCTGCTTGCCCAGGATCACGAGCTGGGGCTGCTCCTTGTCGACGAGCGCCTTGAGCAGCTTGGCCACGGCCAGCGGCTGCAGCTCGGCGTCGGTCTCCACGAGGATGGCGCGATCGGCGCCGATGGCCATCGCGGTGCGCAGGGTCTCCTGGCACTGCGTGACGCCGCACGAGACGGCGACGATCTCGGTGACCACGCCCTTCTCCTTCAGGCGCACGGCCTCTTCGACGGCGATCTCGTCGAAGGGGTTCATGCTCATCTTGACGTTGGCGATGTCCACCCCGGTGCCATCGGACTTCACGCGAACCTTCACGTTGTAGTCGACGACGCGCTTGACGCAAACGAGAGCCTTCATGTCCTGGTCCTGGTTGGTGCTGGATGCTTCACGGATTACACGGCGCCTTCGTGCCGCAGGGCGTCGATCCGCGCCTTCTGCCAACCGAGCTCGTGCAGGATCGCGTCGGTGTGCTGGCCAAGGCCCGGGACGGCGCCCATGCGAGGGTTGTAGGCGTCGGTGGCACCAGGGGGGAGCAGGGCGGGGATCGAGCCGCCCGGCGTCTCGACCTGCGTCCAGCGATCGCGCGCCTTCAGTTGGGGATGCGCCCACACGTCGTGCATGTCGTTCACACGCGAATTGGCGATCTGCGCTTCGTCGAGCCGCTGCATCACCTGCTCGGCGCTCAGCGACGCGAACGACTCGACGATGATCGCGCGCAACGCATCGCGCGCCGCCGTGCGCCGCGAATTCGAAGAGAAGCGCTCGTCTGTCGCAAGCTCGGGCTGCTGGAGCACGAGCTTGCAGAAGGCGCCCCATTCGCGCTCGTTCTGCAGGCCGAGCATCACGGTGCGGCCGTCGCCCGCCGGAAAGGGCCCGTAGGGATAGATGGTCGCGTGCGCGGCGCCCGCGCGCGGCGGCGGCTTCGCGCCGTCGAAGGCGTAGTACAGCGGGTAGCTCATCCACTCGACCATGCTTTCCAGCATCGAAACGTCAATCCGGCTGCCCTTGCCCGTCTTGTCCCGCTGCAGGAGCGCTGCGAGGATGCTCGTGTAGGCATACATGCCCGCCGCGATGTCGGCGATCGAGCAACCGGCCTTGGCGGGCTCGTCGGGCGATCCGGTGACCGACAGGAAGCCCGACTCGCTCTGGATCAGGAGGTCGTATGCCTTGCGGTCTCGATAGGGTCCGTCGGCACCGTAGCCGGAGATGTCGCAGACGATCAGGCGGGGATGCTTCTCGTGCAAGGTCTCGAAGGACAGCCCCAGGCGCGCGGCGGCGCCGGGCGCCAGGTTCTGGACGAGCACGTCGGCGTCCTGCAGCAGTTGTGCCAGCACGTCCCGGGCGCTCGGATGCTTGACGTCCAGCGTCAGGCTCTCCTTCGAGCGATTCGTCCAGACGAAGTGAGAGGCCATGCCTTGCACGCGTTCGTCATAGGCACGCGCGAAGTCGCCGACGCCCGGTCGCTCGACCTTGATGACACGAGCCCCGAGATCGGCCAGTTGGCGGGTGCAGAACGGCGCGGCGATCGCATGCTCGAGGGTGACGACGGTGATGCCGTCGAGGGGGCGGGCCATGATCGGTCCCCTCGCTCAGTAGGACCGCGGCAGGCCCAGCAGATGCTCGGCCACGTACGCGAAGATGAGGTTGGTCGAGATCGGTGCGACCTGGTACAGGCGCGTCTCGCGGAACTTGCGCTCGATGTCGTATTCGTTGGCGAAGCCGAAGCCGCCGTGCGTCTGCATGCAGACATTGGCCGCCTCCCACGAGGCTTTGGCAGCAAGGTACTTGGCCATGTTGGCTTGCGCGCCGCACGGCTGACCCGCGTCGAACAGCTCCGCCGCCTTGAAGCGCATCAGGTTGGCGGCCTCGATTTCGATGTATGCGTCGGCGATGGGGAACTGCACGCCCTGGTTCTTGCCGATGGGGCGGTCGAACACCACGCGCTCGTTGGCGTACTTCGTCGCCCGATCGATGAACCAGTAGCCGTCGCCGATGCACTCGGCCGCGATGAGCGTGCGCTCCGCATTGAGGCCGTCGAGGATGTACTTGAAGCCGCGGCCTTCCTCGCCGATCAGGTTCTCCTCGGGGATCTCGAGGTTGTCGAAGAACAGCTCGTTGGTCTCGTGGTTCACAAGATTCGGGATCGGTCGCACCGTGAGGCCGTTGCCGATCGCCTCGCGCAGGTCGACGATGAAGATCGACATGCCCTCGGACTTCTTCTTCACGTCGGCCAGCGGTGTCGTGCGCGCGAGCAGGATCATGAGGTCGGAGTGCTGCACGCGCGAGATCCACACCTTCTGGCCGTTGACGACGAAGCGGCCGTCCTTGCGCACGGCGGTCGTCTTGATCTTCGTCGTGTCAGTGCCCGTCGTCGGCTCGGTGACGGCCATCGACTGGATGCGCAGCTTGCCGGCCGCGATGCCCGGGAGGTACTTCTCCTTCTGCGCCTTGCTGCCGTTGCGCAGCAGGGTTCCCATGTTGTACATCTGGCCGTGCACGGCGCCGGAGTTGCCGCCCGAGCGGTTGATCTCCTCCATGATGACGGTCGCGGCCGTGAGGCCCAGGCCGGTGCCGCCGTATTCCTCGGGAATCATGGCGGCGAGCCAGCCGGCTTCCATGAGCGCGTCGACGAACTTCTCGGGATAGGCCCGCTCCGCGTCGACCTTGCGGAAGTACTCGTCCGGGAACTGGCTGCACAGGGCACGGACCGCATCGCGGATGTCCTGATGCGCGTCGGTCTGGTTCATCATGGCGATGTCCTCTTGCTTGATCGGTGAACTGATGTCGGTAGCTGCGGTGCCTCAGGCGCGCAACGTCGCCGTGGCTTCCATGGCGAGCGCACCGTCGGTGCCCTTCGCCCACAGCTGCAAGGTTCGACCGTCGCCAGCGTCGCGACCGCACACCTCGAACGGCGCGATGTCGAACAGGGGCTTGACGGCGCGGAAGGTGAAGGTGTCGACGACCGCTTCAGGCCGTTGGCGGTGCACGAGATCCAGCAGCAGCGTCGCGATGAGCGGACCGTGCACCACCAGGCCGGGGTAGCCCTCGACCTTCGTCGCGTACGGTTGGTCGTAGTGGATGCGATGGCCGTTGTGGGTCAGCGCCGAGTAGCGGAACAGCAATGTCGGATCGGGCGTGATCGTTCGTGCAAAGTCGTGCTCCGAGGGGGCCGCCTGCGCTGTCACCGTCGGCGCGCCTGGCTTGATCTCGTCCCGATAGACGATGTCCTGCTCCTCGACCAAGGCGAGTTCGCGGCCGTTGCCGAATTCGTGGCGAACCTTGACGAACACCAGCGTGCCGCTGCGTCCCTCCTTGCCGCTCACGTCGACGATGGTGGAACGGCGCTCCAGGAGGTCGCCCACGCGCAGCGCGGTGCGGAACTGGAGTCGGCTGCCGGCCCACATGCGGCGCGGAAGAGGCACTGGGGGCAGGAATCCCCCGCGCTTCGGGTGACCGTCGACGCCGAGCGCCGACTGGCGTGGAATCGGGAGGAAGGTGTAGAGCCAGTGCGCGCCCGGCGCGAGCGGAGTGCCGTTCGAGGGCTCCGGTTCGTCACGGTCCAGCAGGGCGGCGAAGCCTTGCACTGGGGTCGTCGAGATGAGATCGCTGCGGGACTCGCTGCGGGCTATCCAGGTCTTCAGATGGTCGAGGTCGATGTCCATGGGGGGGTCTCGCGAGTTCGTTCAGGCGCGCCAGTCGAGCTGAGTCGGCTTCCGATGGGAGGCGAGCATCAGCGAGCAGACGAGGATGATCACGCTCATGCCGGCCACATACCAGAAGTAGGTCGACTCGATGTGCTGCTGCTTCAGCCACAAGGCAACGTACTCGGCCGTCCCGCCGAACAGCGCGTTGCCCACGGCATAGGGCAGTCCGACGCCGAGACCGCGGACATGCCCGGGGAAGAGCTCCGCCTTCAGAAGACCGCTGATCGAGGTGTACAGGCTCATCCCGAGAAGCGAGAGCAGCACCAGGGCGAACGCGACCCAGGGCTCATGCGTCGTGCCGATCGCCTGCATCAGGGGCACGGTGCCGACGATGAAGAAGGCGCTGAACGCGATCATCTGGCGGCGCCGGCCGATCCGGTCGGACAGGAGCCCGAAGAGCGGCTGGGCACACATGAAGATGAACAGGGCGCCTGTCATCACCGCGCTCGCGACCTTCGCGTCCAGGTGCGCCGTGTTGACCATGTATTTCTGCATGTAGGAGGTGTACGTGTAGAACAGGAGCGATCCACCCGCGGTGAAGCCGACCACCATGAAGAACTCGCGGGTGTAGTGGAAGAGGCCACGCACCGTGCCCGACATGGGATGCTCGCGATCCTTCTTGTCACTGGTCTCATGCATCGAACGCCGCACGGCCAGCGAGACCACCGCAGCGAGCGCGCCGATCACGAACGGGATGCGCCAGCCCCATGCCTTCAGCTCCTCGACGGAGAGCAGGGCCTGCAGGATGCCCACCACCATCACCGCGATCAACTGCCCCGCGATGATCGTGGCGTAATGGAATGAACCATAGAAGCCCCGACGCGAGGGCGTCGCGATCTCGCTCAGGTACGTGGCACTCGTGCCGTACTCGCCGCCGACCGACAGCCCCTGCAACAGGCGTGCGACCAGCAGCAGCACCGAGGCCCACACGCCGATCTGCGAGTACGTCGGGAGCACCGCGATCATCAGCGAGCCGAAGCACATCAGCAGGATCGAGACGATCATCGAGGCGCGGCGCCCGCGCTTGTCCGCGAGCCGACCGAACAACCATCCGCCTACCGGGCGCATGAAGAAGCCGGCCGCGAAGATTCCGGCCGTGTTGAGCAACTGGGAGGTCGTGTCGCCCGACGGGAAGAACGCGGGCGCGAAATACAGCGCCGTGAACGCATAGGCGAAGAAGTCGAACCATTCGACGGCGTTGCCCGAGCACGCGATGAGGATCGAGCGAATCATCGGTCGCTGGCCGGTAGTCGCCATTGCGGCTGCCGGGGAAGGCGGGGTCGTTCCCGCAATGGATACAGTCATGCTTGTCTCCTGAGGTGTCGTCGTGGAAGTCGCGAAGCGATCTGCGCCGCTCGAATCTCGCGAGTCCGTCAGCGCCGGTGGGAGGAACTCAGCGAATCACGAACGGGTTGCCGGCGACGGCCCCGCTGTTGATCCACACGGTCTTGGACTGCAGGAACTCCTGGATGGCCTCGATGCCGTTCTCGCGGCCTAGCCCCGAATCCTTGTAGCCGCCGAAGGGCGCCAGATAGCTCACGGCGCGGTAGCTGTTGATCCAGACCGTCCCGGCCTGCAGGCGATCCGACATGCGGAGCGCCCGCGCGATGTCGCTCGTCCAGACGGCGGCCGCCAGGCCGAAGCGAACGTCGTTGGCGATGGCGAGAGCCTCGGCCTCGTCCTTGAAGCGCAGGATAGCCAGCACCGGACCGAAGACCTCCTCCTGGGCGATCCGCATGTCGTTGCGAACGTCGCCGAAGATCGTCGGCTGGACGAACCAGCCTTCGCCGCGTTCTCCGCCCAGGAGGAGAGTCGCACCTTCCTTCTTCGCGATGTCGATGTACTCCAGCACCTTCTCGAACTGCGGCGGCGTGGTCACCGGTCCGACCTGCGTATCCGGATCCATCGGGTCGCCCATGCGAGCCGTGCGCGCCACAGTCAGCAGGCGCTCGACGAAGGTGTCGTGGATGCTGTCTTGAACGAGCAGCCGCGAGCCCGCGATGCACGTCTGGCCCGTGGCCGCGAAGATTCCCGAGATCGCGCCGAAGACGGCCTGGTCGAGGTCGGCATCGGCGAAGACGATGTTCGGCGACTTGCCGCCCAGTTCCATCGCCGTATGCTTGAAGTGACGCGCGGCCTGCTCGTTGATCGTCCGGCCCGTGACGTCCGAACCGGTGAAGCTGATCTTGCGAACCAGCGGATGCTCCACGAGCGCCGCGCCGACCTCGCGGCCGAAGCCCGTGACGACGTTGATCACGCCGGGTGGGAAGCCGGCTTCGTCGAAGAGCGCCGCGAATTCGAGTGTCGATGCGGACGTGAATTCCGACGGCTTGATCACCACCGTGCAGCCGGCCGCGAGCGCGGGCGCGATCTTCCAGGTGGCCAGCATGAGCGGCGAATTCCACGGCGTGATCGCGGCGACCACGCCGAGCGGCTCCTTGCGCGTGAAGGCGAAGTAGCCCTTCTTGTCCAGCGGAAGCGTCGTGCCCTGGACCTTGTCGGCCAGGCCGCCAAAGTAGCGGAACCACAGCGGGATGTAGGCGAGCTGCGCTGACATCTCGGCGAGCAGCTTCCCGTTGTCCTGCACCTCGATGGCAGCCAGGCGCGCGGCGTCGCGCTCGATCAGGTCCGCCAGGCGATGCAGCAGCAGGCCGCGCTGGCTGGCCGACATCTCGGCCCAGGGGCCTTCGCTGAACGTGCGGTGTGCGGTGGTCACCGCCTGTTCGACGTCGCGGGCATCGGAGCGCGGGATCTCGGCCCAGGCTTGGCCGGTATAGGGATTCCGGGTCTCGAACCAGGTGCCGCCTGCCGGCTCCGTCCATTCGCCACCGATGCGCAGTGCATAACGCTTCATCTTCAGTACTCCAGGTCAGCGGCGACGACCCGTGGCCGTGGGAGGGCAAGGCTTCGCCCTCCGCGGTCGCCGGATCGCGCTTCAAGCGGGCAGTCACCCGCCAGGATTCACGAAGGTGGGATCAGAACGGCGCCAGGCCGAGGGCCGCGCGGAAGCGGTTCTTGATGTACGTGCCGTCTCGCGGCGGCAGTGCGCGCGGAGGCTCGTCGGCCTCGATGGCGACGCGCACGAACGTCGGCCCCAGCCTGGCATTGACACGTTCCGCGATCTCGCCGACGCGCGCGATGGAGTCCACCCCGAATGCGTCGGCGATCCCGAAGCCCTTGGCCACCGCCACGAGGTCCGTGCCGAGGCTCGTGTGGCTGCGCTGCATGCCCGTCTCTCCGAAGTGCCCGTTGTCGAGCACCACGATGGTCAGGTTGCGGGGCTGCCGGGCGGCAATGCTGCCCAGGCTGCCGACTCCCATGAGCTGTTCGCCGTCGCCCGTGATGCAGACGACCGGGCGATCGGGCTGGGCGAGCGCCAGGCCGAGCGCCAGCGGCGCGGCGCCGCCCATGGCGCCCCAGAGGTAGTAGTTCTTGTCGCGGTCACCCGCAGCGAAGACGTCGTAGGACGCCGATCCGAGGCCCGTGACGACGAGGGCATCGGGCACGAGCCCCAGCAGCTTGGAGACGAAGGCGCGGCGATCGGCCTTGACGGTGGATTCGGTCATCACTTGCGCTCCCACTTCTTGCGGCCGATCAGGTTCTGGCCCAGCAACACGGCCACGCGTTCGCCGGCCTCGAAGGCGGCGTCGAAGCCCGCCTGCACGATCTCGCCGACCTCCTCGGGCTCGGAGGCGCGCAACACCGTGATGCCCATCAGTTCGAGCGCGTCCTGCGTGGCTCGGCCCATCGGCCCCTGCCAGGGGTTGAAGTCCGCGTACTCGCCGCGCATGGTCACCAGGGTGAAGAACGGGAACTGGGCGGCCTGCAGCAGGGAGAACATGTTCACGCAGTTGCCGACGCCGCTGCTCTGCATCAGCAGGGCGGCCCTCTGTCCGCCGAGCCAGGCGCCGCTCACGACGGCCACGCCTTCTTCCTCGGTGGTGAGGACGACGTCCTGGATGTCCGGATCCGCGATGGCGCCGCGGATCACGTGCGAGTGGCCGGCATCGGGCACGTAGGCGATCTGGCGCACGCCCCCCGACTTGAGGATCCGGAAGATGTCCTGCTGCCAGGCAGGTGCGGGTGCGGTCTGGGTCATGGTGTTGGCGTCGTTGAGTGTTGAAGCGGCGATGGAGGTATCTTAGAATTTGATCGAAGGCATCTCAAAATAGAGATTTCTGATTCAACCATCACGGCTTGGTATCGCGGCGACGACTCATGGACTTCAAGCAACTCCGCGCCTTCATGACGGTGGCCAACACCGGGAACGTCACCCGTGCCGCTGAACTCCTGAACCTGGTTCAGCCTGCGGTCACCCGCCAGGTGCGTCTTCTCGAGGAAGACCTCGGGACCGATCTCTTCGAGCGGCAGCGCCAGGGGATGGTGCTCACCGATGCCGGCAAGTCATTGCTCGTGTATGCAAGGCGCGCCATGCTCGAACTCGATCGCGCGCGCGCCGAGATCGGCGGGGCGACCGGCGAGATCTCCGGCATCGCCACGATCGGCTTGCTGCCAAGCACGGCGGACATCGTCGCAAGCGCACTGATCAGCGCAGTTGCGGAGGCCCATCCCGGCATTCGCATGCGCATCGCGACGGGCTATGCCGGCACGCTCCAGAACTGGATCGAGACGGGCGAGATCGATGCCGCGCTGCTTTATGACGTGGAGCGCGCGCCGGCCATCGCGTCCCGGCCGCTGCTGGAAGAGGACCTCTGGATCGTCGGGCCGCTCGAAGCGAAGCTGCGAGCCGCCAAGCCTGTCCCGATCAGCGCGCTCGTCGGCCGTCCGCTCATTCTTCCCAGCGGCCCGAAAGGCATTCGGACGCTCGTGGATCACGCCTGTGCCGTGGCAGGCGTCGAACTGACGGTCGTGGCAGAGACCAACGCGATGAACGTCCAGAAGAGCCTGGTGCTCGGCGGGCACGGCTTCACCGTCCTGCCTCCGATCGCGGTCGCCGACGAGCTGGCGCGCAAGCTCCTGAGCGCGGCGCCGCTGTCCGAACCGGCGATCACGCGCACCATCGTTCTCGCGCTCCCCGCGAGCCGTGAAGTCGGCGCGCATGTTCGCCGCGTGGTGGAGCTCATGGTCGATCGCGTGCGTTCGGCCGTGGAGAGAGGCGCGTGGCCCGAGGCGCGCTGGGTCGGCGGCTGACCGCCCCAGACTGACAGGCTATCGCGAGGCGTTCTGTCGGCCTATTGGTGGGCAGAAAGAAAAAATGCGCCCGAAGGCGCATGTTTCCTGGTCGTCTGGCGGAGGGGGCGGGATTCGAACCCGCGGTGGGTTATTAGCCCAATCGGCCGGTCCCGCTGGGGGTACGCTGGAGTACCGCTCACCTATGAAAAACGGGCCTCTCGGCCCGCTGCGGGTACGCTGGAATACGCCAAATTAGCCCTGGATTTAGCCCTGGAGCCGGCCGGAAAGGCGCGGTGGGCAGTCCGCCGATAGCGCCTGCTTGTCCGCCTCCAACTTGGCGTCAGCGCACGCTCGCCTGGGTCGACAGGAAACGCTTGACGAAATGGATCAGCGCGTCGCGCGACAGCCCGCCGCGCTACACTGCTCGCGTCTTGACAAGTCGAGTCGCGCTATGCCCGCTAGCTCTGAAGCTTCAGTGAAAGACCTCCTCCGAATGCTTGACGTCGGAAGTTCGGTGGCCGAGTTCGATAAATCACTCGAGAAGTATTTCGTAGAAAACGAGGCTTTCCACGCATTGATCAAAGGCGAGGCCGACGTTATTGCCGGGGACAAGGGTACAGGTAAGACTGCTGTCTATCGCGTACTGCAGAAGCGATTCGGCACCGTTCCAGAACTAAAGGGTGTCGAGGTCCTCGCTGGATTCAATCCTGCTGGCAATCCAATCTTCCAAAAGTTGGTGCAGCAGCAGGCGCTCACGGAGGGACAATACGTAAGCGTTTGGAAAGCATACATACTTTCCCTTGTGGGCAATTGGATCGTTGAGATTGCGGGTGAAGCTCAATCTGAGAACTTTGGCCGATTGGCGAAGCTTCTCACTGATACCGGACTTAGGTCTCGTGATGACAAACCTGAAACAATTTTTAGTAAGCTAATTAACTCAATTCAAAGAGTCCTCGCTCCCAGGAAGGCCGAGGTGGAGCTTACGCTTTCTGAGACGGGGATTCCGATTGTTACTCCTCGAATTGAGTTTGGGCGCGACGAGAAGGCGATTGAACAGAAGGAAGTGCCGCATGAGGAGGCACTTCGCCTTCTTAATACGTGTCTTGCAGAAATTGATTATTCTGTATGGCTTGCGCTTGATAGGCTTGACGAGGCCTTTCAAGGCTTTCCGGCAATTGAAATTCCAGCATTGCGAGCTCTTCTTCGCACTTATCTCGATCTGCTTGAGTTTGACCGTCTTCGACTCAAATTGTTTCTCCGGCGGGATTTATTTAGGAAGATTGTGGCTGGCGGGTTTGTCAACTTGACACACATTAATGCCAGGAAGAAGGAGATTGTGTGGGATGAGGCAGATCTCCTTAATCTCTTGTGCCGTCGGATTCGCGACAACAAAGAATTCATTGCAACCATCGGTGGCGACGGCCTAACTGATGAGCAGCTTTTTTATCGCTTGTTTCCAGACAAGGTCGACAAGGCGGAGCGGAAGCCTACGTCTTGGAATTGGATCATGTCGCGTATCCGAGATGGCAATGATGTGAAGCCGCCTCGCAATTTGATTGATCTTGCTAACCTCGCACGCGAGGAGCAGATTCGGGCTGAGTCTCGCTCTCCAACTATAGCGACTGATGGTGCACCGCTGATTCAAGCGGACGCAATTCGAAATGCTCACGAGCGCCTAAGTGCTCAACGAGTGGAAGACACACTACTCGCCGAGAGTGCCGCGGATACCGCAAGGTTGATTGAGAAGTTCCGCAAGTCCAAGTCTGAACACAATATTGACACACTGTCGGAAACGCTGGGGTTGTCCGGAGATGAATTGAACGCAGTCATTCGGCAGTTGGTGGAAGTGGGCTTCCTTGAAGGACTGGCGTCTTCCTGGAAGGTGCCTATGCTGTATCGCGATGGACTCGATATTCGTCAAGGGAAGGCATTTGCCCCCGATCAAGCACCGACGGGAGACGAGTAGCCAATCGCGTCGAACCTGTTGTGGAGACGAGCTCCCATACCTACGGATGGCCTCTTCGCAGGCCACAGCTTGAGCGAGCGCCAACGGCATGCGCGAAGGCAGTCTGAAAATCGATTGCGCAGCTAAGAACGAAAGGTCGATGCCGACGATGTCATCAAGCCGTCCAACACCTCCACGTTCAAGCGCATCTGGAGCGTGGCGCGCGCAAGTCGCAGCCAGGGGTGCGGCGTGGTGACTGGCTCTGCCTGAGCCGCTGGCGCGAAAAAAAGATGGCCCCGCATTGCGGGGCCATCGTAGAGGTGGGCGCGGAGCCGGTCAGCTTGTGGGCCAGAGCCCAGTTCACATCACGGGTCGTTGCCCTGTAGACTGCGGGCACCCATCGATGCCGATGTAGCGATAGTACAACAACGTGCTTACCCCAGTCAACCCACAGGACGAGCTGGCCCTCGGGCGACTGATTGAGTTTCTGTCGCCGAAGCCGCTGCGTTGGAACCGCTCACTATGGAGCATCGGACTTGTGCTCGGCTTGCACGAACTCCACGAAGCATGCCGGGTCTTGCACGGCGGAACACTCAGCGATGGGGCGGTCAAGAAGATCTGCAGCTCGCTCCAGCGCAAGGCCGGCCGGGATCCTGCCTTGTCGGCGGAAGAGAAGAGCCACCTGCGACTGCAGATCACCAGCGTGCCAAAGGCTGAAGGGCCCGCGCACTTTGCCATCGCCCAGATTGCTGCGCTTCTCGATGGCGACTATCTCCGGCGCTGGGCACGGGTGGTTGCCGCGCCGGAGTTCACGGTCGAACATTTCGCTCGAAGCATCGCTTCCCATGTACTTGATGTCGGCTTCTCCGCCCAGCATCTTTATCGGGTCATCACGAGTCACGTCGACTCCACGAACGGCGTCACGCTGTCCGATATCTGCGAGGACCTGCATACCGAACTGACCCGCAGCCCACGGCGACCTTTCGAGGTCTTGCTCGCGTTCCGTAAGCCTCCCCGGCTTGCGCACGGAATTCCGCCCAACTGGCTGAAGGGGGCGGATGTCACGAATTGGCTGACGACCCATGGATTCGACACGTCTGACGTCAGAGCGCCGGCCGGCTTCGTATTGACTGTCCAAGCCCGAGACGTTGCAGGCGCCGCTCAGTCTGCCCGCGAGCTCTCCGATCGCTTCGCCGCACGCGCACGCATTGCGCTTGGCTCGCCCCTCGCAAGGTTACCTTGGTTGTGGGTCGCCGGAGATTCCGATCGCGCACGCCACGAGGGAGAGTCCCGCGGTGTTCAAGTAAGGGAATTGGACAGAGAAGGTCGAATCTTCTCGTTGAGCACCGCCGGCGCCGGCGTGGATGCGGCCATCGAACTGCTCGCGCATTTGGATGAAAGCTCGCCCACGGCCGCCATCGCCGGGGGGTGGGGTGCCATCGAAGGCTTGTTGGCCGATCCTAGCGATCGCGCATCGGCGGCAGACAACCTGGCCGCGCTCGTCGCATGTTCCTTCCCGCGAGCAGAACTCACCGAGTTGTCGTACCGCGCTGAGAAGGAAGACGCTGGGTTGGCCGCACAGCTGGCGGGGCTGACTTCAAATCGTGATCGTTCGCGGCTCGTGGCCCAGTTGATCCGCGACGAGCAGTTCCCAAGTCTGCGCTCCAGCGGGGATCGGGCGGCGGTGGCACGTCTCAAGAAGCTGCTAAGCGATCCCTCTCGCGAGTTGGCAACGATCAAAGATGTAATCGCCGAAGGGTTCCATCGACTCTATCGTCAGCGCAACCTCATTCTGCACGGTGGACGACTGGACAGCGTGACGCTGAATGCGAGCCTGCGAACTGTTGCTCGGCTAGCCGGTGCAGGCATCGATCGCATCACCCACGGTCATTACGTGCAGTCGTTGCGACCACTGGAACTCGTGGCGCGCGCAGACCTGTCAATCGCGCTCATTAATAAGCAAAGCGCGCTGTCGTGTGTAGACCTTTTGGAGCTAGTCTAGAAGCCGCCCGGCACGCGACCAGATTCGGTCATGCGCTCCAGGCGCGATGATCTGAGCCGCGCTGGGCGCGTTTCGCGGTGAATCGCACTTGTGGAGAAGCGGCGTCAGTCCCAACAGAGAGATCGCGGTCGCGATTTTCGAGGAGGGGCTGGCCCGTGCGCCGGGACAACGTTCGCCGACAACCCGTGAACGCGCGGGTGCTTCGGTCGAGGGGGCGATGGCTGATTAGCCCTGAATTTAGCCCCAGAGCTTCTTCCCGCAGGCTGGGACCTCATGCCGAATCGCGCTGCAACCCGCATGAATCCTAGCTATTTGCATCTGGCGGAGGGGGCGGGATTCGAACCCGCGGTGGGTTATTAGCCCACACACGCTTTCCAGGCGTGCGACTTAAACCGCTCATCCACCCCTCCTGGGCGTGAGCCCGCGATTCTAGCCCAAGCTTTGGAGGCCGCTGTCGACTTTCGAACACGAAACGCGCTCGGCCGTGGCCGCTGGCGCATCATGTTGCATATCCGGCGCGTTTGCGCCCGGTGCGGCCTCCGGACATTTCCAGGCAAGCGTTCAGCCCTACACTTCGCGCTTCGCCGTTCCACCCCGCCACGCCCGTCGCTCCACGCGGGCCTTCCGCCATGCTCCGCTTCCGCTTTCCGATCGTCATCATCGACGAAGACTTCCGCTCCGAGAACGCCTCGGGCCTGGGCATCCGCGCGCTCGCGCAGGCGATCGAGAAGGAAGGGCTCGAGGTGCTGGGCGTCACCAGCTACGGCGACCTGTCGCAGTTCGCGCAGCAGCAGAGCCGTGCTTCGGCCTTCATCCTGTCGATCGACGACGAGGAGTTCACGGCCGGCCCCGACCTCGACCCGGCGGTGCTGAACCTGCGCAAGTTCATCCAGGAGATCCGCTTCCGCAACCCGGACATCCCGATCTACCTCTACGGCGAGACGCGCACGTCGCAGCACATCCCGAACGACATCCTGCGCGAGCTCCACGGCTTCATCCACATGTTCGAGGACACGCCGGAGTTCGTGGCCCGCCACATCATCCGCGAGGCCAACAGCTACCTCGATGGCGTGGCGCCGCCGTTCTT
>Ga0209051_1001881_pt1 | contig 16431 bp, 16 predicted proteins | sample AraplaCvi_mMS_r2_2_FD_184286 | JGI IMG/M metagenome (GOLD analysis project Ga0209051, IMG submission 184286) | Arabidopsis root microbial communities from North Carolina, USA - plate scrape MF_Cvi_mMS_r2 (SPAdes) (version 2) | ecosystem: Host-associated > Plants > Roots > Endosphere | place...
CTATGTGCTCGAAGGTATCGAGGATGGGTGGCAGGATGGCGGTGCGCAGCGGAGCGTGCACTATTCCAACCTCGGGCCCGGACACTACACGTTCCGTGTGCAGGCCTCCGATGTCGATGGGCGCTGGCCGTCCGCCGCGTCGGTGGTCGCATTCCGGATTCTTCCCGCGTTCTACCAGACCTGGTGGTTCCGCATTTTGTGCATCGTGCTCGGCCTCATCGCGATATGGATACTTTATCAACGCCACCTCGCACGGATATTTGCGGCACACCAGACGCGGTTGAATGAGCGCGAACGCATCGCACGGGACCTGCATGATTCGCTCCTGCAGCAGTTCCAGGCGCTGCTCTTTCATGCCCATGCCGCGAGCGGCATGACTGAAGGGCCCGTGCGTGAGCGCTTCCGCCGGGTGATCGACATCGCCGAAGATGCGCTGGTCGACGGCCGGGAGGCGATCATGGGCCTGCGTTCGGTCAGCGACACGCTCGCCTCGTTGCCCAATGACCTGCAGAAGCTCAGCGAGCTGATCGACCCTCACCACGCTATCGCGGTCACGGTCGCGACGTCGGGCACGCCCGGGCAGCTGAACCCGGCTGTGGCCGATGATGTCCATGCGATCGTCCACGAGCTTGTTGCGAACGCGCTGCGTCATTCAGGAGGTAAGCGGGTACAGGTCGAGTTGCGCTACGACCGGGCCGCGCTTGTCGCGATCGTGACCGATGACGGGCGCGGGATGGACGGCACGGTGGCCCCGCCAGCGGAACACGGACGATGGGGCATTACCGGGATGCGCGAGCGGGCGAGGCAGATTGGTGGCTCGCTCGTCTTTGGGTGTGCGCCTGGAGGTGGAACGCAAGCGACGTTGCGGATTCCCGCACGCCGCGCTTACCGGCGTCGCTGGCTCGGTCTATGGCGGTAGTGATCAGAATGCGTACGAGATCATGACCCGGTTATAGGCAAATGGCCGGTTCCCCGGGTTGAGGTTGTTGGTGCCGCCCACCGACCGTTCCCATCGATTGCGTAACTGGAGACCTTTGAGGTGACCGGTGAAGCGATAGATGAGGTCAAGGTATACATCGTGGCTGTCACCACGGTAGAGGGTGTTGTATCGGGTGTAAGCGACCACGACCTGCAGGTGGTCGGCAAGCAGCATCTGCGTCAGCCTTGCCTTCCATGCGTGCCCCGGCCCCTGTTCGACCAGACCACGCAGCATTGAGGTCGTGTACAGCGGGTCGGTTGCATACGTTGCGGTAAACGGTGAGATGAGCGCGCCTCCGCCGACCGTGCCCCTGTCCTGGCGGACGACCTGGTTCCAGGACACATCGGCCTTCGTCCGGCCGACCTCGATGCCCACGTCGAGGCCGGGGACCTCGCTTCGCACCCGGCGTCCGGCGACACCGACAATCCGTGTGCCCGTTTCAACCAGGGTATTGCTACCCGTCGTCCACTCTTCGACGAGCTGCATGGAGACGAAAGGGGTTACGGCGTGGCCAGCGGGAAGCGTTAGCGTGGCGTCCGTATAGGCCATCCGCGCGAAGTGAAGGAAGCTGTACAGCCAGGTCTGCCCGCTGAACGCACCGTCCCGGCTTTTGTATGTCGAGCCGATCAGCCATGTGCCGCTGTACGCCCTCGCGTCGGCGGGCAGGGAGCCGTTGCCGCCATATACGGGGTCGCCATCGAAGCGGGTGGGGTAGTAGAGGTTGTCGGGGAAGAACCGTCCGGACGTACGGCTCTTCCATTTGAAGGTTCGGGCAATGGTGAACGCCCAGTCCGCCGTTGCATCGAACTGAGCGCTCAAGGCGCGATACGCAGCGGGAAGTACCCGGGAATCGCTGCTGCCCTGCCATGGCGTGTCGAGGTACTGGTCGCCCGCACGCAGTACCCACCCAGCGCGCTGGAACTGTGCGTAGACCTGGCTGACGGCGGATAGCTTGTTCTCACGCCCCATCACGGTCACGTCGATCCGGGTAACGGGCCTGTTACGCGTACCCAGTGCGTTGGCGTACACCAGGGAGGCTGCAGCGGAAACGCCACCGCCAACCTCGCCGCTCTTCAGGTTGATGAGCAGGGCGGTGGCGAATGCGGACGCATCCGGCATGGCCGGGTCGGCGTACATGCGCCGGTAGTCGTAGGCGCGCACCAGCCCGTTGACTTGTCCATCGGTGAAAAAGTCACCGGCCCATGCCGTGCACGGGGAGGTCGCCACCAGGGCAAGGCAAAGCATGCGGGGAGCCAGGGATCCCCGGTGCGAGAGAGGGCTCGGGGTTCGTGGGGACGACATCGTGACTGGACCGAGGGGCGTTCCAGTATCGCCAACACTTGAAGCGAACGATTGTCATCGCGTGCCCTCGGAGAGTCCGGGATGCACCCGTAGCGTCTTAGGAAAAACACCCCCCATACAGGGGGTCACCGCCAGGGGGCAGGCCGATAGCATCCGCATCGTCTTGTGGTTGTGAAGATGGTGACCCCATGCAAACCGATATTTCGGCGCCCTCGACTCCCGTTGTTGATGCCAATAGTCCGCAACGAATGGTGCAGCAACTACTGCATCAGGCACTTCACCAGATGGCGGATGTGGAAGGTGCGGATCGCGCCGCCTGCGCCCGCTACATCGCCCAGGCCCTGCGGATCCATCAGCAAGCGATAACAGGGGGTGGCCCTAGGCCACCCACTGGACTTGCCGAATGGCAAGTGCGAACCGTGAAAGAGGTCGCGCTTGCAAGGCTCGACCTCGGGCTTGCCATCACGGAGCTCGCCGCGGCGTGCAGGCTGTCCAGGGGCTATTTCAGTCGCGCGTTCAAGGTCACGTTTGGCGAAAGCCCGCACCGCTGGCGCCATCGCAAGCGCATTGAACACGCATGCAGGAAGCTCGTGTGCACGTCGAACAGCATTGCGGATATTGCCGTGGACTGCGGCTTCAACGACCAGGCGCACTTTACCCGTTCGTTCAAGTCGGCCATGGGCACGACACCGAACTCGTATCGCAAGGCGCGAAACGATCGTGTCGAAAGCGTCCGAAGCTGAGCATCGGTTTTTTATTAAACATCTGTCGATGGATGCCAAAGTTTCTATTTGTCCATGGATGCGTTGCCTATCGTTGACCCATCGCAGGAACGGCCTGCGATCCATCAACGAGGCCTCATCCCATGTCGTTCAATGAACTGATCACGCCCGACACCTGTGCGCTTGCGCTCATCGACTTCCAGCCGGCGATGTTCCAGGGAGTCCAGAGCCACGACCGTAAGGTCATCATGGATAACGTCCAGATCCTCGCGCGCGCGGCCAAGCTCTTCAGGGTCCCGACCATCCTCACCACCGTCGCCAAGGACAGCTTCTCCGGCCCCTTCATGCCGGAAGTGACCGAGGGCGTGTTCCCGGATACGACGGTCATCGACCGCACCTCCATCAACTCCTGGCTCAACGCAGACTTCCGCAAGGCAGTAGCGGCCACGGGTCGCAAGCGCTTCGTGCTCGCCGGCCTCTGGACGGGTGCCTGCGTGAACTTCCCCACGCTCGACATGCTGCGCGAAGGCCTCGAGGTCATCGTCGTGACCGATGCGTGCGGCGACACGAGCGTCGAGGCGCACGAACGCGCGGTGCAGCGCATGGTGCAGGCGGGTGCCGTGCCGATGACGACGCTGCAATTCATGTTCGAACTCCAGCAGGACTGGGCACGCACGGGCACCTACGAGGGCGTCATGGACATCCTCCGCGCGCTGACGCCGTACGGCATCCAGGTGCGCTTCTCCAAATGGGCGCTTGGTGAACATGCGTCTGAAGCAGGTTAAGGCCATGGTGCCGTATCTCATCTCCCTCGCGTTCGGACTGGCCGTCGGCATTGCCTACGGTTGCTTCGGGGTGCGTTCCCCGGCCCCACCGATGATCGCCCTCATCGGGCTGCTCGGCATGCTCGCCGGCGAGGCGGCGGTGTCGTTCGCCAAGGGGCATCCGGATGTCTGGGCCAACCTCTGGCACAGCAAGTCCTTCGCGGTCACCAAGCAAGACGTCCCCCGGTCCAACGACGACCCCGCCTGAATCCCGGAGCTTCGCCATGTCGCACGTCCCCGTCCCTGACCTCATCCTGCACCGAGGCCTGTTCACCACGCTCGACCGCCGGCGGCCGACGGTCAGTGCCGTCGCCATCCACGACGGCCGGTTCCTGAAGGTGGGTGACGACCACGAGGTGCTGGCGCTGGCCGGTCCCGGGACGCGCGTGGTCGATGTCGGTGGGCGCCGGGTCCTCCCGGGGCTCATCGACAACCACCTCCACCTGATTCGCGGCGGCCTCAACTTCAACATGGAGCTGCGCTGGGATGGTGTGCCGAGCCTTGCGGATGCCATGCGCATGCTCCGCCGCCAGGTCGAGATCACGCCGCCGCCGCAGTGGGTGCGGGTGGTCGGCGGCTTCACCGAGCATCAGTTCGTCGAGAAGCGTCTCCCGACCCTTGAAGAGCTCAACGCCGTCGCGCCTGACACGCCGGTATTCATCCTGCATCTCTACGACCGTGCGCTGCTCAACGCGGCGGCGCTGCGCGTGTGCGGCTACACCAAGGACACGCCCAGCCCACCAGGCAGCGAGATCCTGCGTGATGCGAGTGGCAATCCGACGGGCCTGCTCCTCGCGAAGCCGAACGCCTCGATTCTCTACGCGACGCTCGCCAGGGGGCCGAAGCTACCGTTTGAGTACCAGGTCAACTCGACCCGTCACTTCATGCGCGAGCTAAACCGGCTTGGCATCACGGGTGCGATCGATGCAGGCGGCGGCTCGCAGAACTGGCCGGATGACTACGCGGTAGTCCAGCAGCTGTCAGACGCAGACCAGCTGACCATTCGCATCGCCTACAACCTGTTTACGCAGAAGCCCAAGGCGGAAAAAGATGACTTCCTCGCCTGGACGAAGTCCGTGACCTACCAACAGGGCGACGACTACTTTCGCCACAACGGGGCAGGGGAGATGCTGGTGTTCTCGGCGGCCGACTTCGAGGACTTCCGCGAGCCGCGTCCGGACATGGCGCCGGAGATGGAGGGCGAACTTGAAGGCGTCGTCCGGATTTTGGCGCAGAACCGCTGGCCGTGGCGGCTGCACGCGACGTACGACGAGACCATCAGCCGTGCGCTCGATGTGTTCGAGAAGGTTGCGCAGGATATCCCGCTTGACGGCATCCACTGGTTCTTCGACCACGCGGAGACGATCTCGGACGCATCCATCGACCGCATCGCGGCTCTTGGTGGCGGCGTGGCCGTGCAACACCGCATGGCTTACCAGGGCGAGTACTTCGTCGAGCGCTATGGCATCGGTGCGGCACAGGCGACACCACCTGTGAAGAAGATGCTTGACCGCGGCGTCAAGGTCTCGGCCGGGACCGATGCCACCCGCGTGGCGTCGTACAACCCGTGGGTGTCGCTTGCGTGGCTGACCACGGGGCGCACCGTCGGTGGGCTTCGCCTGTATCCGCAACGCAACTGCCTGGAGCGCGAGGAGGCCCTTCGCATGTGGACCGAGAACGTCACCTGGTTCTCCAACGAGGAAGGCAAGAAGGGGCGGATCGCGGAAGGCCAGCTCGCCGACCTCATCGTCCCCGACCGCGATTTCTTCGCCTGTGCCGAAGACGAGATCGCCGGCACGACATCTTTGCTCACCATGGTCGGGGGCAGGGTGGTATATGGCACCGGCCCATTCAGCACGCTGGATGAGGGCGATGTGCCTGCGGCCATGCCCGACTGGTCGCCAGTCAACACCTACGGCGGCTATGCGTCGTGGGGAGAGCAGCAGCTACGTATGGATGGGGCGGAACGCCGCCGGCAAGCGGCCTGCGGTTGCTCGCACGGTTGCTCGGTGCACGGGCATGACCACGGCCGCTCCCACGGCGCGGCGCTGCCGGTCGATGACTTCAAGAGCTTCTGGGGCGCGCTGGGTTGCGCGTGCTGGGCCGTATGAACCGCCCGGCATCCCTGCGCATGGACGTCGTGCTGTGGCTCGCGCTTCTCGCGCTGTGCTCGGCCTACCTCCAGGGCGCCATCTGCAAGCTCATCGATTTCGATGCGGCGATCGGCGAGATGCAGCACTTTGGCCTTTCACCGCCGCGGTTGTTCGCCTGCGGTGTCATCGCCTTCGAGCTGCTCTGTTCGCTCGCCATCCTGACCGGGCAGCTGCGATGGCTCGGTGCCTTTGCACTGGCGCTGTTTACCTTCGTTGCCAACTTCCTGGCCAATGCCTGGTGGAATGAGCCGGTGGGGCCTGGGCGGAGCATGATGATGAACGGCTTTTTTGAGCACGTCGGACTTGCTGGCGCGTTCGTCTATGCGGGCTGGCTTGACCTGCGGGGGCGTCGCCATGGCCGCTGACCGCAGCGGGCTGGCCGACAGCCTCCGTCCCCTCAAGCACGCGACCTTCGCGATCCTCTGGGTCGCGACCGTGTTGGGTAACACCGGCACCTTCATGCGCGACATCGCCAGTTCCTGGATGGTGACCGAGCTGGGCGGCGGCCCCGCTGCCGTTTCGCTCATCCAGGCCGCGGGTTCCTTGCCCATCTTCCTCCTGGCCATACCGGCCGGGGTGTTGTCCGACATCCTGGATCGCCGCCGCTTCCTCATCGCCGTCCAGGTGCTCCTTGCCTGTGTGAGCGCGACGTTGATGCTGCTGGCGTCCACCGGAAACCTGAGTATTCCCGCGCTCATTGCCCTGACGTTCGTCGGAGGCATCGGTGCGGCCCTCGTCGGGCCGACCTGGCAATCGATCGTGCCCGAACTCGTCGAGCGGGCGGAACTGAAGGATGCCGTCTCGCTGAACTCGCTCGGCGTCAACATCGCACGCGCCATCGGGCCCGCCGCCGGTGGTCTGATCCTCGCCGGCATGGGCGCAGCCGTGACCTACGGCACCGATGTCTGCAGCTATTTCCTCGTTATCGCGGCGCTTGTGTGGTGGCGGAGGAAGGCGACGAACGACACGGCGCTCCCCGAGAACTTCCTCGGGGCTTTCCGCGCGGGACTGCGCTACACGAAGGCGAGCCGTGAATTGCACGTGGTGCTTATCCGGGCGGCCGTGTTCTTTGCCTTCGCTTCGGCCGTCTGGGCGCTGCTGCCCCTTGTCGCACGCGGCACCTTGCATGGGGGTGCGGGATTCTACGGCGTGCTCATGGGCGCCGTGGGAGCCGGTGCCATCATGGGCGCGCTGCTGCTTCCGAAGATGCGCGCGCGATGCAGTGCCGATGCATTGCTGCTCGGCTCAGCACTCATGTCGGCCCTCGTGATGGCCATCCTGGCACTGGTGCCCGATAAGGTCGCGGCGTTTGTCGCACTGCTCGTGCTCGGTGGCGCCTGGATCATGTCGTTGACCACGTTCAACGGTGTCGCACAGGGCATCCTGCCGAACTGGGTACGCGGACGGGCACTCGCGGTGTATCTCACCGTCTTCAATGGCGCAATGGCGGCAGGCAGCATCGGCTGGGGTGCGCTCGCCGAGGCCGTGGGCGTGGGCACGACGCTTCTTGTCAGTGCCGTGGGGCTCGTTGTGGCGGCATTCGTCATGCGTGCCATGCCGCTGCCATCCGCCGAGCTCGATCTATCATCGGCGCACCAGTGGGCCGAGCCATTGACGGTCGAACCCGTCGCCAACGATCGCGGGCCGGTGCTTATTCTTGTTGAGTACGACGTAGCGCGCGAGCGGCTGCCCGCCTTTCTGGTAGTCCTTGAGCGATTCTCGATGGAGCGCCTGCGTGACGGCGCTTATGCCTGGGGGGTCACGCAGGACTCAGGCAATCCGGAGCGCGTCGTCGAATGGTTCATGGTCGAGTCCTGGGCAGAACATTTACGCCAGCACGAGCGTTTCAGCCACGCGGCGGCTGACATCCAGGGCGAGGCGTCGGCCTTCCACCGGGGGCCGCAACCACCTTCGGTGACTCACCTCATCGGCGTGAATGCCCGTTCGGTCGCGCAGACCTTTCCTTCCTCCTGAACCACGGACTTTCCCATGCGCCCGCATACCCTGATTGCTTCCCTTGCGCTTCTTGTCTCGTCGGCTGCCATGTCGGCGACGCCGGATTATGCGGTCGGTGCGCAGTACGACACGACCCACGTGTACGTCGCGCCTGGTGACGTGGACGCTTTCGTCCGTAGCTTCATTGCGACCTTCGGCGGGCAGTCGACTAAACAGGTCGTCGTCACCGTGACCCCCACGCCATCCAGCACCTCGTCCCAACTGGTGCAGACACCGGTCGGCACCATTTCCGTGTTCGGTTTCCGCACGCCGGTTCCGTATCCGTTTGGTGCCGAGCGCACCGGCTACCTTGTCACCGACCTCGATCAGGCGGTCAAAGCGGCCAACGCGGCCGGTGCGGCCACCCTGGTGGCACCCTTCGATGATCCCATCGGGCGCGACGCCGTCGTGACCTGGCCGGGCGGCGTGAACATGCAGTTGTACTGGCACACGAAGAAGCCCGCCTACGCTGCCTTCGAGCACGTGCCGGAGAACCGCATCTACCTGCCGGTCGAGTCTGCCGACGCCTTCGTCAAGGCGTTTGCCGGCTTCGCCCATGGCAAGGTGGTCTCCGATGATCGCAACGCGCCCGGAACGGATATCGGACGCAAGGACGGGACGTATCGCCGGATCCGGATTGAATCCGGATACGGTAAGGCGACCGTGCTTGTCACCAATGGGCAACTCCCGTGGCCCTATGGCACCGAGCTGACCGGCTATGAGGTCACCGACCTCGCCGCAACGCTCAAACGTGCGCAGGAAAGTGGTGCCAGGGTGGTGGTCGATGCGCATGCCGAGGGCAGCCGCCACGCGGCGATGGTGCAGTTCCCCGGCGGCTACGTCGCTGAAATCCACAGCGGCCAATGAGGCGCGCCTGCCTGCCGCTGGTCGCGGCAATCGGGCTTGCGGCGTCGACCGCGATCCCGGCGCAGGACGTGCCCGAAGAAAAGGCCACGACGAACGACGGAGTCGTCAAGACACCGGACCGCCCCTCGATCCTGCCCAACCGCTGGCAGGAGGACTGGTCGGTCCTGGCCAATCCGGCCGTGGCGAGGCAACCCGGTGATTCGCTGAAGTACATGCCGTTGGGGCCGGGTGGAGACCACTACCTTACGCTCGGTGCCCTCCTGCGTGAACGGGTGGAGACCAACAACGCGCCCGCATTCGGCATCGGGCGCGACGACGACACCTATCTTCTCCAGCGCCTGCAGGCCCATGCGGGACTGCGCTGGGGCACACCGTGGCTCGCCTTCGTGCAGCTCGAGGATGCCCGCCCGTTCGCGAAGGCGACCTGGGGCCCGACCGACCGCAACCATGCGGACGTGCGTCTTGCATTCCTCGCCTGGCAGGGCGACCTCCTCGGTGGTACCGCCCGCGTGCGCGCCGGGCGCCAGGATTTCGCGCTCGACTTACAGCGTTTCGTATCGTTGCGCGATGGACCGAACGTCCGGCAGTCCTTCGATGCACTCTGGGCCAACTTCGAACGAGGCCCGTGGCGTGTCATTGCCTTCCTGAGCCACCCCGTGCAGTACCGGGACGACCATGCGTTCGACGACACGTCGGGTTCCAGTGAACGGTTCCACATGGTCCGCGTCGAACGCCATGTGCTTGGTACGAATGAGCTTTCGTATTACCACGCCTGGTACGACACGAACGACGCCCATTTCCTCGATGCGAAGGGCAATGAGCGCCGTCGCGTCGATGATGTGCGCTTTGCCGGAACGCATGGTCCGCTTGACTGGGACCTCGAGGGCATGCAGCAGCGCGGCCGGGTGGGGGAGAGCAGGATTCACGCATGGGCGGTGGGTTCGCGTGCCGGCTGGACGCTGACCGACACCGCATGGACACCACGGCTCGGCCTGCAAGTCGACACCGCCTCAGGCGACAGGCGTGCCGGTGACGGTCGTCTCGGCACCTTCAATCCGCTATTCCCGAATGGCTACTACTTCTCGCTCGCCGGCTACACCGGCTATGCCAACCTCGTGCACGTCAAGCCGAGCATTACGTTAAAGCCGGCCGCGACGTTGACCTTGCTTGGAGCCGTCGGACTGCAGTGGCGTCGCACTACCGCCGATGCGATTTACGTGCAGCCCAACAATGCGCTCGCTGGCACCGCGGGCACCGGATCGAAATGGACGGGCATGTACGGGCAGGTTCGCCTCGACTGGAAGTGGCGCCCTGGCATTACGTTCTCGATCGAGGGCGACCACTTCCGTGCGGGACGCACCATCAGGGCCGCCGGTGGAAGCGACGGGAACTATGGCAGCGTACAGGTATTGTTTGGCTGGTGAGGCGGGTGCGTGAAGGCGCGTGCTGCCAATGACTGCCAAAGATGCAATCCCGTCGAAGTGATGCTTCCTATCCTGCTGGCGAAGTCGACATTGTGGTTCGACTCAATACTCCCAGGAGCATCCCCGTGAAGAAACATTTCCTTTCCCGCGCGCTGGCGGTTGCCGCGCTCGCTGTCGGTTCGCTTACCGTCGCGCATGCCGAAGACAAGAAGCCGACCATTGTCCTGGTCCATGGTGCATGGGCCGACGGCTCGAGCTGGAACAAGGTCATCCCGCTTCTTCAGGCCAAGGGCTACACCGTCCTTGCCGTGCAGAACCCGCTGACGTCGCTTGCGGCGGACGTCGCCGCCACCCGCCAGGTGCTCGAGTCGGCGACGGCACCGGTGGTGCTGGTGGGCCACAGCTGGGCCGGCACGGTCATCACCGAGGCTGGCAATGATCCGAAGGTGGCCGCACTGGTCTACGTGGCGGCCTTCGCGAACAACGACGGGCAGGCGGCGGGCGAGCTCGTCAACGCCTATCCGAAGACGCCGGCGCTAGGCACGATTCGCGACGATGGCCACGGGTTCCTCTACCAGACCGAGCAGGGCGTTATCGAGAACTTCGCGCCTGATCTTCCGCGCGCGGAAGCGAAGACCATGGCCGTTACCCAGGGCGCGCTTGCTGCCAGCACCTTTGGCGACAAGGTCACCAGCGCCGCCTGGAAGAACCACCCGACGTGGTACATCGTCTCGGCCAACGACCGCGTCATCAGCCCGCAGCTTGAACGCGATGCCGCCAAACAGATGAAGGCGAAGACTACGGTGCTCGAGTCGAGCCACGTCTCGCTCCTGTCGCATCCGAAGGAAGTGGCCAAGGTGATCGAGGAAGCAGCCGAGTCGGTCGCTGGCAGCAAATAAACGTCATGCAAAGCGTGACCTGCGACATTAACCGTCGCAGGTCACGGATGAGGCTTACTTGCGAACGAAGGCGAGCAGGTCCTGATTGAGCACATCGGCATGCGTCGTCAGCATGCCATGGGGATAACCGGGATAGATCTTGAGCTCGGCGTTCGGAATCAGTTTGGCGGCAAGGACGCTGGCATCCTTGTAGGGAACGATCTGGTCGTCGTCACCATGCATCAGCAAGGTGGGGACCGTCATGGCCTTGAGGTCGTCCGTAAAATCCGTCTCCGAGAACGCCTTGATGCCGTCGTAGTGGTTCACCGCGCCGCCCATCATGCCCTGGCGCCACCAGTTGTCGACCACGCCGTCGAGCGGCGGCGTGCCCGGCCGGTTGAATCCGTAGAAAGGAATCGGGACCTCGCGGTAGAACTGCGCGCGGTTGTCGGCCAGCGCCTTGCGGAAGCCGTCAAATACCGACATATCGAGACCGTCCGGATTGGCCGCGGTCTTGAGCATGATGGGCGGGACGGCGCCCACGAGGACTGCCTTGGCTACGTCATGCGCCTTCCCGTATTTCGCGACGTAACGCGCCACCTCGCCACCACCGGTCGAATGACCGATGTGCACGGCGTTCTTCAGGCCCAGGTGTTCGGCGACGGCCGCCGCATCGCTCACGTACGTGTCCATGTCGTTGCCCTTGGCCGTCTGCGTCGACCGGCCATGGCCGCGACGGTCGTGAGCCACCACGCGGTAGCCCTGGCGCAGGAAGAAACTCATCTGCGCATCCCAGTCGTCCGACGACAACGGCCAGCCGTGATGGAAGACGATAGGCTGGCCGGTGCCCCAGTCCTTGTAGAAAATCTCGGTGCCATCGCTGACGGTGATGTACGGCATGGGTGAATCCTCGTTGGGTGGGTGGAAGGCCTGGAGGGGAAGGCTGTCTCCCACCTTTTCTAACGAGCGTGGCGACTGCGTGATAGCACCGGCCTGACCATGCGGATTTGACAAGGCACGGCGGTTCGAGGGGCTGAAAATGAAAGGGCTGCGGCACATTGGCCTTTGGTCGCGCTCATAGGCCAGTAAGGCGATGCGTGAAGCCTCACAAATGTGAAGGCCCCCTGATTCAAAAGACCACGCCCCGTGCCGAAAACCTCAGAAGCGCCGGTATCCCCAGCCGGACTTCACAGGTGTTGCATGCTTGGCAAGGTGATCTGGTTCCACGAGGAGCTCCGCATGGCGCTCATCGAGCGCGCGGCGGGCTTTACCGTCGGTTCTGTCGAGGCGGGCTTTTTGACGCTCGGTGGCTACGTTGAAGGAGCGCTGGATCAGGAGGGGCCAACGGTGCTGACCGATACGGCGAACCAGGCCTCGGTGGCATTCCTGGTCGAAGCACACACCGTGACCGAAGAGGAAGCCAACGAACTCCTGGGCATCGTGCGCACCGATTCCCTGGACAGGTAGCCGGCGGGTTTCGACGCCTCCAGCCATTCGCGGGACGTTGATCCACCAACGGCAACCATGGGTCATGCCGACCCTCGGATGGCTCCTCTTCGCCGCGACGCTCCTGCTGGTCACCTCGTTCCTCTCGGGGTGGATCCATCGCGGGCCCGTGACGACGTTTGCCATCTACCTCCTCGGTGGTGTCGTGGTCGGGCCGGGTGTGCTCGCGCTGACGCATTTGCCGCTCACCTTGGATCACATCCACTGGCTCCGAGTGGCGTCCGAGGCCGCCATGGTGGTCTCGCTTTTCATCACGGGGTTGAAGCTCCGGCTGCGCTTCCGCGATGGAGGGTGGCGGATGGCGTTGCGCCTGGCGCTGGTGGCCATGATCCTGACCGTCGCCGGGATGGTCCTCGTGAGCATGTTCGGCCTCGGCTGGCCTTTGCCGCTGGCCTTGGCCCTGGCCGCGATTGTGAGCCCCACCGACCCGGTGCTGGCCTCACTGGTGTCGGTGGACGACGCACGGGACGACGATGCCTTGCGAGTGGCCATCTCAGGCGAAGCGGGCATGAACGACGCCACCGCGCTGCCCATGTTGGTGCTGGCCCTGGCGCTTTTGGCGCCGGGCGCGACCTTCGCCGACGTCTGGTCCCACTGGCTGACCGTCGACGTGTTGTGGAGCCTGGCGGGCGGCGTGGTCGTCGGCTTCCTGGGCGGTTGGGGCCTGGGGCACTTGGGCACCCACCTGCGCCATGCCACGCGCGACGTGGCACCCAGCGATTTCCTGGCCCTGGGCATCATGATCGGGGTGTATGCCCTGGCCGAGGCCATCCATGCGTCGGGCTTCCTTGCCGCGTTCGCCGCAGGTGTCGGTCTGCGGCGGGTAGAGCTTCGCGTGAGCCGGCATGTAGCGGACGAGGGGAAGGCGGACCCGGATGATCTGGCTCCGGCGGAGACCCGCGTGAATCCCAACGAGCGCGCGGGGTTTGCGATCGATCACGCTGGCCAGACCGTGGGTTGGGTCGTCTCCGACGCGCTGTCGTTCGGGGAAACCGTGGAGCGTCTGATCGCGGCGGCATTGGTGTTGGCCGTTGGTGTCGCGGCGATGCCTGCCTTGAGCTGGACCGGCGTGGCGGTTGCCATGGCCTTGATGCTGGTAATCCGTCCGATAGCGGTGTGGCTCGCCACGATCGGTAGTCCGGTGCCCTGGCAGCGACGGCTTCTCATCGGTTGGTTCGGTATCCGTGGCTTGGGCAGCCTGAACTACCTCGCCTTTGCCATCGGCCATGGTCTCGGTGGCGATCGTCTTGGCGCGCTGGAGGGCATCGTCATCACGGTGGTGACGGTGAGCATCCTGGCGCACGGGGTGAGCGTGACACCGCTGATGCGCTGGCGGGCCAACGCGCTGGCCGCCAAACGCGACGCTGCTGCTTCGTTGGGTGCACGCGGCACGAATAGGTGAACGGATGGGCCTCCAGCGTGGACGCTAGAGGCACGTGCCAATCCTTAGGGTGAGGTTTTTCCCGAGGAGCACACCATGAGCCACGGCACGAAGAACAGCCCAGTCCTGGTCAACCCGGTCACCCGCTTTCCCGGACCGCCGTTCGAGACGCCGAAGCAGTCGGCACCGGGCACCGTGCACGACCTTCAGCCACCCGCCGACCATGGTGAAACCAGCTACCAGGGTCACGGCCGACTGGCGGGGCGGCGCGCCCTGGTCACTGGCGGCGATAGCGGCATCGGCCGCGCGGCAGCCATCGCATTCGCCCGCGAAGGCGCCAACGTCGTGATTACTTACCTGCCTGAAGAAGAGCAGGACGGAAAGGAAGTCGTCGCCCTGCTCGAAAAGGAGGGTGTGGTTGCAAAGGGGATTCCCGGTGACCTGAAGGATGAAGCGTTCTGCCGTTCGCTGGTGAAGCAGGCAAGCGAAGCAATGGGTGGGTTGGACATCCTCGCTAATGTGGCGGGTAAGCAAACCCACCAGCAAAGCATTGCGGATATCAGCACGGATCAGTTCGACGCAACGCTGAAGACGAATGTTTACGGACTCTTCTGGCTGTGCAAAGCCGCGCTCGAAATCATGCCTGCCGGTAGCACGATCGTGAACACCGCATCGATCCAGTCCTACGACCCGTCGGACATCCTGTTGGATTACGCAACAACCAAGGCCGCCATCGTGGCGTTTACCAAGTCGCTGGCCAAGCAGGTAGCGGAGAAGGGCATTCGCGTGAATGCGGTGGCACCGGGCCCGGTGTGGACCGCACTTCAACCGTCCGGTGGGCAGCCGATGGAGAAGATCAAGAACTTCGGCGCCCAGGTACCGCTGAAGCGTCCGGGACAACCGGTGGAGTGCGCGCCGCTCTACGTGCTGCTTGCCTCGAATGAATCGAGCTTCGTGACGGGCGAGACTTACGGGGTGACTGGAGGCAATCCGTTGCCGTGATGGAGTCGAAGCGCCAAGCGGACGCTTCGATCCGAACATAAACTTACGAGGCCGACGTGGGCAGCAGCAAAGCCCCGCCGGCCCTCACTCAGGCTTCTCCAACTCATCCAGCCCGATGTCCTCGATCTTCCGTTGCTCGAACGATTCGATTAACGGCCGAAGCTCGAAGTCGAAGACGTCCTGTTCAATCTCCGACAGGCTGCCAAGCCCCTGGTCTCTCACTTTGACCGCGACGGTATACCCGGGGTCCTCAGCCGTCAGGTAGCCGCTGGCAATGGCATCCCTCAGCGACTCGGTCAGTTCGTTCCTGATGTGATCGTTCCAGCCCATCGAGCATTCCTGTGGTTCGTCTACTGGTCGGCCGGGCCGGCGGCGAACCGGGTGAACCCACAAGGACCGGCCGCCGCCAACTCCGCCGTAATCACAGCGTCCACCTTGGTCGGTGATGCCGATGCATGCCGGCGGATCGCCCGGTTGCACGGTGGGTTCACGTCTGGAGGCCGTCAGGGCGCGTGGAGGATTCAAAACACCAGTTGCGCTTGGCGTAGTCGGGAAAGTCACCCATTCTGGCCCCTCCGACGCACCAGCGTGATCTTCCCATTAGGCTCAAGCCGGCCCACGACCACGTCGCGCTCATCCTCCATGCCGTGCGCGTGCAGGACGCGGTCAAGCGCCGCGTCAGGAATGTTCTGACGGTGCAATGCGGACTCGACCCGCTTACCGTCCTTGATGACGATGGCGGGAAACCCTTCGACCCATCGATTGAATCCTGGAAACCGTGTCGATACCCAGGCGATGAGCTTATGCGTGCCCAGGATGCCCGTAACGCCAAGGAACGGGCCGGTCATGGTTGGGTCGTCGCCAATAATCGCCGTGCGTAGCGTGCCGCCGGCAAGCGCGATGATCACGACATCAAATGCCGACATTTCTCCGAAGCTGCGTTTACCTGCGATGCGCATCAGCACCAGAAGGCCAATGTATGTCAGCGAGCCGCGGGCGATGAACGTCCACCAGGCAGCGGTAAGGTCGAAGGCGTGGTCCATGGCGGGGCTCCCGGGATGTTCACGGGAACACTACGCCGCCGATATGTCTGGCCAGTGCGAAGCCTGCCGCGTCAGGTGCTGTCCTGCCATACATCTGGTTGGTTGCGGTCACGACCCCGGTAAGACCGCCTCTGCGAAAGACTGCGGAAAGCGTGCGAACGGACTGTAGCGCCTGCCGGGCGCTCCAGATCGAATCTGGGCGTTCGAATTGCCGTTACCTCAGAGAAGGTTCCCGATGATGAAACTCATGACCGTGCTGGCCTGCCTGGCAATGACCGCGTCCGGAGGGGCGTTTGCCCAGGAGGCGCCCGTGCAGGATACGCCGTCGGGCACCAACATCGTAAAGACCAGCGTC
>Ga0209051_1001884_pt1 | contig 16403 bp, 17 predicted proteins | sample AraplaCvi_mMS_r2_2_FD_184286 | JGI IMG/M metagenome (GOLD analysis project Ga0209051, IMG submission 184286) | Arabidopsis root microbial communities from North Carolina, USA - plate scrape MF_Cvi_mMS_r2 (SPAdes) (version 2) | ecosystem: Host-associated > Plants > Roots > Endosphere | place...
GGAATTGGGAGTTCCTGCTGCCCGCGGTCATCACCGAGGACTCACTGGGCTACTACCGGGAGTTCCTGGCCCGTCAGGCGGCGCGACAGTCACCGCCCGCACCATGACCCACACCCGCCCACGACCGTAGGCGGACCCGGAACCACGGAGGTTGACGGCAACAGTGGATCTGCTCTGGTCGCCCAGCGACATCGCCTTCCGCGACGAGGTGCGCGCATTCCTCGACGAGAAGCTGACCCCGGAGTTACGCCAGGCCGGACGGCTGATGACGAGCGTCTACAGCGACCACGAGGCCAGTCTCGAGTGGCAGTCGATCCTGCACGAGCGCGGCTGGGCCGCCCCCGCCTGGCCCGTCGAGTACGGCGGGTGCGACTGGAGCCTCACCCAGCACTACGTGTTCAGTCGCGAGTCCACCCTGGCGGGCGCTCCGTCGTTGTCGCCCATGGGAATTCGAATGGTGGCCCACGCCATCGTCGCCTACGGCACCGAGGCCCAGAAGGACTACTTCCTGCCCCGCATCCTGACCGGTGAGGTGTTCTTCTGCCAGGGGTACTCCGAGCCGGAGGCCGGATCAGATCTCGCCGCGCTGTCCATGACCGCCGCCGACGACGGGGATCACTTCGTGTGCACCGGCAGCAAGATCTGGACGACCCACGCCCGCGAGGCGAATTGGATGTTCGCACTGGTGCGCACGTCGAAGGGCGCCAAGAAGCAGCAGGGCATCACCTTCCTCCTCCTGGACATGACCTCACCCGGTGTCGAGATCCGCCCGCTGGTGATGACCTCCGGTGAGGAGATCCAGAACCAGGTCTTCTTCGACGAGGTCCGGGTGCCCAAGGCCAACGTCGTCGGCGCCGTCGACGACGGGTGGACCGTCGCCAAATACCTCCTGGAGTTCGAGCGTGGCGGCGGAGCCAGCGCACCCGCCCTGCAGGTGATGGCCGAGGACGTGACGACCGCGGCGACCTCGCAACCGGGTCCCGACGGCGGCCTGCTGATCGATGATCCGGCGTTCGCCAGGAAACTGGCCGACGCTCGCATCCGGACCGACGTGCTGGAAGTGCTCGAGTACCGGGTGCTCTCGGCGCTGGCCGACGGCGGACACCCCGGTCCGGCGTCCTCCATGCTCAAGATCCTGACCACCGAGCTCAGCCAGACGCTCACCGAGTTGGCCATGGAGGCCGCAGGCCCGCGCGGCCGCGCCTACCAACCGCACGCGACCCGGCCCGGCGGACCCATCGCGCAGTACGTGCCACCGCCGGACGGCTACGTCAGCGGGGAGCCCTGGCAGGCCGTGGCCCCGCTTCGCTACCTCAACGACCGTGCCGGATCGATCTACGCCGGCAGCAACGAGATTCAGCGCAACATCCTCGCCAAGGCAGCGCTCGGATTGTGATGGACCTTCGACTCTCCGCCGAACACGAGATGCTGCGCAACGGTCTCGACGAATTCCTGGCGTCGCGATACCCGCTGGAACGCAGCCGCACCGCCGCCAAGACCGGCGCCGGATGGCAGCCCGACGTCTGGCGCGCGTTCGCCGAGGACCTGGACATCCTCGGAGCCGCCCTTCCGGAACGGGTCGGCGGCAGCGGCGGCGGCCCGCTCGAGATCATGGTCATCGCCGAGTCGCTCGGTCGGGCACTCGTCGTCGAGCCCTACGTCGACACCGCCGTCGTCGCCGCCGGATTGCTGCTGCGCGCGGGCGGCGCCGTGGCCACCGAGGTGGTCGAGCGCATCGTCGCCGGCACGGCCATCGTCGCCCTGGCCGCCGCGGAGGACGAAGCCGGCGACCGATGGCAGGACGTGACGAGCACCGCGCGCCTGGACGGAGACGACTGGGTGCTCTCCGGCCGCAAGACCATGTCGATCGGGGCGCCCATCGCCACGCACCTGCTCGTCACGGCCCGTACCGACGACGGGGTCTCGCTGTTCCTGGTCGACGTGGCGGCCGTCCGGCAGGGTCTCGACAGGCACGACGTGCGCACCGTCGACGACCGCCGCGCGGCCGATCTGGTGCTGGCCGATCTGCGCCTGCCGCGCGACGCGCTGCTCGGCGAGCAGGGTCGGGCGTGGCCGTCGCTGGCGCAGGCCCGTGACGAGGGTGCGGCGGCCGTCTGCGCCGAGGCGGTCGGCGCGATGCGCCGCGTCGTGGCCGACACCGTCGCCTACGCCAAGCAACGCCGCCAGTTCGGGCAGCCGATCGCCGGGTTTCAGGCCCTGCAGCATCGCATGGTGGACATGTACATGGAGCTCGAACAGTCCGCCGCGGCGGTGTATCTGGCGATGCTCACCCTCGACGCCGACCCCGAGGCGCGGGCGCGCGCGGTGTCGGCCGCCAAGGCGACCATCGGGAGGGCGGCCAGGTTCGTCGGACAGAACGCCGTTCAACTGCACGGCGGGATGGGCATGACCGAGGAGCTCTCGATCGGGCACTACTTCAAGCGGCTCACCGCGGTGCAGTACGAGTACGGCACCACCGATCATCACGTGGCGCGTTACGCACGACTCACGCGGAGGTGACCGCGCGGGGCTGGGTTCTCTTCGCGGCGATGAGCGTGATCTGGGGCATCCCCTACCTGCTGATCAAGATTGCGGTCGAGGGCGTCTCGGCGCCCGTCCTGGTCTTCGCGCGCACCGTCATCGGCGCGGCGGTGCTAATTCCGCTGGCGCTGTCCCGCGCCGCCTGGGCGCCGGTCGTGCGGTGCTGGAAACCGGTGCTGGTCTTCGCCTTCTTCGAAATCGTCGCGGCCTGGTTGATGCTGACCGACGCCGAACGACACATCTCCAGCTCGCTGACGGGCCTGTTGATCGCCGCCTCCCCCATCATCGCCGCCGTGCTCGACCGGCTGACCGGTGGCGAGCGCCGGCTGGGCGCCACCCGCATCGCCGGGCTGGGGGTGGGACTGGCCGGCGTGGCCGTGCTGGCCGGCCCGGAGATCACCGGGGGCAGCGCGTGGCCCGTCGTCGAGGTCCTGCTGGTCGCCACGTGTTACGCGATCGCCCCCCTGGTGGCCGGCCGCCATCTCGCCGAGGTCCCCGCCCTCCCGATGACCGCGGCCTGCCTCGGCGTCGCCGCCGTGGTCTATGCGGGGCCCGCGGCCGCGACGTGGCCTTCGGAGATGCCGCCGGCGCGGGTGACGGGGGCCGTGGCGACGCTGGCCGTCGTCTGCACCGCGTTGGCGTTCATCGTGTTCTTCGCCCTCATCCGGGAGGTGGGGCCCACCCGAGCGCTGGTGTTCACCTACGTCAACCCCGCGGTGGCGTTGGCGGCGGGGGTGGTCGTGCTGAACGAACCGCTCACCCCGTGGAATGTGGGGGGCTTGGCCTTGATCCTGGGCGGCTCGGTGTTGGCCACCAGACGAACCGGCCCGGCGCTCGCCGCACCAGGCTGAGACGTCAGTCCTCGGTGGGCGGGCCGAGCAGTCCCTCACGCAGCAGGGTGTCGGTCGCGTTCTGCCACCGCTGAAGTTGCTCGGGTGAGGTGAAGGGCTCGGGAAGGTGGCGGTCGACGTGGGCGCGCAAGCTGATCGCCCCGATGGCGAGCACCAGCGCGTTGATCGTCGCCCAGGTCAGGTCGACGTCGGGACGGGTCTCGCCGCGCTCGGCCCGCAGCTCCCAGCGGGCCATGCCGACCTCCATGAGGGCGTCGAACAGCGACGCCCCCAGCGGGCTGCCGTCGACCATCGCCCGGCTCACGTAGGCCGCGACGTCGGGATGCTGGGCGACGATGCCGCTCACCCTGGTTCCGATGTCGGTGATCGAGTCGGCCGGTGGGTCGGGGATCGGCGCCGACAACTGGCCGATCAACAACGCCATCACGTAGTCGTCGACGGCCTTGATGAGGCACGACTTGGTGGCGAAGTGATGCTGAACCATGCCGAGTGACACCCCGGCCGAGGCCGCGACGGCCCGCAACGACGTCGCCGCGGTGCCGTGCATGGCGAAGTTCGCCAGCGCGGCGTGACGAATGCGATCGGAGTTCGTCACGGTGGCCTCGTCGACCGGGGAGGGCTCCGGCTCGGTGGTCACTGCGCAACGGTATCAATACGCCTGTATCGTCAAAAAGCAATACATACGTATTGTCAGAACTGGGTAATCGCTTGGCACGAGAGACGGAGGGAACCCCATGCAGGCAGATGGACGACCCGTCGCCGCAGTAGCGCTGCGCGAACGAGGCGCGACCACGACCACTTCCCACGCCGGCGGTTCGCGACAGGGATATCCCTGCGCAGAAGACCCCGACCGGTGGACCACCTCACCCGACGACGGCGCCAAGGCGCTGTGCCGCGCGTGCCCCCGGCGCTGGCTGTGCGCGCAGGAGGCGTGCCGCACCCCCGGCGCGGAAGGCTTGTGGGCTGGGGTCTTGATCCCCGGCGAGGGCCGCGGACGCCGTTTCGCGCTCAAACAACTCGGATCGCTGGCCGACCGGCACGGCTTCCCCGTTCGCGCCGCCCAGTAGGGGTTTCGCCCAGCTATCCTTCTCCCTCGATGACCGCTGCGCGGATCGACCTCGTTCACGAACTGGTGTCGACCGCTGCGGCCGAGGTACCCGACCGGCCCGCGATCGTCGACTCCGACGGCACCACGACGACCTTCGCGGTGTTCGACCGCCTCGCCGAGTCGGTCGCCACGTGGGTCCGCGAACGCACGCATCGGGGTGACCGCATCGCCGTCGTCGCGGACAACGGACCGTTCTACGCACTGCTCTACTACGCCGTTCCGCGCGCCGGTCGCGTGCTGGCGATGGTCAACCAACGGCTCAGCGCAGGTGAACGCGGCGCGCAACTGGCCGCCGCCCGGCCCACGATCGTGCTCGGCGACGGCCGCTACCTCGACGGCTTGGCACCGCTGGGCGAGGACACGCCGTCGGTGACCGAGGTGGTGGCGTTCGAGGACCCCCGCTGGCATCGGGCGCTGATGCAACCCACGACCCCGTCGGAACCCGTCCTCCCCGACGACCCCGCCTGGCTGCTGTTCACCAGCGGGTCGACCGGACCACCCAAGGGCGTGCTCCACACGCACCGGTCGCTCACCACCGCGGCCCGCGGCACGGTCGAGGGTCGCTCGGTACGCCCCGGCGGGGTGTACCTCCTGCCGTTTCCGATGTGCCACGTGGCCGGATACAACATGTTGGCCCACCACCTCGCCCGCGCCACGGTGATGCCCGTCGCCGCCTTCCGTGCCGAGGACTTCGCCGCCGCCGTCCGCAACCACGGCGTGACGTCGTGCTCGCTGGCTCCGACGATGCTGCACGCGCTGCTGGCACATCTGGAGAACACCGGAACCGACCTGCCGACGCTGCGGGACGTGTCCTACGGATCGGCCGCGATCCCCGCCGACCTGCTGCGCCGCGCGATGGCACGGCTCGACGTGAACTTCCACCAGGGGTACGGAATGACCGAAACCGGCGGCAACGTCACCTTCCTCGGCCCCGCCGACCACCGGGCCGGCGCCGGCACGAACCCCACGGTGCTGGCCACCGCGGGACGACCGCACGGCGAGGTCGAGGTGCGCATCGCCGGTGACGGACCGATCGGCGAGATCCTCGTCCGCGGCGATCAGGTGGCCGCCGGTTACTGGCCTGGGCCGGAGCCCGTCGCCGTCGACGGCTGGCTGCGCACCGGCGACGTCGGACGCCTCGACCCCGAGGGCCGGCTGGTGGTCCTCGACCGCATCAAGGACGTCGTCATCACCGGTGGCGAGAACGTCTCCTCCCGGGAGGTCGAGGACGTGTTGTCCGGCCATCCCGACGTCGACCAGGTCGCAGTGGTGGGCGTCGCGGACGACTACTGGGGCGAGGCCATCTGCGCGGTCGTGGTGCCGCGGCCGGGCAGCACGCCGACCGCCGAGGACCTCGTCGCCCACGTCCGCGCCCACCTCACCGCGTTCAAGCGGCCGCGGCACGTGCTGTTCGTCGACTCGCTTCCGTCGACGCCCAACGGGAAGGTGGCCAAGAACGACGTGCGCGCCCACGCACGCCGCGTGCTCGGCGGCGAGGCCCGGTGACCTGGCGCTACCCGGCGGTCACGACCGGGAACACCTCGTAGGTCCCACTGAAGCCCTTGAACTCGACCACCTCGGCCGCGTGGACGCCGATGCCGTCGGCGGACTCGATCGCATCCCGCACGGCGTCGCTGACGAGAATCTCCCCGCCGTCGGCGTGTCCGGCGATCCTGGCGGCCATCGCGACGTTCAAGCCGAACAGGTCATCTCCCCGCCGCACCGACTCCCCCATGTGAATTCCCATGCGCACCTTGATGTCCTGCCAGCGTTCGGGATGGGTGGCGAGCTCGCGTTGCACGCCGGCACAGCAGCGCACGGCTCGGACGGGGTCGGCGAACGCCAGCATGAAACCGTCGCCCTGATTCTTGACGACGTGCCCGCCGTGCTCGGTGACCAGGTCACGGACCAGTCGCTCGTGGCGCTGCAGCAGCGCCACCCATTCCCGGTCCCCCAGCGCTTCGTTGCGTCCGGTGGAACCCTCGATGTCGGAGAACACCACGACGACGTCTCCGTTGGCGGTCAGTCGCGCCAGGTCGGGTCGTTCGACGCTGGCCCACCCCGCGAGGTCCTCGATGGAATTGCGCACTACCGCCCCGATTCCCTTGGTGCGCAACATCTCCGCGGTGCGCCACGTCGTGCGGATGGCCAGTGGCGCCAGCCCACGGCGTCTGCGGCGAATCCTCGGCGTGGTCCGTTGAGCGCGCTCCAGCCGACGACGGGTGTCGGAGAGCCGACGAGAGGTGACGATCAACAGGATGGCCAGGGTGACGACGGCGACGACGGCGACCCCGAGCAGCGTCGACAGGACGAGTTGCGTCACCGCGCGATGGTAGCCGCGAGGCCTCCCAGCCGGCTCGGCGCGGGGCCTCCTACTGAATACTGGCAAACGTGACGGCCCACAGTGGAGACGACCGATGCTGATCGGCCTGGCAGCGGCGCTCGTAGCGTGCTTCGGCTACGGGACCGCGTCGGTGTTGCAGGCCTACGGCGCCCGCAGCGCCGCCGCCAAGGACGCCGCACGCGGCACGGTCAAAGCGACGACGGCCAGCGGCGCACCGTCCCTCGGCGCGACGATCCGGGCCGCGTTGACCCCGGCCTTCCTGACCGGGATGGTCCTCGACGGTCTCGGCTTCCTCGGCAGCGTCGTCTCGGCCCGGCTGATCCCGCTGTTCCTGTCGCAGACGATCATGAGCGCCAATCTGGTCGTGACGGCCGTGCTGGGCGTCCTCGTACTGAAAGTCCGTCTGCGGTGGCGTGATTGGGTGGCGATCGCCACGGTGGTGGTGTCGCTGTGCGTGCTGGGCTTCACCTCCGGGCACATCGGCCAGGACGATCCGGGCGCCGACGTGCACTGGGGTGTTCTCGCGTTCTCGATCGCGATGGTCGTCGCCGGGCTCGTCCTGATCCACGTTCTCGGAGCTCGCGGGGCCGTGGCCGCCGGGTTGGTCGCGGGCGTGCTGTTCGGGGCGATGGCCGTCGCGGTGCGGGTCGTGGACGGGGTCGACCCGTTCCATCTCGCGGTGGTTCTGCGGGATCCGGCCGCCTGGGCGGTGGCGGTGGCCGGTGTCGGCGGCTTCTATCTGTTCACCGTGGCATTGCAGATCGGATCGGTCACCGGAGCGTCGGCCGCGCTGGTCGCCGGCGAGACCGTCATACCCGGCATCGTCGGGGTGCTGCTACTGGGTGACACCTCGGCGCCCGGTCTGGGCTGGCTGGTGGCCGTTGCGTTCGTCGGCGCCGTCGGGGGCGCGATTGCGGTCGCGTTGTTCGGCGCGGTCGAGAACGGTCAGGCGGCCACCCCGACCCCGGAGCGGGCCTGAGCGCGACCGGCTAGGCGTCGCTGGACGCCAGTTCGCGGCGCGCGCGGCGCTCGACGAAGAGGGGGATGAAGTCGCGGACCGGCCGGCCGTCGAATTCGGCATGCTCGTGGGCGACGACCGTCGCGACCGTCTCGGGGGCGACGTCGGGGTAGCTCGACACGAGTCGATTCACCAACTGCTCGATGACGGTCCGTTCGTTCTCGCTCACCCCACGATGTTGGCATTGCGTCCAACGGCTGGTCAACCGCTGTTAAAACGTTTCACATCACAGTGCGGGAGATCGCCGAGGCCTAGGCTGGTCGGATGCCGCTGCTGCTGGGTCCCGTCCTGCGTCACGTCGGAGAGACGAGCGCCACCGTCTGGGTGCAGACGGACTCACCGGGGGTGGTCGAGGTGCTGGGGTGCTCGGCACCCACGTTCGAGGTGCAGGGCTGTCACTACGGCCTGGTGCTCGTCGACGGCCTCGAGGCGGGCTCGGTCACCGAATACCAGGTGCACGTCGACGGCCGTCAGGTGTGGCCCGAACCGGATGCCACGTTCCCGCCCAGCATGATCAGGACGCGGGGTCAGGACCGGCGGGAGCGGTTGCAGATCATCTTCGGATCGTGCCGCTACCCGAAGACCGGCGTCCAGAAGCTCGACGACAAGCTGGGCCTCGACGCCCTGGACGTCTACGCCGCGCGGCTTCCGAGCACTCCGGTCGACCAGTGGCCCGACGCCCTCGTCCTGTTGGGTGACCAGGTGTACGCCGACGAACTCACCCCCGAGGCCCGCCGCCACCTGGCCGGCCGGCGGACCAGCGGTCGGCGCCCGCCCGACGAAGTGGTCAGCTTCACCGAATACGAGGGCCTCTACCGGCACACCTGGGGCGACCCGGAGATCCGCTGGATCCTGTCCACGATCCCGACCGCGATGATCTTCGACGACCACGACATCCGGGACGACTGGAACACCTCCGGCGCCTGGCGCAAGGAGGTCAACGCCAAGCCGTGGTGGCGGGACCGGATTCGCGCGGGCCTGGCCTCCTACTGGGTGTATCAGCACCTCGGCAATCTGAGCCCCGGTGAACTGAGCGACGACGAGGACTACCAGAAGGTGCTCGCCGCCGAAGGCGACGTCTGGCCGCTGCTGGTCGACCTCGCCGACCGGGCCGACGCCGAGGTCGACGACGACAAGGGTCTGCGCTTCAGCTACCGGTGGGACATGGGCCGCAGCCGGTTGGTCATGGTCGACTCGCGCAACGCCCGCATCTTGGATTCCGGCGATCGAAAGATGTTGGGCAACAGGGAGTTCGCCTGGCTCACCGAACAGGTGAACGACCGCCTCGACGCGGTGGACCACCTCGTCATCGGGTCGTCGCTACCGTGGCTGCTGCCGCCGGTGATCGGCGACATGCAGATGGTCAACGAACGCGCCGCCAACCGGCCCGGCCGGCGGGGCAAGCTCGCCGAGACCGTGCGCCAGGCGGCGGACTTCGAACACTGGGCGGCGTTCGCACAGTCGTTCCTGGATCTGAGCCGGCTCATCGTCGACGTCGCCTCCCGCACCGACGACGCCCCGGCCACGGTGTCGGTGATCTCCGGGGACGTCCACCACAGCTACGTCGCGCGCGCCGACCTCCCTTCCGCTCGCTCTGCCGTGCACCAGCTGGTGTGCTCACCGGTGCACAACTACGTGCCGTGGTTCGTCAAACCGGTCTTCAAGTTGGGCTGGTCGCAGCGACTCGCCCGCGTCACGCGGCGGTGGGCGCGGCGCAACGGCGCCCCGGCGCTCCCCTTTCCGTGGAGCGACGTCGACGGTCCACTCTTCGGCAACACCCTTGCGACACTACGGACGTCGGGTCGCGACGCCGAGGCGGTGTTCGAACAACCCCGCGACGCGACGACCCTCGACGAGGTCGCACGGGTGCCGCTCACCAGGTGACCTCGCGAGCCGACCTCACCGCGCCCAGTCGGCGGCGCCTTCGTGCGCGATGCTCCAGCGCACCGACGTGACGCCAGGCTGCAGGCTCAGCGCACGAACGGTGGCGACCACCCCGTCGTCGTCGCGGGCCGCGGTCAGATACTCGGCCTGAAGCCGCACGGAGTCGGGACCCTGCGCACGGTCGAGGTGAATCCCGCGGAGGTGAAACGCCGGCGAGGGCAGGGCCTCGGAGACCCGCACCCGCAGGTCGTCTTCGACGGATCGTCCACACACCACCTCGAGCACGTATTCGGCGGGTGTGGCCTCGCGCCGCGCCGACTGGGCGCGATCCATCCGTGCGCCGAGGGGTTGCAGGAACCAGTTTCCGGCGACGACGATGGCGGCGCCCGCGAGGGCCTCGCGCCACATCCAGGCGCCGGCCAGCGCCCCCACCGCCGCCGTCGCCCACAGCGTGGCGGCGGTGTTGAGTCCCGTCACGGACAATCCCTGCTTCATGATCACCCCGGCGCCGAGAAATCCGACGCCCGAGACGATTTGGGCCGCCACGCGAAGACGGTCACCGGTCTGGTCGAAGCTGTAGGCGCTGAGGATGAGGAACAACGCCGAGCCCATGCTCACCAGCGCCATGGTCTGCAGGCCGGCCAACCGCGATCGCCACTGCCGTTCGAACCCGATCGCGACACCGAGCACCGTCGCCAATCCCACCCTGGTCAACAAGTCGACGGCCAGCATCCGAGAATTGTTCACCCCCGTCGGGCCATCCGACGGTCCGACACGCACGGGTCGACGGGACCGGAGCAAGATGAAGCCCGTGCGCATCGTGCGAGGACGACGTGGCTGGTCCTTCGTGGTGATCGCCGCCGCCGTCCTCGCGATGGTGGGCGGCTGCGCGCGTACCCCAGAGCCGGGGCAGGACTCCGGCGCTCCTGCGGGTACCGGCGTCCTGCGCGTGTGCAGCACCGGCGACTACCGCCCGTTCACCTACCGGGCCGCCGACGGGACGTGGAGCGGGTACGACGTCGACGCGGCGGGCGATCTGGCGCGCGACCTCGGCCGGCGACTGGAGTTGGTGCCCACGACGTGGAAGACGCTGGTGGACGACGTCGGCGCGAGGTGCGACATGGCCATGGGCGGCATCAGCGTCAGCGCGGACCGGGCCAAGCGGGCGCACTTCACCACGTCGTATCTCACCGACGGCAAGGCGGCGATCGCCCGGTGCGCCGAGGCCACTCGCTTCCACGACCTCGACGACGTGGACCAACCCGGGGTGCGCGTCATCGTCAACCCCGGGGGCGGAAACGCCGCGTTCGACGAGGCCCATCTGCACCGCGCGTCGGTGGTGCCGTGGCCGGACAACGACACCATCTTCGACCGGCTCGCCGCCGGCGGTGCCGACGTGATGATCACCGACGTCAGCGAAATACGTTGGCAGAGCACGCAGAATCCCCAGCTCTGCGGTGTATCCCTGGATCACCCGTTCACCACTGAGCAGAAGGCCTACCTGCTGCCCATGGGCTCCGATGACCTGCTGCACCGCACGGACCGGTGGCTGGAGGTCGCCCTGCACGACGGCACCTATGCGGCGTTGAGCCAGAAGTACTTCGGCGGTCGTTGACCGTCGGCCGTCAGGCCAGGGCTCCCAGAAGCTGGTTGAACGCCTCGGTCATCGACGGGTGGGTGTAGATCTCGTCGCGGAGCGCGGTGGCGGTGATGCCGTGACGCATGGCCAGGGCCACCAGGTTGACCACCTCGTGGGAGTCGTAGCTCAGCAGGGCCGCGCCCAGGATCGCGTCGTCGTCGGCGTCCACGACGACCTTCATCATCCCCCGCGCCTCGCCGACGATCCGGGCTCGCGGCACCGTGGCCATCGCCGCGACGGGCATCGCCGCGACCCGCACCGACCGGCCGGCGGCGCGCGCGTCACGCTCGGTGAGGCCGACCCGCGCCAGGGGTGGGGTCATGAAGAGCACGTAGGGCACCGCCCTGCGGTCGCTCGTGCTGCGGGTGCCGGATCCGAGGAGTTGGTCGGCCACGATGCGATAGTCGTCCAGCGACACGTAGGTGAACTGCGGCCCGCCGTTGACGTCCCCCATCGCGAAGACGTGGGGTTGGCTGGTCCGCAGGTGCTCGTCGACCGCCACCGCCCCGTCGGCCGTCAGCTCGATCCCCGCGGCGTCCAGTCGCAGCCCGTCGGTGACCGGACGCCGACCGGCAGCGGCGAGGATGACGTCGGCGTCGACGGATTGCAGGACGCCGTCGAGGCGGTAGGTCACCCTCGCCGGCGCCGTCCCGTCGGTCCGCACTTCCTGCACCTCTGCGCCGGTCACGATGCTGACACCGTTGTCCCGCAACAGGTCTCGGGCGCACGCGGCGACGTCGTCGTCTTCCTGGCCGAGGATCTCGGGGTGATGCTCGAGCACCGTGACCGTCGAACCGTATGCGGCATACATCGCCGCGAACTCCAGGCCCACGTAGCCGCCGCCGAGGACCACCAGCCGGCCGGGCAGATCGGGTGTCGCGAGCAGGTCGGTGCTGGTGGCCATCACACCGCTGTCGACCAGCCCGGGGACGTCGGGGATGCGGGGTTCCGACCCGGTGCTGACGACGAGGATCTCCGCGGTCACGTCGACGGTGCCGCCGCCGTCGGCGAGCGCGACCGTCACGGTGTGGGCGTCGACGAACTCGGCGCGCCCGGTGAGCACCGTGACCGTCTCGATGTCGTCGAGCATGGCGAAGTTGCCCGCCCGCAGCGTCGCGGTCAACGCCAGCTCGTTCTCAACCGCCCGGCGGTAAGCGGCGGCGCTTTGGTCACTGAGCTGTTCGGCTTGGTAGACCAGCGACTTGGTCGGCACACACCCGATGTTGATACAGGTGCCGCCGTACATCTGCGCGGACCGCTCGATCATCACCACCCGCTTGCCCCGCCGCCCGAGGGTGGCGGCCAAGGTCTTGGCGCCCTTGCCGAACCCGATCACCGCCAAGTCGGCGGTGATGGAACGGCCGTCGGTCGCGTTTGTCATGAATGCCTCCAGGTCATGGCGAGAACTGTGTCATCGCCGCCGCGTAGAGCGTGTAGGGATTGCCGAGATCGGCGTACTTCGCCAGCATGGCCTCGACGACACCGGCGGGCGTACCTGCCTGGGTGACGGCGCGGTCGAAGTCGTGGAGGTACTGCCGGGATTGGTCGAGGATGCGGTGGGCGTCGTCGTCGGGGGCGCCGGGATCGCGGTGCCCGGCGATGATCGTCCGCGGCCCCAGGGCCTCCAGCGCGTCGAGCGATGCCAGCCATTGCGCACGACTCTCGGGTGTCGAACCCCACAGCCACATGTGGATGCCGTCGTAGGCGATGTCGCCGCTGACGACGACGTGCAGTTCTGGCACGTGGACGACGGTTCCGACGGCCCCGTCGGCGCCGCCGAGGGCGGTGACGTGCAACTGGTGGCCGTCGAGGTCGACGACGTCGTCCTCGTATGCCTCGGGAACTGCGGCGGCCGAGTCGAATTGGTCGCCGAACCATCCCCGCCAGTTCGCGAGGGACGCATCGGTCGTCTGCAGCCTCGCCTCCTCGACGACCTCGGGACGCGAGACCAGGCGGGCCGCGGGGAAGCGCGTCAGCAGCGGCCCCGCGCCGAAGAAGTGATCGGCGTGGCCGTGGGTCACGTAGACGAGTGCGAGGTTCGCCGCCGTCGACTGCGGCACCCATCGAGCCAGGCGCTCGCCTTCGGCGACGGTCAGCAAGGCGTCGACGAGCAGCGCGTGCCGCGGCCCGCTGATCAGCGTGGCCGTCGTCGCCGGCCAGGTGGCCTGCCGGGCGGGGTCCCAGCCGGTGACCCCTCCGTGCGGAATCGGCTTGTAGCCCGACGTGAAGACGTCGAGGGCCAGGGTGCTCATCGCAAGAACCGGTCGACCTCGTGGGCGAAGTCCTCGACGTGCTGGAAGAGGAAGCCGTGGCCGGCGTCGCTGTAGAGCACGACCTTGGCGTCGGGCAACTTCTGCGACATGGCGTAGGTGGCGTAGGAGTTGATCATCACGTCGTGGGCGCCGTTGGCGACCAGCACCGGCAGCGTCAGCTCACCGAGGCGGTCGTAATAACCGCTGAACGTGGCGACGGCCGTGAGCTGGCCTCGGTAGGTCTCGTCCTGGACCGCGGCATCCGAGGTGGCGAGCCGAACGTCCAAGCGGCGCAACGACGCCAAGCCTGCTGCCCTGGCACGCTCGGTCTCCGGGAAGAACAGGTGCAGGTAGTCTTCGTCGTCGTTGACGGCGTGGGTGAGTATCTCACCGACCTTCGCCGACGGCTTCGGTTGGTCGGGCACACCTGCGGGTGTGCTGCCTGCGACGATCAAGCGGCGCACCAACTCTGGCGCACCGAGGGTGATGCCCTGGGCGACGATGCCGCCGAGTGACCAGCCCATGACGTCGACCCGGTCGAGACCGAGCGCCCGGATGAAGGCGATCCCGCCCTCGGCGAGCCCGTCGACGGTGGTCGGGGCGGTGCCGGTGGAGCCGCTGGTTCCCCGGTTGTCGAAGACGACGACTTCTCGCGTGGCCGCGAGGGCGTCGAGGAGTTCGGGGTCCCAGTGGTCGACGGTTCCGCGCAACCGCATGCACAGCACCAGGGGGACGCCCGAATCGGTGCCGAAGCGGCGGTAGTGGAAGCGCTCGCCGAGGGGCCCGTCGACGTAACGGTCCTCGGCCTGGGCGGACGCAGTGGTGGTCACGGTGAGCTCCTTGGTCAGTCGAGAACGAGGTCGGTGAGTTCGATGGATACGACGAGTTGTTCGGGAATCGGACGGTTGTCCTGGTCGCGGACGTAGATCATCCGGGTGCGCGGTATCACCACGCCGTCGACGACGTCGAAGTCCGAGACGTAGTGCGCCGCCGGTGAACCGCCGGCGATGTCGACCTGGTAGTCGCGGCGTCGGATCAAGCCGTCGTCGTCGACGTAAAGCACCTGGTGCGGGCTGTGGGTGGCGATCGTGTCGGGATAGACGACGTTCAACCGCCGCCACCGCTGACCGTCCTCGGTCCAGGGCTCACCCTCCTGGGTGCGCACACCGGGGAGCAGCAGGTTGAACGGTTCGGCCGTGTACGTCCACATGGCGTACCCGGTGAAATAGGCCAGTTGCAGTGTGGTCCAGGGTGTTTGGAGGGTGTGACCGGCGAACGACGCCCGCGGGTCCTCGAGCGCCTCCACGACGTCGCCGTCCAACGTCTCGATGCCCACCCGGTCCGGGGTGTAGGCGGTCTTCAACTCCGGCGCGGTGAACGGTCGCAGCGAGGTGCGCTGGTCCTTCACCCACACCGTGACCTCGCCCTCGTCGACGATTCCCGGCACCTGTTTGATGTCCCAGATCGCGCCGCCGAATCGCTTGTGTGCGGTGACCGACGTCAGCTGGTTCCAGCGGTCGCGGCCACCGTAGGCCTGCAGTGTCGTGGCGAGTAGGTCTGTCACGATGAGCCCTTCAGCGTCCGAGGAACTGGCGGATGTGATGGCCGAACTCGACCGGGTACTGGTCGAGGAAGCCGTGACCGGAATCGGGATAGATGCGCAGTTGCGCGCCGCGGATCCGGTCGGCGAGCAGGTGACTGTTCTTCGTCGACATCATGGTGTCGTTGTCACCGTTGGCGACCAACGTCGGCTGGGTGATGGCCGAAAGTCGTTCGAGCTTCGAGCCTTCCGGGATCCCCCAGGTCATCAGCGCTTGGTACTGGGCGTCTCGGCAGGCCAGGGTGGTCTCGGAGTCGCGGTCCTCGGTGCGAGCGTGCGTGCGGGCCAAGTACTCCCACCCGCGCGCGACGCTGGCCTCGGAGCCCGAGAAGAACAGCGCCAGGAAGTTCTCGGGAGTGGTGACGTCACCGCACGCGTAGTCGTAGACGTCGTCGGACCAGCGATGCAGATCCGGAGCGCCCTGCGGGGCGGTGCCGGCCAGGACGAGGCGGCGCGGCAGCCGGGGCCGCACCAGGGCCATCTCCTGGGCGATGTGCCCGCCGAGGGAGAAGCCGAGCAGGTCGACGGTCACGAGCCCCAGAGCGTCGACGAATCGCAGCGCGTCGCGGGCCATGTCCGAGACGTCGACCGGCGTGGTGCCCGTGGACCCTCCGACACCGGGCAGGTCGACGGTGATCACTTCGCGGTCCGCGGCGAGGACGTCGAGCAGCGCGGGGTCCCAGTAGTCGAGGTTGCCGCGGAAGTGTTGCAGCAGCACCAGGGGCGGGAGCGAGGTCGACGGCGAACCGAGGCGTCGGTACGCCAAGGTGTCACCGGCGACGTCGACCCGCAGGTTCGGCGCGTCGGCCGTGGCGGTGCGTTCGGTCGTGGTCGTCATACGACGACGATGACGGGTCACGCCCGGTGCGGGTATCCGTCAGATGACTGTCGTCGAGGGCGCTAGGTCGCGGTGCGGTCCGCCAGGGTCACGTCGGAGGATCGCACGCGTTGGCCACCTCGGCGGTGGAACACGACGCCGACGGGCTCGCCGGTGGCGGCCTCGACGAAGCGGTACTCGGCGCTGTCGACCCTGGGGCGGTGCACGTGTCCCCACTGCCCGATCGCGGCGACCACGGAGATCAGGTCCTGCCCGGGGGTGGTCAGCACGTATCTGCTGCGCCTGCGGTCACCGGCCACCTGGTAGTCGACCACTTCCAGGACGTCGG
>Ga0209051_1001885_pt1 | contig 16400 bp, 19 predicted proteins | sample AraplaCvi_mMS_r2_2_FD_184286 | JGI IMG/M metagenome (GOLD analysis project Ga0209051, IMG submission 184286) | Arabidopsis root microbial communities from North Carolina, USA - plate scrape MF_Cvi_mMS_r2 (SPAdes) (version 2) | ecosystem: Host-associated > Plants > Roots > Endosphere | place...
TCCTCTCGCCTCCGCCGCGGCTGACTCGCGTCAGCCGTACAACTGAATAGCACGCGCCCGTAGCTCAACGGATAGAGCATCTGACTACGGATCAGAAGGTTAGGGGTTCGAATCCCTTCGGGCGCACCACGAACTCGCGGATACGGGTTCTACTTCTTCGGACGGCAGCCTCTCAGCGCCGGTGTCGACCAAACTGCGGGAGCACTCGCATTCGCAGCAGCCAGTACGCGGCCAGAACGACCGGGTTGGCCAGCCAGAAGCCGAACAGCACCCAGGCATCCTCGAGGGCGATGGCGACGATCACCGCGACGACCCAGTAGCCCACGGTGAAGGGCAGCCAGTGAAACTGGCGCTCGACAGTCGATTCGCCTTCGCTCGACAGGCTCATCCGTAACTCTCCACCCTCGTCGAAAGAATCGATCTTGCTGGCAAAACTTCAGGGGGATGACATTACGGCAAATCTTGAACACGGCCCAGCGGGTATCAGTCTGGCGCCCTGCCCGGCTTCGGGGTGCATGGCTCAGTACGGTCGGGGTGGCGCGGGGTGGAGGGGTGTGCGATTGCGGTTGGTCTTGGTTGCGGTGGCGGCCCTCGTCGTCGTCTGGCCGAGCCCCCGGCTTGCACACGCTGACCCCGGACCCGCTCCGTTCGACGTCGCCGACCCGGCGATCGGCCGACTTGACCCGGCCTTGCTGAGCGCCGTTCAGAACGCCGCAGTCGCCGCCGCGGCCGACGGCGTGACCATGACGATCACCTCCGGTTGGCGTTCGCCGGAATTCCAGCAGCAGCTCCTCGACGACGCCGTCCAGACCTACGGCAGCCTCGCTGCTGCCCGGCAATTCGTCCAGACCCCGGAGCTGTCCAAGCACGTCGTGGGGCAGGCCGTCGACGTCGGAGGCGTTGGGGCCGATCAGTGGCTCGTCACCAACGGGTCCCGCTACGGGTTGTGTCGCATCTACGCCAACGAGGTCTGGCACTTCGAGCTCGCCGCCGACGCGCTTGGCGCCTGTCCGCCGTTGCTGCCCGACGCCGCCAGCCCGCCCCCTGCAAAGATGACGCCATGACATCGTCTGTGATCGAGCGTTGGCACGAGTTCATCGGCGGCGGCCACGACCCGGCCGTACTCGACGCCCTTCTCGACGACGACGCCGTGTTCTACTCGCCGGCGGTGTTCACCCCGCAGGAGGGGCGCCAGAAGACGACGGCCTACCTGATGGCGGCGGCAAAGATGTTTGGCGACACGGACTTCCACTACGAAGAGGAGTGGGTGGGCGACCGTTCGGCGGTGCTCGAGTTCGCCGCGACGGTCGACGGTGTCTACGTCAACGGCGTCGACGTGATCACGTGGAACGACGACGGCCGCATCGTGTCCTTCAAGGTGATGATGCGGCCGTTCAAGGGTCTTCAGGCGATCATGCCCAAGATGGCCGAGTTGCTTCAGCAGAACTGAGGGGTATCTCGGTCGGCGCACAGCAGCGCCTGATGGCGTCCGCGGGCACGGCCTTGCTGAAGTAGTGGCCTTGAGCGAGTTCGCAGCCGTAGGTCTGCAGCAACTGCGCGGTGGCCCTGTCTTCCACGCCCTCCGCCACGCAGGTCAGTCCGAACTCGTGCGCCAGGTTGACCACGGAGAGAACGATGGAGGCGGCGCGCTCGTCGTGCACGATCGGACCGATGAACTGCCGGTCGAGTTTCAGTTCGTCGACGGGGAACTCGTGCAAGTACGTCATTGCGGCGTAACCGCTTCCGAAGTCGTCGATGGCCACTCGCACGCCGGAGGAGCGTAGTTCGTCCAGCACTGATCTGGCTCGGGCGACGCTGGCCACCAGTACGTCTTCGGTGATCTCGACGGTGAGAATGGCCGGTGGCAGCCCGTGTTTGGCGAGCGCCGACAGCACCGTGCCTGGCAGCGCCTCGTCGTTCAACGACGGTGCCGATAGGTTGATTGCGACCGGCATGTCGAATCCCGCATCCCGCCAACTGGCGGCGTCTTCCAGCGCACGGTCGAGAACGAAGTCGGTGAGCGCCTCCATCAACCCGTTCTCGCGGGCAAGTGCGAGGAAGTCGGCGGGTTCGAGCAGCCCCAGTTGCGGGTGCGGCCAACGGATCAGCGCTTCGACCCCGACGGCCTTCCACGTTCGCAGGCTGACCTTCGGTTGGTAGACGAGTTCGAGCTCGTGTTCGTCGATGGCCCGTCGCAGGTCACCGAGGAAGTCGATGCGCGCGACACCGCCGCACCCGCCCGCCCGGTCTTGCTGACTGGGCAGGTTCAGCTCGGTGGCGTTTCGCCGCATTTCGGGGGTGAAGATGCGCAAGCCAGCATGCGCCCGCTTGGCCGAGTACATCGCCAGGTCTGCGCGTTTGAACAGCTCCTCGGCCGACACCTCCGCCTCGCCGACGGCGGTCGCCAGCCCGATGCTCAACCGCACGTCGACCGAGCGGCCCTCGACCGTGAACGGCTCTTCGAAGGCCTGGACCACGCGGTCGGCGATCTGCTCGGCGATCTCGGGCGCGTCCTCGACGAGGATGGCGAACTCGTCCCCACCGAGCCGGGCGACGGTGTCCCCGGGACGGATGGCGGACTTGATGCGGTCACCCACGCTGCGCAGCAGTTCGTCACCGACGGGATGTCCGAGGCTGTCGTTGACGAGCTTGAAGTCGTCCAGGTCGGCGACGAGCACGCCGACCGGTGCGCCCGTCCGGGCCCGCAACTCGATGGCGTGGGCCAATCTGTCGTTGAACAGGGCCCGGTTCGCGAGATCGGTCAGCGGGTCGCGCAGCGCCATGTCGACGACGGCGGCGAGCAGGCGACGGTTCTCGTCGAGCAGCAGGAACTGGCGGGTCAGCGCGACGAATATCAGGACGAGTCCGGCGACCAGAATCGGCACGCTCTCGCCGGCGAACAGCTCGCGGGCGCCGAGCACCACTGCGAACGGCACCGGAACGTAGGGCACCCAGAAGACGGTGCGGGGCGTCGCACGGATCGACGTTGCGGGGAGGCGCCGGGTCGCGAGGCCGCCAAGGCCGATGGCGTAAAGGCCTGTCATCCAGCCGAGTACGACGATGTTGCTCGCGTCGGCGCCGTGGCTGGCGGCGAAGACGTAGGCGCTGTCGGCGACTCCGAGGAGTGTCGCTCCGACTGCGAGCAGAGCCGGCGACAGTCGGAGCCCCGGCGGGCTTTGCGCGACGATCACCAGTGCGAAGGTCAACATGGCGGCGTCACCGACCGGATAGGCGACCGACACCGCGAAACCCAGGCTCGACACGTGTCCGAGCTCGAAGAGGTCTCTTAGGAAGGTGGTCCAGGCAACGGCGAACAGCGCCGTCGCGACGAGGAGTCCGTCGAGGACGATGCGAAGGCTGGAGCGAACGCCGCCGAACGGGACGAAGAGCGCCGCGAGGCACGCACTCGCGGGGAGCAGCAGGTAGCCCAGGTCGACCACGCCGGGCGACGGTGGCGCATCGGCGACGAAGTGGGTGAAGTAGGACCACAGCACATCACTGGTCACCCAGCCGAACAGGCCGACCGACAAGCACTTCCACGCCATCCGTTGGCGGCCTCGGGTGACACGGGCGGCGGCGACGGCGCAACAGGCGGCGAACGCACTGGCCATGACCGAGCCGAGCTCGCCGACCATCGCCGTGACGGCCTGCCCGCCCCAACCCAGGGTGAGCCAGCTCGCAAGAACGGCGAGCACGGCTGTCGCAGCCACTGTCGTGGTGTTGCGAACCCGTGCCCTCATCGACCCCCCAGGTCGCCGACATGTGGCGGCAATCGTCTTCTGGACCACCTCGCGGGCCAGCCTACGTCGTCCGGTAAACGAAATCCCAGCAACGGAGTGAGTGCGTCCGCCGTATTGCGGCTACCGTGGTGGCCGTGGAGTTGTTGTTGATTGCAGACACCCACCTGCCAAAGCGCGCCAAGGACCTGCCGAGGTCGGTGTGGGACCACGTGAGCAGCGCGGACGTCGTGTTTCACGCCGGTGACTGGGTCGTTCCCGCCCTTCTCGACGAGCTGGAGGCCACGGCCAAGCGCTTGGTGGGTTGCTGGGGCAACAACGACGGCGACGAATTGCGGCAACGCTTGCCGGAACGGGCCGACGTGGAACTCGAGGGCGTGCGCTTCGCCGTGGTGCACGAGACGGGCGCGTCGACCGGTCGGGAGCAACGCATGGCGAAGCTCTATCCCGACGTCGACGTGCTGGTCTTCGGGCACAGCCACATCCCCTGGGACACCACCACCGAAACCGGCCTTCGGCTGCTCAATCCCGGCTCGCCGACGGATCGGCGCCGACAGCCCTTTTGTACCTACATGACCGCAACCGTTCACGACTCCGTCCTGTCGGACGTCACCCTGCACCGCGTGTGAAATTTCGGCCCGGCCGCCCTTCGGTGGTGGCAGGGTCATGGGCATGGATCAGAAGCCGCCCACCGCCGTCGTCGAATCGGCTCATGCCGAGCATCTGACTGGTTTCCCGTTCGCGGACACCCGCGACTTCGTCGACGCCGACCGCGGCTTCATCGCGGCGCTGGAGCCGTGCGTGGTCAAGGCCGCCGACGGACGTGTGGTGTGGGACAACGACGTCTACTCCTTCCTCGCCGGTGACGCGCCGACCTCCGTGCATCCCAGCCTGTGGCGCCAGTCGAAGCTGGCCGCCAAGCAGGGGCTCTACGAGGTGACCAGGGCGACCGGAGCGACGGGTGAGGATGCGCCGGGTGTCTACCAGGTTCGCGGTCTGGACCTGTCCAACGTCAGCTTCGTCGAGGGCGACACCGGCGTCATCGTGATCGATCCGCTGGTGTCCACCGAGACCGCGGCCGCCGCACTGGGGCTCTACCGCGCGCATCGGGGTGATCGTCCGGTCACCGCCGTCATCTACACCCACAGCCACGTCGACCACTTCGGTGGCGTCCTCGGCGTGACGACGCAGGCCGACGTCGACGCGGGTCGGGTGCTGGTCATCGCGCCGGAGGGATTCATCGAGCACGCGGTGCAGGAGAACGTCTACGCGGGCACGGCGATGACGCGTCGCGCGGCCTACATGTACGGGACGGTGTTGGCCCGCGGACCGCAGGGGCAGGTCGGGTGTGGGCTCGGGCAGACGCCGTCCACCGGCGAGGTGGCCGTGATCGTCCCGACGGTGGACGTCAGTTCCACGGGGGAGACGCTCGTGGTCGACGGCGTCGAGATCGAGTTCCAGATGGCGCCCGGTACGGAGGCGCCTGCCGAGATGCACTTCTACTTTCCGCGGTACCGGGCGTTGTGCATGGCAGAGAACGCAACTCACAATCTGCACAACCTGCTGACGTTGCGCGGGGCGCTGGTACGCGACCCCCACGCGTGGTCGGGCTATCTCACCGAGGCGATCGACGCGTTCGCAGGCCGTACCGACGTCGTGTTCGCCTCGCATCACTGGCCGACCTGGGGGGAGGAGCGAATCGTCGAATTCCTGTCCCTGCAAAGGGATTTGTACGCCTACCTCCACGACCAGACGTTGCGGCTGATCAACCAGGGCTACACGGGAATCGAGATCGCCGAAGCCTTCCAGATGCCACCCGCGCTGCACGAGGCGTGGCACACCCACGGCTACTACGGCTCGGTGAGCCACAACGTGAAGGCGGTCTACCAGCGCTACATGGGCTGGTTCGACGGCAACCCGGCGCGCCTGTGGCAGCACCCGCCCGAGTCGATCGCGCCGCGTTACGTGGCGGCGATGGGCGGTGTCGACCGCGTGGTGGAGATCGCCCAAACCGCGTTCGACGATGGTGACTTCCGTTGGGCGGCAACACTGCTCGATCACGCGATCTTCACCGACGAGAACCACGAGGCGGCGAGGGTGCTGTACGCCGACACGTTGGAACAGCTGGCCTACGGTGCCGAGAACGCGACGTGGCGCAACTTCTTCCTCGGCGGCGCCACCGAACTGCGGGTCGGCAACTTCGGGACGCCCGCCCAGACGACGTCGATGTCGTTGTTGTCGCAGCTGACGCCGGAGCAGATGTTCGACAGCTTCGCGATCAGCGTCAACGGCCCGAAGGCGTGGGGCTTGGACCTTGCCATCGACGTGACCTTCGAGGATTCGGCGGCCAACTACCGCCTGACGCTACGCAACGGTGTGCTGGTGTACCGCAAGGCATCCGCCGATCCTCGGACCGCCACGGCGACGGTCACGGTGGTGAACAAGCTGCGGCTGTTGACCTTCGCCACCGGTGACACCGCCTCGCCGGGGGTGCAGATGACGGGCGACGCAGGGGCGATGGCGTCGCTCCTCGGCGTGCTGGACCGGCCGGACCCGAACTTTCCGATCGTCACCCCCTAGCGCCAGCTAGGGGAGGCCGCCGTCGACCCGCAGAGTCGACCCGGTCGTGAAGCTCGACGCGTCGGAGGCGAGATATAGAGCGGCGCCGATGATCTCGCTGGGCTGCCCGGCGCGTCGGAGCGTTTCAGGGTCCCAGGCCTTGCTCACGTCGGTGAGGAACGGCCCGGCCATCAACGTGTTGACCCGCACGGTCGGACCGAAGGCCTTCGCGAGCCCCTCGGTCATGGCGTTCAACCCCGCCTTGGCCGCGGCGTAGGGAAGCATGTCGGGCGTGGGGCGGATGGAGCCCACCGAGCTGACGTTGACGATCGAGCCGCCGCCCGCGGCCACCATCCGCTCGCCGATCAGCGCCGAGAGCCGAAACGGCCCCTTGAGGTTCAAGTTGAGCACCGCGTCGAACAGCTTCTCGCTCACCGAGGTCAGCGAGTCGTAGAGCGGTGACATGCCCGCGTTGTTGACCAGGACGTCGACCTTGCCGAATCGGTCGTAGACGGCGTCGACCAGTCCGTCGAGCTGATCCCACCGCCCGACGTGTACCTGGTACGGGAAGGCGGTCCGACCGGTCGACGCCGAAATCTCCTCGGCCGTCACGACACACGATTCGAGGTTCCGGCTGGCGATGACCACGTCGGCGCCGCATTGGGCTGCGCCGAAGGCCATCTCGCGTCCCAGGCCGCGGCTGCCTCCGGTGACGAGCACCACCTTGTCGGTCAGGTCGAACAACTCGTCGGCATACCCCATGGCGCGTCTCCCCCTGCTCGGCAGCCATATGGTGTCACGGTGCAACTGCTACTGGTTCGACATGCGCTACCCCTCCGCAGCGAGGCCGGTCAGGGTTCTGACCCCGACCTCTCTCCCGAAGGCGTCGAACAGGCCAAGCGGCTGCCCGACGCGCTGAAGAGGTTCCCCATCACCCGACTGGTGAGCAGCCCGCAACGGCGTGCCCTGCAGACCGGCCAACCGGTTGCCGACGCGCTGGGTCTTCCGATCGAGGTGGACGAACGACTCGCCGAATACGACTACGGCCAGTCGCACTACACGCCGATCGAGGAGGCCTCCGAGGAGGACGTCAAGCGCCTGATGAGCGGGCAGTTACCCGGGGACGTCGACCAGGATGCGTTCATCGCCAGGGTCAGAGCCGGGATCGACGACGTCGTCGCGGCCGCCGGGCACGACGAGACGGTGGCGGTGTTCAGCCACGGCGGTGTCGTCAACGCCATGGTGCACACGGTCATGAAGACCGAGCGGCTGCTGTGTGTGCAGGTCGACTACGCCGGCGTGACGCGACTGCTGTCGTCACGAACGGCCGGCCTCAACGTCGCGTCGGTCAACGGGACCGAACACGTCTGGGACCTGCTGCCGCGAAACCTTCGGTGGTGAGTGCTCGCGCGTGTCGCCCAACCGGTCGGATGGTAGACAAGTCCGGTGACCACGGATGCTTCCTCACTCGACGGGCTCGACCTCGGCGCGCTCGACGTGCACCTGCGCGAGATCGGCGTCCCACGCCACGGTGAGCTGCGGGGCGAGCTCATCGCCGGCGGCAGGTCCAACCTGACCTTCCTGGTGTTCGACGACGCCGCCAAGTGGGTGCTGCGCCGCCCGCCGCTGCACGGGCTGACGCCGTCGGCGCACGACATGGCCCGCGAATACAAGGTGGTGGCCGCCTTGGAGAACACCGCGGTGCCCGTTGCCCACGCCGTGACGATGCGCAACGACGACTCGGTGCTCGGGGCGCCGTTCCAGATGGTCGACTTCGTCCCCGGCCGGGTGGTGCGCTACTCCGAGGAGCTGACCGCACTCGGCGATCAGAACGCGATCGACGCCTGCGTCGACGCGCTGATCAAGGTGCTGGCCGATCTGCACGCCCTCGACCCGGAAGCCGTCGGGCTCGGCGACTTCGGAAAGCCGACCGGCTATCTGGAGCGTCAGGTGCGCCGCTGGGGTGGGCAGTGGGATTTGGTGCGGCTCGACGACGATCCGCGTGACGCCGACGTAAAGCGCCTGCACGCCGCCCTTGGCGAGGCGCTGCCGCCGCAGACCAGAAGCTCGATCGTGCACGGGGACTACCGCATCGACAACACGATGCTCGACGCCGAGGACGCCACCAAGGTGCGTGCCGTGTTGGACTGGGAGATGTCGACGCTCGGCGATCCCCTCAGCGATGCCGCCTTGATGTGCGTGTACCGCCATCCGATGTTCGACATGGTGCACGCGAACGCAGCATGGTCGTCGCCGCAGATTCCCTCGGCAGACCAACTGGCGCAGAAGTATTCGGTCGCGGCCGGTCTGCCGTTGGACCACTGGGAGTTCTACATGGCGCTGGCTTACTTCAAGCTGGCGATCATCGCGGCGGGAATCCAGTTCCGCGATCGGATGGGTGGTTCGACCGAGTACGGCGACAAGGTGGGGGAAGCCGTTGCACCGTTGGTGGCGGCCGGTCTTTCGGAGCTCGCCGCTACCTGAGCGCGGCCTTGTAGTTCTTCTTGGCCGCACGTCGCAACTGCACGATGCGGACGATGCCAGCCAGTGTCGTGACCAGGCCGCCGAGCACGGCGGCGGCCAGCAGGGCGACGCCCAACGGCAGGCTCCACGACCAACCCAGGAAGTGGAAGGTGCCGGACGCGGTGTTCTGCGCGATGAAGATCAGCAGCACGATGAGAACCAGGAAGCCGACGATCAACGCCGACCACAACGCCGCGGCCCTGGTGAAGTGCACGGCATTCTCGGGTACGGGCCTCGACGCCGGCGTGTCCGCGGGTCCGGGCTCGACCGGGTTCAGCGGGCCGGAATGGCTCGGATCGGTGGGCTGGAACTGCGGGTCGACGCTCATGGCTCCATCCTTGCCCCTTTCCGGCGAGTTGGAAACCGGCGGTACTGGGTAGTCCCCTATTCGTCACCAGCGAATCACCCCGAGTCAAAGCCAAGCAACATCCTCGTCGGCTGGCTATGGTCGCTCCAGGCCGGTGACGCCGAAAGGACTTCTCACGTGAACCCCGTACGACGATCCACGCGCAGTCGCGCCCTCGCCGTCGTGGCGACGGTGGTCGCCCTGGTGACCGCCGCGTGCGGCAGCTCGAATCCCCTGGGCGGGGGTGAGGTGTCGGGTGACCTGAAGTCGATCGCGGTGGGTTCCGCCGACTTCACCGAATCCAAGATCATCGCCGAAATATACGCACAAACGTTGGAGGCCAACGGTTTCGACATCCGGCGCCAGTTCGGCATCGGCAGTCGCGAGACCTACGTGCCCGCGGTGAAGGACCACTCGATCGACCTGATCCCCGAGTACACCGGAAATCTCCTGCAGTACTTCGACAAGGACACCAAGGCCACCGATCCCGAGTCGGTCGAGTTGGCCCTGTATCGCGCTCTGCCAGGCGACCTCTCGATCCTGACGCCGTCACCGGCCAACGATCAGGACACCATCGCGGTCACCGCCGCGACGGCGCAGAAGTGGAATCTCAAGACCATCGGCGACTTGGCCGCGCACTCGGCGGAGGTGAAGATCGGTGGACCGTCGGAGTTTCAGACCCGCGCCGAGGGGTTGCCGGGGCTCAAGGCCAAGTACGGGCTCGACATCGCGCCTGCGAACTTCGTGTCCATCAGCGACGGCGGCGGCCCCGCGACCGTGCGGGCGCTGGTCGACGGCACTGTGACCGCGGCGGACATCTTCAGCACGTCGCAGGCGATCCCGCAGAACAATCTGGTGGTGCTCGAGGATCCCAAGAACAACTTCCTGGCCGCCAACGTCGTCCCTCTGGTGGCGTCGCAGAAGATGTCGGACCAGCTGAAGACGGTGTTGGACGCCGTGTCGGCGAAGTTGAGCACCGAGGCGCTGATCGAGATGAACACCGCCACGTCGGGCAACAGTGGTGTCGACCCGGATGAGGCGGCGCGCAAGTGGGTCCAAGACAACGGGTTCGACAAGCCGGTATCCGGATAGACGACAGAGGACTCGATGATCACTTTCGACGGCGTCACCAAGAAGTACCCGGACGGCACGGTCGCCGTCGACGACCTGACTCTCGACGTCCCCGACGGCACGCTCGCGGTGTTCGTCGGACCGTCCGGCTGTGGCAAGACCACCTCGATGCGCATGATCAACCGGATGATCGATCCGACGTCTGGCACGTTGACAGTCGACGGCAAGGACGTCACAAAGGTCGACGCGGTGAAATTGCGGCTGGGCATCGGCTACGTCATCCAGAGTGCCGGTCTGATGCCACATCTGAAGGTGGTCGACAACGTCGCGACGGTGCCCGTTCTGATGGGCGAATCGCGTCGGTCCGCGCGCAAGGCGGCCCTTGGGGTCCTCGAGCGCGTCGGACTCGATCCGAAGCTCGCCGACCGGTATCCGGCGCAGCTCTCCGGCGGTCAGCAGCAGCGCGTCGGGGTGGCCCGCGCCCTGGCAGCGGACCCGCCGATCCTGCTGATGGACGAGCCGTTCAGCGCCGTCGACCCGGTTGTCAGGGAGGAGCTGCAGGTCGAAATCCTGCGGCTGCAAAGCGAATTGCGCAAGACGATCGTCTTCGTCACCCACGACATCGACGAGGCGCTCAAGCTCGGCGAGAAGGTCGCGGTGTTCGGGCGCGGCGGAAAGCTGCAGCAGTACGACGCGCCGCGACGTCTGCTGTCCAACCCGGCCAACGACTTCGTCGCCGGGTTCATCGGGGCCGACCGCGGTTACCGAGGGTTGCAGTTCACCCCGGGAACCGGCCTGCCGCTGCACGATCTGAGGACGGTCAGCGAAACCGGAGTCGACGCCCTCGACCTCGGACCGGACGAGTGGGCGTTGGTCATCAGGGCCGACGGTTCGCCGTACGCGTGGATCGACGTCAACGGGGTCGGGCTGCATCGGCAAGGGAAGTCGTTGTACGACAGCACCATTGCCGGCGGGTCGTTGCTCGTCCCGGACGGCACCATGCGCCTGGCGCTCGACGCCGCGCTGTCGTCGCCGTCGGGGCTCGGCGTCGTGGTCGACGAGCGGCAGCAAGTCGTCGGCGGGGTCAAGGCCGACGACGTCATCGCGGCCATCAAGGGCAAGAAGGGATTCGGCTAGGTGCGGTATCTCTTCACACATCTCGACGACGCCTGGGATCTGACGCTGATCCACCTGTGGCTGTCGTTGGTTCCGTTGGTGCTCGGGTTGATCATCGCCGTGCCGTTGGGCGCGCTGGTGCAGCGGACCAGGTTCCTTCGGCGGTTCACGACAGTGGTGGCCAGCATCGTCTTCACGATCCCGTCGCTCGCACTGTTCGTGGTGCTGCCGCTGGTCATCCCGACCCGAATCCTCGACGAGGCCAACGTCATCGTCGCCCTGACGCTGTACACCGTGGCGTTATTGGTGCGCGCGGTTCCCGAGGCGCTCGACGCCGTTCCGCCCGCCGTGCTCGACGCCGCAACGGCCGTCGGCTACAAACCGCTGACCAGGATCGTGAAAGTCGAACTGCCGCTGGCCATTCCGGTGCTCGTCGCCAGCCTGCGCGTCGTCGCCGTCACGAACATCTCGATGGTGTCGGTGGGCTCGGTGATCGGCATCGGCGGTCTCGGCACGTGGTTCACCGAGGGATATCAGGCCGACAAGAGCGACCAGATCATCGCGGGCATCATCGCGATCTTCGTCCTCGCGATCGTCGTCGACACGCTCATCATGGTCGCCGGTAAGTTCGCGACGCCGTGGGTGCGCTCGGCCAAGAAGACCACGGCGGGTGCCCGATGAACTTCCTGCAGCAGGCGCTGTCCTTCATCTTCACCGCCGCCAACTGGGGCGGACCCGCCGGCCTGACGGTGCGCATCCTCGAACATCTGCAGTACACCGCGGTGGCGCTCCTCTTCTCCGCGCTGATCGCGATCCCGCTCGGCATGCTCATCGGGCACACCGGCCGCGGCACCTTCGTCGTCGTGGGGGGCGTGAATGCACTTCGGGCGCTTCCGACGTTGGGCGTGCTTCTGCTTGGCGTGCTGCTGTGGGGCCTCGGCCTGATCCCGCCGACCGTGGCGCTGATGCTGCTCGGCATCCCGCCGATGTTGGCAGGCACCTACTCCGGCATCGCCAACGTCGACCCGGCCGTGGTGGACGCCGCGCGCTCGATGGGGATGACCGAGTCGAGGGTGTTGCTTCGGGTCGAGGTGCCCAACGCCTTGCCCTTGATCCTCGGCGGAGTGCGCACCGCGACGCTGCAGATCGTCGCCACGGCCACCGTCGCCGCTTACGCCAGCCTCGGCGGACTGGGTCGCTACCTGATCGACGGCATCAAGGTCAGGGAGTTCTATTTGGCCCTGGTGGGTGCACTCGTCGTCACCGCCCTTGCGCTGATCCTCGACGCCGCGCTGGCGTTCGCGGTCTGGCTCTCGGAGCCGGGAACCGACAGATTCCGGAAGATGCCGCAGCCGTTCCTCGGTGACGAAGTCGCGCTGGGAAGCGCGTCGACGTCACGATCTGGGGGGCTTTCGTCAGGAAACCACGAAGCACGGGGACCGTCGCCTACGGTGTAGGCATGAGTGAAGTAGTCCGCTCTGAGTCAGAGGACAATTGGCCGGCGATACTGACGTGGCGCGCCCACGACGTGCCCCGAATGGAATCCGTTCGGGTGCAGCTGTCGGGTAACCGCATCAAGGCGTACGGCCGCATCGTGGCCGCCGCGACGGAGGTGCACCCGGCCTTCAGTGCGTCCTACGACCTGGTCACCGACGACAGCGGCGCCACCAAGCGCCTGTCGCTGACGGTTACGATGGCCGAGCGTGAACGTCAGCTGAACATCGCCCGCGACGAAGAGAACATGTGGCTGGTGCAGGACAAGCAGAACCAGGCCACGCGTGAGCCGCACGACGGCGCCCTCGACGTCGACGTGGTCTACAGCCCGTTCTTCAACGCGCTGCCGATCCGCCGCACCGGGCTTCACCAGCGGACCGAGTCGCTGTCCCTGCCGGTGGTCTACGTCCGCATCCCGGAGCTGACGGTGGAGACGGTCGTCGTCGACTACGCGAGCAACGGGCCGAACGCCGGCATCGAGCTGAAGTCGCCCGTCGCCGAGACCACGATCACGGTGGACGACGAGGGGTTCATCCGCGACTACCCAGGACTGGCAGAGCGGATCTGATCACGCCGCCTGCGCGTCCGGCGGCGGCGAGTTCGTCGCGCCACCCGTCCTCGCCGATGGAGATTCCCAAGATCTGAGGGCGGTCGAAGGCGTCGTATCGCGCCCTTGCCGCGTGCCCCGACTCGACTAGTTGAGCGACGGAGCCGTGCTCGGCCAACTGCGCGCGGGCGCGGCTGAGCAACTCGATGGCCGCGTCGAGCGACCAGCCCAGCGGCCCGGAGTTCGCCTCGCACATCGCGCGCACCAGATCGGGGGCGGTGGCGGCGACCCTGGTGCCGTCCCGGAACGAGCCCGCGGCCAGCGAGAACGCCAGGGGGACGTCGGCCGCGGTGGCGGCGAGGGCCTCGGCCAGCAGGTGCGGCAGGTGCGAGATGGCGGCCGCCGCCGCATCGTGCTGGTCGGATCGGGCCGGGACGACGAAGCTTCCGCAGTCCAGCGCCAGCCCCATGACCTCGGCCCAGACCTGCGGGTCGACGTGGTCGTCGACGCTGAGGACCCACGGTGCGCCCGTGAAGAGGCCCACGTCGCCTGCCGTCCAGCCGGAGTGGGCGGTACCGGTCATCGGATGTCCGCCGACGAAGCGATCGAGCAGTCCGTGCTCTCGAACCGATTGCAGGACGGCCACTTTCACGCTGGTGACGTCGGTGAGCGGGCAATTCGGGGCCGTCCTGCGGACGTGGTCGAGCATGCCGGGCAAGGCGGGCATCGGAACCGCGAGGACGACCAAGGCTTCGGTGGCGGCGGCCCGCTCCAGGGTCTCGACGACACTCGTGGAGGCGTCGAAGCCGTCGGTTTGGGCGCCCCGAACGCCGTCGGCGGAGCGGTTGTATCCGAAGACCTCGCGGCCGGCGGCGGTGGCCGCCCGCATCAGCGATCCGCCGATCAGTCCGAGGCCCAGCACGCACACCGGGTTAGTCACACTGCAAGGTTGACATTGATCGTGATGGCTGGTCAAAAAGCCTGAGCTGGGACTAGCGTTGCCTTCCATGGGAGTACAGCGAGCGCAGGCGCAGAACCAAGCCGCAGATCTCCCGGACGGATTCGGCGTCGCGGTGGTCCGCGAGGACGGCAAGTGGCGTTGTTCGGCGTTGCGCAGCAGCGCCTTGACGAGCCTGACCGACGCCGAAACCGAACTGCGGGAACTGCGATGTGCCGGGGCGGTCTTCGGGCTGCTCGACGTGGACGACGAGTTCTTCGTCATCGTGCGGCCCGCGCCGGGCGGTGCTCGGTTGTTCCTGTCCGACGCCACCGCGGCGGTCGACTACGACATCGCCAGGCAGGTTCTCGAGAAGCTCGACGTCGAGGCCGACCCCGAGGATCTCGAGGACGAGGATCCCTTCGAAGAGGGTGACCTCGGAGTGCTGTCCGACATCGGCTTGTCCGAGGGCGTGCTGAGCATCATCCTCTCCGACGACGACTACGCCGACGAACAACTCTCGCGCATCGCCCAGGAAATGGGCTTCGGTGACGAAATGTCGGCATTCCTGGACAAACTCGATCGCTGAGCCGTTGACCGACGCCGATCTGATCAGGGCGGCGCTCGACGCCGCTTCGGTGGTCGGCCCCCGCGACGTTCCGATCGGTGCCGTGGTGTTCGGACCCGACGGCGTCGAACTGGCACGGGCGGCCAACGCCCGCGAAGCGCTCGGCGACCCGACCGCGCACGCCGAGATCCTGGCGCTGCGCGCGGCGGCCTCGGTGCTCGGTGACGGGTGGCGGCTGGAGGGCGCGACGCTGGCGGTCACCGTCGAGCCGTGCACGATGTGCGCCGGCGCGCTGGTGATGGCGCGCGTCGCGCGGGTGGTGTTCGGGGCGTGGGAGCCGAAGACGGGTGCCGTGGGTTCCTTGTGGGACGTGGTGCGCGACCGACGGTTGACGCATCGGCCCGAGGTGCGGGGCGGGGTGCTCGCCGAGGAGTGTGCGGCACCGCTGACGGCGTTCTTCGCCCGACAGCGGTGAGCTTCGGTGCCCCGCTCGCCGAGTGTGCGTCTCGTGGCGGACGGTGGGCCCGAAATTCGCCATGCGGCCCACGCTCGGCGGCGATTAGGGGCCGCGCCGCCTTCCCGGTAAGCTGCCCCACGGTGGCGTGTCCGAGCGGCCTAAGGAGCACGCCTCGAAAGCGTGTGACGGGTAACCCCCGTCCGAGGGTTCAAATCCCTCCGCCACCGCCATGAACCGCCCACCTGTTCACGCAGGTAAGGGCGGTTCTTGCGTTGTGGGTGCCGCCAGACTGCGGGCCACGCTCTTGGCGACGTCGGCGGAGAATTCGGCGACCGGCACGTCGCGCGCGGTGGAGAACAGCATCATCGCCGTGCCCCGCAACTGTCCGATCAGGGTCACCGCGGCGAACTGCGGGTCCACGTGTCCACCGATGGACCCGTCGTCCAGTCCGTCGCGGATGTGCTGGGCGAGGAAGTCCCGGAACCAGGCGTCCCGCTCGGCGAACAACGGGGCGAGAGTCGGTTCGGCACCGGCGGATTCGGCCCACAGCTTCAGGAACGCCTCCGAGCGGGCGGGGCGCTGATGCATCCCGTTCAGGTAGGCCTCGACGAATTGGGTGAGGCGGCCTAGGCCGGTGGGGGCGTCGGTCGGAGCGTCGAACCGCTGGGTGTGCTTGATGAGCTCCTCGAGGAGGCGCGCCTTGCTGCCGAAGTGGTGGTTGACGATGCCGCGGCTGTAGCCGGCGGCCTCGCCGACGGCCGCCAACGACACCGCACGCGATCCGTGGGCGGCGACCAGCGACGTCGCGGCGTCGAGCACTCGGCGCCGGGCCTCGGCGCGGCGTTCGGCCTGCGTGCGCCGAACCGAGCGCGCTTCGGTCATCGGGTCATCATCCCCTGCGCGCGTCGCATTTGTCCGAGGGACTCTGTATGTTGCGTGATGTATAGCAAGTATCTACGAAGGGACTTCGACATGTCCGTATTGGACGCATCCGCTCTCGACGACTTCCTGGCCGCCGACCCGAACGGCTCCGTGGTGATGCTCA
>Ga0209051_1001888_pt1 | contig 16346 bp, 12 predicted proteins | sample AraplaCvi_mMS_r2_2_FD_184286 | JGI IMG/M metagenome (GOLD analysis project Ga0209051, IMG submission 184286) | Arabidopsis root microbial communities from North Carolina, USA - plate scrape MF_Cvi_mMS_r2 (SPAdes) (version 2) | ecosystem: Host-associated > Plants > Roots > Endosphere | place...
TTTTGCGCTTGGGCTCTGGCACGAGCTGAGGCCGCTTCTCAAGCCCGACGTTGGCATCACCACGCTGCGCCGCGCGACGGGTGCCTATCTTCACTCCAAGCGCTACTATTTCGCCACCGCACAGCCCGACTCCTTGCGTTACGGCATCGATGGCAAGCCGCGCGAGCCGGTTTCGGAGGGTGACCGGATTGCGGCGCAGGAAAAATATCTCGGCCTCAAGCGGCAAAATGCGGCGCGTGCGGATGCCGACGCTCCTGCACCGATGGCCTCGCCAGCGCCTACGAAAGCGGATTTGATCCGGGCAGCCCTGCTCGAACGCCGCAAGACCTCGCCGTTGAAGAGCTAAAGCGCTGCTTGCGGATGCAATCCCTTGGTTTGGGTGATCGTCGGATCAATCGCATTGTTTGCAGCGCTCGATCGAACCGCCTGGGCCGGAGAACCGTTCGAAACGTTCGATGTTCCGCCTCGTCTGCGGCCACCCGCGCCACCATATGCATGGGCCCGCCAGTTTCCTGACGGGCCCTAGACGCAATACAATGGCCGCATCTGGCCGAGACCATAAAATCACAACCGCGCATTGACTGCACGTACCCCATTGGCGGTAAGGCGGCCTACCTTTCGGTGAATCTCGTGTTGTTGCCGCTACTGCCAACGCCCAGCCGAAGTTCCAGCGTCACCCTTGAAAAGGATCATTCGGCCTCTGGCAGGCGTGGAACAATGACGAAGCCCTGCAGTTTCAAAGGACGTGCAACCAAGCAAAGCTCCAAAGGAGGAGACAATACGCTTCGCGCAGCAACTCTTCGCCGCCATCGATGAAGATTGGCGTCCGGGTAATATGCCGGGCCCGATGGCTCAGCAGGAAGCTGATCGAGTCGGCCACATCCTCGCCCTGGATCACCGTGGCTGCTTGCGCCCGCGACGAGACTAACCTTGGCGCTCGTCCCACACTCCACCTGCACGTTGCAACGCGATCAGCCTATAGAAATTCGGGAAAGAACAATCGAACCAGCGCAGCGGCGTGCGACCTGAAGGATCTGCTCGGCTGCGGCTTGGGTCGGAACCTGGCCTTCCAGAAAGAACAGTCCGGCCGACTCGACAACCGATAACTGCAGGTCTTCCGCACAGCCGCAATAAGCAATTGCTGACCAAATCTCCTCGGCAAGAGAAGCCAAAGGGGCGCGTTCGCCAATAGAGGCGTATCCATCGAATTGTGGCATGAACATTATTCCATCTCCTGGAGAAGGAACGCGCCCAAGCCTGTTTCGTTCATCTGTTGTTCATCAAAACTCCCGAGGCCCGGTGCCCAAAAATTCTGGAACGAAGCGGTTGGCGCACTGTTCCAGCCTCCACTGGACGACGATCAGCCGCCATGTCGATGCTGAACTTCCATATCAACCGCGCCGGGCAGCCACTGACCAAAGCGCAGCGCGCGAAACTGGAAAACGCCAAGGACGGATTCCGCAAGGACTTCGGGCGAGAGCCCGACGCATAGGAGCCGCAATCATCTGGCACGATATTGAACGCGCGACGATCGAAGGAATTTTTATAATTCGCGGAAAGTCCATAGGCGTGAGCGGGAAGCAATCGACATCTGGATCGAATACCCAACCGCGGCTTTCTACACGTGACGGCCGATCCGACGGGTAGTGCCGACAAAATGGACCTCGTGCTCGCCGGTTTCGAGACTTACGAAGGTTAGTCCGAGGTCGCCTCAAGCGCAAATCATCGTCGAGACTTGATGTGCAAGCACATCCCTTCTGATGCACTTGTGGAGGGGAGGAAGCATGGACGCCGCTGACCGGCCGCGTCCATGCCAGATTTTACCGATCAGACGAGATCGAAACGATCGGCGTTCATGACCTTAGTCCACGCTGCGACGAAGTCCTTGACGAACTTCGCCTTTGCATCGGACTGGCCGTAGACTTCCGCAAGCGCACGAAGCTGCGAATGCGAACCGAAGATCAGGTCGACCCGCGTGCCGGTCCACTTGCGTTCGTTCGTCTTGCGATCACGACCCTCGTAAACGCCTTCGTTGCCGTCAACCGGCGACCACACCGTGCCCATGTCGAGCAGATTGACGAAGAAATCGTTCGTCAGCGCTTCGGGACGCGAGGTGAAGACGCCATGCTCAGGCACGCCGGCCTTCAACACCCGCAGCCCGCCGACCAGGACAGTCATTTCCGGAGCGGTCAGCGTCAACAACTGGGCGCGGTCGACGAGAGCCTCTTCCGGTCGCATGAACTGCCGGCCACCGACATAGTTACGGAACGCGTCGGCGCGCGGCTGGAGTGCGGCGAAGGACGCCGCATCCGTCTGCTCCTGCGAGGCATCCATACGGCCAGGCGTGAATGGAACGGTCACGTCATGACCGCCAGCCTTTGCAGCCTTCTCGACACCAGCGGCACCGGCGAGCACGATCAGGTCAGCGAGCGAGATCTTCTTGCCGCTCGTTTGGGCGGCATTGAAGTCCCCGTGGAGGCCTTCAAGCACGCCGAGCACCTTGGCGAGCTGCGCAGGCTGGTTCACGTCCCAGTCCTTCTGTGGCGCAAGACGGATACGCGCACCGTTCGCGCCGCCGCGCTTGTCCGAGCCACGGAAGGTCGAAGCGGACGCCCAGGCGGTCGAAACCAACTCTTGCACTGAAAGACCCGTCGCGAGAACCTTTTCCTTCAGGTCCGCAATGTCGGCGTCATCAACGAGCGGATGATCGACGGCCGGGATAACGTCCTGCCAGATCAGGTCTTCGGCCGGGACTTCCGGACCGAGGTAACGCACCTTCGGGCCCATGTCGCGATGCGTCAGCTTGAACCAGGCGCGCGCGAAGGCATCGGCGAACTCGCCTGGGTTCTCGAGGAAGCGGCGCGAGATCTTTTCATATACCGGATCGAAACGGAGGGAGAGGTCGGTCGTCAGCATGGTCGGCAGCTGCTTCTTCGCCGGGTCGAAGGCATCCGGAATGGAAGCCTCGGCGTTCTTGGCCTTCCACTGCTTCGCACCGCCCGGGCTCTGGGTCAGCTCCCATTCAAAGCCGAACAGGTTTTCGAAGAAGTAGTTGCTCCACTGGGTCGGGGTCTGCGTCCACGTCACTTCAAGGCCGCTGCCGATGGCATCGCGCCCGACACCGGTGTTGAACTTGCTCGTCCAGCCGAGGCCCTGCGCTTCCAGTTCACCGCCTTCCGGGTCGACGCCGACAAAAGACGGATCACCCGCGCCGTGCGTCTTGCCAAAGGTATGACCACCAGCGATCAGCGCTACGGTCTCTTCGTCGTTCATCGCCATGCGGGCGAAGGTTTCGCGGATGTCGCGGGCAGCAGCGACCGGATCCGGAGTGCCGTTCGGGCCTTCCGGATTGACGTAGATCAGACCCATCTGCACGGCGCCGAGTGGCTCGGACAGCTCGCGTTCGCCGCTGTAGCGCTCATCACCCAGCCAAGTGCCTTCCGGGCCCCAATAAAGCTCTTCCGGTTCCCAGACATCGGCGCGGCCGCCGGCGAAACCGAAGGTCTTGAAGCCCATAGATTCGAGCGCGACGTTGCCGGTAAGGATCAAGAGATCCGCCCAGGAAATCTTGTTGCCGTATTTCTGCTTGATCGGCCAGAGAAGGCGGCGGGCCTTGTCGAGGTTGACGTTGTCAGGCCAGCTGTTCAGCGGAGCGAAACGCTGCTGACCGGCACCGGCACCGCCGCGGCCGTCGGTAATGCGATAGGTGCCGGCACTATGCCAGGCCATCCGGATGAAGAGACCGCCATAGTGGCCGAAGTCGGCTGGCCACCAATCCTGCGAGTCGGTCATCAGCGCATGAAGATCCGTCTTCACGGCCTCGAGATCGAGCTTCTTGAACTCCTCGGCGTAGTTGAACGCCTTGCCCATCGGATCGGAGAGGCTGGAATGCTGATGAAGAACCTGAACGTCAAGCTGGTTTGGCCACCAGTCGCGGTTGGATCTACCACGGGGCGTATGCGCAACGGGACATTTGCCGGCGCTGTCGGGTTTCTGGTCCATAACGTTCTCCTTGATTGCTTTGAATTTTCTGCCGTCCAAAGGGAACTCTTCCAAATCATCCGGTCGAGCCGCGGCACTTTCCGAATGAGGTTCGGTGCTTGCGGCGAAGACACCGGCCGACGCGCATCCTCCCTTTGCTTCTTCTTATCGGAACTAGACGATAATTCTAAGTTGGATTTACTGATCGTTACGATAATTAAAAGCTATGACGTTTTCGACATCGGCTGCAGCAAAACTTTGCCAACCGCGCTGAAACGAAGGTCCCGCAATTCGTGGTTCTGGCCCCCCTCTACTCGTAGCTGACGCAGCGCTCCCAATGGTCAGGAGAACGACCCGCGCCTGCTCGATCCGAAATCCGTGCCAGCATGCGCACATGTTCATTTGACAGATATCCTACAAGTGGATATGTGTCTCGACATCAGGAATTTTCCGCAGCGAGATCGGCATGCCCCTAAAGACCATGAAGCCGTTGACAAGAGCCCCGTTGCTGCATGTTTCCGTGCAGGAGAGCCTGCGCGCCTACATCAACGACAACGGCCTGAAGCCGGGAACACTGCTGCCTGCCGAGAGCGAGCTTGCGACACAACTTGGCGTCAGCCGCAACTCGCTGCGCGAAGGCATCAAGGCACTTGAATCGCTTGGCGTCTTGGAATCACGGCGCGGCGTCGGAATTTTCGTGAAGGCGTTCTCGTTCGAGCCCTTGCTCGACAATCTTGCCTACGGCCTTGGCGGCGCGCTCCGCCAGATCGAGGAAGTGATCGAGATCCGTCGGACGCTCGAAGTCGGCCTGATCGGCAAGACCTTGGAAACGATCGGCAAGGACGACATTGCCGAGCTCCGCGCCACCGTCAACCGTATGAAGGCGCACGCCGAACGCGGCGAATCCTTCGCCGAGGACGACCAGCTCTTCCATCGACTGCTCTTCCGCTGCCAGGAGAACGAAACGCTGAGCCGGCTGATCGACGTGTTCTGGCTCGCTTTCTACAAGGCCTCGGATTTCGTGAATCTCGACAACGTCGATCCGATGGCCACTTGGCGCGATCACGCCGCCATCGTCGATGCCGTCGAAGCCCGGGACCTAGAGGAGGCTCGTCGGCGCCTCGACCACCACTACGAAGGCATCGCCCGAGTTATCGCAACCAATAAGACAAGTTCAAATGTGGGAGGAACGCAATGAGCACCCTGTCTCGACTTTCAGTTATCGCAATCGCCGCGATGATGGCAACAACAGTCGCATCGGGCTTTACCCGCCCCGCGCAAGCTGCAACCCTGTCGGGCGGCTTCGATGTTGGCCCCGGCGGCTTTCAGGGCAATTTCAACCCGCTCGCCGCAACCGCGGGCTTCACCTGGCTCAGCATCTATTTCGAACCGCTCGTGACCTATGATGCGAAGCTGCAGAAGACGGTCGGCGTACTTGCATCGTCTTATGACGTGAGCCCTGACCAGCTGACCTATACATTCAAGCTCGTTGACGCGAAGTGGCACGACGGAAAGCCATTCACGGCCAAGGACGCGAAGTTCACGATGGAACTCGCCAAGAATGCAAAGACCGGATCTGTCCTGGCCGCCCGTCTGACACCGGTGTCATCCGTCGAAGCTCCGGACGACCACACGCTCGTCATCAAACTTAACGCGCCGTCGGCCAGTCTCATGGATACCCTGACAAAGGTCATGATGCTCCCCGAGCACGCACTGGCCGCAATACCGGCCGACCAGCTCGCCAAGAACGCATGGTGGTCGACGTCACCGATCGGCACCGGCGCGTTCAAATTCTCGAAGTACGTCAACGACCAGTATGTCGAGCTCACTGCCAACACGGACTACAGAGGCGGCAAACCGGCCCTCGAAAAGATCATCAATCGCTACTTCGCCGATCCGGCGGCTGCGATCGCCGCGCTTCGAGCCGGTGAAATCCAGTTCACCTATGTCGACTCCAATGATGTTCCGACATTCAAGGACGATAAGTCTTTCCAGGTGATCGAAGGCAATTCCTTCGTCGTCAACTATCTGGGTTTCAATCATGAATCGCCTATTTGGAAGGATTTGCGTGTCCGACAGGCGGTGATGCACGCCATCAATCGCGACGCGATTATCCAGAGCCTTTACGGCGGCGCCGCCAAGCCCGCCAACTGCGCCTACGTCGCCGATCAACTCGTCCCGAAGGGCATTGATGACTATGCCTACGATCCCGAAAAGGCGAAAGCGCTTCTGAAGGAAGCCGGCTGGGACGAGATCAACGGCGGGAAGCCGATTACGCTCCTGACCTACTACACGACGCCCTTGGCGACCAATGTGCTGGCCGCCGTTCAGGCAATGCTGGCTCAGGTTGGCATCAACGTCGTGCCGCGTGCGGTCGATGCCCCAACATACAACAGCATCGTCCTGAAGCCCGACGCAGATATCTCGCAGTTTCAGCTGGTCTATGCCGGCCTGCAAAACGGACCAGATGCAGGCAGTATCAATGTCGGGCTGAATGAAAAGCAGATCCCGCCGGCCGGCCCGAACGTCGTTCGCGCCCGCATGCCCGATCTGACGGCCGCGCTCGACGCCGCCCTGGGTGAACCTGACGCGGCAAAGCGTGACGAACGCTATCAGCAGGTCTGCAAGGTCATGAATAGCCAGCTCCCGTGGGGAACCCTCTGGGTAGCCAATCGCTATGGCGTGGTATCCTCCAAGGTCAAGGATTTTGTGTGGACTCCCGCCCCTGGCGGCGGCCCCTATCAGGCCGATCCGCAGCGCTGGTCCATCACCGAATAGGACCGCCATGGATACGAAAGGGTGGCGTTGCCACCCTTTCAGGACGGAGTTGCAATGCTGAGATACAGTCTCCGGCGCCTAGCGATCGGAATAGGCATGCTGCTTGCCTTGAGCATGCTGATTTTCCTTCTGCTGCGCCTCACCCCTGGCGATCCGATCGACGCCTATATCGATCCGAACATCCCGATGTCGCCAGCCGACTTGGCCGAGCTGCGCAGCAGCCTCGGTCTCGACCAGCCCCTGCCCGTGCAGTATCTGGCCTGGCTGCAGCAAGCCTTGGCCGGCAATCTCGGCTACTCGATCAAGCGGATGGATCAGCCGGTGCTCGGTCTCGTCCTGTCGCGCATAGGTCCCACCGTCCTGCTCATGGGAACGGCTCTCGTTATCTCGACTGTCGTCGGCATCGCCACGGGCATCATCAGCGCCGTACGGCGTAACTCCATCGCCGACCTCTCGTTCTCGGTGATTGCCCTCACAGGCATTTCCAGCCCGGCCTTCCTCAGCGCATTGATCGGACTCTACGTCTTCGCCGTGCGGCTCAAATGGATGCCATCGGGTGGAATGCTGACGCCGGGCGAGCCTTTCTCGGTCCTTGATCTGCTGCATCACCTGATCCTTCCTGCCTCGCTCCTTGCGGTCGCTCAAGCGGCTCTGATCATGCGCTATATGCGCGCCTCCCTGCTTGAAGTGCTCAATCAGGACTATGTCCGCACGGCACGGGCGAAGGGCGTCGTCGAGTTCTGGGTGATCGTCAAGCATGCGTTGCGCAATGCGCTGCTGCCTGTTGTCACGCTGATCGGCTCGACTATCGGCCTTGCCGTCGGTGGTGCAATCTTCATCGAGAGCGTTTTCAACTGGCCGGGCATGGGCCTGCTGCTGGTGGATTCCGTCGAGACCCGCGACTACCCGGTCATCATGGGCGCCACGCTCATCATCGGAGCCTGCGTGATCGTCGTGAACCTTCTGACGGACGTCACCTACGCGGTGATCGATCCGCGCATCAAGGTGGCCTGAGCATGCTGGCCAGAACCTCTAGCCGCAGTCCCGGCCCCCTCGCCCGTGCACTCGACCGCTTCCTGATCAACCGCGCCGCCGTTTTCGGTATCTGCCTGGCTCTTCCTGTCCTGGCGATGATCCTCACCTATCCCCTGTGGTGGAGCTTCAAGCCGAACGACATCGACCTTTTGGCGATGAACTCTGGCCCAAGCCTGAAACATTGGTTCGGTACCGATGGCGTCGGCCGCGATGTGTTTGCCCGCGTGATGGAGGGCGGCCGCATCTCGCTCCTCGTCGCTGTTGCGTCGACACTGCTCTCGGCCGTCATCGGCTTTCTCTTCGGCGCTGTCTCCGCCCTTTCCGGCCGCTGGGCAGACGCGGTCGGTATGCGGTTTGTCGATCTCGTGATGACGCTGCCGCCGGTGATTTTTCTCCTTGTGCTCGCCTCGATCGCCGGCACGGGCATCTGGCCGACGGTCCTCGTCATCTCACTGTTGTCCTGGCCACTTCTGGCGCGAATGGTGCGCGCACGGCTGCTGGAACTGCGTGAGCGTGACTTCGTCGTCGCCGCTCGGGGAATGGGCGCCGGCTTGCCCCATCTCCTCTTCCGACATGGGCTGCCAAACTCCGTCGATATCCTGGTGGTCTACGCCACGCTGCAGATCGCCAACGCCATCCTGCTCGAGGCCGGGCTTTCCTTCCTTGGCCTCGGCATCGCACCACCGGCCGCCAGCTGGGGCAACATGCTGAACGCGGCCCGTTCGACGGCGGTCCTCGAACAGTATCCTTGGCAATGGCTATTCCCAGGCGGGGCGCTCATCCTGGCGGTGCTTGCCATCAACTTCATCGGCGACGGTCTTCGGGACGCTTTCGACCCTCGCGCTGAACTAAACTGATCACTCGAAAGAAAGAGACTATGACAAAATTCAAAGGTGTAATTCCTCCAGTCGTGACGCCGCTCAATGCCGATTTCACGGTCGACTATCCGTCCTACACGCGGGTTCTGGAGCATCTCATCGAAGGCGGTTGCCACGGTGTTTTCGTGCTCGGCTCGACAAGCGAGGTGATCTTCCACGACGACAAGACGCGCCGCGAGATCATCGAGCACTCCGCAAAAGTGGTGAACGGACGCGTGCCTCTGATCGTCGGCGTCATCGATCCGACGACGGATCGCGTCATTCATCATGCGGACGTTGCCAAGCGTGCCGGGGCCGACGCCGTGGTTGCCACCGCGCCGTTCTATACGGTCACCAGCCAATCCGAGATCCTCGACCATTTCCGCTTTATCCGTGACGCGGTCGACGTACCGCTCGTCGCCTACGACATTCCGGTCTGCGTCCACGTCAAGCTGCAGCGCCAGACGACAGTGGCCTTGGCAAAAGAAGGCACGATCATCGGCCTCAAGGATTCCAGCGGCGATGACGGCAACTTCCGCTATGCCCTCCTCGATCTCGCTGATCGGCCGGATGTGTTCCTGATGACCGGCTCGGAGATTGTCGTCGACAATGCCTTGCTGATGGGCGCGCACGGGGTCGTTCCGGGCATCGCCAATGTCGATCCTCACGGCTATGTGCGCCTTTGGGACGCCGCCCAGCGTGGCGACTGGGTCGCCGCACGCAAAGAGCAGGAGCGGCTCTGCCGCCTCTTCGAAATCGTCTGGGTTGCCCAGGGCCGCGTTAGCGGCGGCGCCTCCGGCATCGGTGGCTTCAAGACTGCCATGAAGAGCCTCGGTATCATCGACAGCGCGGTCATGCCGCGCCCGCGCGCTGCGCTCAATGAAGCCGAGACGGCCAGGATCAACGAGATCCTGCGCGCAACCGGTCTGCTTGGGTGACCAATATGCAGCCAGCCGAACCGATCCTCGCCATTCAGGGCCTCAAGACCGTCTTCCGCATTCGCGGAGGCGATGTCACGGCAGTCAACGATGTCGACCTGACCGTCGGCGCGGGGGAGACCGTGGCCCTGGTGGGAGAATCCGGTTCGGGCAAATCGGTGACCAGCCTTTCCGTCATGCGCCTTCTGACCCGTAACATTGGATCGATCGCGGCAGGCAGCATCCGGCTACGCCGAAAGGACGGATCCCGATGCAATCTGGTTTCGCTGACGGAAGACGAGATGCGCGACATTCGCGGCGACGACATCGGCATGGTGTTTCAGGAGCCGATGTCCAGCCTCAACCCCGTCTATACGATTGGCGACCAGATCTCCGAGCCAATTCGCATTCATCGCGGAGCAAGCCGGAAAGCGGCAATGGCTACTGCCATTTCGCTGCTGGAAAACGTCGGGATTCCAGATGCCAAGCGCCGGGCCCGTCAGTATCCGCACGAGCTGTCCGGCGGCATGCGCCAGCGTGCGACGATCGCCATGGCGCTTGCCTGCGACCCGACCTTGCTGATTGCGGATGAGCCGACAACCGCACTCGACGTGACGATCCAGGCGCAGATCCTCGACCTGCTGCTGAAGCTTCAGCGCGAGCGCGGAATGGCAATGCTGTTCGTCACCCACAATCTCGGCGTCGTCGCCCAGATCGCCCATCGCGTCGCCGTTATGTACACCGGCCGCATCGTCGAGGAAGGCCCGGTCAACGAGGTCTTCAGCAATCCAAAACACCCCTACACGAAGGGCCTTCTCGCCTCGATGCCGCGGCTTGGCGATGCGACACGGATGAAACAATCGGGGGAAAAACTCGCAGCCATTCCGGGCGTCGTTCCGAGCCTGATGAACATGCCTTCTGGCTGCACCTTCGCACCGCGTTGCCAATTTGCGATCGAGGCCTGTAGCAAGGCGGTGCCGGCGCTTGAAGCCGTTGGACCGCTTCATAAGAGCCGATGCATTCGGTGGCGGGAGATTTAGATGACCGAGCCTTTGCTTTCTGTTCGCGACCTGTCGAAAAGCTACACTTCCCACGGCACGCAACTGACAATCCTGAAGGACATTTCCTTCGAGATCGGTAAGGGCGAAGTCGTTGGGCTGGTTGGCGAATCCGGCAGCGGCAAAACGACAATCGGCCGCTCGGTCCTTCGCCTGGTCGAGCCGTCATCAGGCAACGTTCATTTTGATGGCGTCGATCTGACGGGGCTTTCATCCACGGCGATGCGACGCATGCGTCCGCGGATGCAGTATATCTTCCAGGACCCCTTTGCCAGCCTCTCGCCGCGCATGACCATCGGCGAGATCCTGACCGAAGGCCTGAAAATTCAGCGCATCGGAACCCGCCGGGAACGGCTCGAACGCGCCCGTGTGGCGCTTGAGCAGGTCGATTTGCCGGCAGAAGCGATCAATCGCTACGCGCACGAGTTCTCAGGCGGGCAGCGTCAGCGCATCGGCATTGCGCGCGCGCTGACACTGGCCCCGGAACTGATTGTCGCCGACGAGCCGGTGTCGGCGCTCGATGTCTCCATCCAGGCACAAGTCATAAACCTGCTGCGCGATCTGCAGCAGCGGCTTGGGCTGACCATGCTGTTCATCTCACACGACCTTGCGGTCGTGGAGTATATCTGTGACCGTGTGATCGTCCTCTATCTCGGCCGTATCATGGAAATTGCGGCGAGCCGCGATCTCTACGCCCGGCCACAGCATCCATATACGCGCGCGCTACTGTCCGCCATCCCCTCCACCGATGTCGGTGCCAAACGCCAGCGTCAGGTGCTGAAGGGTGAAATCCCGAGCCCCGCGAATCCGCCGAGCGGCTGCGTTTTCCGCACCCGCTGTCCGCATTCAATCGAAGCTTGCAGCCAGGCCGTTCCTGAGCTGCGGGAAGTCGCGCCGGGGCACCTCAAGGCGTGCATTCGCGACGATATACCTTTGGGAGCCATGCCTTGACGACGCAGAGACGACATTCAATCGCCGGCAATTGGGCGAGCCTTCTTCTCCCGATCGTGGAGGACGACGCGATCGATTTCGCTGCCCTCGGCGAAGAGATCGACATCCTGATCAAAGCCGGGGTCGATGGCATCTATTCGAACGGTACAGCCGGCGAGTTTCACAATCAGACGGACGTCGAGTTCGAGCGGATCCAGGTTATCCTCGCGGAGCGTTGCACGAGTGCCGGCATGCCATTCGTGATCGGCGCATGCCAGCCGGATCCGCACATCGCTCTGTTACGCGTTGCCCGCGCATCCGCGCTGAAGCCGCTGGCGATCCAGCTCATTCTGCCGGACTGGTGGCCGGTCACCGATCTTGAGGCAATCGATTTCCTGAGGCGCGCGACGGACCGCGCCGAGGGGACCCCCTTGATCCTCTACAATCCGCCACATGCCAAGCGGGTTCTCACGCCGCGGGAGCTTGCCGCCGTCTGTGGCCCATCGCCTGCCGTCGTCGGTATCAAGCTCGCCGATGGCGACGCCGATTGGTATGCCGCTGCCCGCGAATACCTTGCCGAGTTCGCGCTCTTTGTGCCTGGCCATCATCTCGCGACCGGCATGAGCCACGGCGTTGCCGCAGGTGCCTTTTCCAACGTGGCCTGCCTCAGCCCGCAAGGCGCCCAGTGGTGGACAGATTTGATGGCGGAAGACATCGAAGCCGCGCTAGCAATCGAGAAACGCATTTGCGCGTTCATGGATAACCACATCGTTCCATTCCGCCAAGCGCAAGGCTACTCGAATGCCGCCCTCGACAAGTTGCTGTGCGCGATCGGAGGCTGGGGGCCGGTTGGACCGAAGCTCCGATGGCCATACCGCTCTATCGATCAAGCCGAAGCTGAGCGTCTAAGACAGATCGCGCGAGCGGAACTGCCCGAACTCTTCGATTGAGCGGAGCCGGGTCACGCTCAAACCACGTCGATCTTGAAATCGGCATCTTCCCACCGCTGGGTGTTCGTCCAGAAGATTGTGAACAGAATTGTGCCTGGACTCAGCCCCTCCGTCGGCAGGTCGCAGACATAGGTGCCAAAACCCGTATCGTGGACATGACTGTCGATAACGGTTGCCCAACCGTCGGTAGACCAATGCACGAGGGCCTGTTCGGGCAGTTCGATCCGCAGTTTGCGGCCGGCAGCCATACGGGTGCGCTTGGCGTTTAGGCGCCATGCGAATGGCGGACGACCGAGCTTTGCTGCGACATACCGGGCAAAGGTTTGAGGCGGCATATCGAAGACGACGCCATCGCGGATCGAGCGCAGGAGCTTGATATGTTCCGCGTGAGCCCAGACCAAGGGCATGGCGCTGCCGGACGGACGACCGAGAAAGAGCTCGCGCTCCGGCACGTCGTCGCTATCCCATATCTGCTCCGGCAGCAGTCCGCCATCGCTTGCCGAGGCTTCCAACGCTGCCAAGAGGCATTGCGCCTCATCGCGTCGTCCAGCGGCAAGTTCGTAATGGGCGCGCTCGCCGGTCAAAAGCGGCCAAAGCCTCCCGACACCGCGGCCAGCGAACGGGGCACCACCAACGCGCTCCCCGTAGCCGTCGTCGTTGTACCGGTACCAGTAGGATCCGGTTGGCAGGTCACGTCGCAACTCGGCATCGATCGCCGCGATCGTGCCTAGGATGCGTGGGTCGTCGGCGGCGCGAAGTCCGAACCGCACCAAGGCAAGCGCGTCCGGGCTAATAAGAAGGTCTGCTTCGAGCACGGCCTCGCCATCGTCGCGATTGCGGATCGGGATGAAGTCCCGGCCGAGCGACGAGACGTCTTCCGCGGCGGTGGCAATGCGAACGTAGTAGCCGTCGATGCCAAGCCGGCGCGACAACTCCGTATCGCTGGCATAGGTCCACTCCTCGATGCACTCGTTCCAACCATCCGCCACTTCCCGCAGATATTGCGCTTGAGGCAACCGTCCGGCCGCTTCCATCGCATCGGCCGCCGCGAGCAACCCCGCGATCTCGACGGCCAGCGTAAAGGGCGAGTAGCCAGCATCCTCTTCCCAGCGATCCTGCTGGGTGGCGGGACCGTTGGTGACGATGTAGGCCGCAGCAGCCTCGATCATCGCCACGTATCGGCCTGTCTCCGACAAACCGATCACGCCGGCGCGAAGAAGCATGTCGTAAAGCAGGATCGGAAAGGCCGTCTCGTCCATCTGGATGCCGTTCCAATACGGCCGGCCGTCGAGCCAGGCATTCTGCACCCAATGGCCATCTGCCTCCTGGATCGCCGAGAGATAGTCGAGCACCGACCGCGCATCGGCTTTGGCGCCTGCGGCAAGCAACCCTCCCGCGGTTTCCACCAGATCACGTGTCCAGACCAGATGATACCCGCCGAGATCGTCGTCGCTCTTGTTGAAGCCCCAGGGGATGGAAAGGCTCGCGATAATGGCGCCGGAGGCATCGTCGCGGTGGCTGGCGAGCACGCTGGTGCTGACCCGGTAACGGTTCAACTGGTTGGGATCATGAGGCTCGTCCAACGCAAGCAGGCCGGCCTGCCACTCCCGCCATCCGCTCTGATAGTACCTCAGCGCCGGCTCGATACCCTGTTCTAGGCTGAGGACGGCACGGAAAGCAGCCTCCTCCGGCTCCGCGCCGAAACCGATGGCGACCAATATCCGCCCTTGGCCCGCCTGCAGGTCGAGCGTCCCCGATAGCGCAACATTACCGGACACGGCACAGCGATACTCCTCCTTCAGCCCTTCGCCCCGCGACAACGTCTGCCAGCCATCCGAAAAACCGACATACCCGGCCGAACGCGCAAGCCAAGGCACCGAAGCGGCAACCGCAAGCGCTCGGCCAGAACCCTCGGCAAAAAGCATCGGCCTGCCCTTGAAATCGGAGCACCAGGCGGTGTTGTCGGCGCCGCCGTTGACGAGATGCGGCGCCACGAGGGCGTGCAGTTGGTAATCGGAGAGGCCGCCGATCAACGCCTCGAAGCGTAACTCTTGCAGCACCACCTCGCGCTCAGGATCAGTAAGGATCGTTTTGGTGATGCGATAACGGCCATCGCGGGCGGTGTTGATAAGGCGGAAGGCCGGGACGCCATCCTCGATTGCCTGCACCCGATGATCGGCATCACGCTTCTCTTCTGAGAAGTAACCATCGCCCGTCACGATGAAGCCGAAATCGCGGACACAGGCCATATCCAGCCGCGGCGCATAGATCTCGTTGAGGATACCGTGGCTTGCCGTGAACCAAACGGGACTTGCCGGGCCGACGGCGGTGCCGACCGCGCTTTTATCACTTGAGGTCCAGCGCGGCTCGATCCCGGGAGCGCCGGGTGGGTCGATGGAACCGGGAGGCAAGCTCGGAAAGGTCAAGTGATGATCCTCCGCTTAGTGTGCGCTCTTTTCAGTGAGCCATCCTGGCGTTTAAATCAAGCGACACCGCATTTTCGCCCGGCGCTTGACAGAAGCTACCGATCTTGCCCCGATACGTGGTGCGGCAGGGATGAGAGCATAGGCCGGCAGAGGAGCGCAAAGATATGGCAGACACCGTCAACACATCTGCAGCCGAACGGAAGCGCGAGCACGCCAAAGCGCCGGCCGGCCGCACTGTGCTTGCCGTCGATATCGGCGGATCGCACGTGAAAGTCGAACTCAGCAGCGGCAGCGAGCGACGCGCGGTCGATTCCGGTGATCAGATGACCGCGGCCAAGATGGTAGGTGCGCTACGCGATCTTACCCACGACTGGCACTACGACGTTGTCACGATGGGTTACCCCGGTCCCGTCGCCGCCAATCGTGCCGCGGCCGATCCCTTCAACCTCGGGCCGGGATGGAAGGATTTCGATTTCGAAGCCGCCCTCGGCCGGCCGGTCCGAATGGTCAACGACGCTTTGATGCAGGCAATCGGCAGCTATGAAAACGGCCGGATGCTCTTCCTCGGCTTAGGCACCGGCTTGGGCTCAGCCATCATCGCCGAGAATGTCTGCATGCCCCTGGAACTGGCGCACATGCCTTACCGGAAGGAGACCTTCGAAGACTATGTGGGCGAACGAGGACTGAAGTGTCGAGGCAAAAGCAAGTGGCGGAAATCGGTCTTTGACGTCGTCGATCGTCTAGGGGCGGCGCTACTGCCTGACTACATCGTCATAGGCGGCGGCAATGTCGACCGGCTCAAGGAACTTCCCCCGAAGTGTCGACGCGGCAACAATGACAACGCTTTCCGCGGCGGCTTCCGTGTTTGGTTGGATGACAGCCTGCGAATTTGAGCGGAGGGGCTTCACGCAACCGGTCGAGCAAGGGCACTCGGCGCTCAATTACGCGGCGCGCCTCGCCGGTTGCGCCGTGTCTCCCGCAATGTCGATCCGAAGTGGCCGCTGAAAGCTCTGGAGAGGGATGCGGCCGAAGCGAAGCCGGTACGCGCGGCGATCTCGTGCGCGGCGAGCGACGTTTCCTCGGCGAGGCTGCGCGCGACGTCGAGCCGGATGCTTTGATAGTAATGGCCAGGCCCCATGCCGAACTCTCGCTGAAAGAGGCGCGCCAGTGTGCGCGGAGACGTCGCCGTCACATCCGAGATCGCGTCAAGGCTGAGCGGACCTTCGACATGGGCGCGCATGTGAGCGACCGCCTTTAGGAGCTGCGGGACACGCGTCGCCAGGGAAAGGCTGCGCGCCCCCCGTTCCTCCGGTGCTCGCAATCGGGCATCGTAAACGAACATGTTGGAAACATCGAAGGCGAGTGCTCCGCCGCCATGATCACCAATGAGCTTGAGCATGAGATCGACGACTGT
>Ga0209051_1001894_pt1 | contig 16324 bp, 3 predicted proteins | sample AraplaCvi_mMS_r2_2_FD_184286 | JGI IMG/M metagenome (GOLD analysis project Ga0209051, IMG submission 184286) | Arabidopsis root microbial communities from North Carolina, USA - plate scrape MF_Cvi_mMS_r2 (SPAdes) (version 2) | ecosystem: Host-associated > Plants > Roots > Endosphere | place: USA...
GCCGTCACCGGCCGTCACCACGTCGTCGCCGTCCTCGCCGCGCAGGATGTCATTGCCCGCATCGCCGGCAACGATATCCCCGCCACCACCGGCAAGGATCGTATCGGCCCCCGCCGCACCAATCAGAACATCCCCGGCAACAGTCCCGATCAACGCCCGTGCCGCAACAGGAAGCGGATCCGTGCCACCGTCACCGGAGCCATCGTCATCGCCGCCGCCCTGGTTTTGGCCATCATCGTCGCCGCCGTCATCGCCCCCACCTCCATTCTGACCATCGTCGTCACCATCATCGCCGCCACCCTGGTTCTGGTCGTCGTCGCCGCCGCCGTTCTGGCCGTCGTCGTCGCCATCGTCGCCACCACCCTGGTTCTGGTCATCGTCGCCGCCGTCGTCATCACCACCCTGGTTTTGGCCATCGTCGCCACCGCCACCATTGCCGTCGTCGTCACCGCCGCCATTCTGGCCGTCGTCGCCGCCGCCCTGGTTATCGTCCTGCTGGCTTGTCCCGAAGATGTCTTCGGGCAGGCCAGTCAGCCCGGTGTTGCGTGCAATGATCGCGGCGAAGCCCTGTTCTTCAACGATGTCGTAGAAGTCGAGGTTTTCCACGCGGTCGAGGTAGTAAAGGCGATCGCCTTCCTGGATGCGGTCCAGTTGTTCGTGCAGGATGACCCAGAAGGTCTGCCCGACGACACCGCCGTTGATGTGCTTCTCGGCAAGGCCGCCGACGAACAGGTCGACACGGTCGATGCCCTTGACGACGCCGGTGCCATCCGGCTGCATCGCGACGTCAATATTGGGATTGATCTGCTTGAATTTCGCAATGTCGCCCGCCTGCAGTACGAGGTCCGGATAGGCTTGGCGGAACTGGTCGATGACAGTGTCCGACAGGCCGTTGCGGGTCTGGAAGTCCTCCCAGGACGTATAAGGATTGAGGTCGCCGGCAAAGCCGACAGCCTCGTGCACATAGGGATCGGTCGATGCAAGGAGATCCGCGCGGATCTGGTTCATCGAGCCGAGGCCCACATCCCATTCGCGGGCAACGTCGAAGGCGAACACGTCAGCGCTGCTGCGGACGAGATCGTTGCGCACAGCATCGACGAGGTTGACATCGACTTCCTCTGCCGGCTGCACGACGCCACCGGCAAGGATGCCATTGATACCGAGCTGTTCATAACCCGGTTGTGGCACGTAGCCGGGAGGCAACGGGGCAGTGAACGCGCTGACGTCATTCGTCGGGTTGAGGAAGGCGTCGAACAGTGCAACCTGGGTCGGATGGCCTTGCGCATCCATCACGGTCAGGTTCTGGCCGATCAACGAGTGGCCGAAGCGATAGGCCGCCGTCGCGAATTCGTGCGACACGCGGGCATCGACGTCGGGGTTGTACTCGTTGAAGCCATGCTCGCCGTCACCCTTCATCCCACCGAGCAGCTTGTCGGCAAAATCGGTGTAGACGACACGCTGGTATTCGGCCTCGTTGATCACCTTGGCAGCCTGGAAGAGTTCCTCGGCCGTGCCGGTGAAGCCAGCCTCCAGCAACCCGGCCACGTGGAAGTTATGGTTGCGGGCCCAGATGGTGTGGATCGCTGTCAGGGCAACGTTCTCGTTAGCCCGTCCATCGCCGGCCACATAGTGATCGAGCAGGCTGATGAAGGGGTTGGTGTCGAGCAACAGTGCAAAACCGCTGCCCATGAAGTTCTTCGCCATTTGCGGCAGCATCGTCTCATCGATGTGTCCGGTAGCATCCACCAGACCCGCGAAATAGTCGCGGAAGGCAATATGGCCACCCGGCAACGAAGCTGCCGTAAAGACCGTGTTGTTGGCCCAGTGATGCATGATCAGTTCACGCAGGTTGGGCAGCAGGTTGAAGTCCGGGTTGGACGGATCGGGTGCACCGGCCAAGAGCCGACCGCTGAACCCACCATGACCGTCGCCTTCTCTAAGGAACTGACCGACGAGCTCATCGGAGCCGTAAGCCTGGTTCTGGTCAGCAAAGGGCGAGGTCTTGTTGAGGTTCTCCGGAACGCCGTCGGCATCGAAGCCGGAGACGGTTCCGCGGGTCAGATCCGCCGGATTGTCGGTACCGGGAGTATGTCCGGCACCTGCTGCACCGATCTGGATCGTGCCGTTGCCACCCTTCGGCAGGAAGTCGAGGCCATGGTCGAAATACTGGCCAAACGCCATGAACAGGCTGTTGGCGTGTTCGGCACTGGTCGGGAGGTTCGGTTCCTGGGTGCCGAGCGCATTGCTGATCGCGCGCGGATCCAGCCCGTTGAACAGCGGGTTGATATCACGGTTGTGGATGCTGTCGTTGTAATCCCCGAAATGCGCATCCGTGAGACGGATGAAGGGCTGATCGGCAGATCCATAGTCCGCATGCGCGCGATTGTTGCCCGTGCCTTCGAGGTCACGAATACCCACCGCGTCGTTGTCTTCGCCGCCCGGCAGGCCGTTCACCAGGTTTTTCAGGGCGGTGAGATCGCTGGCTGTCAGATGGAAGGCGCCGTTGCCTCCCGGATCGTCGTTGCCACCGCCTCCGCCATTTCCGCCGCCACCGTTGCCGTTTCCACCGGTGTCGCCGCCGCCGTTGCCGGAGCCTGAGCCTGAGCCGGCCTCAAAAGTCGGCGTGCCGGCACTGGCGAAAGTGATCGAATGCGAGCCGTTCGACATTGTGGTCATGCCGTTGGCCGTCGTCGATGTGTAATCAGCCAGGGTCGAACCTGCTGCAAGCTTGATCACGTCCTGCGGACGCAGCGTGCCGACGATGGTGTCATGGCCCCCGTTCGAGGTGAACACGATCCGGTGTGCTGACGTCAGCGAACTAATGTCCACTGTATCGTCACCGGCCGAGCCGTCGATCGTGATGGTGCTGGTGAGCAATGTGGTCGGGGCGAAATTGCCGATGACCTGGAACGTATCGCCACCACCACCACCGGTGATCTGGATCTCCTCGATATTCGCAAGTTCCGCGACGACCACATCATTGCGCGTGATCACGATCTGGGTCGCTGCCGCGATCGTGATGCCGGCCGCGATTGCATCGACGCTGGCATAAACCTTGAATGCCTCGGCAGTGGCGTCGCCCACGATCTGGACGGTATCGGTGTCGCGACCGCCGTCGATAATATCACGTCCGTCGGTGGAGCCAACGATGATCAGGTCATTGCCGCGATCCCCAAGGATCGTGTCATTGCCCGGACCGCCATTGATGATGTCGTCACCACGGCCGCCGTCGATCGTGTCGTCCCCGGCACCACCATTGAGAATGTCGTTGTCGCGATCGCCGAGGATGGTGTCGTCGCCGTCGCCGCCGTCGACAGTATCGGCCCCGCGGCCTGCGTCGATCGTGTCACTGCCGCCAAGGCCAAGGATGATATCATCGCCTCGGTCGCCGGTGATCGTGTCTGCAAACGCTGTGCCTGTGAGCGTGTCAGCAGCACGCGTGCCGACCAGAGTGAGTCCGACGCCTGGGGTTGGTGGCAGGGCCGAGTAGATCTGCTCAAGCGTTCCATTGCCATCCTGGTAGATGGCGCGAACGCGCAGGTTAAGACCTGCCTCCCCGTCGGTCACCGTGAAGCTCGTGCCATGGGCACGCTCGACCTCGCCGGCGCCGAAGGTGAGTATGTCCTCGTAGACGCCTGACCCCGGCACTGTCTCGACCTGCCAGAAATAGTCAACCGGCCCGGTTATTGTCCCTGTCGGATTGGTGACGGTCACATTATCGGCATCCGTGATTCCAGCGAATGATACCGTCAGCACTGCGTCGAGAGCAGCTGTTTCGACAGGTGTCCCCTCACTATTAAGGATAGACATCACGCCAAAAGGTGCGAAGTTTGTGCCGCCAAGAACGCGCGACCCATCGGAGAACTGAAGCCGTTCGATGTGCATCAGCCGGTCGGTGCCGTCGGTGCCGACATTATCGACAACCGTTACGATGTCGTCGGTGAAGTCGGCCGCCGTACCGTTGTCGTTGATAGTGACCGTATAGTCAGCCTGCCTACCCGAGAACACAGCCGTGTCGAAGGCCGCAGTGCCGGTCCTGATCTCGCGCACGATATTCAACTGACCAGGGTTCCAGGTGCCGTTCAGCATGTTCGCCTGGAGTTCCAGATCGGCCATGCTGTCGAAGGAGGCAATTTCGGGCCCGGTGTGGTTCGTGTCTCCCGCCGCATAGACGGCAATTCGGACGTTTAGCCAGCTGTCACCGTCGATGACGTCGTCGCCGCCGCGGCCCTCGATGATATCGCTGCCATCACCACCTAGAATGATGTTGCCACCATCGTAGAACGTCTTGTGCGTGCCGGGCTCGAGATCCGCGGCATAGGCTGTGTCGAGCAGATCCTGTAGGCCGTTGATCAGTGCGATATTGGTCAGCACGCTGCCATTTGCACCTGCTGTCGGCAGGGCAGCAGCGTCGACGTCGTCACCGTGTAGCACGTCGCCAAAATGCGAGCCGGAGATGCCTTCGACGAAATCGAAGCGGCTGAGCGAGGTGGATCCGCCCGGCATTTGCGGCTGATCGAAGAAGCGGTCAGAGATGTCGATATAGACGCCGGTGCTGTTGTATTTATAAATTGCCCAGTCGTAGCCGGAGCCGCCGATGTAGCGGTCGCCGAAGCCGGTCTTGCCGGCCATGATGTCGTCGCCGCCTTCGCCGTTGAACTTGTCGTTCTCGCCGTCTCCGATAAAGACATCATTGCCGATGATCGGATCGTTGCCGAGTGGGTCGAAATTGTCGCCAGGCGCTCCGTCCGATGTGCCCTTCTCGATCCAATCGTCACCCTCGTTGCCCATATCCTGTTCGTTGGCCTTGCTGCCGAGGATAAAGTCGTTGCCCTGGCCGCCAATGGCCTCAGATGCATCCTCGCCGGTAATGATGAAGTCGCTGCCGAAACCGCCGATGATCAGATTGATGCCGTTGCCCCCGTGGAGGACGTCGTTGCCGTCGCCGCCCTGGATGTTGTCATCACCACCTGTGTCGGTGATGATGTCGTCACCGGAGCCGCCGCGCAACTGGTCGTTGCCGTCGCCCCCGTCGATGCGGTCGTTACCTGCATCACCCCAGATCGTGTCGTCACCGACGCTCGACAAGATGATATCATTGCCGTCTGTGCCGCCCAGAACCACATGGTCCTCGCCGGTGTAGTGGAGGTAGTTGGTATCGGGGCCGACAGTCTCGGGATTGTCACGGATAACGAGTGGAAGAAGCGGATTGCCGTTCGTCGGGTCGTCATTGCCGTTCACACCAAGACCAGTGTGCTGTGCAGCCTGGTTTACTTCAAGTATGAAGCCAGGCGTCGTGAAGACCAGTCCGGGGAGGTGCGTCGCATTTGTGTTCGCCATGATCAACTTGGCGAAGGAATTGCTTTCGAGCTCCGCGTTGAAGCTGAGACCTGCCGTCCGCTCGAGATAGTAGAAGCGATCGCCATCCTGCAGCTTTTCGAGTTGATTCTCGAAAATAAAGTTGAAGGTCGAGCCAAGCATGCCGCCGAACGGCATCTTTTCCTCGGCGAGACCACCGATCCAAAGGTCGATGGCATCGACACCCGTGATCGTGACCCCATTGGCACCGCTGGCCCAGTCTCCTGTGCCGTTCAGGAAGTCGAGCCGGTCAACCGGCGCACCGTCTCCGCCAAGGACCAAGGCCATGGCCGCAGCACGCTTGGCCGCCAGCGTCGTGGCGTCCGTGATCGAGGAATGTGTGCCGTAGGCTGCAATGAAGTTGATAAGCGAGTCCGGGTGCTTGAGGCTCTGAACCAGGTCGGTCCAACTTGCATAGGGCTTGAGTTGGACTTCGCCGGTCGCCGCAAAGATCTGCCGGCGGACCTCGTTAAGCGAGGGAATGCCCGCGTCACGACCGCGCGCGAGGTTGATCGCGGGAAGGTCAAGTGGCAGGCCGAGCAAATTGTTGCGCAACGCCTCGGTGACGAATTCATCGATCTCGTTGCCGGCCTGGCGGGTGACGCCGCGGACGATGGCGCTGACCGCCTCTTCCGGATTGGCGCCGCTGGCTGCGAAGGCGAGCGGGTTCAGGAAGGCAGCGATCAGCCCCATCTGCTGGTCAGGATTGTTGGGGTCGGACGAGACGACGTCGAAGCCGGCGGTGAAGCGGTCGACTGTTTCAGTCAGCATCGAGTGACCGAAGCGATAGACGGTGTGCGCGAACTCCGCGACGATCGAGGGATCGAGGTCGACGTCGTAGACCTGCGTCGGCGCAAAGAAGAGATCGACATTGGGCTGGATGGTCCGGGCGAACTCCTCGAAGACCAGATGCTGATATTGCATCTCGGTGCCGAACTTCGCAGTCTGGAACAACCGCTCACCATTCCACTCGAGGGCCGCGATCTCGTCCGGTGTCGTTGGGAAGGTGGTAAGATCAGTGCCCTCCGGCAGAATGATCCATTCCTTCAGGAACGCCAGATCGTGCGACGCCAGCACCGTGGTCTTTGTCTGCTCAAGCAGACGGTTGTGCTCGGAATGGAAGATGGCGTGCACGGCGGTGAGGCCGATATTCTCGTTCACGCGACCGTCACCGGCGATGTAGTGCGCGTCGAGAAGCGCGGTATCATAGGCCGCCGGATTCAGGTCATCCGCTGTGTGAGGGATGCCGTCAGCACCCCCTCCGGCGTTAAACACCGGTACCGCCGCGTGCGCGATGTCGTTGAGGAAGGCATGGCCGGTCCGCACCGCGTTGGTGAGGCTGATGCCGAGACCGCCATTAGCCGTCGGATCTCCTTCAACTAGCACGTTGCCAGGCATCACGACTTGCGGGAAACCAGTCGGCCCCTTCATGAAATTGCCATAAGCGTCAGTTGCCAATAACGGGACATTGTCGAAATCGGCATCAGTAAGATTGATGCCGAGAATGTCGCGCGCCTGTGCCTTCACGACCTTCCAAGTCGCCATCCCACCGATTTCCACGTCGTCGGCGGTTCCGAACTTACCGTCGGCTCCGAGATCCCGGTTGGTTATCAGCCCGCCGGTCGCAACCGGATGGCCTGCAGCGTTGATTTCGTAGGCTCGCAGGAAAACCTGATGCGAAGGATGCGAGGAATAGGTCTGGTTCTGGTCGACGAAAGGCGTGGTCGTGTTCGTGTGTTCGTGAATGTCGTCGGCCGTCCCGAGAACGCCGTCCGGACCGGGCAGGTTGGTCGCCCGCGTCAGGACCATGAAGTTCGTCGGACTGCCTGGAACAAAGAGCGGATCATCCGGCTGAAGCGGAATGAACACCGTGCCCGACCCACCCTTGGTCACGAGATCAAGACCATGATCGAAGAACTGGCCGAAGAACGTCATCCAGGCATTGAAGGGCGCGGATAGGCCGGCGTCCGGCGCAATGTTCGGAATTTCGAAGACCTGTTTATCATCCACCGTTCCGAACTGGCCGTCGAGACCAGGGCTGGTGACGACCGTCAGGCCGAGGCCCTCGGCAACAGTGTTGAAATTGCTTTGGGCCGCGGCAATCGCTACCGGATCGCCGCCAGCCTTTGCCGCGTTAAGCTCCTGGAAGGCAGTTGTGACGGCTGCAGAATCCGCCGCAATATTCACTGATCCAGCATTGCGCAGCGCCGCCGCAATTGCAGCAGGGTTGTTCATGGTCTGGTCGACGACCAGATTGCTGATCGTGCGCGGCTGCGAGTCGAACACGAACCCACTCGTCTGCGTGTAGGACGTGGGATCGCCCACCGATTGCCCCCCCGGCCCGTCGAGATCGACGCTCACGTTCTCAGCGCTGTTGAACACAGGCGTCGTCACGCGTGGGAAGGTGTTGTCGGCTGCGCCGAAAGTCTCGCTCTGGTCGTGATTCAGCAGGTTGTTGCCGGAGCCGTCGACGGTACGCAGTCCCAGCGGCATACGCACGTTTGGTAGCAGCGACGACAGCGGCGTGCCGCTGGCATTCGCTTCGGCGATCTTGATTTGGTCGAGGATGAAGTTGAGATCCGATCGCACCAGCATGATGCCCTCGCCGCCCGCGGTTGCGTCGGCGACCGGGGTCGGCGCGACCGGTGTGGGGGCCGGAGCGCCTGCGGCGACCAGTTCAGTCGGATCCGAAAACACGGTCTCGGTGACGCCGTGGCCGTCGGTGAAGATAGCCTTCACACGCAGAGCCGTTCCGACAAGATCCGGGGTGACCCGGAAGGTAGTACCATCGGCGCTCTGGAACGCGAGGTCCCCGAGCGGAAGCAGGATGATGTCCTCGAATATGCCCGTACCCGGGTCGAACTGCCAGTGATAGGAAATCGAGCCGGGAATAACGCCGTTGACGGCGCCGGGGCCGGTGTCAGCGTCGGAGACGCCCGCGATAGAGACACGTAACAGCTGACCGGAGGTCGGCGTATTATCTGGCGTAGGCGGGGTGGCAGCGGCGTCGAGAATAACCAATTTGCCGCTCGGGTTGATGTTGAGACCGTCTCCATTCGGAAGCGTGACGCTGGTATCGGCGAACTGTAGTCGCTCGACATTCGTGAGCGTGTCGGCACCGTCAATGCCGACTGAACCCGGAATGATGACACCGGCGGCATCGAGCAGGCGATGCGTAACGGTGGTGACTCCGCCTACCGTATCGATCTCGTACTCCGCGCGGTTGCCGGAGAAGATCGCCGTATCGAAGCCGTTATCGGGATCGTCGAGGATCTCACGCACGGCCACCAGCTGACCAGGATTCCAGACCCCGTTCAACATGTTCTGCAGCAGTTGCGGCGCCACCATACTGTTGAAGGTTGCGATTTCCGCGCCGGTTCCATCGGGATTCGCCCGCACGCTGATGCGCACATTCAGCCAGTGGTCGCCATCGATGAAGTCGTCGCCGCCACGGCCCTCGAGCAGGTCACTGCCGGCACCGCCGAGCATGATATTCCCGGTGGCGAAGCCCGCGGGCGAAAGCCCGGCCTGGCTCAAGAGGGATGACAGCCCATCGATCAGCGCGACGTTGGTCAGCGCACCGCCCGTGGCACCGCCATGGTTGAGAATCGTGACCGCGTCGACATCGTCGCCGCGCAGGATGTCAGCAAAGCGTGAGCCCGACAGGCCCTCAACCTCGGCGAAGCGATCGAGGATCGACGCCGGGGAAGCAGCCACCGGCTGGACGACACCGGTGTTCGCGGCAGGCGTTTCGCCATGGGGCTGGGCCAGTGCAGCCAGCGCCAGGTCAACCGTGACGCCTTGCTTGTCGTCTTTATAGGTAACCCAATCGAAACCGGACATGCCGTCCATCTTGTCCTGGGCATCGCTGCCGACGAAGATATCGTCGCCGCCCTCGCCGATCATCTCGTCGAAGCCGCCGCCGCCAAGGAAGATGTCATTGCCGATGACGTTATCGGCCAGCAGGGGCGCGAAATTGTCGCCAGGCGCACCGTCTTGTGTGCCCTTCTCGATCCAGTCATCGCCTTCATTCCCGGTCGGCGGCAGGCTGGTCTTGGCGCTGTAGATGAAGTCATCGCCCTGTCCACCGAACGTGGTCGAGATGTCCTCCATCGTGACGATATAGTCCTTGCCGGCTCCACCGAGGATCAGGTTGCCTACGCCACCGGCCATCATGTTTCCGGCATGGATGACGTCGTTGCCGGCACCCCCTTCGAGACGGTCGTCTCCTCCGAGATCCTGGATGATATCGTCCCCGTCACCGCCCATCACCGTGTCGTTGCCATAGCCGCCCTCCAGTCGGTCGTTACCGCCATCGCCATAGAGGGTGTCGTCGCCGTCGCCGGAGATTATGATGTCGTTGCCCGCGGTTCCACCGAGAACGACATGGTCCTCGCCGGTGTAGTGGAGATAGTTTGTATCCGCCCCCGACGTCGCGGGATTGTCGCGGATGACTAGAGGTACGACTTCAATCCCATTGATCTCGATGCCGCCGGTCGGATCCGCACGGCCATCGACGCCGAGTCCGGTGTGCTGCCGCGATTGATCGACTTCGAGAATAAAGTTCGGTGTTGTGAAGATCGCGTTCGGCAAGTGCGTCGCATCGCTGTTGAGCATCACCAGCTTTGCGAAGGAATTGTTTTCAAGCTCCGTACCGAAATTCATACCGGCCGTGCGCGACAGGTAGTAGAAGCGGTCGCCGTTCTGCAGCGACTCAAGCTGGGTCTCGAAGACGAAGTTGAAGGTCGAGCCGAGCATGCCACCAAACGGCATCTTCTCTTCCGCAAGCCCGCCGATCCAAAAATCGACGTCGTTGAGCCCGCCAAGCGAGCCACCGGCATAGGCGCCGGTAGCGTTGAGGAAGTCGAGACGGTCTGGGGGCGCGCCAACGCCATCCAGCACCAGCAAGGTTGCTGCAGCGCGCTTGTCAGCCAGCGTGGTTGCGCTGGTGATCGACAGATGCGTGCCATAGGCAGCGATGAAGTTGATCAGGGATTCGGCATGTTTCAGGTGCTCAGCAAAATCGGCCCAGCTGATATAGGGCTTTAGCTGGCTGTCGCCGGTCATGGCGAAGAATTCGGCTCGCGCATTGTTGAGCGAAGGAATGCCGGTGTCACGGCCACGCGCAATGTTCAGCGCTGGCAGGTCCAGCGGCAGTCCGAGCAGGTTGTTGCGCAGCGCCTCGGTGACGAACTCATCGATCTCGTTACCGACCTGACGGGTGACCCCACGTACGATCGCGCCCGTCGCCTGTTCAGGCGTCAGGCCGCTCGCTGCATAGGCGAGTGGATTGAGGAATGCCGCGATCAAGCCAAGCTGAGGGTCGCCGCCAACGGTGTTGAAGTTGGGGTCGAAGCGATCGACCGTCTCGGTCAGCATCGAATGCCCGAAGCGATAGACCGTATGCGCGAATTCCGCCAGGATAGCCGGATTGATTGTCGTATCGTAGCCGTTCGGCGCCAGGAATTCGTCGACCTGCGGCTGAACAGTGCGGGCGAACTCTTCGAATACCAGATGCTGGTACTGCATCTCGGTACCGAACTTGGCCGCCTGGAACAGGCGCTCACCATTCCAGTCGAGCGCATCGATCTGGGCCTGCGTCAGTGGGAATGTCGTCGTGTTCGGGTCCAGCGTGGTGTCGAGCCATTGGTTGAGGAAGACGATGTCGCCAGTGGCCAGCACTACGTCCTTGGTCTGTTGCACCAACCTGTTATGCTCGGAGTGGAACACAGCGTGCACGGCGGTGAGCCCGATATTCTCATTCACGCGGCCGTCACCGGCGATGTAGTGCGCGTCAAGAAGCTCGTTGTCGTATTCGCCGACAGCTATCGGACCGGTATTGACGATGTTATCGGCATCGGCGGTCTTGCCCGTCGGATCAGCATTGTGTGCGATGTCGTTCAGGAAGGCATGACCAGTGCGGGCCGCGCCGACGAGGCTGATAGGTGCCGCCCGGTTGCCCTCGGTAAAGGAGCCATCGGACATCATGACCAGCGGCATCCCGTTCGAAGTCTTCAGGAAATTGCCATAGGCATCGACAGCCAGCACCGGCACGTTGCCGACATCGGCATCGGTGAGATTGATGCCAAGGATGTCGCGAGCCTGCGCCTTGACGACGGCCCAGGTCGCCATGCCACCGATCTCGACATCGTCGGCCGTGCCAAACTTGCCATCAGCGCCAAGATCGCGGTTGGTGATCAGTTCACCGGTCGCCACCGGGTGGCCGTTGGCATCGAGCTCATAAGCACGTAGGAACACCTGGTGCGAGGGGTTGGAGGCGTAAGTCTGGCTCTGGTCGACGAAGGGAGACGTCGTGTTGGTCGCGTCCACCCCCCCCGCGGCACGTTGCAGGACCATGAAGTTCAGAGCGCCGGGCGCTGTGCTGAATAATGGATCGTCCGGCTTGAGTGGAATGAAGACGATTTCGGTCTGACTCTGGCTCTTCGTGACCAGATCGAGACCATGGTCGAAGAACTGGCCAAAGAAGGTCATCCAGGCGTTGAAAGGTGCCGACAGGCCTGCATCGGCGGTGATGTTCGGGATAAAATTGACCGGAACATCGTCTGCTGTGCCGAAAAGGCCGTCCAGCCCGGGGCTGATGACGGTGCTTGATCCAGGGGTCTGAGTGGTTGCGGCCTGAGCTGCCGGGTTGTTGTTCGTCTGGTCGACGATCAGATTGCTGATTGTGCGTGGCTCGGAATCCACAACCAGCGCCCCGGGATTCGCATAGCTGGTACCTTGCTCCGCAGGTTGGAACGAAGGGTCGGTAAGGCGCGGAAAAGCAAGGTCTGCCACCCCGAATTCGGGGTGAGCCAGATTGTTGAACGAGCCGTCCACGGTTCGCAGGCCGTATGGCAGCTGGGCGCTCGGCAAGATGTCAGTGAGGCTTTCGCCGTTAGCATTCCGCTCTGCAATAATGATTTGCTGCAGGATGAAATCCAGATCTGAACGAATAAATTGTACCATAACACCCTCCCCAAAGTTGCCCTTCGCCCTGGACAAAGCTTCGCCCTTCGCACAAACGAAGTGCGCTGCCGGCTGTTTACGTCGCCGAAGCTATGGCCGAGACAGTTGGTCGGTCCTCAAGGACCACCCTTCGATGATTATGCAGTTCCAAGGTTCAGTGCACGAGGGGACTAGGTCGCATAATCATCTGGACAACCGTCCAGCCATCGACGGCACTATGGTCGCTCTTTGTCGAGACTTTGGTCTGAGACCAAGGCCGCTTTTTCGGCGGTTCGTCGATAATGACGATCTGTGCGCCAACCATTGCCTTCCCGTCACCCAGGGCCAGACATGGTTGTCAATCACACCTGACGAGTCACGAGCTGCTCTGCGAATTTAGGAGTTTCAGAATGGATCGCGTGGTGAGGTTTTGCTGTCAAAAAAGTAACCAGGCAGGATCAATACCGCAAAGGACAGCGTGGTACTTTCGTGCAAGTCAACAGCTGCGCGTTCCCCGCGCTGGTGCGACCGCCTGATGGACAAGGCTCACGGACCGGTCCGAGATCGCTGAAAGGCTCGACACGCGCGGCAGCTCGGCTCGTCCTCTCCCTTACCATGCGCCCGATATGGCGGAAGATGTATAGCCTTCTTAGAGGTAGTGTCTTATCGCCGATTTAGTAGCCGTATTGCTCCTGGCTGTACGCACTCTTGTTTAGCACGACACCGAGCACGTTCGTCTTTTCACGCAGACTCTGCTCGCAGATATCGACCTCACTCACCGTGCTCTGTTCAGATGCGGCAACAAGGATGACGCCGTCTACGTTCGGAAGAAATGCGAGTACATCGTCAGTCGAGAGCAACGGGGGCAAGTCATAGAGGATCACGTCAGGCTTCATCTCCTGGCGCATGTCCTCGAGCGCCCGAGCGGCCGCGACGCTTTGAAGGAGCTCTGCTGAAAATTGCACTGGATGCCGGTTTGGTCCGATTGCCAGGTTGTCTCCGTAACGGAAGAATGTCTCTCGCAAACCCGCATCGCCCTTCAAGAAGTTCTCGATAGAGCCTGAATTCTTGATCGAGAGCGTTTTGCCAATCTGCGGGCGCCTGAGGTCGAGGTCAATCAGGACCGTCCGGCAATCCTTCTGATTGGCAAGACTGAAGGCAAGGTTGAGCCCAATGCAGGTCTTGCCACAGGCCGGCGTGGGAGATGTTATCGCAACCGAGGTCCAGTTGTTTTGTTTGAGGATACGCAACAGCTTCGTGCGCATCATGTCGAAGGCGGCGTGGGCCGAAGACAACCGATTTAAAGTGATGATGCGATTATTGGCGGCTGCCTCATGATCAACGACCAGCGGAGAAAGCCCCTCCCACGCCCCTCTCACGATTCCCAGCGGCTCGGACATGACAGGACTGCGATCGTCCATCTCGGAAATTCCTCTACTACGCGACGATCTGCCAACAGATTCCATTGCACGTCCTCGATCACTGCGTCAAACCATGACGCTACTCGGTTTTACTTTCGACCATTGCCCGACGGCATCCGTGTCGCATTTTCCGTCAGCGGAACATTCGGGTGACGCTATTGAGCTTTCTTTTCAAAGGCGGTGTGCGACTTTCGTAAGGTGTGGCAATGAAGGGGATCACCGCTAACGGCTGTGCCTGAAGCATCTGAACGAGTTCAGTTGGCCGACGGATGGTCTTGTTCAAAAATTCGAGCAACGCAATGATTGCAAAACTCAATGCGAGCCCCGCAGCAAAACCACCAAATACGATAAAGCGACGCTTCGATCGCATCGGTTCCATCGGTGCCGTGGCTTCCTCCAGAAGCGAGAAGCGTCCACCATCCGACCGTGTCTCGATCTGCTTGCCGAGCGATGCCTCCGCCCGCTTGGCGATCGCCGTGTTGTACAGGGTTTGCGTGTTCGCGAGTGTGCGTTCCAGGGCATTCAATCGGATATCAGTTGCCGGCGTAGCAACGATGGATTGATTGAGAGCCGCTATCCTTGCTGAAATCTGCACTTTTTCCTTATCGATGGCGTCTATGCGCCTGTCGACGTCGGACAGCTGAAGGTCCAGCCCAGATTGAGCCTTCGAATCCCCGTTCCCTTGCTTCTCTGGAACGACCCTCGCTCGCAGGGCGGCGATACGAGCTCTCAATGAAATGATGTTGGGGCTAGTCTCTGCAAATACCGTCAGCTGATCGGATAGCGCCTTGTTCAGATCGAGCAGCATCTGTTGTTCGGCAGTCAGCGGCTCCCCGGTCGGGTACTTCCCGGTCACCATGTAGGTTTCAACCAAGAGGCTACGCCTTGTGCGCAAGTCCGATTGCTCACGGTCGAGAGATATCAACCGCTCCTGCAACCCACTCTGCTCGGTACGGCGAAATGTGAGGCTTTCAGGCAGCGTGTCCCTGTTGTCGTTCTTGAATTTCAGGAGATCCGCCTCGATGTGATTGAGTTCACCGTCGAGCCTCTTCACTTCCTCATCGAAAAACTGCAGCGTGTTGCCGGCACTGTCGTTTCTTTGCTTATGATTGCTGGTCAGGATGGACGTTGCGAGTTCATTTGCGACATTTGCCGCCAGGGTCGCGCTGCCGGCCTCGAAGCCGATCGTGAAGACAGATGCTCCATCGGCGCTGCTGACCTCGCCTTGCTCAAAAATGATCCTCGAGCGAAGATTCTTGACAAGAGAATCGACCGGAGGCTGTTCCTTTTCACCGGCATAGATATTCAGTTTGGCCGCCAGTTTTACGAGATTGTCACGTGTTGTCAGTTGCTGCTTGATGATCTGCAATTGGCCAAGTGAACTTATGGGAACGGTCGATTGGACCAGAGCCACTGGAATCTGCGGTGCCTCGACAAGGATCTTCGCAGCCGACATGTAGCTGCGTGGCATGAGGGTAGCGATTGACAGAGCGATCAGCGTGGTCGCAGTCACGCATACGAGGATATAGGGCAGCCTCCGTCGCAGAATGGAAAGATAGAAACCAACATCAATGTCACCCATTGCGAATTCATCCGAACTTGAGAACCAGAGCGGCGTAGTTTGACTGACATCTTCATTCAGTTTTCGGGGCGACGATAGTTCATCTATAGTGGAGACGTTGCCTGGTGCCTGTTAGTCCATTTGGGTGATGTCATACGGAACCAAGTCGACTGCCTCAAACCTTGCGAACAACCTTTCGTCTTGGTTGCTCCCCGAACTGGGTCAAACTGTAAGCATTATTGGTTATACGTGCGCACTTGCACATTGAATGCTGGGAAAACTAATATAACGCCAGATCATGTTGCTTTACATCGACCCGTTTGATGTCCGGCGAGTATCTTGAGTATTGTAGACAATCCGGAACCTAGCTGATGCAAGAAAAGCAACGTCGGGTACGCAGCAGCAAGCTTCTCAGCGGGATCTCGCGGGCCATCACGTTCGCCGTGGCTGCTTCTTTTTTGGCCGGCGTCGGCTCCGCTGTTGCGGGCCCTCTTTTTCCAAATACGAAAATCCGTCTAACGCTCGTGCAGTGGATGCCGACTAAGGGCAGTTACGAGCAATGGGCAACCGTCGGTGGCGAGTATACCGTGTCGGAGGAAGGGACCATTTCTGTTCCACTCCTCGGTCCGATTTCGGTTGACCAGCTGGATGAGGTGAGCCTGGCATCTTCGATAGCAAAGCGGCTAAAGGAAAAAATCGGACTGGTAGATGAACCCGCCGCCACCGTCGAAGTCTTAAAATACCCACCCATCTATGTCGTTGGCGATGTCGAGAAGCCTGGCGAGTATGACTTCCACGGCGGGATCACCGTCCTTCAGGCCTTGGCAATGGGCGGGGGCCAGCGTCGCGCTGCCAGCACATTACAGAGCTCCGCCGATGTTACAAAAATGGTTGGAGACCTGAAGGAGATCGATAATTCGATCGTCCGAAGCACAGTGAAGATCGCCCGCCTCAAGGCCGAATTGGCCGGGGAGAAGTCTTTTCAAGCTCCAAAGGAGAACTCTGACGCAACGGCCTATCCAGATGCCATCTACACGCA